>Ga0105054_10004178_pt1 | contig 21753 bp, 8 predicted proteins | sample BON02_FD_78091 | JGI IMG/M metagenome (GOLD analysis project Ga0105054, IMG submission 78091) | Freshwater microbial communities from Lake Bonney liftoff mats and glacier meltwater in Antarctica - BON-02 (megahit assembly) | ecosystem: Environmental > Aquatic > Freshwater > Ice > Glacier...
GTGAACTACTTTTTGAATTCTTTTATAAAAGTGAACTACTTTTGAATTTTTTTATAAAAGTGAACTACTTTTTGAATTTTTTTATAAAAGTGAACTGTGTTGTGAAATTCACCCATCAATTAAGTAGAGTTGCTACTGGTCGTCTTCTCCATTAATACACCACTAAATTCATGTGCAAAACCGCAAATTAATGATAACGATAACGGCTCGACTCCAATGACCTTTTTGTCATTGAATTTGAATTCAATTTCTTTCCGGTCATCCTTCTGAGGTCTCTACCTCAGTGTTTCCTTCGAAGATCCCACCGTTCCTGCCGATTCATGTTCCATGGTTCCAACAAAGAGATTGGATTATAGGTTCATAACTTAGAAAGTAGTCCGCTTTGCGTTTCTAACATCCGAAATGGCGTTGAACTACGAAAGTGAGTGTGCACAAACAGTTCCACTGTCTTATATTAAGCTAAAAAAAGAACCCGCTTGTTCATATTCATATTAAAAAAGGACATGTACAATTGAAATTTCGAGTCATGAAGTAGAGGGAAGTTGTCCAAACGAACATTGCAATGCGAGATGAGAACGGGACGGCACTATCTATAGAAATCGCAAGACTCGAAAAGTGGAAATATCTATCAAAAGATATTTGCAAGCTAATTATTTGCTCCTTAAGTTTAAACCTCTTGTAGCGGCTGAGGAAGAACCGAAGTTTACTCCGATTCATAAGACTCTCGGTCCTGCCAAGAGCTCAACAGGAAGAAAGGAGGATAAGCAATAAGATTGCACATATTCAGAAAGTCATTATTAGAAATAAATCAAACAAACAAACAAAGAAGTTGTTTTGAAAATTGAATCTAGTCCTCCAAAACCACACTTTGAAAGTTGATTCTGCACGATGAGACTAGTATTCTCTAATTTGTGGCCGTCTACTTCAATAAATTTTTGTTTCATAAGACCAAATATTTTGTGCTCAATCTGAATCGCAGACCTCAAGATGTTTCCCAATAATCTATAAATGCAATAACTACGGTATGCCTTACCATAGTTAGTCCTTTGAGATTAATGCTTTTAAACTTGTATAGATGCAATCTAGACAGGTGTTATTGGATACCGCCTCAGACGATGGTTGGCTGGATGTCGTGGGAAACTTAAATGAAGCTTCCCAACTTTTCAATATCCAGCTAGATATTCATCAACTTACTTCTATACTGTTTTCAAAATGTATATTATTGTATTAATTTAATGATTGCTTATTATTCGTCTGTGTATTTTTTACAAGATTCAACAAACTCACGAGTATCAGGCCATTGACCCTGCAATGCAACATTGGTTTCCTGAAATGGGAAATTGGCAACTGCTTCTGCTATTTTAATAGGATATGCATATCGCACAGCCTGATCAAAAGCCAAAGCAGCGAGGATGTCAGTCTCGTACCTGCCTATGGTTCGTATCTCTTTATCTAGACATACCAACTCAGCCTTCCACCTTCCACGAATAGAAAACACGCCAGTGAATTTCGGATGCACTTCTGACCCTCGAGAAGGTTGCTCAATGTTGGATTCTCTCCTTTTACTTGAAATCCTTTGGGAAGAAATGGAACTATCTTTGAACTTCCTCTTGATTTTGTCCCATTGTTGCTCCAAAGGCAGCCACAATTCGTCATAAATCTCATTCACTTTTCTCGCCAATAATTTCCATCTGCCTTTCAGACTCTTAGATCTTTCAGCCCACATATCAGCAATGACCTTATTGAGTGATTCAGAATCATCTAATTGTCCGGCAGATGGAACGAGTTGCTGGCGGTGATATGCCTGGAAAACCAACCAAGATGATAACCGTTTCGGTTTACTCTCTATAGCAATCTTAAGCTGTTCATCATTAGCAGGGAGTTCAGGTGCCTCTCTGTCTATCATAGACAACGCATCAGGGAGGTCTTCGTCGTCAATCAGGTCCTTCTCGGGCTTCGCTTCGACAGCACTAGCAGGGTATTTGCGGGGACGACCGCGACCTCGTTTAACCGGGATAGCAACTTCTGATTCCTCTTGTACGGCAGTAACACCGTCAGTCTCCATTGGTGCATCGCTGGTGATGGTTGGAACTCCTGAAGCATCTGTGCCAGAAACTATTTCGTTCTCAACAGGGAGTGTTGACGGCGTTGATTCGTTCGGATTCAAATTCCGAGAATCATCTTTTTGTTTCGAGATTTCAACATTGATATCTTGAGCAACTTGGTTTGAATCGATATTGTCAATCTCCATGGAAATTCTGACAGGAGTTGTGGATTCCGTGTTTGAAATTTCATTTTCGAGCACTGGTTCTGCATCGACACTTTGACTTTCAGAAACTTGGTTCAATTCAATATTCTCCATCGAAACAACGTCAACTCCGTTGGTCTCGGGAGGAACATCAGCATTGACGCTTTCAAATTTTTTAAGCGCCGAGTTTATCTCTTTCATTCTTCTCTCAACTGAGCATCGATGACAGATAATCCCAGCAGTGTGAACGTGTTTAACCTCATTTTCATATGCTGCAACAATTTGAGTTTCTTGCTTAAGATCCTCTTCGGTCCATTCGGAATAAGATTCAGGTCCCATGTACAACTTGCGTTTCTCCTCCTCCAACGCAATATAATGAGTCTTCTCCTTTTCCGCTTCAAGCCACTTTTCCTCAGCTTCTTTGTCTTTCAACGCTGTTTTCTCCCTGCCTTGTTGCTTTAACTCCTCCAGCTGTTCTTGATATCGTTTTTGATCATCTATCACCATTAGTTCGTAGAGAGCCTTTTCCTCCGGAGTGATATTTTGCCACATCTTCCCTACCAAAGTCGCGGCTTCCGCAAAGGATAAATCAGGATTTTCAGCCATGACCTTTTTCCGTTGCTCCGTATTAAAGAGAGTATAAGGATTCGTGAGTGGCTTGCGGAGCTGGGCAACACTGTTGGAGTCTGTACCACGGGTTTCTTCTCGTTCTTTCGTTTCTTGATTGTATCGTGCTTCATCATCTGCAGCCAATTTAGTAAAGGGTTCCTTCTCCGTGTCACTCAGTTCCCGCCACATTCTACCGACCTTAATCGCGACATTTCTCCAATCCAATTCCGGATTTTCAGTCATCACGACAGGTCGCGTTTGAACGTTGAAAAATGTGTATGCGTTCATCTTACACCGGATGGGCTCTTGGTACGCTTCTTCTTCGTCGTCGTCTTCGTCAATCGCTTCTATATGATCAAGCACATGTCCATTCTCCTCGATTTCTTTGATAAGAAGCATGTCTTCAGCTTGCAATCCACTTCTCAGATGTGTCTTGATGATATTTTGAAAACCAAGAAGTCTGCCCCATGAGTACGAGGAATTCAAGCGTTCTTTGTGGACTCGTTTACTAATCGAAGTCCGAAGACGATCGAAATTCAGTGCTCTCGCTTCGGATTTTTCTGCGACTAGAATTGCGGACCCGAATCTGGATATGGACTCGATATAGAGCCATACCGCCATCAAAGAAAGATGAGATAGCGATTGAGCATCTCGGAGCTCTCGCAACCAGTCACTCTCCAAAGGCAAACCATAAATGGCACTGCTCAGCTTGAACCTAGAATCTTTGGAATAATCGGCGACACCAGGTGCCATAGGTATGCTATTTTGCAGCAACTTCTCAGCAATACGATCCAAGCTGTCATAGTAGTTATGGGTATCATTTACAACAGGAGGTGATGGTGGCATGGTCGAAACATAGGCTCGGCAAACAGATCGAAGAGCGGAAGCAACCACACCTGGCTCGTTAAATTCCCCAGCCTTGAGCATCAATGATATCTTTCCATGCCATGCAGCGCGGCGAGCAGGCCATTTCCATGGACCCCATCCATGAACCCATCGCCACTCTTCAATAGAACTTAAAATTCGAGGCTCGGCTGCACCCATAGACCACAAATGACCCTCCAAGGCAACTACAAGTTCCAGCATGCGATGAACAGAGGGTACTGTGGAAGAGGTAAGCATTCGAATAGCTGTGGATTGATGTTCCAATGCAAAACAGTTGCTCATCGCCAAACTCTGCTCAATGGCAGGTGAAGTAGGGCGATATATTGTTACCGAAGTAGGTGACGAGCTCCAATCAGTAACAAGGCTCTCAATAGATTTTCCTACAGTTACTTGCCCTTCCATGGACATCACAACATCACCCGGCATCAAACTATCTTTCAAAGTGGAATTCACTACGAATGGAGCTCCTCCAAAAACAACAGGAGAACTCGATACGAATGTTCTGCACTCAGCGTCATGCTCCACTCTGAATGACATGACTCGCACTGCTTCATTTGCTGTAGAAGTATATGGGAGTGAACTAAATTCCGATCCATTCATCTTCATGCTTCCAACTATGGACCGATAAAGCCCGGTAAGCGAAGACAAGAGCGGCTGCTCTTCCGTTCCCAACCGACTTAAAAGACTGTCCAATTGCGAACGCGAGCTGTATACGAGCCAACCTCCGTCAACCCCTAGCTCAATTTGTTGACGCCCTGGAAGCTTGAAAGCATTCCTGGCCTTCTCTATGTGCCGAGCTCCTTTCTCACTCAACTCCACAAACAACAAAGATTCAACTAGGGAATGTCGATTTCCAGGCAATGAAAAGTGCCAATACTGGTTATGGTACCTATCGATCCCTATTGACTCAAAACGAGGGATCACCTTTGATTTGGTTGTTTTTGTTGGTGGTCCACTTTCAGCATCGCTCTCCTCAAAGTCATCACTCATCACATCACCATCCAGCACTGTTTTCTTGGCGAAACGAGCGCCCTTCGTCATCCTGGATATCGCCATCTCATTAGACTCAAAAAATGCATTCCTCGTTGACCCCGAATCTCTCTTGAGAGGTATCTCCGGAACAAGCTCATCAGTGGCGGTCACATCGCCTTCGCGCATCTCCATAATTTCGGCCTGCGATGCCACCCCAGTGGGATCGCCAAAAGATAACCAAATGTGACCCAACTCGTGTTGGTGGTGTTTCTTACACTCCTTAGCCATCCCACCTAAACCCGACATCATGCTCATGGCGCACCTATCCACATTTGCAGTGTCGTGCACAAAGCACCAATCCACCCCATATGTTTTTCTCGGGAGTGACTCCAAATGCGCTGCAGAAAGTGACCTCTTTTTATGCCTACTAGAGTCACTTGGTTTCACAGATTTCAACTTGGCTTTACTCATCAATTCCTCGGTCCAAAGGCTCACGATGGAAGCGTGTCCATCTCGGAAGGTCGCTCTAAAGGCCTGTACATCTGCAGTAAATATAGGGCTGCTTAACAGCGCAGGTTGTGTCTCCCCGTTGTTGATGAAGTACACCAATTCTCCCAGCCAAGACGCTCTCTCTTGAACAGATTCGTGCATTATCACTGCATACTCTTCCTCGAAGCCCACGCTCAGCAACATAGCCGCCTCGGTACCACCTGTGCTCTCCATAAGACCTTGAAACATACTTCGCATATCTCGAGCGAATCCAAAACATTCATACCTATCTGTATTGTTTACTCCCTTACGCAATGCCCTTCTGATTACCAGCTGGATTTCGTTCTCGTACACCCCATCTTCAACTTTCTCCAAAATAGAATCAAACTCAACGCAAGCTGCAAGGGTTCCCGAGGAATCTTTCTCCTGTAAACTGAGGATGACATCTTTGCAAGCATGCTGAAAACGCATCCGCTCCGCAAGTTCTTCAGACCCACGAAGCTGAAACACAGAATCTTTAAGACCGAATAGCGTATTGAACTTTCTCTCGCATAATTTTGCTTGTTCGGCAATATCCGACCCATCTGTGTTATATGCAAAGCAATTGGCGAATACAAGCCCGGCATCTTCGAGGAACAGAGGCCCAATGGTATCATCATCTTGGTTGTCGTATACGCCGTCCAAAAGATTCTCATACAGCGTCCCAAGATCCATTGGAGTTTTAATCACCTTGCAGTAATCACTGAGCCCAAGGCCCTCCGCGTCTACTGCCTCTCGAAAGAAGGCACTGCTTTTGTCTTTCAGTAAACTCTCTAGTGCACGTTTGCATTTGCGGCGAGTGATGCTAAACATCTCTTGTTCTTCCACATCCTGTTCTTCTGCATCTCGATCTTCTGTATCTTTCTCTTCTTCAACTTTGTTCCCTTCTTTCCCAAGATCATTTAAGCCCAAGTGTGTCTTAGATTCCTCCGACATGTCATCCGCAACGTCAACATCATCAACAAGATCATCGTCAAGATTGCTAGCGACTTCATCTTGAATTGCATCATCGCTCATTTCAAAATCCTCTTCAACTTCTTTTCGCGATTGTGGCTTGGCTGAAACCACCGAATCAACCAAACTACTTGCAATTTCAAAATAGAATTCTTCCTCGAGATACGTGGCACTTTCTCTCGCGACATAAGCATTCACCGCTCGCGTGAACTCCTCCTCATCGTCTACTTCGATATTTGGTTCCTCTTCTTGGCTTTCTTCGCTTTCGTTTTCTTTGTATCTGCGGTTCTCCACAGATGCAGGCTCGGCTACAAACAGGGCAACTTGTTTGCGGCTTCTTTGAGGTCGAGAACCAAAATCTTCTTCAGAATCAGTAACGACTATTTCACTCTTTCGTCGAGACGAATCCCTTTTTCCTGATTGGTTCGGCTCAGCAGTTACTCCGGATCTCCTCTTCCTCTTTTGACTTGGTTTGTTTTCACTTGTATCAATAACACTGCTTTTCCTAGATCGACTTCTTCTCTTAGATGAGTTGCTCTTGCCAGGAGTTGATTCAGCATTCCGACTTGCAGGGCGTCCCTTTTTTATCTTGATTGGCTCGAACTTCGTTCCATCTTTTCTAGGTCTGCCACGTCGTCTTGGCAACGGCTCTTCATCTTCTTCAGAAGCATCAAGAACAACTGGCTCGTCTTCATCATCATCTAGCAACAAATCATCAATAGATTCACTGTCCTCTTCTTCCGAGAATATTTCCAAGTCCCGTTTCGCTCGAGCCTTTTTCTTCAGTAACGAAGATTCTTCATCGGCTCCCATATCGAATCTGGTGGGCCGTTTCTGACGAAGTGCCTCAGCTAGCCCTACGCGCACCGCATGCGTTTGTATAACCTTATCGCATAGGAGATCCAATATTGCCAACTTGTGACCTGGTGAGAGCAACCCATAGTCGCATCGTAGCAGAGCTTCAAGAATTTCTGATGGGGAACCAGTGAACGGAACCACCTGTGTTGGATCCCAAAACGAGGTACTTGCAAGCGATGGAGATATATCAACGACTTTTTTAACGGGTTCGGGTTTTATTTGCAACGGAGTTTTAGCCACTTGAACTTTTTCTTGTGGAGCAGGTGATTCAGCAGGTGTTTCAACATGAACGTTGTATTTTTCTCGCATGCTGTCGACACACGTTTCATCTGCCAAGAAGCACCAATGCTCGTAGTAGTAGTTGGGATATGAGCCCTTGGATTGCGACTCGGCTTCAGAAGCAGCTGTCCACAGATTCAATGGAAGCAAAACTTGTTCATCTTCAAACTTTACTCTCAATCGGTTGTAGTCGCTCTTGGACCGCATGTGCTTGAGTTTGAACTTGGGAAGGGCGTAATAGTCTTTGATTTCGCCTTCCTTTAGCACGGGTGGTTGCGATCGCACATCCAGCCAGAGAATTCGTTCACCAACCCACGACCATTTATTCGTCGAGCTGTCACGTAGACCAGACATGTATCCATCCTCGAAAGATTTTTCAAGAGCATTAAATGCCTTCAAATTGTTTTTCCCAGTGGCTCGTCTCAACTCGACCAGCGCTCCCCTAACAGCCAATGCGAATCCATTTCCGATTTCACCATCCTCACTCATCGCAAAATCTCCTTGTTCCAGGCGAGATGGAATGCTTCGAAACGACGCCAGGTATTCATCTTCAAGTCCCATCCACTCAGGCATGCCCATCACAGTTTCTAGCAAATTTAGGCACACCGAAGGAAACGGTTCGCGTGGTTTTGATTCGTGCAGCTTCGGTTCAGTATGTATTGGTTGTGCATTTCCAGCTGGTGAATCGGCCGTTGAAGTTGATGTTGTTGTTGATGTTGCAGGTTCATCAAGAGGAGCTATTTGTCGCGGAGCCCCAGGAGTTGAGGTAATGATAGACATAAAGAGGTCATCCAAACGAGCAGCAGCTGCAGCAATATCAGAGCCGGGGGCGTTGTAGGCAATGCAATTGGAGAAAACCATTCGTATATCACGTACAAACTTGGGGGCCAATTCAGTCTTGTCTTTGGACAAATAAAAATCATAAAACCCCTTGTTAAGAAGTTTCTCCACAGTTCCTAAATCCATTTTCTTCTTGATAATGTTGTCATAGTCCTCCAGTCCAGGGACACTTGAGTCTACAGGCTGACGAAAGGCTTCACTTTCTGGGTCTTCCATAAGTGCAGCCAGAGCGCTTCTTCCCACTCCGACTTTAGGGTACTTAATAAGCTCACGAACAGAATCGAAATTACCTGAACTCGTATGCCGTTGCTGTCTTGCAACAATTGGCTTGATTGTCACAAACACTCCAATGCTCTTTTGATACTGTTCTTTCATTGCAGTATCATCAGACTCCAAAATATTCATGGCTCGTTGAGCAAGAGCTGCAGCACGCGCAGAGTTTTGCAGCTCATCGGCTTCTTTGATGGAGGCAAATCGTTCTTGAAAGAGCTGATCCAAATGTATCGCATCGTCAAACTCCACTGATGTGTCCTTGAAAAACAGTATAGCATTCGACCATACAAGTAACATATCCGCTTCAAATGCTTCCAGTTCAATTGTGGTTTCGTCTATGCAATAGAAACCACCTCGGAGTCTCTCCAGGACGCCTTCTAATGAAGTGGGAGATTTCACGATACTGTAATATTTGCTCATGCCTGTAGCCTTTTCACTGGGCAATTCACAAAACGGCGATGCCAAAGGATGGTTTATGAAACATTCAACAAGACGATCACACTCCTCTGTCATGTTAATTTCACTTGGACCGGAGGATGAATCAACATTAAGCTGTATTGATGTTTCTTCTAAATCCCAATACTTTGATTCCTTTCTTTCCTCCTCGGTAAGGTCATACTCCCCAACATCTATCTCCGTATCCAACCCAGAAGAATCTCCTAATCGAGGATTCACGACTCCGTTGATTCTACACATGACTTCCACCAGCAGTTCTTGCCAAGACAATTCATTCAAAGATAAAAAATTGATACCTATGGAGGCTGATGGAATGTCCAGACCATCATTACCTCCAAGCGTCGGTTGTTGCATGTGCTTAGCGCGCACCATCAATAACGAAGATTGGTTGATATCTTTTGGTTTCACTTGGTCTCGTTGTCTTTGCAAATTCTCCTCTACCAAAATCGAATCTTCATGAGCGAGGTCGAAGAATGGCTGCTTTTGTGCATCGTTCATATCCCGCCACTCGCTACTGGCAAGCATTGTAGATTCTTTGAAAAGGTTTTTGGCGATACCCTGAGTTGTCACATCGTCGTTTTTGCTATGAGCTGCCTTTAATTTCTCTCCCATAAAAAAGGAAAATGCGGAACGACCTTTCCTTCTTGCTTTCTTACTCTTTGAACCTTCAAAGGTATCAGCAAGATGTTCATAAACTAACTTTTCACTCTTGCTCATCGATCTCCACTTCTCGCTGATCAATTTAGATCCTTCGCTAAAACCGCCAGCCGCGATGCCGTTATTCCAACACTCTTTGGCAAACACCATGTACGAAGTGGGTCTGGAGTTGAAGTGGCTTGTCAAATTTGAACTGGTATTCTTATTCTCAGGCAACTTGATGATCTTACGTTTCGAGCGATTCAACTCTGAAACTGGATTCGTACCGAGCAGTGATAGTCCAACAGTGGCGCCATTCATCACCACATCATTCCGAAGCAAAACCATTGATCCAGCCTGTTGTCTCCCGCTAGCAGAGTTATATGCCTTCTCGTATTCGATCAAATACCTAGAGTAAATCCGGCGTAAATCGTGGGATGCATCCGAAGTGTCTTCATCAATGCAAGGCAATTGCCCCAAAATTTGAGCCCATTGACTAGAGCTGGTGACTTGGTTATATCCTCCTTTAAGCTTCACCAGAGAATACACTGTGTACAGATTGATAGGTCGACCTAGCAATTTGGGAGCAACACCAGGATTCCATCGGAGAGTTTCTGCATAGAATGTATACAAACTGCGGAGAAATGAGGCAGTAGTACAAAACCAAGCTGGATCTTTCATACCTTGAAATGTGAACGTTTCTTCATTCCGGCGTTGCCACGACGTTACGCAAGTCTTGTCTATATGCAACAGGGATAACACTGGAATATCAAGAATGGCTCGCGACACCTGCGCGAAAGCCCAGCCTCCCAATGATCCTTCTTCTTTCGTTACCGCGGCCAAGATAGTTTCGGGCCGAGACAATCCAGCGTCTTTAAATTCCTTTTTCGAGCGGCGGTACTCCGAGTAATCTTCCCCACTTGCGAAAAGCAATATGTGTAACAGCTCCAGGTGCATACTCATCAGCAATTGCGACACAACAGGCTCTTCTTTGTCATCAGCACATACTGACTTAACCATGATGGAACTGATGAATTCACTGAGGGAAAACCTCTCAAGGTTCCAATCAAGGGCATCTGCGAAAGATTCGAAAAGCAGGTAAACACGTAAAATAGATGGCAAAATAGCAGGCGGAACAGTAACCTTCTTCATTAGAGGCGATGAATGCACAGCCACTACACTATCATTTTGATTCGAAGCTAGTTTTTCAAATTTACTATTTCTTGAGCTCAAACGCCACATGAATTCACTAGTGGATCCGCGGTCTAAACTGCACCATTCTACCGAATCCTGATCAAGGTATGTAACCAAATGCTCTCTTGTTTTCGGACGGTATCGAATGACTTTTCCCACATACCACGTACCATCATCTGGCCACAAAATCTCAATATTGCACCCAATGAGCTCTTTTGCCTTGGGGGGAGTCGTTGCTTGTGAATCTGTGTCCATAACCACTATTGACAGTGCAGCCGGTACTGGAAGATCATAGGCAGGTTTCATTCTAGTTCTTCTCGATTCGGCAGCAGCAACTCCATTATCAACAAATATTGAGGAGTTCACTGTACTTTCCTCAGTAACGATATCCGACGTGAGAGGTGAAATAGAGTAAGGTACAAGATCTGGTAATCCTTCAGGAGGGTCAATTGGAAACAGCTTTCGTGCTTCTGTATCAGTGTGACTTTGCAACTCTTGAAGGCAATGGCACACTCCACCTGCAGATTTATAGATCCCATCCAAATTGTTCAGCTGGTCGATAGCGAACTGGGCATTGGTTCTCCAGAATTCCCCTGCGTTTGGACGAAGAGGGAATTGAATAGTAGAGCACCACAGGGCTACTTTGAAAAGTTTCGTGGCAGGAGTTGCGATGTTCTCCAGTGTATGCACATGTTCAGCATCTCTGTGGACCACTTCGATGAGTCGAGCGCAGGCATGAAAACGAGTCAGGAGCGGGTTGAGATAAGCTCCATAAGCAGGATGGGAAGAGAATGGAGGTGTCCACTCTCCAGAATAGCAGATGCTGGCGATACGGTAGTAAATATCATGAGATTTGTTAGAGCGTTTCCTACTACGGCTGGTCTCCCCCAACAAAGCACCAGATGATATTAACCACAATGAACTCGGCGCTCCTCCAATACCATAATCAAACATCAAATCTACAATGTTTGGTATTTCAACATCTACAGGGTGCTCTTGCTCTACGGTTGTCACACAGAATGGTTTCCCATCTAGGCCCACACGTTCGATTTGTTTACCACATATTTTGCTCCAATTTCGAGATCTTTTTTCTTGAAGTTTCTTCGCAGACTGATAAAGATCGGAACTCTCAATATTATATGTCATGCAGTTTTGAAAAACTAGCTTGATATCGTTATTAAATGGCTCGGGGTCTACCCATTGGTTCAATGCTCGTGCAACTGATTTTGTTAAATGGTTGCCAGGACGATAGCCTCCTCGTTTAAGTCGCTTCCCAATTGTGCCAAGGTCTTGCGGATTCTTGATGATTCCATGATAATCAGCGAAATCTAACGGTACAGGTTCCATAAAAGGAGGGGCTAGATGATCTGATGTCAAGCTTTCTAAGAGCGTAATAGCGGCTTCTATGGATATTCCCTCCACTGATTCTTTCTCGTTGTTGCTCTCGTGTGCGAAATCAGGATGAACAGAAACAGGAAAAAGCTTTCCTCGAGCTGAAACAACAACATTCGTCCCCAGCGTCTCCAGCTCGTCGGCAGGCAAATAGTACAATTCTCCCGACTGGAGATCCTTTGCAATTAACTCTAACGATGTTAGAACCCTTAATATCTCTCCATTGGGATCAGGCCAGTTGAACGAAGTTGGAACGTCATGTTCAGCACGGACTATCTTCGATGACATCAACCTGAAGAAGAAAAGATTTATCTATCTAGAGCGCCGGGCAATACCCTTAAACAATATCAATTGTGAATGCTCTTTGTCTGTAACTAGAGGAGGTGTCCAAAAGAACAACAAGGTATGAAGGTAGGATGACAAGCTGTTATCCACAGTATTATTTTGAAAAAAAATGAAATGAATTTTTAAAACACGAATTCAACTTCGAATTATGGAAGCCAAAAACTCATTTCAGCAATCCTAGATTGTGGATGAAGATTCGAAAAAGTAAAAGTTCCCTCTAGATAATTTCAAATTTTAAAAGATGTAAGGCCTATTTACCCTTTAGCAAATCATCAGTAACTTGAGCATACTCCAAGTCAGCAATAGAGTTGGCTTGAATCATATGGGACAGACCACTAAGCGCGCCAACGAATGATTGACGAGTGGAACCATAGAGCATCTTTTTCTTGATGTTGCAACTGTCATCATCAGCGAAGGATACGAAAACGATCTTCTGTAGCATGCGGCCATCAGCGGTCTCAGCGTTAAAGTCAAAAAGTCCATATGCTCCATCGGTAAGATCATCAGCAAGCTTTCCTACAAACTCGTTCCACCCATCCTCTCCTTTGTTGGAGTCCGAAAAGGCCTCCCGACAATCCAAAGCGATTTCTTCACCCTTGATTCTGAAAATCATGTATCTGTATTTCTCGCCCTTTGATGAATTCTGGAGCTTGAAGAGGTTGTACATGTTGATCACATCATCTGGTACGCTAATTCCTGACTAAACATAAAGGTAAGTTAAGGTAGAACATAATATTGCCACCAGCCAATGAACGATCCAGGAATGTACCCCCCTAACAAAATGGAGACAAAACGGACTCTCCAGGGTTTCAAATACATCTCAGACAACCCCCTTCGAGGTGTCACTAGCGGCAGCGAGGGGTGTACTTACCATGCTGATTGTTTAATGACTGACTGCTGGGGAGGTGAGCTGACGTTGGTTTTGGTTTTGATTATCTTTCTTCTGGTTGGACCATCTCTAGCAATTTTGCTAACAACACTTAACATACTCTTTTTTGGGGGGGTAACCGTTACTTGGGGTCTAGTAACCATTAATATAGTGAAGATGTGACCATTAAAAAGAATACCAACCAGCAGCGGACTATCAGGTACACACACTAACAAAGAACCCACCTGCACCCGTTGGTAAAACTGGTACTGCACAATAATTGAGTTTTTTCTAGAATTAAAAATCAAATTGTTTATTTGAAATTTCCTTCTTAATTAATTAAATATTTGTATTCATTTTGTCTCTTGAATCTTATCGTTCTTTTTTTCAAATTCAACGACAAAAGTTCGAACTTGCATCGGAGACATCGTAAGTGTACATGAATCCGGGGTAAATGGAGTCGGAATTAATACAGGTTGTTCTTTTTCAAACTCAACTTCCCACTCATATCCGAATTTCTTCTCGATATCCATGTTCGCAGTCAAAGTCGTTTCTCGAATAGATGCAACTTGAAAATCCAAAAATAAATCGCAAAACGAGAACGTCGTCAACTCACTCTCTTCTGCTTCGTACATGTGCTCGAATCGAAGGAGGACGCGATCCTTCAACTTCGGTATAACATTGGCTGATAGAGTCATGATATTGATACTAGTAGGAAGTACTTTCGTAAGAAAAGATACCGGTTTGAATACTTTCAAGTTAAGGGAAAACATCAGCGTAGGGGAAAACTGCTGTTTCAAACTAACCACGCGTCGTAACACATCCGAAGATCTTGGAGTATCCAGAACCAAACGATGGGTCCCTCTGATTGTTAACCCCGAGCAATCGCAGGTTTTTAAATACTTACCGCCACAGCCACACATTGTTTCTATCAACGGTTCTTCAACTCCGCGCGAATCGTCTTTTTCCAACCTTCTCAGGACCATAAACTCCAACTCACCTGCGTGTAGTGAGGATCCACCCTGAGTGGAGTCTGTAATAACTGCGAACTCTGCATCCTTATCTTTTATGGCAGCGATAGAATTAACAGGATAGTAGTTACCAGCAACTTGCTCGTCTTCTATGGAGAAATTACCAGTAAAACCATCTGGACGCTTGTCTCGCTTCCGCAACAACATTTCTCTACCATTGGAGTCTGTGTAGAACTCATCATCAGATGCCACCCCGGTCACATATCTAAGACAAAGCTCCTTGCCTCCGAGAATAGGGCCTGCTGTGTATTCTACTTCAACATGGTTGGTTCCCTTTACCAGTCGTATCGTGTGGGAAGTCCAACTGTCGCCATCCGACCCAAACCGTATTTCAGACACCAGCGGTCCTTGAATCACTTGAATCTTTCTAGGCGGGTCGGCAGATACAAACAGGTTGTTTTGTGGACGGAAAAGATACGCCCCTGACTGAGGCCCTGTGCCACTGAAAGGCTGGTAATACCCCCATTGAATATCAAACGGAGTGGATACTCCAGATAGAAGATTTGTCAACGATGCAATCGATTGATTCTTGTTTAATGTCACGCGATAGAATTCATTCTCAATATAAAATGACGAATTAGAAGACTTTGAGGGTTCAGCAATTTTCTTCTTAACTTTAAACGAGGCCGCACCCATTGCTGGCAAATCGCCTTGAAACAAAAGCAAATGAGTCGCATTGTTTTCCAACTCTTTCATCGCAGCTTCCCTTTGTTTCAAGGTCATTCCAAATGCATTCAAATAAAGTTTCGGAAGAGTTTTAGTTCTGGCATCCAATGGAACTAATTGTGTGGGAAGAAGTCGATCTTGACCATCGCTAACTTCGAACACCTCGCCATTATCACTTCTCACTGGAATACGAAAAGTGAAATTGTCATTCTTACGAGACAATGGATTCCAAGCCACCACTATAAAAGATGACTGATCAGTTGTATGCTTGCACATTGAAATATTCAATCTTGGGCAAAAATAAAGCGGAGATTCAACACCCAAGAGGCTTTTCAACCCTAACATTATTCCCTTCTCTACCTCCGCTGTTCCTTCCGATATTCTCAACGCATAATCATCAGCAACATCTTGTTTTGATGTCCCTGAAACACCGTCGTGATGCATTGCTAGCGACAACGCCCCTTCTAGTGAATCAGTCCACGATTCACCTACTATTGGTGATTTGACCTCTTCAATATCAACTGTAACACCACTAAGAAATTCAATTTGCCTAGCAGAAGCCAAAAGACCCCATCCGAATCGAATCAACCTCTTTAAAGATACTCTACTAGAAAAGTAACCAGTCCAATACTCGTGGGAGTTCTCCCGGTAGGGGAATAAATCGTTTTTACGCAGTTCCCATGCTACCTTTGAACCAGTATGTTTCGCTGCAGCATACTCAGTAGGCGTGCTATAGAACATATTCACGCGACCATCCTGCTTCAGATAATAAATAAGCTTATCCAAGTTGTGAAAAAAGTGAGCTGCATTCTGATAATTGAAATCAGACCCACAAGTCCACAAAATATGATTATCTTTTGTTTGGGATGCCTGTGTCATAATCGAATTGACTGCTAAATCAACCCAATAACCTACGTTGTAATCATGGCGATGAGGATTATCATTGATATTGTTCTCTCCTGTATCAAAATTAATGGGACATCCATAATTGCCTCCACCGTCAGATCCCCATAATTCCACACCAAAAGTACGAGCATTTGGAATACTGCTACTCCCCTGCCACACGTACTCGGACCTGTTATGAAACCTTCTGAAATTCAAGTCACGTTTGTCCATTCTGCCCCAGAACATTGCAGGCATACCAGCCTCCGAAGCCAAAAGCCACGCTTGAGTGGCAGAATGACCAAACGGATCTATTTGCCATGCACTTCGAGGAGCTGCATCGTCTCCAAACTCTTGAAGAATAAACTGATGGCCTCTTGTCGTTTCTGATAAGAACAAGTTTAGAGATATATCAAATACCATAAAGGAACTTACGGTCAATCATTTCGTTGAACATCGGTCCTGCTTCATCATGCATGCACCATCCTCCATTCAAAAATTGCAGACGTCGCTCTTTCACAAGAAGTCTCACGTCGCTCTTTCGGCTCTCACTTTGTTCCTCCCACCACCTGGAGAAGAAAGCCATTTCAACGTAGGAAAATTTCCTATACGGATTCTTAAGCAGTTGATCCACTACAGTATCTAGTATGTAAAACACTTCTTGGAAGTAGTACTGGTCCACCGTTTTCACCCATCCGGTATCATCATGGGTATGAGGTGTGAGATGCACGTTAATGGTATCCACAATAGGTCCACCGCTAACATCATACTTCCAATCAGTCGGTGGTTGAAATCTGCTTTCGCATACCAATGCACATGCAGCAGTCACCAGTAACTTCATCCACTTCATCCTGGTAAAACAGGTGACAACAACTGAAATAAAAAAAATCACAGACCCACAATGTATGAATTGTATCGGGTAATTACTTTGTTGTTCGCGGTCATTTTGGTAGTAATCAGGATAGAAATTGTTGATAGTTATAACTTACAAGAGCTTGAAGTAAGACCGAACGTTTCTAGAACTGTAGTGGATGAGGAGATTAAAAGGAGTGAGGAGTTAGTTCTAAAGATAAAGACCCGCAATATGACTTTAACAGAACAGCAATTTTTTATAAATGTAACTGGATTCGTTGTAGTTCAAGTAGATAATCGAGGAAAATTTGCTGCAGACATAACCGAGGATCTCAATCTTCCAACTGTGGCTCTGTTATATAACTTTTTGAAATCGAGGGACATGGAAATGGGATATGTTTATTTTCAAGCACCAGATACATGTGGCGATATTAACGGCAAGAAAATGGCTAATTATTGGTGCAAAGTTAAAAGCATATACAAATCCAGTCTATTGTTTCCTAATGCAGCTGGAATATTGTTTTTGGATTCAGATGCCTTCATTGGAACAAAACTATGGAATGGACAACCAAGATGTTATATATGCGGGAATTGACGATAGTTGGTGGAGTCACGTTTTGGAGTCTCATCATCCAAAGATATATAGTGAAGCTCTTAATTCGGGCAGCATATACTTCAATCCCAAAAGTAAATCGTTAGAAAAATTCTTCGTGATTGGTGTTATGAGGAGCCACACCATCGTTCTAAACTTGAAACCATCGCGTCCGTTTTTTGCTTTGAAATTGTTTTTGAATCCGACCTGTTGAAATCGGTGAAGGAAACGCAGCAATTGATATGGCAATTTATACTGGAGCAAATGAAAACAAGCCAAACCAACTTATATGAATATTATCAAGGGAATCGGTCCAGCCTTATATTGGATACTACGCTTCCAACGACATTAGTACAAAATACGGATGTTACCTTGTCAGTCTTAGTTCACGGGGAAAAGCTTAATTTTGTATAACCAACCATTCCAGCAACTTTGGAGATTCCTCTTACGAATTCTCACTTTCTTTGAATAAGGTGTCCACCCTTAAATTGCGGCATTTAGGATGCCTTTTTAATCAAGCTGTGAGCGAGTTCGGACTGAACCCGACAAATCCTTCAAACATTCTAAACTTCGCCTTTGTGTAGCCGGGTGATCAAGAGCGATTGCAAAACCTTCAATTCAAGTATCCCATGAATGTCAAAGGAATAATGAATCTCCAATCAACTCGCGAGTCGCTGCCGATGGACTGCGAAACGAGCTGTGCAGTTTTACACAGAGGCTTCAGTGACGAGGACAAGGAAGAAGCAAGGGTCAGCGTTTTGACTTTCTTGAAAGGCAATTTTTCTTTTGAGCAGGTTAAACGAGTGGAAGTTTATTGATTGATCAATATGAAATTTCGTTTTGAATTAGTCTCGGTTTTTAGAACTATATGTAAACATCTAGGTTTAAAATATTGGTTGATTTGGAATTTTTCTACCTGCAATAAAGCAAACGACCTCCGAACACTCAGGGACTGGTGAACTTCTATGATACGAAAAAGCTCCTTAATATTGCAAGTATTTCAATATTTAACAATATGATGAGATAATATAAAAAAGACCTTTTACTCTGTAATTATCACAAATTAATAGCGGGAATAAGCTCTTAATCGCTTGACCTCTTCACACGCATTAATCCACAACTCCGTCTTGGCCCCACCATCATCAATTTGAGAGCAACTGCTATAAATCTGACAAAGCATTTTGTTCTGCGCTCCCAAAGAAACCACAAATGCTTGACAAGAGTGGAAATTTCGAAGGCATTCTGTGGCACAGAAATTCCTTGTAGCTGCTATTTTTGTATTGGTGTGTGGAACTGTTCGAGGTGTAGATCCCGCACAGGTCTTTCTAGGAAAGGCTTGAAACGAATCAGCCGACCGTCTTCCCCGTGAATAGTGCAAGCATTTCGATTCCATTGACTTGAAATGCTGGTGAGAAACTAACTTCTCTATCTCACCAATAAGTCGAGGGTTGAGGCCAAGTTTTGTGTTAAATTGCCTGGGAACATAATACGGGATGTCTGGAATCGAGTAAGAGGAGCTAGTGAACCGTTCGGTATTATATGTAGAGTCTCTAGATAATGAGAAATCGGGAGATGTTCCAAGATCACTAAAGAAGTTTCCAAGTGACATCATAAGCAGTAGTAACAATGGTAACAAACTCATCAAATTGGTTGGTGCCTGATTATTTTCAGCCTGTCGGCCTCGCTGCTGACGAAACATTCCACCACCTTGACCAAAGTTCATTCGAACACCTCCACCAGGGGCAAATCCAGCTCCAAATACTTCCCTAAATATATCAGCGGCATCGAACTCTTGGCCTTGGTATTGACGACGATACTGAGCAGCAGGGTTATCCGAAGTTTCTCCAAATTGATCGTAGTTAGCCTTTTTGTCTGCGTCTGAAAGTACACTATAAGCTCGATTGATCTCCTTGAACGCTTCATCAGCTTTCGGGGCGCTGTTTTTATCAGGATGCAACTTGATGGCCTTTTTACGATATGCTTTCTTTATTGCCGATGGATCTGCATCTTTAGAAACCCCGAGCATTTCATAGAGGTCTTTGCACGCAATTACTTTCTTTACTTCTGCTAGTTGCTGAGGGGTGTAGGGTCGAGTATCCTGCTGCTGAGGTACAGTTGGAGACTTTCGAGCAGTCTGTTTAGGGGACGTTTTGGGGCGCTGACGAATGCCTTCCCCCGACTGAGCTTTTCGAAGAAGTGTTTGGGCTTCAGTAGTGGGATACATGTTGATGCTTTTCTCCAGGAAACGAATTGCTTTACTGGCATCTCCCCTTTCCAGTGCAGTCTTGCCAACATGAGCAGCACGAATAGCTTCTTCCCTGTTGTGCGCCGACATTATATACCTACTCTATTAATTAATGTATACCCGAGGAAGAAATGCTGTTACCAAGTGCGTGTTGTAGGAAGAAATGCTGTTACCAAGTGCGTGTTGTCACAGACTTCGTTCGTTCACTGGTTTGTTCTAAAAAAAGACCCTATAGATTATTCTATCATTACTACTAGCTAGTCGTTTCAAATTAAAACTTGAATTTGGGGATAGCCAGAATTAGATTTGTGTTCCATTATGTATGATAGATGATTCCAAACCCGATGCAATACACTTCACAAATCACTTTTTCAATTAGTATCCTTGTTTCGTAGCTTGATATTAAAAGAAGAGGCCCTCCTTGGGCTATTTTGTTTCTGTACTTTACGGGCACTTGGTAAAGATTTTTTTTCACCACCACCTGCACAAATCGACTCATCAAAAAGAAGCTGCGCCGTTGTACTAGTGGCTGCTACTAGTCAGACCAGTAAGAATAATCCGGTGAGAAACATGGATCCAAATACTGGATTGCCACGACGTATCGTGAAAGAGACTGAGAGATTGAAAGCAGTAAGTAGCAAACCCTCGTTGGCATCTGATTCTGAATTCCATTTAGGAGCCAGTGGCCGGTATCTCATGTGCCCCTACCCCAACGAACTACAGACATTTCATGGTAGCTCTCGCAGGTCCCGGTGATACGCCTTACGCAGGAGGCTTATTTAAGCTAGAACTATTCCTTCCTGAAGACTACCCCATGGCACCTCCTAAAGTACGGTTTTTGACCAAGATTTATCATCCAAATATTGACAGATTGGGACGAATCTGTTTGGATATCTTGAAAGATAAATGGTCTCCGGCGCTGCAAATTCGAACCGTGTTGCTCAGCATCCAAGCACTCTTATCCACTCCTGAACCAGATGATCCTCTAGACACCAATATAGCGGACCATTGGAAACGTGACGTAGACGATGCACAGAAGACAGCAGAAGAATTTACTCGTTTATATGCCAAGCAGGATTAGAAGCTAACAGAAAGAAATGTTAAAAAGTATTTTTAATAAGAAAAATGATATTTGATTCAATGGTTTTGGGAACGTTAAAGAAGAATTTATATGTTTTGAACGTGTCGATTGCATGCCCAGCAACATGATAAATATCAAAAACCAGAATGAAGTAAAGCAGTTTTTATGACAAAGATGGGTGCGTGGGAGGCAGCCCGAGCGCGATCCCATTCGGCTTAAGACCAGCGCTAGATCTAGGACGCAATATCCCAGCATATATTTTAGAATCAGTGAGCCCACGACCACTGAGGGTTTTGCTGGACGGAGATCCGGTACCAACAAGAGTTTGAATTTCGTGTGCCGATATCTTTTTCTCCTTCCAAGCGCATATCTGTATATCAAACGCCTTTTGGAAGTACTTTTTGAATCCGTAGTTTACCAACTCTTCAGAACGTGGTCGGTACGCATGAACACCTGGAGTGAATCGTTTCGCGAGGTAACTGTTAAGTTTATCCTCGTATGGCATACTTCGCTGATTGGCGTAACGAGATGCTTTGACAAACTGGGCATGCGCCTTTGAATACTTGTCTCGTAGCACATAGTAAATACCCTTACATCGATGAATCACAGGAATGTATGCAGGAAAACTCTGGCCAAAAGCTCTAAACGCTTTCAGCAGGACTTTGATGTTGGATGATGATGCCTGAAAGCTCAATTTTTTATCAGACTTGGTACTTTTGAAACCAAGACCAAAGGTAACCATCTGGCAAAATGCGTAAAACAAAAGTTCAAAACTGAGGCCCAAATACCACAAATTCCCTTGGATACATTCATCATGGATTGCATTCCAAACTAGCGTGGCGTTCTTCTGTGCCTCAGACAAGTCATACAAAGGATTACCCAGGTCACTAAATATCCATGATTTAATAGCTCCGATAAGAACCTTATCAGCATCTGGTAGCATCTCAACATGGTCCAAGAAAGCAAATCCATCAGCGCTGTCACTTGCGGGTACTACATTTCCTGCGGTGGTTGTCGCATTTCCATTCGCGTGTTGCATAGCATCACTCGATATTAAAACACCTTGA
>Ga0105054_10004183_pt1 | contig 21733 bp, 12 predicted proteins | sample BON02_FD_78091 | JGI IMG/M metagenome (GOLD analysis project Ga0105054, IMG submission 78091) | Freshwater microbial communities from Lake Bonney liftoff mats and glacier meltwater in Antarctica - BON-02 (megahit assembly) | ecosystem: Environmental > Aquatic > Freshwater > Ice > Glacier...
CGATCTGGATAACAATGGAATGGTTGACTTCAGTGAATTGGCAAGTGGCGTTGGGATCCTGTGCAACGACCCCCGAGACGCCAAAGCTGAAGCTGCATTCGCTCTTTATGATGAAGATGGGGATGGTTTCATTAACCTTTCGGAGATGATTCGTTATTTGTCAAGTGTGTTCAAAGTTATGTATGAAACGAATCCCAACATGGCTGCACAGGCAGATGGATTGTCTCCCAGTGAACTGGCTCAGCTTACTGCCGAGCAGATATTCATAGATGCAGATATCAACCACGATGGTAAATTGAGTTTTGATGAGTTTAAAGCTTGGTATTCAGAGAGTGCGGAAGAGGAAGCTCCTGTCATGGCCACGCGAGTAAGTTCAAGTTCAAATTCATCCCTCAGTTTGAGTGATATTCAAAAGATCACTGGGTTCTATAATCTGGATATCCACGATGTTTTTGAGGTATTTGCCAACTACACCAATGATGCAGGCGTCCTTAACAGAGCCGCTTTTGATGGTGCGTTTGACAAAGTAACTTCTCTTTCTAATGATCAAAGAAGTTCCGTAGAACAAGAGAAACTGGAGAGTGTGAAATTGCGGTTGTTTGATATTTTCGATATTGATGGAAATGGGGTCGTGGATTTTTCTGAAATCTCAACTGGTCTTAGTGTATTATGTGGAGGTACTCCTCGTGTCAAGACAGAAGCTGCGTTTGCTTTGTATGATACAGATGGAGATGGTTTCATCGCCCGAAGTGAACTTGAACGGTATCTCACTTGCATATTCAAAGTCATGTATGAAACGGCCCCAGCCAATATTATGGACCTCTCTGTTAGTCCAGAACAGATCGCAAGTGCCACGGCTGAAGACATTATGAAATCAGCAGATACCAATGATGATGGAAAACTAAGTTTCGATGAATTCCAGAAATGGTACGAAGGAGATGGGGCCGTGGTGAACAACATGCAGAGTTTCGTGGAATCTAATATTCCGATAGACGAAGCTCGTCGAGTGACGGGTCTGGATCAACTCACCCCTGAAGAGGCTTTCCAAGAATTTGCATTCGTGACTGGACCGGATGGAACCATCAGTCGTGTTGACTTCTTCCGTACTTTTAGAAAATTCATTGTGAGAAAGGGCGAAGTGGACGATGTTAAACGAGAAATGGTTATTTCTAGACTGTTCACGGTGTTTGATGCTGACGGCAATGGAGAAATCGACTTTAGTGAATTGGCTAGTGGTCTCAGTATCTTATGCCAAGGCGACAAAGGATCTAAAGTCCGGGCTGCGTTTTCTTTATTTGATGTGGATTCTGATGGGTTCATATCCAAAGAAGAGATGCAAACGTATCTTCTCGCGGTGTTCAGAGTGTTGTTTGAATTAATGCCTTCCACGAAGAATCAAGTGGATGTTAGTGCTGAGGATTTAGCAAGAGCAACCACAGAGCAATGCTTTGAAGAAGCCGATATTGATCACGATGGAAAGTTGAGCTTCGATGAGTTCAGCACTTGGTTTTCAACAAATGGGGAGTTCTTTCCTACCAGCAACGAAACAACGAAGGAAACGAGTGTGGGGGGGCTACAAGAAATCAAAAGATTGACCAAATTGGAACACCAGAATGTTGGTGATGTGATGAAGTTGGTGCAATCGATGACGGGCGGAAGTGATTCTTTGTCTTTTCAAGAGTTCGTGTCTCTTTTTGAAATGCTTGTTGAAAGAGGAGGCGGGCATTCGAATTACCGAGATCAGGAAGCGGCAGCTGCTGTGATCCGGCAGATGTTCAACTTGTTTGATCAAAATTTAGATGGACTGGTTGATTTTAGAGAGTTATCGTCGGGTCTGTCTGTATTGTGTGGCGGTTCACGGGAGGAGAAAGTGGAAAGCGCATTTGCGTTGTATGACTACGATGGGGATGGATTCATATCCCTTGAAGAAATGGTGCGATATCTCACATCCGTGTTCAAAGTTCTCTATACAGCTCAACCTGATACTGCTGCTAGCATGGAGGTTTCACCAGAACAACTTGGAGTTATCACTGCTGAGCAATGTTTTCTTGAAGCTGATACGAATCAAGACGGTAAATTAAGTTTCGATGAATTCAAAGCATGGTATGCTGGACAGTACTAAATATATTTTTATTGATTATTTTTTTGCAAGGTTGTGGTAAGTCCATGATCTCTGTATGCAGCTGTGAACTGAGATGAAAATTTACTTGTGTGTGGATGAAGTTTAGTGGAGAACTTCGGAGCTCTGCTTCCTATTTCATTCGCACTGGTCGAGTAGATTTGATTTTCTTGTTTGCTGTTCAAGTTGTAGTTGTCGAAGTTCAACTTAATGGAGGTATCTTCTTTAGACCCTGGGATGACTTTTTGATTAGGAGGCAGTAGATGTTTGGCAGACATTACTTGTTCCATATCTTCCACTGCTCTACACAGAGTATTCTTTTCATAAGCGAAATTCCCAAAATCCTGATTCGTGCGTCTATAGAACGTCGCCACGAATTTCTTTCTCTCCTCTGATAAGCCGTGATCCTTGAGTTTCCTCACCTCTGCAGCCACGTCCAGGTCTTTCGGATGGGACCATCCATAATCATCGTTCGATCGCCGATAAAACACTTGCTTACTCATCGAACTTTGTACTTCAACGGATCAATTCATGTAGACCATAAATCACTGGTGAGAACCATTCGAATCATGCCTCGTCGTGGTAGTAGAAGAGTGAGTTTACATGTTTCCTTTCTTATATATTGTATTAAACAGGTCTTAGGTTAAAAAGAGAACGCATGTTATAGATGCAGTGAACAAACCACTGTCTGCGGTGAAAGCTGCTAAGAGTGTTATTGCACCAGTGAAAAAGTCCATCAAGAAAGATGAAGGTATCGATCCTACAAAAAAAGATATTCCGCGAAGTATTGTGGTGACCCATGGCAAATCAAACCGTCTCTTGAAGGAGCTGGTAGACAATCTTCGCAAAGTGATGAGTCCTCACACCGCTTTGAAATTGAAGGAGAGGAAAAAGGCATCAATGAAGGATTACATTTCCGTTGCTGGCTCGTTGAAAGTGAGTCATATTCTATCTGTAACCCAAGCCACCAAGACGCCTACGCTTAAGATTGCTAGGATGCCGCAAGGACCGACATTGTCCTTCAGACTTCAAAGCTATGCACTGAACAACCAAATTCGATCGTCCCAGAAGAACAAACTTGATTACATGTTGGCGTTGAAACATGCTCCATTGGTAGTGCTGAACAATTTTGATGATACAAGTAAAAGACACATGAAGATCGCATCACTCACATTCCAGGCCATGTTTCCAGCCGTTAATGTGCGTACTGTAAAACTCATTGATTGTAAGCGTGTATTGCTGATTCATCTTGATCAAGAGAACGATGTTATTGAGTTTCGTCACTTTCTTGTGAACACGGAATCGCGAGGAGCGAGTCGCGAAGTGAAAAGATTGGTTACATCTCAAATTCCCAATCTGTCTCATGTCAACGACATTAGCGATGTGATATTGGGGGATGTTGCAATTGGTTATGCAACATCTGATAGTGAATTTGAAGACGAATCAGCATGCGTCAACATCGACCTCCGAAAGAAATTGAAGAAACCTGTAGTTGGTGCCACCAGTCAAAGTGCAGTAAAACTTACGGAAATAGGGCCGCGGATGACGTTACAAGTGTATAAAGTGCAAGACGGCGTGTTTGATGGCGAGGTTCAATACCATGCCCATGAATCTAGAACCAAAGAAGAGATATTAACATTGAGGGGAAAGCATGTTATCAAGAAGGAGGAGAAGGAGACTCGAAGAAACGAGCAAGAAGAAAATATTAAACGAAAACGTCTAGTTGAGGACGAGAGGAAAGAAAAGAAAAAAGCAAAGAAGGAAAGAAGGTTAGCCAATCAACAGAAAAATCTCGAGGAAGTACCTGAGAGTAGTGAAGAAGATGATGATGAAGATGATGATGAAGATGGCTCTCAGGAATGATTGTTTTCGTATTGTTAATGATTGTATTAATCAACTTTTCTTGTACTTCGAAATACGATTCAAGTAAATAGTATTTTATAATTAGTATTGTTCCATTATTAAAGATTGTAATAAAGGTTCAGTTTTACTTTTCTTGTACTTGCACCATAGGAATAGGATCCCTCCGAGTATAAAGCATAAAACAACTACCGCCACTGTAATGGCCTTAATATTGTGCGTGATAAACGTAACATCAGGTAAAGTTGTACAGGAAAAAGATGATAGATAAGCTCCGCATCCGATATTCCACAATGATAATCGGTAGGAAGAACCATTGAAGGTGTTTCTTACAATGGGGCCCTCAGTGAATACATTCATACGATCACCCAAAAAATAGACCACGTACTCCTTCAGTCTATCGCACCCTTCGCTACAATAGCGATCCAATTGATTGTTAATGGAATGAGAAATTGTGGACAAATTGAATGCAAGGCCTTGCAATGTATCCTCGCACAACACCTGAGAACACGAAGAAATAGTACGACAACCGACGAACTCTCCCAACCAAGTCTCATTTCCTCCCAGAAGAGTAGCCAGTGAACTTATATCAGATTTTATCTGCAGGCATCCTGCTTTACCGTGACGATCCAATTGACTAGGGATTCCTAGTGGATCAGAAGCAAATTCACACAAATGGTCCACTACCAAATTCACAGCGGCGATGTTTTGCACATCTATAATCATATCTTCCAACAATTTCAAAAACGAAATCAATTTAGAGGACAGTCGGATGCATATATCATTTGAAATATGTGTCGTGATTATATCGTTTTCTGTTTTTGTGTAAAGTAACTGCGAGGGATCACAAAGCGAACACATGAACCCGGAAAAATAACCGATCAAAACCGTAAAGAAATTTCGAAATTTCACCATAACATTTTGGTTGGAGATTCGGGACAAGAGCTCATTGAGAGGCACCCGAAGCGAATTATATACCAACTTCAAATCTCTGTTCACACTGAAAAAATTCCGAGACATCATTTGTATCAAAAACGAAAGAAATTGTGCAGGTTCATCCTGGAACCTCATAAACATCGCCTCTAATGGCCGAAAATGCAGCAATTCCAGTCTAGTAAAAGTCCCCTGTACGTAATTGAAGCTCGATATATCACAACATGTAGCCTTAAACCCACACATGTTACTGCTCATTGCGATCGGCTCTGTTCGTACGGTTATATTAGGAAGCCATGAAAGCCTCCTGCTGTTTGCTAACGGTTGCGGACAAGCAGCCTCCAGATAATAAATGATGCATGTTGCCACGACAAGAAACAACTTCATATCCATGCGAGGGGACCTTCTCTTATTTTAGAGATCCAACTTGAAATTTCAGTCCAATTTCAGAAATTTGAAATTCGTCCTCCGTTGATTCTTCAGTCTGACTAATTCATTATTCTCAGGATTTGTTTACTAAACTATTCGCTGATTGTTAAAAAGGAGTGAAGATGCTACTTTTCAGGAGATTAGCTGCTGATTTAATATACTAAGCAACCTGAAAAACGAGGCCCAATCGGCTGACACTCGAAGCTATAGTTTTATAGTGTCCTTTCTGTTGGAACTTTTAGTAGCTAATTACGATTGGATTAAAAGTATGTTCTTCGCCCAAAATTTAATATACCTTCCGATAATCAGTCCTCTTGCACCCAGCTGAATTCAGTCGTTGGTGAATCAGTGTAAACCTCTGTTGGATACATTATTACTGGTGAATGACAACGTGAAATTGCTTGATGGGAGGACGAGTATCTTATTGGGATCTATTTGCAATCGCTTTCATAGTAGTTTCACTTTCTATCTAAATATAAAAATGGCATGAAAAATTCAAAAATGGTTTGAAATATGTCCTCATGTTCTTCCTTACTTTTTAAGTATCAAAACCGCATTGTTCCAGATAAAACTTTCCCGTTTCTTTGTCAGTTACGATTCTATATGGTAAGGCGCATCCCATATTAGGATGTTCTTTGAATGCTTGCTCGCACCGCTCCTGATTCCAATGTTGCTGGTGGTCGCCAACAGTATGTCTGAATATTCTACAATTGAATTGATTTTTTCAACCTCAATCATGCCGGAACAATAAGGGCACATTCCACGATATACATCGTCCATTAGAACGAGGTCTGTATGAAGTCCTACATTTGGTACATATCCATCGAATATGCCGCCTTCTTGTTGTTGTTGCATAGAACTTGGAGATGCAGGTGTGGAAGAACCTGCTGCTGAGCCATTCGGAATTTCTGACGGAGCAGAATTTGAAACCGATGTTGTCGGTGACTCTGTGGGTGAATCTATTGATGAATATGTCAGAGAATCTGCTGATGGATTTGTTGGAGATGCTGTTGGAGATGCTGTTGGTAAATATGTTGGCGTGTTGGTACGAAGTTCTGTTGGAGAATGAGTCGGTATATATAGTGGTGACTCGGTGCGACTCTCAGTTGGTGAATCTGTAGGTGAATCTGAAGACTTTTTAGTACGAGAATACGTGGGTGAATTAGTACTTAAAATGCGACCATAAGCTAGAGCAAAAAGCGTAGCGAGAGTAAAAAGCGTAAATAACACAATGGATGACGACCGTGACATCATTCAACTTTTGCAAAACGATTCTAAATATAAATCAGTTTAGATAGTACTTTCAAGCTCCTAAACTATTTTTTTTTAAATTAAAATACATCAGGAGAAATCAATTCAGTGATTCTAGCCATTCTACATAATGTTCTTGCGTCTGAGTACCTCACGGATTGCCATCAGGCTCTTTTCTTTCGACAAGATACTCTTGTTTATTATTAAGAAATTAGCATCTTATGGCTTTTGTTATCGAAATTCGATTTTTGTTGTGTTTAAAAACAAACCAAAGAATTCATTGATCAATTCAATTTTCTAATTATTAATTACAGATGTCATCATGAGGAAAGAAGATTCGTTGTGTAGTAAATTTCCGGCTTTTTTAGGACGCAAGTAAGAAACATATTTGAATTCGCGATTCAAATAACCTACCGAGATGTAAACTAACAAGGAGGCTGACCTAGCGTTCCGCGAAGTAGACATCGACACTGAATTGAAAGTTCAGTCAGATCGCCGAATAGTTTTAGTACTCAAGTGTGTAATTAGAGCAAATTGCCTCAGGAAAATGACCATATCTTCATTCGAACGTTCGAATAGTATTCACCATTCCTTTTTACCTTTTGGGTCAGCGAGCGAAGAATGATGAACCATTCTGCATTCATGACCCAATCTACACTAAGCTATTTATTTTATAATGCCACTTGCGTTCCTGTTTTTGGACTAATTTGGAGGAAAAGATATATTTGATTTACTGAACTGAATAAGAAAGTCAGTGAAGTATCTGAACTACTAAAAACTTATTCTTAAATAGGAAACTCAATAAAGAGGAAATCATTCGCGATGATTTTTCAAAAGAAAAAATCGAATAGTACCGGTAAATCAGAAGGAATTTAACTTCGTATCGCTAATAATTTTATGTCGAATCAAATTATTTCACCTAATAGAGACAGGACGGATTGTTATTGAAGAGTTTGAAAGGAACAAGTGGAACTCAACACTGAGCCTTTAAATTTCACTTTTAATTTCATTTTACTCCTCAGCTGGTGGAGCAGATGTAGATTGTACCGCAACGAATGCCGTCGAAGAACTGCGTAAAACTCTCGTTTTGATTGAGGTATCGCTCTTCAGGAACTCATCAGTGTGTTTCAAAATGAATTCCGGGTTTTCAAACAAAGTCGCATGAGTGGACCAGAAATCAGCGTAATGAACTGAATTCACCATTTTCTTGTTCATTTCCTTCATTAAATAACTTGGAGTGCAAAAATCCTGCATCCCACTTATTAAAAGGGTTGGATGTTGAATAGTGTGTAACAAATGAGACGAATCATGGGCGTTGAGTTCCTGGAACAATCTGAGGTAATTTTCAGAATCTCTTTCGGTTTTTCCAATGTGATGATAATACATATCCATAAAGATGTTGATATAATCATCTCCCCACAGTTCTTTCATTACAGGTGATCCGAAATAGGTGGAGTTTAATCTTAATGCCGTGGTTGCGGGTCTGGATTTCATGCAATACTGTAAAAAGTTCACAGCCAAATGAGCATCTGTGCCTAATATGTTTTCTACTAAAGCTTCAGAGAAATACCCTGCGAATGGAACTCGTAAATAGGGTTGAAACGCAGTTTTAAAAACATGACCATATGCTCCATTTATCAAAACAAGCGAATTCACTCTATCTGCATATAAAAGACAAAACTCTAATGCTACTTGAACGCCCTTTTAAACTTGAGTTAATTCTCAACTTTCGATTCCCTATTATAAAATAGAACTTACCATACTATGACCTACAAGTACTTCTGCAGTTTGAATTCTAAAATAATCTAGAATTTGTTCTGCATCCTCAGCGTGGTCTCGGATCGATATTCGTTTAGCTCGCTTTGGTGTGTCACTCCCAAACAACCCGCGATAATTCCAAGAGAGGTACGTGTACAAATCGCCATAACGATGAATCAGTGGAAGGTAAATTGAACTATCTTCAACACCCAATGGAGGCGCGAACATCATAACCTTGCTGTTCTTTCCTTCAGCTCCCCATTTCACTCGTGCTTTGATAGCGACTCCATCCTTCATCGTCACTTTGAACTCCTCAAACCGAGCATTAATTAGGTCGCCGAGTCTTTCTGTGCCCACTGAAGAATGCCGAGGTTGCTCGCCCTTGAGAGTATCAACCACAGACTTTACAACAGCTAAATCGTTAATGTACGCTGACATAATACTAAATTAAATAAATTGAAGGTATGCACAAAACTAAAATTGAAATGTGAATTACACGCGGAAACGTCTTGTATGGAAAGCACTAGATGTACGCTAGACAGAAATTACGTAAACAATATTGAAATCCATTACAAAAGGTCGGAATGATGTTGAAATCAAAGGCGAGTAGGTCCCCTCGATCAGACTTCCAAGTGAAGAATGAATTGGGCTACATGGCACCAAATAGGAAAACATATTCGAGGAGATGTTACCGAATCAGAAAACCACGAGTCAGATATGAACGCAGCAACTGAGTTCATGTCACAGCTATCAGGACTTGCACCTGAAGAGAAGCAGAAGCGCATCGTCTCAAGAGTCACGAAAGAGTTCGGAAGTGTAGGGCGTCTGTCTCTTTGCTCATTGGATCTTCTGGATACCCCGTGCGATGTTTTAATGTGTGTGGTTCATGCCTGTATGATAGATGATGGTCACTGTGTATGCATTGGAAAGGATGAACGTGAAACGGGTATTGGAGAATGGCCGGAAATATTTCCGCGAGGCTGGGTGGACAAGAATTCTTCATTTCCTGTATATTCTTTCAAATATAAGTGTAGCAACAACAAGATAGCTGTTTTGAAAGGGGCTCTTATGGGAACCCAGCTTCTTGTATCCTGCGTAGTAGTAGGAGACGTCAGTGAGTTTATGGCGCGTGCAGAACTATCAATAAAGGATTTCGTTGCTGGTTCCATTATAGAGCACCAAGAGATTCCTTCATACATGACTCGCAGTAGTGTAGTACAGCTTGCCAAGGTACTAAAGGACCAAATACTGAATCCGTTGTACAGACAGATAGGTATTTCCCAGAGGACCACCGCGACCACTTCAACAAATACATCAACAAATAATAGAATCAGAACAGATGTTCCAAATCCTGGATATAATCCTACTCATCCTGGATATAATCCTACTCATCCTGGATATAATCCTACTCATCCTGGATATAATCCGGGATATGGGGGAGGAGGTGGACTGTTTGGAGATGATTTAACACCTGGTGGTGGACTGGGTGGTGGAATGCTTTTTGGACCAGGCCATTCTTCTTTTGGAAGATTACCTGGAAGAGGAGCTCCAAGATTTGATCCATATGGACCTCCATTGCTACCGGGTTCATTCGAGCCACCCCCAGATCACTTAAGACCACCCGATAACGACGGGCCTTTTCTTTAAACAATATAATATTGAAACCTACTTTGATTTTAAATTTTCCTTTTTGTTAAACTCTGCTTCCTGCTGGTAGTATTCAATAAGACTTCTTGGCTCGAGCACAATCTCTCCGCGTTCAAGCTTGGTGAATGCATCAGTCAACATCTCTGCCACTTGTAAGTTGGTAACAAGAGGCACTCCGAAATCAGTTGCAACACGTCTGATTCTGTAATTGGTTTCCGTTCGCTTGGAAAGATTGTTTGCGAACATGAACACCATATCAATGTTCTTTGCTTGAACTTCATCATGAATACTTGGTTGCATTCCAGATTCCTTCCAATGAAGATGAATAACAGGAATATTTAGGGTCTTGATATACTTTGCAGTTTGCTCTGTTGCATAAATCTTGTATCCAGCCTCGTGCAATTTGATCAAACTTGGTTTGAAATCATCACACAAAGTCTCTTGAATACTCACCAAAACAGATTTGTTCTTTGGCACCTCGATTTGCAATGTGCTCAACATAGATTTAGTGAAAGCTTCTTCGGTTGTATTTCCGTAACACGCAACTTCTCCAGTTGATGCCATTTCCACTCCTATTTTAGGATCTGCTCCAGCAAGTCTCTTAAAAGAAAACATAGGCACTTTCACACCTACGTAGGTCTTTGGCGAGGCCCCCTTGCCTTCTAATCCCAAATCCTTGCCTTCCAACCAGGATGGTCGTCCGCATCCTACCATGATAGATGTTGCAGCTTCAATGAAATCAGCTCCAAGCGTTTTCGAGGAGAAAGGAAAGGAACGAGAAGCTCGAAGATTCGTTTCTATAATTTTCACTTCTCCATCCTTGACAATCAACTGCATATTGAATGGCCCAGTGATATTAAATGCTTTTGCAATTCGTCTACATGTCTCTCTGCATTTCTCCAAAGTAGCTGCGTCAATGGTTTGTGGAGGCATCATCAGCGTGGCATCTCCTGAATGAACACCGGCATTCTCAACATGCTCAGAAATAGCATGACAAACAACGTCACCATGGTCACCGACTGCATCTATGTCGATCTCGCGTCCATTCTCGATGTACTTGGATAAAACTACTGGGAACTCATTGGATACTTTACCAGCATTTTTTAAGTTCAAGCTGAGTTCTGCAGGTGAATAGGCCACAGCCATAGCAGCTCCAGACAACACATAAGATGGACGACACAAAACAGGATAACCAACTTCATCAGCAAAATCAAAGGCGGCTTCTTCAGTGGTTAGTCTGCGCCATGCAGGTTGATCGATTCCGTGTTTGTCGCACATACTGGAAAACTTATCTCTGTCTTCAGCACTATCAATCATCTCAGGGGTTGTTCCTGCAATCTTCACATTGTTCTGGTGCAAGGCCAATGCAATATTATTCGGAATCTGGCCTCCAACTGATACAATAGCATTTTCACATCCTTCTTGTTCGTAAATATCGAGAGTTCGTTCTAGGCTGAGCTCTTCAAAGTACAACCTGTCGCACTCGTCATAATCAGTAGACACCGTTTCAGGATTGTAATTCACCATCACCGTCTTCTTCCCTAGTTTCCTCAATGTACGAATGGCGCTAACAGAACACCAATCAAATTCAACAGAACTTCCAATACGATAACATCCTGATCCTAATACCATAGTACCTGGATCATCAAACTTGACATCACTTTCATCTCCATTGTAAGTCATGTACAAGTAGTTCGTTACTGCCGGCGACTCTCCAGCAACAGTATCAATCTGTTTCGTGAATGGGAAAATGCCCATATTTTTTCTGACAGCTCGCACCTCCAACTCCGTTGAATTCACTCTTTGGGCAATCTGACCATCTGAATACCCGGATTTCTTTGCTTGCATCATTAGGGTGGCATTAAGACTATCCAATGTACCTGCATTCTTCAACAAGTGATCCAAATCGGATATTCTTTGTAATTTGTTGAGAAACCAAGTATCAATCTTTGTCAAGTCATGGATCTTATCAACACTCCATCCTAACTCCTGCATAGCATAAGCGATTGCATAAGGGCGTCTATCCGATGGATGCTGCAACTCCTCTACCAAGTCGTCGACGTTGGTGAACTCGTAAGCTGAATGATGGATCTGAAATCCTTCATTGGAAGAATCTACCATACGAAGGGCCTTCTGCATGCTCTCTTCAAAGTTACGTCCAATAGCCATAACTTCACCAACAGATTTCATCGCACTGCCGATCTTTCGAGATACCTTGTCGAATTTAGTCAAATCCCATCGAGGAATTTTGGTGACAATGTAATCCAATGAAGGCTCAAAGCACGCGGTGGTGGTCTTGGTGACTTGATTGACAATGTCTGGTAGTTGCATACCCAAGCACAACTTGGCGGCAACGAAGGCCAATGGATATCCAGTAGCTTTACTTGCAAGAGCACTCGAACGAGACAATCTCGGGTTCACTTCAATGATGCAGTAGTTGTCTGAATGGGGATCTAAAGCGTACTGAATATTGCATTCTCCAATGATACCCAAATGTCTCACTACTTTGATGGCAGTATCACGCAACATGTGGTAGTCATGGTTGGACAAAGTTTGAGAAGGCGCAATGACAATAGAATCACCAGTGTGTACTCCCAACGGATCAAAATTCTCCATGTTGCATACCGTAATACAATTATCCGCTGCATCTCGAACTACTTCATACTCCACTTCTTTCCATCCCAGCATTGACTTCTCAACCAGAATCTGAGGTGATGAAGAAAAGGCTTTTTCAGCCATGTCCTTAAAATGTTCAGGGTCGTTGCAAATACCTGAGCCAAGTCCTCCTAACGCAAACGCACTGCGGATCATACATGGATACTTCACCTTTTCAGCAGCTATTAAACCATCCGCAATGGTAGTAACAGCGAAAGAAGGAGCCACTTTTTCGTTGATTTCATTCAACTTGTCCATGAAAATACCTCGATCCTCAGTGGCGATGATTGACTCCACAGATGTACCAAGAACCTTCACATTGTGCTTGGCCAATATCCCCTTTTGGTACATTTCAACACCCACATTGAGAGCGGTTTGTCCACCCATAGAAAGAATCAATCCATCCGGTTTCTCTTTTATAAGGATCTGTTCAACAACATCCATAGTCACTGGTAAAAAGTAAACTGTGTCTGCTTGATTAGCACCTTCCAAGTTGGTTTGCACGGATGCTATGTTCGGATTCATCAATACTGTTTTAATCCCTTCCTCTTTCAAGGATTTGATTGCCTGGTTACCAGAATAATCGAATTCGCCTGCTTGTCCAATACTAAGACCACCACTACCGAGTACAAGAACTTTCTTCACGTCAACTCGTGTGTTTGCAACTTTACGACCTTCAAACATGGATCCAACTGATGATTTTCCACTTTTGACCAAGTTTAAGAAATCATCAAATAGAAACTCCGTATCCGTTGGACCTCCACGAGCTTCAGGATGGAATTGAGCAGTAAAGTAAGGCTTAGTCTTGTGCATAATTCCTTCATTTGTCCCGTCGTTCTTGTTTACGAACAATGGAGTCCAATCATCAGATAATGTTTTGGTGTCGATGGCATATCCGTGATTCTGTGGAGTAATGTAACACTGGCCAGTTAACACATTCAACACAGGTTGATTTGAGCCTCTGTTTCCAAAAGGCATCTTGAAGGTCTTTGCACCGGATGCTAAAGCAGTCAGTTGGTTTCCCATACAAATACCAAAGATTGGTTTGTCGTAGCCAGACTCAAGCACTTGACGTAATTCTGAAATTGCATTTCCTGCCATAACAGGATCTCCAGGCCCATTGGATAAGAACAAACCATCGTACTCATTGGCATGCTTTGACACCGGGAAATCATAAGGCACACGATGCAACTCGACACCTCTCTTAACAAGATTCCTGATGATATTGTTTTTGATACCACAATCAACAGTCAGCAATTTGATAGGGTTTCCTTTACCATATACTATCGTTTCCTTGCAAGACACTTCCTCAATCAAATTGCGCTTGTTAACATCGATAAAAGGAATCTCTTCGTAACCAGCAGGCATATACGACGGAGTGAATTCAATTTTAGCAAGCATCGAACCACGATCGCGAATCTTCTTGGTAAGAAGACGGGTGTCAATTCCATACAGACCAGGGATCTTCTCTTGCTGTAACCACTGCGATAGTGACCTACCAGCTTCCCAGTTGCTGTAATGATGGGAATAGTCTGAAGCAATGAATGCTGAAGCATGGATTTGATCACTTTCGAAATGTTTTGGCAATCCAAATTCATCCATAATACCTGCGGCAGGTACTCCATAGTTTCCAACCAACGGATATGTGGAGACTAATAATTGTCCACGATAAGATGGATCAGTCAATGATTCAGGATATCCAACCATTCCAGTATTGAACACAATCTCACCAGAAACACTTTCTTCATGCCCAAATGACACACCTACGAATCTAGAACCATCCTCCAAAACCAGAGACGCAGTTCTCATGCCGCTGCTTCCCATAGTTGACCCTACATAAGCTGCTGGCGATCCTCGTTTTTTAAGATCAGTAGATAGGAAGCGCTTTTGCCTTGACACTCGGCGCGATGTTTCTCTTAGCATCATCGACAACAATCTCCCTCCCTTTTCAGATTTAGATGGATTTGTTGTTTGGAAAATGATGATGGATTGGTGCAGTACTCCTATCAAAAACATATATGATTAATACTAGTAATTTGTGTCTGTCGATTTTCAACACACAATTTTCATCGTCTCTCTTCTGATTCTGAAACTCCTCTAAAAAAAAATTGCATCGCGATGATGTTGTTGAGACATCAGCTGAGGGTATGCATGCTCGGAAAGCACACTAGATCATCATCATCGGCTATCCTTGAGTCAGTGTATGGTTCGGATGAAGTGAATCATTATATGAAGCTGTTCAAGACTAACAAGTCACCTGCATTTGCTGTTATCAAAGTAGGAGGTGAAGTGGTGGAGGAAGAATTGGAAACACTCACAAAGACATGTGTGACTCTTCAACAAGCAGGTCTTAAACCCATTGTTATTCATGGAGGTGGTCCTCAGATGAATAAAGAATTGGCATTACAAGGTGTGGAACCACAGTACATTAAAGGAAGCAGAGTCACTGATGAAGCGACTTTGGCGGTCGCACAACGAGTATTTACTGGTCTTAACAAACGAGTGGTTGATTCGTTTAAATCTCATGGTGTCGATGCTCTTGGAATAACCACAGGTGTGTTTGAAGCCAAAATAGCCAACCCGGAGCTTATGTTCGTGGGAAATATTACAAAAGTACACACAGCACAAGTTGAACAAGCTCTGAAAGACAATGCTATTCCTGTTCTCACATCCCTCGGTCAAAGTGTTGATGGCCAAGTACTTAATATTAATGCAGATGTTGCGGCTAGAGATATGGTTCTTGCCATGAAACCAATGAGAGTGTTGTTTGCGTCTGCTAAAGGAGGATGGATTGATGACGAAACGAAAGAAATTGTGAATGCTATTGATTTAACAAATGAGTATGATGCTCTTGCAAATCTCGATTACAATGGAAGACAAGGAACGTTGTTGAAACTGAACGAAATTAAAGCTATTTTAGATGGAGTTCCAGATTCTGCCTCAGTGGCTATATCATCCGCAGGAAATATGCTTAAAGAGTTGTTTTCTCACAAAGGCGCAGGCACTATATTTGTAAAAGGGCATCCTGTGCATCAAGTGATGAATTCTTCAGTTCCAATGTTAAAAGCCCCTCAAGTAGGAAGTAAAGTTGAAAGCACTTTCTTCTATGGTAAAACTGAGACTGAGGCTCGTGCTGCTGCTCAGATAGTCACCCGACCTAACCTTGGTAAAGATCTGCCTCCCATTCTTGAGCAATTTAAGTTATCTGTCGATAATCAAGGTCTCGGTACCGAGGAGATTGTATGGAAAAGCATCAAGGCAAAATACCCAACACTAGCATGGACTTGGAACCATGGATCTCGTGAGACTGGTGGTGTGCTTGATGTACTCTCCGATAATCACGCGGATGGTACCATCTATGACAAACAGAATCACAAATACATTTCGTGGTACAATGATACCCATCCGTTACAAGGATGGAGTGCTGAGAAAGTAGGTAGATTAGTGAATGATGAACCACTTGAGAAAATCAAGCCTCTGACATTCCAACGAAGTTCTTCATTCAAATACAAGGTGGGTCTTTTAGGGGCGCGTGGCTATGTAGGGCGTGAGTTTACGAAACTTTTAGTCCAGCATCCTGATATGGAATTAACTGTGGCTAGTTCTAGGGCACTAGCTGGTCAACGAGTCATTGATTGTTTTGGACTATCAAGTGAGGCTGCTGATCGTGGGGTTGCTGATTCGCTTCGCTTTCAAGCTCTTGAACCATCGGACATTGCTCACCATGAAGTATCTCAGAACGTGGATATTTGGGTTCTAGCACTTCCAAACGGCTTAGCACCTCGCTTCGTTCCCACGTTAGAAAATCTCAAAGAATCTAACGTGTTAATAGATCTGGGTGCAGATTATCGCTTTGATGATTCTTGGGTATATGGGCTTCCAGAGAGACATGGTGCACGTCGTACTCTAAAGGGAGCTCGTAGAATTTCCAACCCTGGATGCTATGCTACTGGTACTCAAGTTGGACTAATGCCGTTACTTCAACCTAATGGCCCTATTAGAGCACTAGATGGTTCGATTCCAACCGTATTCGGTGTTTCAGGATATTCTGGTGCAGGGACCAGTCCTTCTAGTAAAAATGACCCGCAATGTCTTAAAGATAATTTGCTGGCATATAGTTTGGTTGATCACATGCATGAGAGAGAGTGCTCGAGACATCTTGGAAGGCAAGTTGGATTCATGCCTCATGTGGCGCCTTACTTTCAAGGAATTCACTTGACAATCTCCGCACATTTGAATCAGATGGACGGAAAATACCCTTCTCCTTGTCAAGTTCAAGAGTATTATGAAGCTTACTTCGCTGGCGAGCCTCTTATTCATATTTTACCTCAAGGACAAATACCCGAAGTCAAAGATGCAATGTTCAAACATGGAGTCACTGTAGGCGCATTTGCTGTGGATCAAAAAACTGGGCGGATTGCGATGGTTTCTACTATTGACAATCTTTTGAAAGGAGCTGCATCACAAGCAATGCAAAATTTAAACATTGCTCTTGATGTTGATAATGAGCTGGCAGGTATTTTTTAATTTTAAAATAATAAAAGCTCGAAAATTGATCTCGTGGCTAATTGTGCTTTTTAGTTGAGTACACACCTTCAAAAATCCACTCTTTATTTCGTCTTATGTGAAAACCTATCCACCCTCTAGGAGTCGAATAGCAGGAAATCACTAGTAAAATTCCACACTATATGAGACTAATAACCATTTACTTGATCGTTGGATTTCAATCGATACATCGAGTATTTCATTTCAAAGCACACGCGAAAAACACCCGCATTTTAAAATATTGGGTTAGGTTCAAACCCTAATCTTCATAAAGAAAAAATGAGCGATCAATTGACCCCAATCAGTCCAACGGATGATGTAGTTGAGAATCCTGCTAGTAACTCGAATAAAATAGAGAAATTAAAACGAACAGGAAAACCAAAGAGTCGTCGTGCAAGCAACACAACCAAGTTCATTGCAAATCTTCTTCGTGAAGACCAAGGCAAATCGTCATGGATTGTTGGATTGATGTTCTTCAAGTCGAACCCTGGCTTTGAAACTCTGAAACGTACAATCGTAGATCGACTGATGGTCATTCCTCGATTTCGTTCCAGACTCAAGGTTCGTCGATTTCCTGTTACTACTATTTTATGGGAAGAGATTCATTTGGAAGATATTGACGAAGACTACCACTTTCGAGTGGTGTTGGATGACGGTCCAAAAAGTGTGAAAGAAGTGAACGACTACTGTGGTGCATTATTTGACGACTTTGATCATGACATGAGCAAGCCATTATGGCAGTTTTATTTCATTCCTCAACTGGACGATGGAAGGTGCTGTTTGGTAACCAATATCTCTCATATTATTGGCGATGGAGTTTCTCAAGTTGAAGTTCTTTTGAAAATGTTAGATGAACCACAACAAGGCAAATTGGAAAAGCAACAAAGTGCTCGTCCACCAAGAAAACGCAAACCTGTTAAGTTGGGACCCATTACGAAAGCGAGAGTATTTTTGGGAGGCATTTGGGATGGGTTTTTTGCGGTGATGGGATCGCCTGATCCAGCAAATTCATTGCGTTTGAAAGATGTTCGAAAACCTTCGCCGAAGAAGAATTGCTGTGTGACAGAACCGCTAGACTTGAATCGTGTCAAATTACTGAAGAATAAATTTGAAGGAGCTACAATCAATGATATTCTCATGACTGTCTTGACTCTGACTTTAAAAGCTCATTTTATAGAGGTGAACGATGAAGCTGTGATCAAGAAAGGAGGACGAGTTAGAGCTCAATTCCCTATTAATCTTCGAAAACGTGGTGAGCATGCTTTAAAGGATGGAGTGGATGCTCGAAACAAATTTGCTTACGGATTCTTCGACTTTCCAATGAAGAGCAAAGTATCCAGAGTAGACCTTGTATGGAAGCTGAAGAGGACGCTAGACAAAATCAAACAGAGTCCAAGTCCTTTGGTACAGGGAAAGGTTGGAGGATTCATGGCTCGCGTCATGCCTCTGAAGGCCATGAATTCGCAATTGTTGAATCTCGCAAACAAGGCGACAGCGCAGATATCAAATGTGGCTGGTCCTCAAGATGTCGCTCATTTGGCAGGCGTTGAAGTAGATGACTTAATGTTTTATCTCTTCTCACCCCTGGGTATGTATATTGGTATATTGACTTACAATGGGAAACTATCCGTTGCGATTAGTCTAGATAGCACTATTGGTGATCCAAATATGCTTGCCAAACATTGGAATGTAGAGTTTGAAAAACTATTTGACGAAGCAATGGCCATTGATGAAGAAACCATATTCCAACCTCGTCCATGCATCAACTTCTAAACATATGAAAAAAATTGATTTTAGTATTATTGGGGTTTGTAAACAAGGTCAGCAAATGGATCTGAAGGAGCCAGAGGGGGTGGGGGTCGTGATACGCCAGGAGGTACTGCACCAGGAGCTTGTCTTGTTGGAGCCGAACCATGGGCAGGTGGGGGGGCTCGCATCATCCCTGATGGTGCTGCGTAGGTCTGAGGCAAGTTCAAGGGGGCAGGAGTAGCATATGTGTTACCGTAGGCTTGCGCGGGTTTCCAAGTACCAGGTGTCGACATAGGCATTGGCTTGGAGGCTGCTTGCTGCTGGCGTTGATATGCCTGCTGCTGTGCTCGTAACTGCGCCTGTTGGTGCTGAGCTTGTTGTTGTTGAGCTTTTTGCTGTTGGGCTTGCTGTTGTTGAGCTAGTTGTTGTTGAGCTTGCTGTTGCTGTGCTTTTTGTTGTGCTGCCATTTGCTGAGCTTGTTGTTGAGCCAACATGTGCGCCTGTTGTTGGGCCTGTTGTTGTGCCTGCTGCTGTGCTTGTTGCTGTGCCTGTTGTTGTGCCTGCTGTTGAGCTTGACGTTGCGCATTATCAAGCTGCTGCTGTTTACTCGTCAACTGAGCTTGCTGTTGCTGCATCTGTTGCTTTTCGTTCTCCATTTTCATACGTTCCTGGTACAATTGTGCTTGCTGCTGTTGTGCCATATGCTGCTGCATGGCTGCTTGCTGCAGTTGTTCATTGATCTTGGCATTCGCAGCTGCTTCAAAGTTCTTCCTTGCTTGCTGTTCGGCTAAAGCTGTGGCCTGTGCTTGGTTTACCTCCTGTGTTTTCTGCTCTAGATTCTGCTGCATTGCTGCGTATGCTCTGCGCATGTCATCATTCTGTTTGGAGAGATTTGCAATCACAGTGTTCTGTCCTTGAACTTGTTGAGACATTGCTTGCATTTGACCTTGAAATCTCTGGAGGTTTCCTTGTGCTGCAGCTAACTGTTGCTTATGCTCTGCTTCCAATGCATCACGAGAAGCAAGTTCTTGACGAGCTTTTTGTAGTTCTTGATTGAGAGCTGAAATCTGACCCTGATACGCCTGGGTGATTTGATCCCTTTGAACTTCTGCTTCCTGTTTCTCTTTCAACAATGCATTTTCCAGCCTCTCTTTTGCTCCATTAGCAACAGCTACTTGAGCACGAGCATCTGAAATGGATTTCAAATCAGCAACTTTCTGGGCTTCATACTCAGCTCGCTTAGCTAGCAAGGTATCCTCCAACTTCTTTCTATCAGACATTCTATTAGCGTTTACCTGTTGCTCCAATTGTGCTTGAATCAACGTTCGTTGTTGCTCTTGCGCACTTTGTTGATTTACCAACTCTTGCTGCATTTGTGCCATCTTTGCCTCCGCTTGTCTCTTGACCGATTCAATGGCTTTTGCATGAGAGGCTTTTTCTGCTTCGTATTGTTGCTGCAAGTTTGATCCCTTTTGCATTTGTTCTTGAAACATCACAGCTCTTTTCGCAGATTGTTCTTCCCTTTTGAGCACTTCCTCTCTTTCTCTTTCTTCAAACTCTTGCTGCATCTTGGCAATCTTCTTATCTAGTTGCTCTTTTTCTGACTTACTATTGGCGAATGTGTCTTCGAGAAGCTGAGAAGTACTATCTCGTTCTTTTTTCAATTCGTTCTCAAGATTAGATTTTGCCAATGCACTTTCCATTCTTTCATTCTCCAATAAACGCTCGTACTCTTGTTGTTGAGCTTGCGAATGTTGTAAGGCAATCTTCATTTGTTCCAATTCCTGTGCCAAATGGGATGACTTTTCGCGCTCTGCCATGAACTGTTGCGCACGCTTTTGAGATTGTTCTTCTCTTGACAGGGCTAATTCGCGTTCTCGTACTTCAAACTCTTGCTTTTGCCTTTCACCCTCACAAGCGAGTCGTTCTTTCTCCGCCAAAACTCCCTTAAGTCGTTCCTCTGCTTTCTCCTCTGCTTCTCTTTGTTTCACAAGGATTTCTTGCTGGGATAATGCTTCCTTCTCGGCAATGGCGGCTTCCAACTCCAGACGCTGTTGACGTTCTTGTTCTAATGCCACACGAACATGATCACTCTCAACAATCAATTCTTCTTTAGCTCTTCTTTCGGCATCCTATATGTTAGAATAAGAATACTATTTTTTAAAAATACTCTATATACTTACAAGTTGTTGAGCAGCTGCTTGGGCTTCTCGTTCACGTTCACTAGCCAGTCTATCAGCTTCAGCTTTCTGCATTGCAAGAGCACGCAATTCTGCTTCTGAAGTTGCTTCATTCGCTGCTTGAAGTTGTTCCGGGAATGGATCCTCGTCATCGTCCTCTGGAGGTCCCATTGAAGGATTGCCTTCTGGAAAGTCAAGGTAGGCAGTTGGGAATATTCCTTCACCCGAACTACTGACTACTTCGCACCAGCCATCACCATAGTCGAACCGCACATCAAGAGTATCCCCTTCATTTCCTTTCACTTGTCCTTCCTCTCCATTGGGATCGAAAGCTGTGTTCACAAAACCTACAGTCATACTATGGATGATCAATTATCTTTTCATGTGTACTAACACCCGAAGTACATGGTGGTATTAGCACTACAATGCAGATTCGAAAATACAAACTACAAGTGAATCAAATTGCCCTGACTGACAATGTTCATCACGCGGTGATAATTAATACTCCAATACCCCGATTGAATGTATTGGTTCAACGTCATCGTCAAAAATCCTCGATCCTGTTGAAACGGCGATCTGATGGTTCCCCATTAAACTCACGCCGTTC
>Ga0105054_10004193_pt1 | contig 21710 bp, 3 predicted proteins | sample BON02_FD_78091 | JGI IMG/M metagenome (GOLD analysis project Ga0105054, IMG submission 78091) | Freshwater microbial communities from Lake Bonney liftoff mats and glacier meltwater in Antarctica - BON-02 (megahit assembly) | ecosystem: Environmental > Aquatic > Freshwater > Ice > Glacier...
CACACCCCACACACACACACACACACACACACACACACACACACACACACACATACACACATACGCACACCACACACACACACACACACACACATCCACGCACACGCACGCACACGTACACACGCACACACATACGCACACACAAACACACACACGCACACGCACACACACACACACACACACGCACACAAACAAACACACAAAAATGCATGTGCGAATGGACTGTGATCTTCAGGCGTTACTGTTTCTGTGAAGTGTTCTGCTGATTCCAAGAACAAAGGCGAAATGCTCACGTACGTGGAGGGAGTTCCTGGCGCAGTTGTCAAGTCTGAGGTTCCATTCCCCACCACAGACATGTCTCTAATATATCTGACATTCTCACGTTACTGTCCTTTTGTGCGTTTTCCTCTCTCTTCTTTCCCTCTGTTCCCCTCCATATTTTGCCTTGCCCCCCCCTTTGCCCCTTTTCCTCCCTTCCCCCCTTTCCCCCTTTTTCCTTGAATGCAGATTTTAACGTCACACGTGCATGCGTGCGCGCACACCCACGCGCACACACACAGGCTATTAGTGCCAACGGTCGGTTTGCAATAGATCCAGCAGCATTTTTTGTCTTTTCTTCGTCACAGCCAGCGATGCTGTCACGGACTGTAGCCGTTCGCACCATTCGCCTCGAAGCCAAGGCCTCAGACGACAAGGACGCAAAGGTGGGGCTGGCACGGGATAGGGTGCTATCGATGTTCAACCTGCAGCGCCAGAACGAGGTGGACCAGCAGCGAAAGGGCCTGTCCCTTGCCTCTCTTTTCGGCGCGAAACCGCGGCCGATGTGGAGCGCTCCTGCGCTCGTCGCCACCTTTGGCGACTGCTTTATCGAAGGCACCATGTTCGAGGGGTCTAGCTGTCTGGCGTGGTCGTTTCAAGTGATTGATCTCATCTTCCAGCGCATGCTTGGGGACCAGGACTCACTCTTTGAGGCTCCGGCGGCCCTGCCAACGCGCATGGCGCTGGGTGACGTGGCACATGTTTTCGCCAAATCTGCTCCTGTATTCAAGGAAATGGCTCGATTGTTGCGGACGCCAAACAACGCACAGCTCATGAGTTTCCTGCGCAAACTGCACAATCACATAGCTGCTGTCCCAGAGGGAGAGATGATACTGCTGCCGAGTATCATTCAAGGGTCTGAGATTCTTTTGTTGCTCGAGCGCAACACCGAGAGAAGCTACACATTGACTGTCATCAACACTGACCCCCTTGCAGGGCTATCTCACCACGCGGTGTCGCCTGCAGTTAAACCCAACCGCCTCATGTACCGCACGTGTTTGGTGCTGTCGGGAATTCAAAAGAAGAATGCGCTTGATGATGTGTTTTGGATGGCACTGTACAATTTGTCCCTAAGCGAGAATGAGGGCGACATGGACCGCTTCTATGAGGTGCTATTGCCTTTTATTACAGGCAAGCCACTCGAAGTGTCGCTAGTGGAGGCAGAAGAGGCTGCCGCCAACGCTTCTGAGCCACCCGCTTGCAGTTATCACGCATCTGCAGGGGCCTTTGGGCCGTGGCGCACGCCCCAGCGAGCGCAAACTCAATACGTCCGGGCGCTGTATCATGCAATCAACTTCATCTTGACGCGCCGCCGCGGTGTGTCGGCACTGCGGTGTAAGCAAGTTGGCCTGGCCCTTCGACTACAGATGGTGTCAATGATTCGAAACGATCTGAACTACATGCAGCCAGATGACAATGGCACCAAAGTGTGTCTGATGGCATTTCGGCAACTGTCGTACCGTGCGGTGAAGATCGCCGAGGCTCTGGAAGCCAGCACTGAGGCCGATCATGACATTGCCATTGGCAGTTCTGCCAATCAAAAAGACTCAAGTTGCTCCATTTGCCTTGAAGGCATGGAGGAGGATGCCACGAGTGTCGTGAATTTGCCATGCACGCACTCGTTTCACCGTGATTGTCTCGATGAGCTGGTGAACTCGGGCTCTAAGAATTGCCCGCTGTGCCGCAAAGACTTGGCAGGAGCAGGAAGTATGGAACAGATGATTGACAAGGTTCGAAGTCTTGTGGAAGACTGTCAGGCTGAGCTATTGTATTGCCTCGGTGATCAACATCCATTGCCAACTCCTCTGGATTTGCATGCGAGGGACGATGCGTGGGTCGGCAATGCAATGGCGTACGATGTTGAATATTGCGATCCCAACCCAGGGCAAGTGGTGGCTCTTCAGAGTTTCGTGCCCATGGACATGTTGCAGATTCCAGAGCGTGTTGAGACTAGGGCTGAGGCTGTGAGCACGTTACGACGGTGTGATGCGCTGTGTACGCTGCTCGACAATCAGGGACACAACGTCAAGAATACAAAGCACCTGATCCTCTCCTTGATTCAGCATGTTTTTGTCCAGGTGGTTCCCATCCCAAAACCGCGGAAGGACCCGCGGGCCGAAAAAGCTGATCTGAGTTACGTTGCAGGGCGCTCTGGGCGCAGGCGGGAGAAGGAACAACTTAAACAACGTGACATTGCTGCCAAGCGTGAGGAGATGCGTGCGGCCAAGGGCGCGGCAACAATCAAAACACCGAAGAAATTGAATGGGGGCGCAAGCGAGCCGAGTGTGGCTGAGGATGCCGAGGAGAAGATGAATCCTGAAGAAATCGACACCTCGCCAGGCGCGAGTGCCATCCACGCAGTGTGTGCCGAGGCGTGCATATGGGATGAGGGCATCTCATACCATTTGCAGGTTGAAATGCTGCTGGTGCTTCAGCGACTAATGGAGCACTTTGCAGCGGCAGTGCTCTCACTGCAGGCGTCGAGGCCTTTGGATGCCGTGCGCGTAATTGTGCCTGGTTGCATTTGTGCTATCAGTGACGCTATTATGCGGCACCGAGCCTATGACTCGCCTTCCGTGGCGTGCGCGCAGCTCATGGGTCTAGACGCCACTGGGCGCCAGCTTGGCTTCCATGGATTTGGGATTGGGGTGGGTGTGTTTGCCACGCAGACAGAAACCATTGAAGTGCACTCTCCAGAGCTAGTGGTTGCTCGCGCTGCCATATTGGACTATTTCGATTCGCCGCTGCAGAGAAAACTGGACAAGATATTTGATTGGGACGAGCAGTTCGTGCTCGCGCCGGGCAGGAATCTCATCAAGTATCTGCGCATGATCGCGCGTGAGATTGCAATGCAAAACGCAAACCCGCATATCTGGATGTGTGATGACGTGCCCGAGGCGTCAAAAATCCTCCACAACTTTCCAGAATTGCGGGCTTATAGGGATGTGACATTTTACTGGAAATACTTTCTCAATCCGTGCGTCAAGGCCTTTCCAAATTTTTCCGATGCTCAAGAGTTGTCCCGAATGCACACCATTCTGTGTTTCCACTGGAGTGAAGAGGAGAATGGCTATCGGGTTGAAAATAGTTTGCAGCGGATGTTTTGCCGACCCAATCCAAACGAGATCGATCCTCAAACTAGGCGACCCTTCAAAGCTGACGAACTTCCGAAACACCGGTTCCCCAGCACAGCAACGCCTTCTTTTTTTGCGCCCCCGCCAGCCATCAAGACAGAGGACGATATCATCTACCGTGCCAACTTGCCATCATTTGAGACTGTGTGCAAAAAAGGGGTGCCCGGGGCTCCAGCTCACCTCGGGCCATCAGCTCACCTTGTGACGAGTGCGCTGGGGCAGCGTGACTCTGAGTTGCTGCTGTCCTTTCTCACTGTACCATACCTAAGGCTCCCCCTTGTACTTAATTTTTTCGCAACAGACGACCGCGTGCACAAGCTGTCACTGCCAAAGTTGAGAGATATTCTGGATTCGGTTGTCTTCGAGCCGGGACGGCATTTGAATATGAGCATGACGAATGTTGAGCCGGTTATAGTGCCAACTCAACACAAAGAGCTGCTTGCCAGCGCACATGGAGCGCTGCTCAATGAGCTATTTCAATCTCCTGAGAGCGTAATACGATCCATCCTGTCAATTATGGACTCGGTTCTCGCAATCGATACAGGTTCGGTCTGTGACTCAAAAAATAGCGACTTCAACACGTCGGTCGAAATCATTCTGTACGTAACGCGCCTCTCGGCGCGCGTTCATCACTATCTGCACTTTGCTGTCACGCACGCGCGCAAAATTTGTGACACTGCCCGCCTGGGAATGCACGAAGATCCACCCGACACGCTGTCTGCACTAGAAGATGCGCTCCTTCAAGTCACCAACCGTCTGATTGGGCCTTTTTCCGAATTGCTCGATGACTATCTCACGCGCCTCGATGAAGAAACGACTGCAACGCCCGAAGACGAGGGCCTAGTCAATCGGAATAGCAGGCTAGCATCGGATTTGCACGCGCACAAGCTGTTGTGCTTTCGCAATTGCGAAGCCGGCAGCATGGGAGAGCTCATGTCCAGCTTCATTTATTTGACCACCAGACACACCTGGAACAAGAACCGTCGCGAGCTGGGGAGACTACTTGTGCCCGAGTTTGAACTCTACGAGCTCTACACCCTCCAGCGGCGGCGGCTCGTGACCAACCTTGTAGAGATGCCGCAGCTTCGCTTGGACGCTGTCATGGAAAAGGCGTTGCAAACTGCCACCTCCACCACGGGAGCATCGTGCAAGAAGATCGAAGCCTCTGTCTCTAATGAGTGGGGAAAGCACACAAAACACGCTGGCTGCTTCGTGCTTGTTGGGTCACGTGCTGCATCAGACAGGCAGCAGAGCACCAAGACCAAGACGGCAAAAAGTGTCACTACTGAGGACAGTGAGCACGAAGGTTTGAAGGGAGTGGAGATGGACTTGCAGCTCGGGCAGATGACACTGCGAGCAAAGCATCTGGCGGCGCTCGATTCTGAAGTCGCAAATAAGCCGCAAGTTCGCGAAGTGTTTGGCGAGTCGACCATGCAGGCCTCGCTGCTCGAGCGAGCAGAGAATCGGAAGCGCTTCAAACTCATTGGTGTGCATGCTGAAATCGACTACTGGCCTGAAGGGCATCAGGCTTGCCCAGCCTTGTCTGATCGATGGGAGCGCGATTACGATCCCGCAGAGCTGCATCCGTCGGAAGCTTGGATACCCCCGCTGTTTGAGCCAGTACGCAAGGCCTTTTTCGATGGACCAAATCCACCAGCACTGCAATTCATGATGGCCCCCGGTCCTCTTCCCGAGTCAGCTGACGTGGCAGTGCTAGTTGGACTTCATCCACATATTGGAGGCGCGTTCAAGTTGGTCTACATCTTTAGAGCGTATCGGTGTGTACAAGTCTACGAATGTGTGAGTCACGCCCGCCAGCACTGGTATGTCTTGCACCTGTCCACAGATTGCCGTTTTGCGCTCAGACACCTTCAGCCTGAAACGCGCAGTCTAGTGCACCCTCTTCCAGCGTGGTGGCAGCGAGGTGGAGGCGAGCCCTATCCCAGGGGCGTGTCGAGTCGGCTGTGTAGCAACCTGTCTGACTCGGACCCTCTCGATTCGTTTGGCTCGTGTAGTATCATTCGAGACACGCAACATTCTGAGAATCTTTCGGGCAGTCGGGAAACGTTTGTGCCCACCTGTCTATTGCTAGGGCTCATCCCTGAGGCCCTTACGGAATCGCATTGTTTCTGGCAAGATCAGACCCGAGTGCCTGGAAACACGAATTATCGGCGTTTGCGCGGCTACCCTCGTGAGTCTGAAGCTGTACACTGCATGCTTGTGGTTGACTTGTTTGTCGAGACGTCGGGCACGAATGCTGTCACCGGCATACCTGAGCTTTCGACACGAGTTGAGAAAAAAAACTATGAGACTGCTAAGCGAAACTTTCAATTGTTCAAATTAATCGCAGCCCGAATCGAGCTCCTACAGTTGGCAAGCCAACCTTCCAAAACACACTCACAGCCAAAGAGGGTGGTAAAGAAACAGTTGGCACGCTTTTCGATTGACGATCTAGTCGAGACACTGGCGTCAGATTTGATTGCTGGGCTGCAAGATACTACCTGGGTGCCATGCAAAGTCGTTGGGTGCGAGACCTCCGCCCCGCACACGTATGATTTGCAATATGCCTCAGAGTGGGCGTGGCTGGGTGTGAAGACTGTGCATGTCGGTTCGATCCGCACCCGTATGCAGGAGAAGGAAATTGGTCGTGGAATCTGGCGCTTTGACAACATGAGCGATTCAGAGGACGAGGCTGTTCGCTCCGGTGCCAGCGATGACGCCAGTGATGATGAGGATGCTCTATCCCAGGCGAGAGAGGCTTCCCGAAGAAAAACCCAATGGTCCTTGTCCTTGCATCAGTTTTCGCAGCTTGTCGTCGTTTTAGAGGCTGCTGGCTGGAGCGCGCAGGGTTGTGAAGAGGCGCTGGATCAAATTGCAGCCAATCGGATCCCCAGGGACGGCAAGCTGGAAACTTTCTACGATATGGCCAAGCTTGCCGAGGCAGTGCGGGAGCAATGCAAACATGCATCAAAGCCTTCATCTGAAGCAGGAAGCGCAGGCAACGACACTTGCAATGAAGAAAGGATGCTGATGGTAGACTTAATGTTTGTGAAGAGACAATCCCGGCTCTTTGCTGTTGTGCAAGCCTTGTCTCGCATCGAGAACCTGTCACACATCGTAGCATGGACCCGCCAAATGGAGCCCACGGCTGGGGATGTACTAGTCTTGGATATCGTTGACCTCCCAAGACTGAAGCTGACTTTTAGCATGCGAAGCGATTTTGAGGGCAAGATGCGCCTATTCTCCCTGGACCATGCTGATCTCTATGTCTCCAACGATGTTACTGCTGTGTCAGGATTGATGGAGGGAATTCCACACTCGGTGCTACTTCGCAACGCCTCGCGCGGAGAGAGTCAGCTGTTAGTGCCTGTGTTGCCGCCCGTTCGACCAACAATTGTCACACAGCCTTTTACCACTGAGCTGGTCATTGACCGCTCGGATGTGGCGTGGGTCGCTGCACTCAGTCAGCGCTTCTTTCTGTACCCTATCCATGTCTCCTCCTCATTCATTGTGACCAAGGGCCTGAACTCAGCGCTGTATTTGTTGCTTCTGCGGCTTCTGCATCGCGATTACCAGAAAGCTTTCCGCATGGCAGATTCAATCGCTACTGACGCAAAGTTTTCGCAAGAAGGAGCCAAGATCTTTCACGCCTTGAGATTTGCCAACAACGATCCTCACCCTGATGCCCATAGTTGCCGACTAAAGGTGGCACTAGTGACGATGGGCTGCGGCGAGACAATGCCGTGGGACCTTACGAGAGAGCTCGCTGCCTACATTCAAAAAGTCGCTCACGTGAGCGCCACGTGTCGAATTTCACTCGAAGAAGAGCTGCAGCTGCTGTCGTCATCGCACGTGGTGTTAGACGAGCAATCGCCCACATTCAAGCCCGACACTTATGATCCATACTTGCTAGTCTTGGTCAAGAATCGCTTGCATTACTTGCGTGCTCAAGCATCTGTGGCATCGCTGGGCTTACCTCTCAACACAGTTGAAGTCAAGTGTTTTGCGCCGCCACGTGCAATGACTGACGGTTGGCCCTGGTATCAAGACAACACTGTCTTTGGCGAGGAATACAATCAATCGATTGAGATCCAATGTGCTGAGCAGTGGCAAACGTTTCTCGAAAATGGGTCGCACCAGAAGCTTGCGTCGCCACACATCCGCCACGAACTCGCCCCTCCCGGCGGCTGGTTGACTGTCGTAATGGTTCACGTACTGTGGTCGACTCAGTCCATCAAATTAATGCCGCGTTATGCAGAACTTGTGCCTATGCATCCATATGTGACGTTTCTGTCGCTCAAAGGAGACTTGCGAGGCCTCCACAAGATGGTCAAGGAGCTTCAAGTGGACACGTTCCCAACGCTCTTGCTCATGCGGGGGGAAAAGGAGATTGCAGGCACCAGGATCACTGGGCAAGATCGTCAGCTCGAGCGCCTTCTGCGAGTCTTGGGCGAGCATGTAACAGAGTACGACCGGTCGGCGCACGTGCATCTATTAACGCGAATGCGGGAGGAAGCTGGGGTCGAAAGTGACGAAGAAGAGCCTGACAACGAAGAACAGATGATATGGGTTTTTGACGTCGAGTGTTGCGGCCCCGACATTGCTGTGAGCGAGCAGGGGCTGTGCGCAGAACATGCAGAAGATACTGAGGACGTGGATGAGACCGCTGCATGGGAGTACCGTAATGACGCTAACGACGATCAAGGCGACGGGTCAGGAGAGTGGATTGCAATGCCTGCAGGTCTGGTCGATGAGCTTGAGAAGAATTACAAGCGCGGAGTCTTTTACCGCCAAGCAGGGCTTTATCTGAGTGCCCCGACGCGATATTCAACGGGTGTGGACCTAGAATGGAGTATTCGGAAACTCAAGCTGTTCAATAATTGTCTGACTGGCCTCAGTGGGTACTGGGACAACGCAGAATACCAGCGATTTCATCTGCGCCGGAAAGGAGGGCGGTTGCCCGTCAAGGGCGAGGAAAAGATCATCACCTCGGAGCAGCAGCATCTCGATTTGCAGATGCATGCTATGCGCGAGCAGAGACAACTCATGCAAAAAATTCGTCGGCAGGAGCAAAAAGGGAAGAACTCGCAGGCCATCCGAGGCACAAACACCATGGGACCCAACAGTGGTGTGCACTCGTGGACACTTAGGTGGGAGCACGAGCCGGCTTTGGCAGGCCTTGGCGACGGTGTTGGCTTGGCAAGCTTGCATTCAGAGTCAGGCGGCCCATGTGCGCCTCCACTGATTGGTGGGACGTATGATCAAGGCTCGTCAGTCGCGTTGTATGCTACTGGTGTTCTAGTTCATTCGGGGTTGACTCTGGCTACGGTGGTGAGAAAAAAGCCCCGAGCGTTGAAGGTGCGGAGCGATCTTGCAGCAAAAACAACTACTGTGCAGACGAACGAACGCAAAAAGACGGGGCGCCGCGCTGGGAAAGATGATGAGGAAATCGAGGTTGAAGACAAAGCGGAAAAGGAGGAGGAAGATAGCACGGAACAGGGTGAGGAGGAGACTAAGGAGGAGGATGAGGAGAATGCCATACAGGCTTTTGCAAACAGCAAGGGCAACACGTTTAGCCAACAGGATGACACCCTCGCTCCTTTGTGGGGGAAGGGGAGTTTGATTACATGCACTTTTGATACAGAGGGCGCAGGCACGCTCAAATTTGAAGTCGACGGGGAGGCCCTTGACGTGCAAGTGTCTTCAGTTTTTACTCTACTTGGAGGTGACGATCTCTATCCGTGCGTATGTTTTTTCCCGCTTGATCCTGACGCCACAGAAGACGGGGCAGTAGTGTTGGGCCAGGGAAGCGAAGAATCCTGTGACGAGGACAATGAGGATGAAGAGTACGAGGAGGACGAGGAGGAGAGTGAATATAGCGAGGACGAAAACGAAGAGGAGTCAGATGACGATGAGTCGGTCGAGCAGGCGCCAAAATCAAAAAAGCAAGCGGACATGGATGAATTGGCGAAAATGACCAAACTCGATATTTCAATCATCTTGGCGATGACACGAGAGCAACGCGAAGAGCTACGCAAAAGCATCAAGGCGGCTCTCGACGCCAGTCGTAAAGCACGCGTCACTATCGTGGCTCCCGTGTTGCCTGTTACAGAGGGGCCGCACCCAGATGGCCTGCAAAAGGAAAAGACCGCCCCGGACAATTCTGTGGACCAAGAAAAAGCAGAGGAAGCAAATGTGCTGGACGAGGGAGACGAAGATGAGAAGGACAAGAAAACTGCCGACGACGAAAAGTCGCAGCCTGTTGAAAAGATCCGATGGATGTGGGAGCAACAGCAGACGGGAAAGTGGGAACCGTATTCGATGGAAATATCACGTGAGCTCGAGCTTGCGCGACGAGCTGGTGCGCTTGAGCACACGATCCCTCACGGAGAGATTTGCGTCCTCTGTAAAATCAGTGGCGGGCAAGCCGAAACTGTGCAAGAGCGCGGTGAGGAGACGCAGCGTTTGCGGCGCCATGTCGTCAAGGATGGGATTTTTGGAAACATCGAAATGATGAGCTGCCTGCACAAGCCGCCTCTCTCGCTCTTTGGCGAACCCTGTCTGCAGACTTTGCAAAGGGTCTGGGGAAGCCAAGAGACTTTGTCAGGCCATGCGTGTGGCCTGGGGTTTCTATTCATCTATAGCCTTCTCCAAGGGCAAACGCGCAGCAAAGTTCTATCGTCAGGTAAGGTTGTCCGATTAGTGGTTCCACATGTCTCTAATAGTTGCTGTTGATTGTTGACGAGTTTCTCGATAATAGTGTGTAAGATAGAGTGATGCAGAAAGTGATGGTACAAAGGGGGAAATGGTGGTTTAGAAGCAACAAAAAAAAAAATTGTAACATAGTTGATACGCATACAGGAAATGAAGTATATCATCATTTGTGATATACTGCAGTATGTCATTATTCGACTGCCAGGTTGGAAGTGACAAAGGTGCCAACAAACAAGATTGTACGCCAAATGATGATATACTTCATTGCCTAGCATCATTTCTGTGCCCACTTCTCCCCCTCTCCTCCTGCCGAAATGTGGGGTAAAATGTCAACTGATTCTGTCAGGCCCCATCATAGCTGGAACATTTGTTGATGTTGATTGCCTCTTTTTGATGTTGATTGCCCCCAAGATAGTTTGTCAAATAAGTACCCACTAATCAGACATACCTTGTTGTCAGGCTTCTCCGACTGGTGGGATTGCTCTTATGGAATTGGTGGGCACGGCCATCAGCGCATGGGGCTCTCCACAAATGACAGTCATAGATTGGGATTGCTACTGACGCAGCTGCTGGTGGATGCCAAGACAAAAAGTGTGTTTGCATCTGTCTTGAATGTGATGGGGAGGAACAATCGAGTGTCTGTGCGCTTCCCGGAGTTTAAAGACACGCGCAAGAATCGGGAGCGCAACGTATTCAATGCATGGACGGATGACAAAGAACCCAGGTCTGCCCTTGGGGAGTTGTTTAACAAACTTATTCCGCTGATGCAGGGTATGAAAAAATCAAGACACCGCTCTTTCATCTTCCCTCCGAAGAGCCTTTCTGAAATGCCTGCACCGCCATCGACACTCAAAGTCGCTCGCAGCATCAACCGTGCTGCTCAGGATAGCGACTCCATCGACACAGGAGCTTGCAGCGGCTTAAGTGTAGACCTGAGCGACCTTGATTGTAACTCGCGAGTCATTCGTCCGACTGCACCTCAAGACATTCAAAAAGTGGTAGCCGCCACAAAACACACGCAATGGTGCACGCATGCCGGTTGCCACTCTAAGCAAGCGGAGCGCTTGCCACTCACCTTGAATGACGAACTCGACCTCGAGGATTTGCTTATAAACAATCAGGAGAGTCTTTTCGTCTTTATTTTCCACGCGACGTGGTGCGGAATAAGCAGAGGCTTGCACCCTCTGCTTTGCAAATTAGCACTGAGGTCGAAAACCGCCCGCTTTGTGCGCATTGACATTGAAGGCATGCATCGACTGACTGCCAGGTTGGAAGTGACAAAAGTGCCAACAATCAAGATTGTGCGCCCACGGGGGGAAACACTTGTGACAAAGAATCACGTGTTGGGCACGCTCGATGAAATCGACGAGGATTTTGTGTCCAGGTTATTGCAGCTCGTTGCTTCAGCCTCAACACCAGAGGAAGTCGTCAGGATGAACGAACCCACCTCAAATGTAGCCACCGAAGAGCAAATGGCCGAGCTATCGAGGTGTGTGGCTGTTGAGGCAGAAGAGCTGGCCATCCTATCGTCGCGCCCGTTGGAACAAATAATGCCATTTGTAACGTATGAAATGAAGGCAACCTTAGCCAAATGTCCTACTTTGGATGTGTCGCGGCACGCAGCTGCGCAGTCAGCTGTCGCGCAGAGCATGCTCAACAGAATGAAAGATGATGTGCTGACGCACCTCGCAAACCAAACGCCGACGCCTAAGTTGCGATGCTTGTCGGCAAATGTTCTGCAAGACATGTTTACGAGTGAGAATGCAACACGATGCGCCACCACGCAGACGTGTGTGGAGCAAGTGGAAGGGCTGCTCGCCAAGCTGCAGCAGCTGCGTGCTCAAGACTACGAGGCCATTCAGGGCACCTCTCATTTGTGCAATACAGCAGTCAATTTCATTGACTTGTCCGCTGGCGGACTCACTGGGCGGCTGGAACGCTCCAAGTTTGTGTTGCGACGTGTTGCTTCAGCAGCAGCTGAAGTGTGGCCAGAATTTCTCTATGCCTCCATCCTTAGCAGCAAGGGGGCAGAAGATTTGCGGCGGCTCAACCCCTACGTTGATCTTCATTTCGTCGAAACTGTGATGCAGCTGGTGCAGCTTGGGATGCTGCGTGCAAACCGAGTGGGCCACCTTAGCAGATGCATTGGGGCAACTGTGCTTCTGCTTGGGTTGCTTCGAAGAGCGCTCGAGACTCAGCCTGCGCTCACCTCGTGGGCCAAGTTCCAGCAAGCAGCAGATGATGTCGCTGGCATTATTTCAGCGGGTCGTCACTTCGTATCCAGTGTCGAGGACGACTCTGTGGGTGCTGTAAGGCTTGATCCACGCTTTCTCATCTTCGAATTTACCTGGGACATCCTGTTGCGACAGAAGCAAGTGGAGATTGTGCACGACTTTGTGGCGCAGGTAAAGAGTGGCAACTCAAAAGTCAAGCAGATGATCATGGGTGCAGGAAAGACGACAGTCGTGGCACCATTGCTTGCACTTATTCTGGCCGACAGTAAGTCGTTGCTCCTGTCTGTAGTGCCAAAGGCACTGCTCGAAATGTCGCGAACACAGATGCGAGAGACTTTTTCGAATATAATCACAAAGAGAATATCAACGTTCAAGTTCGAGCGTTCTACTGTGCCCCACGAAGGGATGCGCCTCAATCTTGAGAATTCTGTGCGTAACCGCGGCATCGTCGTGGCAACGCCAACGTCGATCAAGTCCGTCATGCTCGTCTACATCGAAACATTGCGCAACTTGCACGAAGTCTGGGGGCAACACAAGACAGGATCAGGACCTCCGCGCCCAATTAATCGTGAAAAAATTGAGCTACTTGGCCAGCAGGCCAAAGAACTTTCTGGGATCTTGAAGCTCTTTAGAGGTGGGGTCATGCTATTGGACGAGGTTGATATGATCCTTCACCCGCTCAAATCGGAGCTAAACTTTCCGCTAGGAGAAAAGGCGGACTTGGATTGCAGTGAATCGGGAGAGCGTTGGTCCCTGCCAATCCACATCGTGGATGCCATTTTCTTCGCCGAGACATCCAAGGCATCGGCATTCGAAGCACGAGGTAATGCCCTCAATATCTTGCATCGAATTGCAGCGGTATTATCACAGGGCTACGCCAGTCGAGCCCTTCAGCGCCTGCCACACGTCACGCTTCTCAATGTCGAGTGGTACCACGACAATCTGAAACCGGTCTTGGCAGAGTGGGTATATCTCTGGCTTCAGAAAAATCATTTACACGGCGTATCAAGGCCCGAAGCGATTAGCTACATCGTAGAAGGTGCAGTCGCGCGATCTGAGTCGACGGCCAAGATCAATAGTCTCGAGGCGGCAATTGTTGCTAAGAATGAGGCTGTGTATATAAACAAAAATCTGTCGAAGCAAGCCTTGAAGCTGCTTGAGGCAGAACGTGCACACCTTGTGTTGGCAGTGTCTCACGCAAGCGAGCAACGTGGCATGGTGCTCCAGCTTTACGAATTAGACGAAGAGCAGGAGCGCCTGTTGCAGGCAGGGGCTCGGCGTTTGTCTGAGCTACAGCAGCAAATCGCAGTGGTGTCCAAAAAGATACAAGAAATGACGATACCCCGTGACGATTCGTACGACAATCACACCATACTCTGGTGCTCTACCATTTTCAAAACCTTCAATGCCAGAGAGGTGGCTGTCTCAGGGGAGGAAGCAGTAGTCTTGACAATGTGCGCAAAATTTGAGGAGAAAGGCTTCTCCGTTCGCAGATGCGGCACGCAGGAAGAAGCGGCTGAACTTGCACATCAATTGAGGCGATCTGGCCACCTGCGCTGCGTAATAGCGGGGGGCAACTCGCCGCAGGGCTGTAAGAGGGACTGTTCGCGTAGCCACCATAGCGATGGTCCGTGTCTCGTTTGCGCAAAATCTTGGGGAGCTCACAATTCACACATATGTAGCGACGGTAGACTTGGCTCTTGGCTGACCAGGTTGGCACTCACTGATCCATCGAGTATGGATCATTTCCAATTTCTCTCTTGCTTGGTAGAGGATGTGCCTCTGGAAACAAAAGCAGCGCTGCTTCCCAGCCGCATGATGCTCTTTGCTGGCAGCGCTGGCAGCATGGTCGAAGATAAGCGGCTTATCCTATGGAGCCGTGGCATACATGTTGCAGAAGACATGTCACAACTTTTGGAATGGGTCGAAGGTCTCGGCACGTGGGACGCCCATTCGGCGCTACATGATACGGCTGCTGGGCAGCCTGCAGACACCTCACTCAATGAGGCGACAGAACATGCCCCCACCCTGACAGCTCTACGGGAAAGACTGCGCGAATTAGAAACGACCAAGGAGGCTGTGGTGCAGGAGGAAGAGGCCGGAGTTGATGAGTTGCGCAAGCGACTAGAACAGCAACACTTGCAGCTCGATCTGTCCATCCAGAAAAGTATCGACGATATTGCTGCCCTCAAAGATTCTGTTGTAAAGGTTGTTGGTCTCGACCCCGTGGAGGTGATACAGTCTCTCACGGTGGGACATACTAATGGACGGGAGGCTGCACTCTCTATTGCATGGCTCAAGTTGAATGTGCTTAATGCCAGTGCATATGACACATCAACACGTGATGTCACCCAAGAATTCGTCGCCAAGGTCAAGCGGTCGTTGAGCGCACTGAGTGCCGAGTCAAAGTGGCTGGCGCAGGCGGCTCTGGCGGCAAAGGTGATGTCGCGCGTAACATCAGCTCAGCAGCGGAAACTGCTTAACCTGTCGTACGATTGGCTGAGGACGTTCTTGCCACACATCCTTGCCAAAGTCAATCGTGTCTCGTTTGGATTGCTGTCTTCGAAAGACTGTTTGCAGGCGTTGGAAGATGATGCCATGGTTCCACAGTCACGGCTGAAACTCTCTGTTCCCTTTGTCGGCAAAGATGTGCCATCCAAATCTAGCGAATTCGCACACCCAGATGTGATACTAGGGCTCACAATCCTGGGCTATCGATACTCGGGGATGCGTTTCGAGGATTTTTCCGATCTAATAGACAGCCTGTCTGCCGAATTTAGCCAGGAGATTGGCCCTCCACGAGACCGCCCTTCGAGCCAACGCCATGAAGCGTGGGTGTTGTCTGCGGGCGGCCAAATCCGGGGCATCAAAACGACGCTCGATGGTCTTGCTGAACACACGCAGGATCCCGCAGGCGGCAGAGCGCAGGCGCAGGGAATTGAGGTTGTACAGCTCAAGTTTCTACAGAAGAGCAATGTAGAACAAATACAAAAGCTATATCAGCTGTGGAAACATGAACCCCAAGCCATCCACTACTACTTGTCAAAGTTCGTGTTTCCGGCGCACATGCGGTCGCAAAAGATCAAGGTGTCGGCTTCAGGACAGGCGTTAGGAGGTGATATGCTTGTTGGGCGGCGTGTCGGGTTTTCGGGAACTCCGTCGGATCTCCTTCCGAAAGAGCTTGGCAGTTGTGACTACGAAACAGGTGATGATGGCCGCATGCTCAAGACAGTGCTGGATCAAGAGATTGTCTCGCACGAGCTACTGCCCAACAATTGGTCAGTGCAGTCTGTGCTTGCGCGCATTGCTCGAGCTGAGAGCCCCCGTTATCATGCGCTCATCGACACAGGTGCCTTGATCACGGGCTACTCAAACTTGGAAGTCGCGGCCTTCTTGCTCAAAAAGGGCTTGCCATGGTGCGATGGTGTCGTCTTTTTGGATGAAAATGACGAGAAACAGGTCTTGGTGCGAGCTACCGGGCGCGCTGTGCCGGCCGATCAGTGTGGCCTGCCCTTGGACAAGCGCTTCGCCTTCTACGACCAGATACACACAACGGGGATGGACATTAAACACGTGGTCAACGCAACGGCAATAATCACACTGGGCAAAGACATGACGTTTCGCGACTACGTCCAGGGAGCCTACCGCATGCGTGGAATTGGTGACGGGCAGAAGATTCACGTCTACATCATCCCAGAGGTTGCTGATCTCATTTGTCGCGAAATCCGCGCGGCCAACGAGATGAACAGTCTCGAGACCAACGCCCTTTTGCAGACCCCCGAGAAAGTGCTCGAGGCCTTGGTAGCATTCTTGGTGATCAATTCGATGCGAACAGAACAGACACAATTCAGCATGCTGTGCATGCAAAATTTGTCCAATATCTACCAAAAGAATGCCTTTTCAAATTGCCTCACAGGTGCAGAGGCCTTTTGCGAGGGCACAATGAAAGATGGAGACTACGTCACGCACAAGTCAGGCGAGCATGCTATCGGCGGAGACGGCGTCGCGCAGACACTGCCGCTCTTGCCGAGCCTGCAATTGTTTGATGAGACGATTGATTTCTCCCTCGAAGCAGCGGTGCCAGATCCTGTACCGTTTGCAGAGAAGCTACGTGCGATGCTCACGTCGCATTGCGCTTTTATTGTATCTGAGGAGCAGCACACTATCGGAGCAACAATTCTCTCGGAAGTCGACGACTTCACGTGTGCCAACGAGTTGAACAGTGGAGATGAGAGCGCCAGTCTGGATACTCAGCAGGAGCGCGAGATGGAGCAAGAGCAAGAGAAAGAGGTCAAGGCACGCAAGGACCAGCAGATTGAAGTCGAGCGTTTCGTCGAACGAGAGTATTCTCGGCACCAGGAAACCCCTACTCCATGGTCGGTCTCCTGGCTTGGCTGTCAACCAGGAAGCACTCCTGAGGGAGCAAAGGCCACTGAGGGTGACGATCCCCATCCATTCTATGGTCTGCATGATTTCCATTTGCTGCACCAAGTGCCGCTACCTTTTCCCTCGGCGTTGCTCCTCTCGCGCAACTACTTCAATCCAGGGTGGTCGGGCCTGAGGCGACTCAAAAATGTTGTCTGTCTACTCGAGTGGTGCCCAAATACAGACCCATCTAAGCTGCGATTGATTACACAGGATGAGCATGCAGAACAACTGCGCCTAAATTCTTCACAGCAGGCCACTATCCAAAGGGTGCACACCCTGCTCAAGGACGAAAACGGAAGGCTGAGTAAAGAGGGGCTCAAAGAAGCCGTGTCTGCTGCGACAAACGCGCCTGTCGACGCGCATCTTCTTGACACGCTCTGGCTCGACTTTGGTTGCCAGGGCAGTGGTGTGAGTGCAGAGGGATTACAGGAGCTTCTCACTAGTGGCTATCTCTTCCCAGTCCACCAAGGACGATACTGGGTGGCAGTCAGTCTGGCAGAGGCTGAAACACTTCGCCGCATACTTCACCTTCGCCAAAGCCGTCCTTTGCTCGATCAAGGTGCTACAACATTAGCGGGAGGGTGCGAACTCGCCCTGCACATGTCGCGACCAGGGGCAGCTGGGCTGCCCGGGAGTACGTTGCTGGACGCTAGTCGTGGATGGAGAGGGGGGGCATCCGGCACCGGAGCTACCAATCACGAGATGTCACTTGCACTCGGCTGCTATCGCTTTTTCGACGGCGACATGCACTACAACCGTGCGACGTTAGCCCAACAAGTTCGAGCACTGCATCATGCATCTATACATGACCGCGAGATGTTTTTTTCAACAACCATTCTAGCGCGCCGTCGCATGGAGAAAAGGTGGCAAGAAACGCCGCTGTCTTCTGTTTTTTCGATTGTAGACGAGTGGGCCAATCTCAAGCAGAACGCGCAAGCTGCGTTTATAAGGTTGGCTCTCAAACGTCGCAAGCTGACCCCATGGGAAGCGTTTGTTGCCTTTAATGCCGACAACAATTCGCGGCTCTCACCGTCCGAGCTCTATGGTGCACTTACCTGGCTGGAGGTGCCGGAGCTGACAGCAGAGGACGTGGTGGATTTTTTTGAGCTTGCTGACACAAATCGCGACGGCATGATCGACTACGCTGAGTACATGGCCTTGTTTGAAGAGGACGGCAAGCTGCAAAATCGGAGTGGGGACTCGCAATTACGTATCTGCAACAAGGAGGATGACGACGACGATGGTGAAGGTGGAAAGACTTTTGCAGAGAGAGTCAACAAAGAGCCCCCCCCAAAGATCGAACCAATTGGTGCTGATTTATTGCGGGAGATTATGGTCAAAAGGCGAAAGGACGCGTCTGCCATTCACCGAGTGGAGCTTGCTCGACGTTGGGCTGAGCAGGCTGACCTGGACATCAAGCTCTTCCGGGAGGAGCTTCAGGCCTCCTCGCGCAGAGAGGGAGGCAGCAATCCAAAAATATATTTTTGCCCTTCAGACAACCACAAGCCCGAGATGCGACGACTGGTGGTCTTCTCGTTTGAATCCAACAAGATTCCACTGCGCACCAGCGTGAGCGGCATGAGCGCCTTCGTGCCTGTGCTTATTGACGACGTGCGCAAGAATCTACTGGCGCCTCAGTGCAAACGAGGACATTTGTGCACATCTTCAGGTGGACGTCGGCGTTATGGTTGTTGTTCAATCTGCAATCGCTACGTGGAATCTAAAAAATTCTGCAAAGTCTGCCCAAACTATCTGGTCTGCACCCACTGCTGCCAAGCTGGCGAGGATGAGCAAGTCAAGGAACGCTCTGACCCAGCCAACAAGAACACTTTCATCCAGTGCGAAATGGCCAGCGACCTCACTCTGCATATCCCACCCCCATCAGTAGACCTTGCCAGAGAGCAACAGGCAGATGCGGTGGTCGGCGGCGGCATGAGTGGCAGCAGTGGTCAAAGCGGCAGCGCAGTATCAGTATCTCGGATATCGGAGCATCTGCAAGCAGCAGCAATTGACGCGCACGAGTCGTCAACAGAAATTGAAACCCTGAGTGGCGACTTTTCAGTGACGATCGAGCTCAAGCTCAACTTGCTGCCAGCGCCTGGGCAAAAAGCGGCGCTGGTGCACTTCAGCTCCCCAGACTTGTCGCAAGCTCGCCGACGCCACATGGCATCCCTTTACTGCGATTCCCGAGGCAGTATCAGCGTGGACCCGCAATCTGTACAATTGGACGTAACTACCATGTCCCCAGCATCTAACACTGCCCCAGACCTGACAAGTAGTGTCAAACGCGGAGCACAGCCATCTGGAGCAGTATCTGTGGACAAAGACAATACCAAGGACAATAAAACAGTGGACAAGGACAAAAGGGAAGACATCGTTGGTCTGCGCATGCGCGAAGGCAGGTGGATGGTGCTGACCGCGTCTGTTCAAGTTCTGGCGGGGCGCATCACTACGTATCTCGATGGCCACGTCATTTCTACTTTTGAAAACCTTGAGCCACGAGATCTCAGTCTCGGGTCGAGACTGATGATTCTCGGTGCGTAAAGTGGCCTTTGCACCATTTCTCTGTCTGTGTCTGTGTGGTTTAAACCTCAAATGGCGGTTATATGATGTGATGATAACGAACACGTTACAGTGTATGTACTAACAATCAATGTGTGACGTCATGTCAAATTTCTTGTACAGGTGGAGGGAAAGCAGCGCAATCAAGAGGGGGGTGTGTGCGACGTGTGCTGCTGATAGATGCGAGCCTCGACGCGGACCAAGCACGCTCAACCTACCTGGCATGTGCACAAGACAATCCTGCCATCTGCAATAAAGCCACAACAATACAGGTAGGTAACACAGGGCGGAGGAGCGTGTAACAGTGATTATGCATTATAATATTTTAACCCTCGTTATTTTTATGCTTTTGTTTGTTTCAGGCGGTGTGGCGAGGCAGACACGCCAGAAAAAAGAATGCGCATGTGCTTGCAACGCTTGCCAAGAAGAAGGCGCCAAAGAAAAAATGAAGAGGGAGGAAGATGTTCGAGTCTATCGATTTAAAGATAGACATTGGGCCTTGATTATCTTCATTATCTTCACAATCTGCATGGATTGTTGTGCTTCAGACTCTACGTTTCGAGAGCCTGGGCGTCGCCTGGCCAATTGAGACATCAGGCTCGAGCCTCGGCGAGTTCAAGATGTCCGTTGCTTTGAATACACTTTTGCGTCCCGATGCTCGTGTATCCTGCAGTCTGATCAGATAAACGAGATTGCTAGTGCTTATTTTGAATGGCCATGATGACAAGAATTTACGTTGCTTGTTTCCTGTTCCACGGACAATCCAGACTGTACAGAAGAGGCAGAAAGTCCAAGTCCGCGCCAGGGATGACAAATTTCTCAAATTCTTGCACCAATTCCTCACAAAGCCGAATGCCCTTATTGTCGACATACATTAGAAGGATCTTCGGAGCCATACAATGAGAAATCGATTTGTGGACGGTAATTTTGCCTCAATTAAAGGTGAGTTAATTTACCTTTGGCCGGCCCAGAGTACGTTGGGTTGCCCCACTTTTAAAAACGATCCCAATCACAATGGACGTGCCGATTCTTAGGACGGAAAGTTAGTAGATAACTTCATTCACGAATCAGACGTCACGTCCCTACAAGACCTCTTCACGTCACGTCCCTCTTCACGTCACGTCCCTCAAAGATTCCTTTCTATTTAATTATTGTGTTCCACATAAGACACGAAGAGACACTCTCTTTCAAATTCATGCCGTATTCTCGTCTATCTTCGACTACCTAGTCCTCTGCCTTAGCAGTTTACGCCACCGCGTTTAGGACTATGTTTCCCTGTTGTAAGCTGTAATGCTTCCTGTGGCACAATCGAGGTTGATCCGTGAAAGCGCTCGATGTGGTTTTCTTCTTTCTCGTCCATAGGGTGACAACGCCGCCAGAGAGTTCGCAGAATCCCGTCCATGGGGTGCTTGCTCGAGGCAGAGTGCTCATTCTTCATTTGTACGTGGAGAATTCCGTCCATAGGAATCAGTACTTGTGAAGCGTCGAAGAAAGTGGAGATGCATATGCGTTCCCCACCAAGAACGTTCTGCAGCGCGCGTACGTACATTTGCTGAAGGGGACTACGTGAAAAACTGTCTCCCGGCTGCGTAGAATAAAAAAATCTTTGATTAGGGTAGTTTGTTAAATGAAAAAACTACTAATTTTATATTCTACTATCAGGGAACTAACCACTAACTCTACAAACTACTACCAATTAACAAACTGCTATGTGGAAAAAACAAAACTACTATTCTTACACCGAACAACTACTTTTTGGTAAATTACATTCCACCAAAGTACTTTGCACCATTTTTCAAAACTACTATTATCTTATTATCAAACTAATATTTCGGAAACAGAAAAGGACTATTGGATCATATACAAACAAAAAAGTGCTTTTGAGTCGTGACAGTCCGTGTTTTTTTCCAGCGTTTTTATTCTTTGATGAAATCTTTTTTGTTGAACTCACTAGAACAGCGTGACACGGATTCCCTTTTCGCAACTGTTCCCCTGTGGTATTCGCTTTTTGGCGTGGGTATGTTAAGGGTGTAGAATGGTTGTGTATACAATTTGTGAAATGTAACACAGGAGTCATACTCAGTCAGAGTACAAGTACTCGGCAACCACTGTACGCAAGGTGTGTTTTGCCGGTAGGGTGATCTTGTTGGCCGCACTCCACTCGGTGAATGTATCATCGCACAGTTCCCATGGTTGATGCATCATTGCAATCAGCAGGCGTTTGTCTTTGAGGGTCTTGGTTTTTTTGAACTCGTCTTTGATGACATCCCAGACATTTACTAGGTTTTCAGCTATGAGGTACATTGTCAGTATCTCACTA
>Ga0105054_10004198_pt1 | contig 21691 bp, 20 predicted proteins | sample BON02_FD_78091 | JGI IMG/M metagenome (GOLD analysis project Ga0105054, IMG submission 78091) | Freshwater microbial communities from Lake Bonney liftoff mats and glacier meltwater in Antarctica - BON-02 (megahit assembly) | ecosystem: Environmental > Aquatic > Freshwater > Ice > Glacier...
TAAACTGAAGGGGAAAACAATGAGAGACTTTGTCGGCATGGATCATAAAGTGGATGACGAGACAAAACGAGCACTTATAGATTTTAGCTACTATCTTACCATCGGCAATATGGACGAAGCATATAGGTCGGTTAAACTGGTGGACAATATATCTCTATGGGAGAACATGGCGCATATGTGTGTGAAGACGCGGCGACAGGACGTTGCTGAGTTGTGTATGGGAAACATGGGGCATGCACGAGGCGCTTGTGCGCTGAGAGAGAGCAAGCAGAATCCTGAACCTAACGCACATATTGCAATGGTTGCCATACAACTAGGACTACTAGAAGATGCAGAAAAGCTGTACATCGAATGTGGACGATTCGATCTGCTGAATAAAATGCTGAGAAGCAGTGGACAATGGACCAAAAGTCTGGAAGTCGCCAATTCGTTCGATCGAATTCACCTTCGTGAAACACATTTCGAATATGGTAGACATTTGGAAACGATGGCAGACTATAGCGCCGCCATTGCCAACTATGAAGCATCCGGAACTCATCGGGTTCAGGTCCCACGTATGTTATTTCAAGCAGGTCGGATTGAAGAACTAGAATCATACATCCAGAGTCAATGTGATGAGAAGTTGACTCAATGGTGGGGACAGTACTGTGAAAGCATAGGTGAGTTTGAACGTGCAGTGCATGTGTACCAGCGTGCAGGTGATTCCCTCTCACTTGTGAGGGTGTTCAGCTATTTGGGCAACATGCAAGCAGCTTGTGACGTGGCATTGAATAGCAATGACCCCGCAGCTTCGTATCACTTGGCGCGTCAGTTGGAGCAGAAAGGTGATATTCACGAAGCTATTCAATTCTATTCTCGTGGTGGAAGATACAATCACGCAGTTAGATTAGCGAAAGATAATGGCATGAATAATGAGATTGTCAATCTTGCTTTGAGAGCAGACCGTTCAACGATGGTGGAAGCAGCCAAGTATCTGGAACAGATTGGTCTTCAAGAGGACGCTGTGCAGTTGTATCACAAAGGTGGCAACGTCCCAAGAGCTCTTGATCTTTGTTTTCGAGCTGAACTGTTTGATCTGTTGACATCTATTGCTGATTCATTGAGTGTTAACAGATCAAGTAGACCAGAATCTAGCAAAAGTGATAGAAATGCAGATGGTCTGGATAGATGTGATGTTCCTAGAGAAGAGTATGTCCCTGGATATTCACCTGAGATTTTGTCTCGTTGTGCTGAATTCTTCATCAAGCATGAAAAGTTTGACAAGGCAGTCAACTTGTATATATCGGGCGGTTTCTTCGAGACGGCGTTAGACATATGTACTTCTCATAAAGTAACGGTAACTGAAGAGATGGCAGAAACCATGACCTTGGAAAAGCTCTCTGACAAATCCTCAAAATCACGCGAACACAACGAACGAAGGCAGAAACTTCTTGAAAACATCGCTCGTGTGTGCAAGAAGCAGCAATCGTTTCATTTAGCTACTAAAAAATACACACAAGCTGGAGATCGTATGAAAGCAATGAAGTGCTTGTTGAGGTCTGGAGACACTGAGAAAATCATTTTCTTTGCAGGTGTTTCCAGGAATAGGGAAATATACATACTTGCAGCCAACTACCTTCAAAATCTAGATTGGCGTGCAGACCCGGAAGTGATGAAAGCCATTATTAGCTACTACACCAAAGCGAAAGCGTTCCAGCAATTAGCAGGTTTCTATGAAGCTTGCGCACAAATGGAGATTGATGAGTATCGAGACTATGATAAGGCAGTTGCAGCATACAAAGAGGCAGTTAAATACATGAATAAAGTCCAGAATGATTCCATGAAGGACGAGTTGATAGTCAGTTTACAACAAAGGATATCTTTGGTAGAACGATATATCCATGCGCGGAAACTGATAAAGAAGGAACCTGATGAAGGAGAACGGATGTGCCATTCGCTTCTTACTCATCCCGATGTCAACACTGCAGTCAGAATGGGAGATATTTTCTCGCTATTGATTGAATTCTACTTCAACAATCGAGACATGGATCAAGCGCACCAAATGATCGAGAAAATGAAAACGCGGGGAATTGATTTAGACGCCTATTTGAATCGCGATATGTTACAGACTATTGCTCGAAGTATCGGAGTGGAATCATATGTTGATCAAGACGACAGAAAAGATTTCTCCGGTGATGAAATTGAGGAAGACGAAAGTATCGAAGAAAGTTTTGATAATGAAGTCACGTGGGGTTCCAAAAAGTAGTTTGTTCATTTCAAAAAAATCCATTCGGGGGGGGGTTAAATTTTAATTATCTTCTGTTTGTTCAAAAAGTAAAAATCTAAATATAATGAATTTATGAATCCTTAGGCACTACTCTTCCACCAACCTGGATAACTTCGACATTCGAATCTGGAAGATGAAAATTATTGATGAGACGAATCAAGTTCCTTTCTAGCATTGCAACTGTTACTTTACCAGGCCCAGGAACGTATTGAACATCAGGAATCTTTAAAAGCGATTCTTCGTCAACATTCTTATAGTGGGATACATTCACCACTATCGTACCAGCTTGAACCCATTCAACAGGAAGCTTGTAGTTCTTTGTGGGCACTCCCAACACGATTACGTTTGATCGTTTACAAGCCTCTTCGACGGTGAGCTCAGTTGGAAGCATTTCACCTCGTCGCATCAAGTAAATTGAATCAATGTCAACACTAAAAACATCAGCTCCATCATTCGCAAGCATAGCACTCAGTGGTCGTCCAACGATCTCACTGCGATTGATAACAGTGACTACCCGTTCTTTTAGTCTGTTACCAACTTCCAAGTTCTCGTCGTATACATTCAAGCTCTCCAATATCTTTACTATGGCCAATGGTGTACACGGTAAAAGACATTTCTTGTCACAAGGTTCGCCAGAGAGTGTAGGCAAAAATCTGACATCACGGTACAGATTATGTCTGTATGTAAAACAAAGTCCCTCGACGTCTTTCTCAACGCGAACTGAATCACGTAAATGATCGTCCATATTTCCACCATAGAACGAAGGGACAAACCCAAAACAAGGATAATACACCATAATGCCATGAACAGTGACATCGTCATTGGCTTCGCTGAGTTTACGCTCCAGCTCAAACGGCTTGCATTCACGAATTTCAAACTTAATTCCGTCCTTTTCACATGAAGAACCTGTCCATTGAGCATACTTCCTGCTCGCTGGATCGTCACTGGCCAGAAACCCCACCATTAGTGGAGTGACCGACGACGGCAACTTCTTCACCATCTCTTGCGTCTCGGCTCGAAACGGCTCAGCAATCGCACCCACGTCTACTTTGTGTCCCATAGATGCAATTAATTAAATGAACCTGCATCATGTATTGAATAAGTGACGAAATGAACTGGCGAACCATACTTACCTGAAATCTTGAATGGTTCGAGGTCATTACGCATCCTGCATTTTTTATCTACCAACTACTATAGTAAAGTCGTATTGTGGAACGGAATCGAAAACAATGCTGTAAATAAAACCTTCATAAAATCCGTTGTAACCGACACAGAGAAAAGTAAACGGCAAACAACCATGCCAACTCAAGAGCTAGAACTCATCTCCGCCTTAGGTTTTGCTGGTAAAGTCCCAAAAGGTCTCTTTGCTAATGGAAAAGATTTGATATATCCCCTAGGTGGTTCAGTGGTGATTAAGAACGTCAAAACCGGGAAGCAAATCTTTTTGCAAGGCCATACAGGAGACATTACCTGCATGGCCATATCACAGGATGGTAAATTCCTAGCGTCAGGGCAACAGACTCACTTGGGGTTCAAAGCCAAGATTATCATATGGGACTTGGATGCAGCGAAGGAAGACTCACGAACTGCCGTTTTGCATGAACTCACACCATTTCACTCCACCAAAGTACAGGGACTCTCTTTTTCGGCTAGTTCGAAATATTTAGCGTCTATTGGTGGTTCTGATGACAACAATTTGGCTATTTGGAAAGTGGGCAATGGCAAGAAACGTAGTTCTGCACCGGCAATGGCTGCTCTATGTGTATGTTTCTGTAACAATGACGATTACATGCTTGTAACTGGAGGCATCGATCATCTGGTTCGGTGGACTCTCGATGCTGAAACTGTTGCTATGAGAAATGTGAATGCCAACATGGGCACTATCTCGCGAACGGTCAAATCTGTTGCGTTTTCCATGGACGACAGAAATTGCTACGTCGGTACACATACCGGTGATCTACTACAAGTTGCCGTAGACCCTGCCACTCCTCTTTTCCGCCAGTCTTGCAATGAGCTATTCAAGAAAGGAATTCCATCTGTGTGCTGCTTGAAGACACAACATGGAAAGGAGTACATAGCAGTTGGATGTGGCGATGGGACTGTCGCGTTTGTTGATACAGCCACTCTTAAGAAGGTTGGATCCACTACCACAGTGGGTGAAGTGACTTCGGTTTCCTCAACAGGAAACGGACTATACGTTGGAACATCGCAAAGCAACATTTACAAGGTGGGAGATGTCACCAACGCCGCAGCTACCACTGAACTTCGAGCATCATGCCATTATCATGGGATTAATGATATCAAGTTTATGGCAGGTTTTGATGCGGTATTTCTTACCTGCTCCACTAATGATATTAGATTATGGGACATGGCGAAGAGACAGGAGCTGATGCGTATACAAGTGCCGAATTTGACTTGTGAATGCATTGCGCTTCCAGAAGACGGAAGTTTAATCGTGTCTGGATGGAGTGATGGTAAGATCAGAGCTTTTAAGCCCAAGAGCGGTCAATTGCAATTCACGATTGATGATGCCCACATGAATGGAGTCACTGCATTGTCGATTACTCACGACGGATGCACTATAGTCAGTGGAGGTGAGAAAGGTGAAGTGAGATTTTGGTCTATGGATACCCGAAAGATGCTGGGATCCATAAAAGAACACAAAAAACGAGTTACCTCAATTGCCATTCGTTCTGATGATTTAGAATGTGCCACTTCAAGTATCGATGGTTCGTGTCTTCAACTGGACATTCGGCACCAGAAAAGAACAAATGCTATGTTTGGTAACACCATGTTCAATCAAATCAAGTATCACCCAGACGGAGAATATCAACTACTAAGTTGCGGTTCTGATTGCAAATTTGAATACTGGGATGCTCAAGACGGAACTGCGATACGACTACTTGACGGCTCTTCGCAGCATCTTGAATGTTTGGACATTGATAGAGAAGGTATGACCTTTGTGAGTGGAGGAAAGGAGTCTCGTCTGAAAGTTTTTTCGTATGACGAAGGTGAGCTTCTCGCTGTTGGTGAAGGCCATTCGGGGTCAATCATGTCTGTTCAAATTAGTCCCAATCAGGAATCTATTGTGTCCGTGGGCAGTGAAGGAGCCATCTTTGTATGGAAGAACATAGCTTCAGACTTTCGCAGTGAATCTAAATGCTAAAATTTAAAATAATTGGTAATCGAATGACGAAAGTGAAACTCTCTTATTGAACAGTTTTCTAACTCCTCCCAATTCCTTTCATTTTAACTAAAATAAACTCGTCAAAGTGAATCAATTAAAATGGTGAACATTTTGAAAAGAGTGACCGTGTGTAGATTCGGTACGGTCCCCTCAATAGTGATCATGGCATTGTATGAGGGTGTCCTTGATGCGATTCGTCCGCTGGTATCTCCGTTGTTTATCTCGGATGGCTGTTTTGATTCCTTGCTTGTACATTGGAATCATAGAGATATCGAGTGTTTGAAGCAGACGATTAGTAAAGTTGCAGGCTACGGGATTATCGCTCTCGCCAGCATCTTAAAACTTCCCCTTATAATAAACATAGTGAAGGCCGGGAGTACTGTTGGGCTGGCGACATCGTCTATATACCTTGAGATTTCAATGTACGCCTCTAACCTCGTATACAACATTTTTATCGAAAGTCCAATCAGTACATATGGAGAGCTGTACGTGATTCTGGCGCAAAATTTGTTTATCTCCATGCTTATTTGGAAATTTAATTCCAAGTCCATTATGTTTTGTCTCGGTTCTGTGATTGGATTTGTTTTGATGGTTCTTGGCTTTCTCGCACTTCCCAAGGAGTACTGGCCGTCATTGATGCTGTACTCAACTGTATGCGCGTGTGCCAGCAGGCTTCCTCAAATTATCACCAATTTTCAAAATGGCCACACTGGTGTTCTCTCATTAATCACTTTGCTGCTTGGAGTTGCCGGTGCCTTCGTGCGACTGCTGACCCTGCTTCAAGAAGTCAATGACATCTTCGCAGTTGTAGGTACCTTGTTACCTCTGGTTCTAAACTCCATCATTCTCTTGCAAATTATTTACTATCATGCTCGAACCAAAGCACATTTTATCAATAACAAAAAGAACCAATAAAATATAGCTTCAATCTTGAACCGAATCTTCTATAACGATACGAACGTAAAGTTGTACAGTGTACAGTTGTGGAAATTCGGCGATTGTTCTATCCCCGTGTTCTAAAATGCCATGTAAATCACTCTAGGGGTGCGGGGACCGCATGGTAGGGAACATTGTAATATGGCAGAGGAATCACTGGAAAATCTTGCAGGTGAGTTGCTGGCCGAGAATCCCAAAGTCCACACTGCTGCTCGCAATTATTTAAGTGCAAAACTCGCTCTGATCGCAAACTCGTCATTGAATCCTGTTTCCTTTCAAAAAGTGATTGGATCTTTATTGCGTGCACTCAACTCACGAGATATTTTAAATCCAATAGAATGGGCTACTCAATATCCTCAGCCTGAAAGTCAAAGTGGAATGGATAGAATCGAGGATATCAGAAAATACAAACTAGTTCATATGGTTCGTCAGCGCTTGATCGACAACAAGGAGTTGAATTTGAAGCCAACGAATTCTTTAGGTAAGACTTTGGTTGTAGTTCTTTTGCCGCAGTTAAAAGAACATGTTGTGAATGAGTGTATGGCAGCCTTTCCGGAGGAGGAAATTATAAGTATTTTGTCTGAATTCATGGAAGGGAACTTGGAGGAACTTGTTTGGACTCTAGACTTCAAAGCAACTTTGAAAACTCGTGCGGCGCAAAGAGCAGAGACTGCAGCAAAAAGAGTGAAGGAACTAGACGATCTCATGGCTGGTTCAACTATTGAAGAATTGCCCGATCAAGAGATTTAGACCATGATGGGTTTTGTTGTCTCCTATAGAACTTGTGATTTTTCACAAATAACATATTCAAACGCAAGAATGAAGTATGAAAACAACTTTCGTTATAAAAATCATAAAATAGGAATAATAAAAGTTGATGAATCCGTTTCGAAATGTTTAAATAATAGCTGCGAAGACTACTAACTTGCGTTCGAGGACGAGGAGCTTCATTACAATCTGTGAATTGTTTCATGATTCTTCAGCAGGTTTCGTTGCATTGGGTTTTCAGCCATCAGTCTAAGACTCAATTTCAAATGAAAATTCTATTTCTAATTTCTTAAATAAACAGAGCTCCCTGTTGAAAGAAAAACTTGCGAAATAGAAATGAAAATTTGATCCGATACTAGTACAAGGTCCTACGTATTTTGGGTAGGACACACTCTTTGTCATCAAAAACAGTTTCGATCGATGGTGTTGGTGTTCATAAAAGGCCCGAGCATGAATAACAACAAGGATCAAACTCTTCGCCGGATGAAAATATCCGCGATTGTTTTGGTTGTTATTTGGATCTATATATTTATCGGTGCTGCGATTTTCTTAGCGTTAGATCCAGAATACGGTTCGGCTGGCGTCTGCTCTAATAACGGCACTCAATCTACATATCTCGATTCAGTATATTTCACTGTCATCACAATCACCACTGTTGGCTATGGAAATATAGTTCCGTTGGAAGATTCTTCAAAATTGTTCTTGTCGTTCTATATTCTACTATCTCTCGTGTTGGTTGGTTTACTTTTAGACGTGACAGATTTCTTGTTTGAATTACCTGATGTGGATGCGGATGGTGATGGGGTGCTAACTGAAGAAGAAGAAAGAGAAGGGAAGAAAGAACGTACACGAAGGCTCTTATGGGCAATGGTCAGTTTCTTGATAATAGTGCTTGTTGGAATATTGTTCTTTCTACTAGTAGAGGGCCTTTCTTTAGTTGATTCCATTTATCTTTCGGTGGTTACCTTAAGTACAGTAGGCTATGGAGATTTCTATCCTTCGACACAAACAGGCAAATATTTTGCAGTTTTCTGGATTAGCATTGGGGTAAGTGAGATGTTTCGTATATGAGTCATTAAATTAACAAACATGCAGTGTCTCACTCTGTTCCGCGCAATTGGTACTTTCATGGCAGTGGTTATGGAAGAGCGAAAAGCGTTGTGGCGATCTCGTCACAGAATCAGACAAGTAGAATTACGTGATCAAATTGGTTCAGTTATGAAAGACGCGATGGTTGATTTACCAGCATCAGAAATTCTACGTAATTATTCCAAATTGGAGCTATTGACGGTTTTAACAAAAGTGGAATACATGCTTTTTCGATTAGAAGCTGATAAACTTGTCAGTGCGGAGCAATTACGCAAATTGAATCTAGAATATTCTACTCTGGACAAAGTGAAAATTGAAGAGCAGTTGAAAAGCAAAACTACTGCTTTTTCAATCGAAAATACTGTCTAATAAATGTTTTTAATAGTATAGTAGCATCATTTAAAAAGAGTATACATGTATCTACCATATAGACGACTCTTGGGATATTTTGAAGGTCAAAAATAAGGAGCCTCCAGCCAAGACGTTGCTCACATAACATAAAAACAGTCCAAACAAGTTCATTTGATCCAAATGATGAAGAACAGTGGGGAAAGCAAACGTGCAGAGCATGAGGATCGATTCCAAAAAATCTCCAAAGGATCCAAGCAGACCTGTAGATTCATGAGACCCGAGTACATACGGCAAAGGAATAAATATCATGAAGCCAACTACCATTATTCAATGAGTTGTCAGTCAGGTACCAGCATGGAGCTACTTACCATTGAACAACGGCCACCAGTGTCCTCCATCCACACACGACAATATAAGAAAAACGAGCGCCAAAATGCCAGAACCAGCAGCAGCAAGAAGAGCTTTCATCGCCACCTTTAAAATGGTCTACCTGTAACAACAAAGATCAGCTCGTGGATTTTCATTCGTTGTTTTATATAGAAGGGTAGTATGTCACAACGTAAGAGTAAGAGGAGCAGTACGTCGACGGATCATCATGGTAGCAAGCGCAAGAAGAAATCTTCTTTCGTGGTGGACATGCGACTTCGAAATGAATTACCCGATATTCCAATGAACCCAAAATGGATAAAGGTACCATGGAAGCCAGAAAGGCTTTACAACTACCATAAATCTACCTTGGAGCAAAAATATAGTTATCGAGTGCACATGGAACCAACCATTGGCTTACCCATTAACATGATTGACCCATCAACTGCTGAGAACCCATCAGCCACACTCCAACAAGCAGATGTATTTCTACTACGACGCGAGAATGACGAAGTGCAGGATTATTTAAGAGGAGCTGGAGATGGCAAAGCTTTAAGTTCTTTCGGCACGTCATTGAGTGTTAGAAGAATTTACGATGCCAACAGTGTTAGGCAAGGTAAACATTGGTTGCGAAGAACCATGTATATGGACAATAATCAATTTGCTCAGCAAAACAATCAAATTTCTGGAACGGAGGAGCTGATGAAACAAAGTGACGCTTTAGCTAAGCGAATCAAACAAGCAGAGATCAACCTGAAAGACAAATCAGAACGAATCGAAAGGTCTTTTGCACTTTCAAAGGAAGCCCCAATTCACGCTGAGAAACCCAACATGAAGCCAGTCAAAGTATTTGATATTCTTCCTGATTTTAATCTAGTGGAACAGCCTCTTTATCAGACTCATCTTATCGACGAACGGCTGTTGGACGGAGTGGCAGTTCCAAGCGGGGATGAAACAAGTAAAAAGTATTCGAAGACAGAACTCGCGTTGCTATCTAGGACGCTTCTATACCCATGTTCAGAAAACTCATCAGCCGTTTCATTCCTCATTCCAACTGAAGAAGCATCTAACCCCAAGGATTTCAGATGGGTTCGTGATTATCAATATACCATTGGAGAAGGTCAAAAGATGGACAAATTTATGTTTATATGGAATAGTGATGATATTAATGCTGGATCTGATGCTGCTAATCCACTTCATTCAACTGTCGTTTTTGGCGGATTGGAACCTACAGTACTCACTCTCAATAGAACCGCCACCGGGTCCTATAATACCGAAAAATCTCGTCAACAGGCCATTAATGTCACGCGAAGAGCGTTCGACGAAGAAGAGATGCACGACCGAGAAGTGGAACGAAAGCATGTGGAAGAAGGATACTATCTAGATGATATGAACCTCGGTGAAAAAACCATTCAGGAGGACCTTGAAGTGTCTCGACAGGAAGATCCGAATGATGAACTAAACGCTGAAATTAGCTCAGAAGAAGAAAGAGAGCTTGACGGAGGAACAAAGAAGAACCCGAAGAAAGTTTCTTCGTCATCATCCAGTTCTTCTTCGTCAGACTCGTCGTCGGACTCTGATAGTAATTAAAACTAATTAATGATTAAACTGTTTTAGATCTAATATTCGACTTTAAACTATATTTGAGCTCCTTCTCAATTATAATGATTTTCGAACTAATTATCATATCAACTTGAACTACTTTCGAACATGTCTGGAGGCTCTGATCATACATGTATGCATTGCGCGGTATTCGTTCTCGCAGCAGCCTTTACTGATGTCAGAGAGTTTTGAAGAGACGCACATCCCGTAAGCTGCTATGACATCAGGACACGCCACCGCCATATTCGCATAGACTCTCGACAACTTGATTGGTTGTTCCGTTCCCTTCGGCATTCGAAACAAACAGAATTTTTATTATTATTATGAACGTCATTTTAGTTGTGGGGATCGCGACTGTGGACGTGGTTGATTCGCTAGCTGAGTTCCCACAGGAGGATTGCGAGTATCGATCAGACGCAAGGATCATTAGAGTGGGAGGGAATGGAGCGAATATGGCCAGAGCCATCGCTCAACTTCCTGGAAGTAAATGTGCACTACTTTATCCAAACGTATCACCTGACAAAGATCCATTTGCCGCAATGATCGCTAAACAGTTGACAAACGATCAAGTTTCAGATTGGGGTGTTTTGTGCCATGGTGATTCGATGCCAATGTCTTTGATATTTCAATGTCAATTGAAAGGCACCAGAACCATTGTTCACAATAGAACTTTAGAGGAGATCTCCTATGAGCAGTTCTCGCGCGTTTTTACTCCTCATATTTCCTGGGCCCATTTTGAAGGTCGTAACGCCCCAGAGTTGCTGAAGATGCTTCAAATGGCCAAACAATTCGGCGTGAAAACATCGATCGAGATGGAAAAAATCCGTTCACCTAGTTGTAATAGCTGCTGTGACTTTGCAGATGTGATAATATATTCAAAAGCCTATATTGTCGCTAATGGCACAAATGATGCCAAATCATTTTTAAACTCTCGCCAAACTGAATTTCCGAATGCAAAAATAGTTGTCACATGGGGTTCTCAGGGTGCATATTTCACGGATGATGGTGAATCCAAGCATTTTGTTTTTGAAATAGGTGCTCGCGTAGTGGACAGTGTTGGATGTGGAGATGTATTCAATGCTGTCCTTATTTCGCTCCTCTCACAACAAAATCCAGTTGGATGGCAACAAGCGGTCGAGACTGCGTGCCGCGTAGCAGCTTTGAAGTCCCAATTCCAAGGCATATCTGGTTTACAAAAACTTCTATAATAACGGCCCTTTTTTTTATTTACTTTTTATCCATTTATCTGATTTTTTCTAGCTTTTTTTTGATATGATGAGGACAGTAGTCTTCATAATGATATATATATAGGCCGGTTCATCTTAGTAATCTGACTCAAGCATAAGATCAACGTTATCGGGGGTTTTGCACAAATCTGCCATGTGATTAAACACAATATCCAACTGCTTCTGTAGCTGGTACATCGAAGGACGTTCTACAAATTTGACCGACTTGTACACCGCGTTGGGAGCTTGTTTCACGAGGTCCAACAGAGCATTTCTCTCGTAAATTGAGTCACCGAAACTGATCACATGACAAGGACGTTTGGAGCTACCCCGATGTGTGAACGAATCTTCGAAAAGCTCCTTAAACGCCTCATACTTCCATTTTTCCAATTGCTTCGGAAAAAATGGTTCAAACTTACTTCTTGCCGAGACAATTTTAACTTTGTGCAGATAATTCAATACTTTTGGAACGAACTTTCTTGCACTCAATTCAACCCACCCTGTCTCCGCATTCGTAACGATACATACAGTACCCATCTCAACGGCTTTGGAAAGAACCCTAATGATCCACTTTTCTAATTCAGCCAGCTCAAGTCGTACCTAAAATAACATTGAGAAAACAAATACAAGGGAAAAAATTCCTTCTTACCTCGTCAGGGATATGCACTGCATCGAGTTTCAGTCCTAGCTTATGAAGCCAAGAACTAGCGAGCAAGGTGTCGTCCCAGTCGAGCAAAAATAATGTGTCATCTGGACGAACGTCAAAGGTTTCAATCACCATGGATTGACCACACCGGTGAGTTGCCACTGCATGCTCCGTTCTATGCGCCGAACAATCTAGCATACTTGCCGTGGTAGAATCCGAAGACTCGATTTTGAACAGAGTCTTGTTCGAATCAACCGAACCTACCAGCAAGCTGGGGTGGAGGATGATTTCTCCTTGTGGAGGACGATAAAGTTAAAGTTGGATGGTATATAAAACAGTTGCAAGAAGAGTTTTAAAGCCCTCTTGTCTAGGATACCCTTGTAAGGAAAAGATATATGTAATCAGAGGCGATTCAGTTGACTCTCTCGAACAGAAACTGTCGGGGTCAAAAAGAAGAGCTAGGTACTTACTAAAGAGTAAGAGGGATTGGGTGGTTATAAAGTAGGTGGCTCTGTTGCGTTACTCCTGTACTTCCTTAAGCTTCCTGTCGGTGTATCGTGAGAGGATTCAAACCAACAGCAACAACGAGTAACGACTGAACGAACGAGTGGAGAACAAGCCACGAACTAGAACAACCAAACAAAACCTTATAGACCGTTAATTTCATTGTTACCATTATCCCACCCATCGTTATTCTATGAAAATAACGATCAGTCTATTGATGGATCACTCGCACAAGATTCAACGACTAGATATACTTATGATAAACTATAGAAGGATACAGTGTTTTTTGGCTCCACCATTTTTTACATTCAGGGTCTACCATGAGTGCACAGACATTTTGGGAACTGCGATTGTCAGCCGTTTCAACCATGGAGGATGATGATCCTTTTGCAGCTTCCATGATGAAGCTGAACCTCATTCTAAAGAAGCAACTCCTCCCAGAAACTGACACATGTCCTGAGGACTCACGAATCAAATTGATTGAAGAAAACGTTAGATCGAGTGAAATTTCAAGGGTGAGACAGAAAGCTGACGAAAGAATTAAATGGCTGGAAGCATCTTTTAATCACATAATTAATGTGCGCAAAGTGAAGATCTCGAATTTCCAATCTCGGATTCGGAAATTTCATATCAACGCCGATAGCGAAGCGGCAAAACAGAAACTTGTCCACTTTGCTTTTGAAAGAAAGCTGGACAAACAATTTATTAATACAACTCGAAGGCTTCAAGATTTGGTTTTTGAATGCGTTGGAGAATCTGAAAAAACCATTGGCAGATTCGTTGAATTAGCAAAGCACCAACGAATATCAATTGAGGCCGCCAAACTCCGAGAAAACGATAATCATGCATGGAAGATGTTCTTACTTCGGTTGAATGAAGATTCAGTAGGTGCAATTACTGCCGAGTATGTGTCGCCTACTGAACATAAGGATACCTTCAAAGCGGCTGAATCACTTTTCACAAAACATCCCTCATCATCGACACTGACAGTGGGGCAATGCGCGCTGGTCTCTTATCGAAACTCCGGTAGGAACGCCAATCAAAAAGGAGTTTTCAGAAAATCTACAGGAGTTGAAAACCTCAATGAACTCCTTAGTTCGCTGTATAGCGATGCGGGAATAAGATCATTAACCGTTATAGATACGTCGCACCCACGGCTTACTAAGTCTACTTCGACGCCAGCTATACCTTCGGAAGTAGACGCGAAACGCAAATTTGAGCGTAAGATACCGAAAAACATTTCACGGCATCCTCTCTTCGAATCGAATAAGTTCTTGCATGCTGGAGTCATTAACTGGTTATTATGGCCCCAATTCTCCACGTGTGCTTCTGATTCTAGACTGTACTATTGTGTCGAAGAAAGATTTAATGGACTTCAGAAGGAGGCTACTGTTGATCCACTAGGCGATATATACGTTGGTACAAGCACCAGACACGCTAATTCTGCTCAGAGATTAGAAACAGTTGTTTTGCGATGCACAGATCAAGGCAGTTGGCCAAGTGGAATGATGGTAAACCGATTGGATGGAAGACATCGTCGACATTATCGGAATACTAATGTAGAGTCTTATCCTGATATGGTAGTGGTAAATGCACCCAAGTTAAAAGGGGTAGATACCAATGATGAGGATGCTGGCGAGCTCCACTTTGCCCCAGCCAAAGTTCAAAACCTGCTTGAAGTTCGTCGGTTTCTGGAACAAAACACTACTGGAATGTCAGCAGTTGATAGAACCGCATTAAGAACCAAGTACGGCCCAGCGCATCATAATGTATTACAGCATCTATATGTTTTGCTACCGGTGGATCCCAAACGCCATGATCCAATGCAACTTGTTCCCATTTCACAGGAAGCTATGGATGAGCTATTAGGTTGCTACCTAGTCCGGTCACTACAGCTTGAGAATCATTGCCTTCGTTTGCTGAGCGATCGACGAGCATGTGCCATGTTCCCAGCTTCATTCTCTCCCACCGTTGAAAAGGTAGTCACTACTAAACTCTTCAATAGAAAGCCAAAAGAATTGCAAACTGTTGCACCTCCAATAGATTACAAGGCAGTGCTAGTATGTGAAGGGCCTGTAGAACCTAGTAAGATTCGTGCTACTTTATCTCATTCATGTATGTGGCGTGCATGTACCGCAGTTCTCCCTAATGGAGATAATACCGACGACGGGCTTTGCAAATATCACTTTAATGTGGCTGAACAAATTTTAAAACAAAAAGATGGAATGACCGAAATTAAGAAATTCATGCCCAAAATATCTGCTGAGACTTTGAACAGGAAATGCGATGAAGAAACGATCATGAAAGCCAGTGCACTTGTGGGTGAGCTCCTTTCGGGGAAGCTTTCCTCTACAGTTAAAGTATTTTGTACCAAAGCAGCTGAAACTGCCAAACCAAATGTGAAAACCGTATGCGCCAAGGACAGAATCGAGAATTTCGCAGAGTTTCAGAGATCTATTCATGAGGATCTGGAACTCGCAAGAATGGTGCTTACAGTAGAGTCTATGGTGGTCGATGAATTGCGAAAGTTAATGGCATTAGGTGTTTTCCCTTCAGAGGAACTCGTTGCTATTCGCCACGAATATCGGATTCTCGATGAGGAGCGACAGAGAGTTTTTAAAGCTGTAGATAGTGTGTTGTTTAAATCCCGAACTGAGTATTTAGATAAAGAATATCGGCGGTTGGTGGATGAGAAGCATAATTCGAGCAACAACATCGAACAAGTAATAATGAGACCGAGACGACTGATTGAAACTGAATTAGAACTTGAATTTTGTCTCAGGAAAGTTTCTATTCTAAAAAGTAAACGAGAGCAGGTTCAAGATGGATCGCAGCCGCAACAGGATCCAAGTATCAGAGCCTTTGTTCCAGAATATCGAAGCAAAAAGCCTTCCAATAATATAAAGCAAAAGAAAGTACAAACGAATAAGCGAAGATAGTTTTATTTGGTTTAAAATATTGTATTACATTGTTTAGTTTGAGGTCAGTAGTGCGGCTTTTTCTTGCACTTTCGCCATAGTTGTTTCCATGGAAGCAATCATCTCCTCCGTCGATGCTTTTGATTCAAAATCAATTTGTGCGAGCCAATCAGGGACCCCAGTATCGAATCCTCTGACTTTTGATCCCTTGGAAAGAAACGTGGTGCATGTGTCAACCATTAGTAAGCTTTTTACGTCATCACAATAACTGTCATTGCAAAGTATTCCTGTTTTCTGTGCATTTACCAACATGAATCCGAACGTGCACTTTGGTTTTGATTCTCGAGGAGGATTGATAGGGACTCCCATCATAGCCAAGCACATGTTGGTACTTGGGGAAACACCCCATATTCTTCTGTGGGTTTTATCCACGGAACCGCCGCCCACTCTTGGGTTGCATTCAATAAGCACTGGCCCGCTTTTTGTATACCAAGCCTCCATGTGAAAGTTCCCACGAGTGAACCCAATGGCCTTTACACATGCGGCGCAGTAGTCAATCAGTGACTGTTGGATATTTTGAGGAGCAGTTGAAGGTGCATTGAAGCCTCTGTCTTGAAAGTATGGCGCTTGAGGACACCAATTGTCGATAACGTTTGCGTACACTAACTCCCCATCCCAAAACAAACAATCCACATCAAATTCCGAAATTAATTCATTGGGTCCATACCGAACTGGAACGATGCATGTTTCAGCCAGGATAGGGGCTTGCTGGCCAACCTTGTTTTGAGCCAATGCCCAATCTTCATCAATATCTCGCAACAGTCGCGTCACCATGAGCTTCAATTGAGCAGCATCGTCAATGCGGTAAACGCCACACGATCCCATTCCAACTGTAGGTTTGATAATCACTGGGAATCCAACAATATCTTCTGCTTTCTGGCAATCTGCCAATGTCCACACTTGAACAGCTTTAGCTGTGTTCAAATTGGCAGCTTCCAGAGTTTTTCGGGTTCGGTATTTGTCTCGGGCAATCTCATAGGCCTCTGGGTTGTTCCCAGGAAGTCCCAAAATTCGTTGAACCTTGCCGCATATCGGCTGTGTTGCCTCGTGAGGAGTGTATGCACCATCAAATACAACTCCACATTCAGTGACAGCTTGTATGATATTCTCTGCAGCATTCTCAGCATTCATATCTGCAAACAGATCAAAATCAAAACAGTTTGCATCCCGGGCTTGTTGATAGTATTTGTCGTTCTTCTTGTCTTTTTGGAAAACCATGTACACAGTGCATCCCCAAGCTTTGATCTCCAATAGCTGTTCTTTCAAAGAGCCTCCAAGAGAAGGATACAGAAAGCTTCCAGAGATAAACAGCATTGTTTTACCCTTCATTGATTTTTCACGCAATGCCTGAGTGCCAGCATCTGCCTCGTTGTCTTGCAATTTCTTGCGCTCAGCATTAGTGAGAGTATCAACTAAACCCATGTTCTATTCTCTTATTACAAGTTTGGTGCAATAGAATTTAGCAGTGCTCACAAAAATGGAGGGATTGAAATACAAGTTTTGCTGTCTGAAATAGTGAACGAATATTCGAATAATCGTTATTGCCGCTGAAATTACGATGGCCTTTCAATAAAATTCATTAGAACACGGCAACAAGTAAATTGAATCCTTGCGAATATCTTGTGCCCAATTTCTGTACGACTTTAATTTTCGTGCGTGCTGAATGCATATGGCATTTCAATACGAGTCAATAAGCCTTCATTTCGACAATTAACGACGATACAATTATTACAATAACAACAATTTCAACATCAACAGGAAATACGCTGAACCCATAGCAAAGAAATCGTCACAATCCAACCATTTTTCAATTTTTCAAATTATTTGTGACCAAAATTTGCTGAAACTTCAAATTCTGAATTCAGATTCAAAACGGCAGACCCTGGTCACTTGTCGTCATGGTGGCGAGGCGGTCCCCGCAACGTCTTTAAAAAGCAAGCGAAGTATCAAGCTTTGCGAAAGGTCCTGATCACGTTTGGATTTATTTTATCATTGGTATTGGTGCTGGATGTGGTATGAATACTAATTAGGCATTATTGCAGAGATGTTGGGTAGGTATGCGAGATCATTTTGGGGATACTGAAAGAGGGATGTCAATATATGTAGTATTTTTAAATGTTTAGTGCTACTTCATGGAAGACGTTTGTAGGCGACATTGTTGTCAAGTTGAGAGATGCAATTTAATTGCATAAGGAGCAACATTGCGAATTCAGTGATTCCACATAATGTTGTTGCTTCTGATTACCTCCTGGATTGTCACCAGGCTTTTTTCTTTCAACAAGGTACTCTTGCTTTTTAAGAAATTAGCATTTGATGGCTTCTATTCACGACTTGTAGTGTTTTATTAAAATACCTGTAATCGATTTTGGTGTTTTAATTTTAGAATTCAAGTCGCGAATTAAATAAATATTTGGTAGCCCGTGATGAAGTTATAAAATGAAATCTCTAAACGAACGATTCTGGAGGCTTCTTCGTGAACGTGAGTAAAAAAGAATGTTGGAGCAAAGCAAGAAATGTGGAGAATGTATATTTAATTTGAATGTACGGCACCAATACCACGTACGGCAATATTCGGCAATAATTCGATTGCAACATATACAGGACCGTTGATCATATACAGCCCGACATACTGCATCGTTGGAAGCTTTAATGTATACTTGGGGAGGTACCATACATTGTGGTTATACACATATGCTCCAGCGATACCACAAGAATCATCCGTTCGTCTTGGAAGCGAAACATTCAATTGAACCATTGCAAGAAACCATGTTGGCGTTTGTATGTATTCTGATGTTGGTGGTTGCGTTTGCATTTGATCTTATTCCCAATAATCTAATCAAAAGTGCCGTTTTTTAACTATACGAATGTCCCATATAGCTCAGCGTATAGCCACACCGTTGTTAAATACGATGATATAACACTTTGGAACACCTCTGAAGTTAATGATAAGAGCGCTCTATTCTACTGGCTAACAAGTTTCAATGAAGATATAAGTGGTTGGGACGTGAGCAACGTTACGGATATGAATAACATGTTTTACTTTGCCAATGTTTTTACCGGAAATATCAGTAACTGGAACGTGAGCAGCGTTGTGGATATGAGCTTAATGTTTTTTATTGGTGTCCACTTCAATCAACACATCAGTACCTGGGATATGAGCAGTGTCACGGAAATGTCCTATATGTTTAACTAGGCCCGTGAATTCAACCAAGATACGTCGTTGGAATGTAAGCAAAGTCACAAATATGCATAATATGTTTACCTTGGCTTTCAGTTTCAACCAAGATCTCAAAAGCTGGGACGTGAGCAGCGTTACAGACATGTACGCTATATTTTTGGAGCCAGTGTCTTTAATGGAGACGTCACTGGGTGGGATGTGACCAGCGTCGTGGAGGCGACTGGAATGTTTGGCGTGATCCTATTGTGAATAATTTCAATTCTTACAACTTCAAAGAGAAGGACGGTGGCAAATTCACTTTGTATTCATTTGGGGAATTTGCCGTCAAAGCTTTGTTTTATCCTGGTATGAACAAGCATAACAAGCAAGTGTCGTGGACTACTCAGTGAACACCACAGGACCAAATGGCCAACCACAATCATTTGATATAATGGATTGCAGATCAAATCGAAGTAACTAAACGGTGATTGACTATGAATCGAATGGAGAATCAATGAAGGTTACCGTGATTTACAAAAAGAAGCATGCTATTCAAACTCCCAATCATTTTCACTTGGATGTAAAAGTGGCGAAACTCGACAGCCATGTTTCGAAGTGTAACAAAGGCATTAATTGTTTCTTGGAGCATGAAAGTGGTGGCATTGGATTATGTTTCCCATCTGATAGTAGAAGAACAAAACGAGGACCCAGATGCAGGAATTCGTCATGATCCGTATCTGATCTGGTTTTCTATATTAGGCTAACTTAATTAAAATTCGTTTCCGCAGGAATCCCTCATCCTAAAGCGGACAGATAATGAAATATTTTTCAAGCGATAAAATCTGGTTCGAAACTTTCTTGGGTTTGATGAAGATGCACAAGAACATCCACAAGTTTGTTATTCAAAGTCCCGATATGAGGCAGAACTAGTAGCCTGATAACTTTATCAGTTGCAACATTCGACCCCAACAGAAGGTGTAAGTACTCTTCTGAATGTCCTAGTTGCTGCAAAAGAAATGTTCGATCGTTCTGCGGCATCTTGGCAAATATCTTGGCTGCAATTTTCTCCACTACCATTTCAAAGCCGAATTGCACGCTGCACATTTGCAAAGAGATCAATAAAACGAACAAAACCTGTCGGTTGCTTCGGACCATCCTATCTATAAGACACATGTGTTTCAATAGCAACTGACAGAAAACGATTAACTCACTCGCATGAAACATATGCCTTACGTGTTTATCATCTGGACTTCGACGGAGAGCCAATGTGTGAGATATAGATTTCGAACTGCGAGAATCCGTGCCAAGATACCTGATGAATATTGAAAGGGAAGGGCGCGAGGCAACTTGGTCAAGAAAAAGCGGCGGCGGTTTCGACGCATCAGTTTCCATCCCCATCATGTAATTATCTATCCAGGAATGTAGAGCTTCATTGCTTTCCTGTGCGGGTCGAACAGCTTTCTCAAGATGCGGCTCAGCACTTTGAATAATCGGAAGCAACATTCTGGCTTTCTTATCATGCACAAATGAACCTTGGCATATTTTTTTGGATCGTTCTCGGGAAATCCACTTCGAATCGACGAGTACCATATCGGCGAATAAAAGGCTCTCATCTTCGCTATAATCGTCGTCAGTGTTCAAAGCAGGCTGGTTGGCGTAATAATCAGCACGAGGCCAATGGAATGAATCGATCTCCACGTTGTCTGAGCCACGATCCAAGGCGAATGCCTTTGCCGATTCCAAGATGAATGCTTTCATCTCGCTAATTGCATCAGCATAAGTATTTATTTTATCTTTGATATCGTAAGGACATAGTTGCTTGACCATTTTGAACAAGTCTAATTTGATTCCACAATAAATCCATGAAGTTCGAAGAAATTTCCTACCGAAATACTTTCTGGTGTTCACGAGGACATATTTAACATCGTGAGTTCGTAACACATTTATTGCCATTTCACGCACCCAATTCCTTGCAGTTTGCATTAGCAGCTCCACTCCATATTTCTGATTGTCTCCTGGATACATTTTTCGACGATGTTGGTAGAAATAATACAAGAATGCAAATCCAAGTTCCCATTCGAAGCAATAGATCAAAGATGTCGACGGCTCCAATTCACGAGGATCGCTTGAATGTCTCACAAAATCCGAAAATAATAACGATGCCATGGGGTCCAGAGCGCTATCATCAACTCCTGATGTCAACTTCAACTTGCTCGAAAGAACCGAGTTGTTTTCGACAGGATATTCTTGGGAAACATCGACAGGCCCTACATCGGTTTTCGATTCAGGAATACTATCAGTGCTTGAGTTTTTCGCTGCTTCCGATTTCGAATCCAATTCATCAACTTTCTTCTCCGTTGGACTACTTCGTGCAGGTTTGTTGTTTTTCAGGGAATTTGAATTGTCGGAAATTAATTCCTTCGAACCCAATGCACCAATTTTCTTCTCCATTGGACTACTTTGTGGAAGTTTGTCGTTTTTCAGGGAATTTGAATTATCAGAAATTAATTTCTTCGAACCCAATGCACCAACTTTCTTCTCCATTGGACTACTTTGTGCAAGTTTGTTGTTTTTCAGGGAATTTGAATTATCAGAAACTAATTTCTTCGAACCCA
>Ga0105054_10004200_pt1 | contig 21686 bp, 20 predicted proteins | sample BON02_FD_78091 | JGI IMG/M metagenome (GOLD analysis project Ga0105054, IMG submission 78091) | Freshwater microbial communities from Lake Bonney liftoff mats and glacier meltwater in Antarctica - BON-02 (megahit assembly) | ecosystem: Environmental > Aquatic > Freshwater > Ice > Glacier...
GTCGATACCGACCACGCGCTCGCCGCTGCGGTCTTTCACCGTCACCACAGCGATTTCAGTGGCGAAGGCGCCGCTCTCGGTAGCGGCCTTGGCGCGGGTCACCGAGGCAATCGCAAACGTGTCTTGCTGTTCGCGGGTGAAGCGGTATTTGGCAGCGCAGTCTTCGCCGAAGGTGCCCATGGAGCGACCGGCTTCGTAGGCGTCCTCTAGGCCGTCGAGCATCATGTGGTCGTAAATTTTGTCGTGGCCCATGCGGTAGCCAGCGCGGCCCTTGAGCATCAGATACGGCGCGTTGGTCATGCTTTCCATGCCGCCTGCCACCATCACGGTGGCGCTGCCGGCCAGCAGCATGTCGTGCGCGAGCATGGTGGCTTTCATGCCGGAGCCACACATTTTGGACAGCGTGACCGCGCCGGCGCTGAGCGGCAGGCCACCCTTGATCGCGGCTTGGCGCGCGGGCGCCTGGCCCTGGCCGGCCATCAGGCAGTTGCCGAAAAGCACCTCATTGACCAGCTCGGGGTTCACGCCCGAGCGCTCCACCGCCGCCTTGATGGCTACGCCGCCCAAGTCGTGCGCCGATTGGGAGGCGAAGTCGCTCTGGAACGAGCCCATGGGCGTGCGCGCAGCACCGACGATGACAATGGGGTCAAGGGTGTTTGTTGAACTCATAAAAGGTCTCCTGAAAGGTTGCGAAAAAAGGGAGCGGGATCAGCCTGCTGCGGATGCTTACAGGTGCAGCCGCCGCTCGCGCTCATAGGGAAACACGTCGTGCATATGGCCGGCGGCTATGCGCGCTTTGTGCAGCTGCCAGAAGCCGGGTTGGAGCAGGTCGGCGTGGTGCTGCATGAACACCGTGCGCACCCTGGGGTTGCCAAGCAAGAAGGGGCCAAAGGTCTCGGGAAACACATCGTTCTTGGCCACGCCATACCAGATCTCGCCCGACATCTCGTCTTCCTCGTTGCGCGGTTCGGGCACCTTGCGGAAGTTGCAGTCGGTGATGTACTCGATCTCGTCGTAGTCATAGAACACCACCTTGCCGTGGCGGGTGATGCCAAAGTTCTTCCACAGCATGTCGCCGGGGAAGATGTTGGCCGCCACCAAGTCCTTGATCGCATTGCCGTATTCGACCACCGCGCGGGTGAGCTGGGCGGTGGCCAGCGGGTCCTCCGCATGGACCTTCAGTGTGTCGAAAGCCTCTTGCAGGTAGATGTTGAGCGGGATCATGCGGCGCTCGATGTAGACGTGTTTGAGCACCACCTCGATCGCGCCGTCGCCGTTGTGGTCGCTGATCTCCAGCTGGCTGGGTGCGAACTTTTCGATCTCGGCGATCAGCTCGTCGGTGAAGCGGTCGCGCGGAAACCCCACCTCGGAAAACTCCAGCGTGTCGGCCATGCGGCCGACACGATCGTGGTGCTTGACGAGCTGGTATTTGCCTCGGATGCGCTCGCGGGTGGTGTCTTTCTGCGGCGGGTAATGGTCCTTGATGACCTTGAACACAAACGGAAAACTCGGCAGATCAAACACCAACATCACCATGCCCTTGATGCCGGGCGCAATGCGGAACTTGTCAGAAGAGTGCCGCATATGGAACAGGAAGTCGCGGTAGAACAGCGTCTTGCCCTGCTTGGCCAGGCCGAGCGCGTTGTAGAACTCGGCGCGCGGCTTGCGCGGCATCATGCTGCGCAGGAACTGCACGTACGCGCTGGGGTACTCCATGTCCACCATGAAGTAGGCGCGCGCAAACGAGAACACAAGCAGCAGATCGTCTTCGCCAAAGAGCGCGGCGTCGATCACCAGCTGGCCCGAATCGGCTGACCCCACGATGCTGTTGGACGCCGACCCAGCTTGTTCTGCCAGCACCTGCTTGTGCAGCACCGGCAGCGCAAACGGCACCTCCTGGAAGCCGTTGATGATCTTGCCCACGATATAGGCGCCCTTGTTGCGAAAGAACAGGCCCGAGAGCACCTGAAACTGGAAATTGGCGCGCAGCTTCACATGGTCGAAGTTGCTGCGCATCGCGCGCAGCACCAGCGCGGCGTCGCGCGCGAGGTCCTCGAACGGCACGCGCAAATCGAAGTCCTGAACCACGCGCAGCACCTCGGCCAGCATGTTGTCGGCCGTCGGGTAGTAACAGCGGTAGGTGGGCAGCGCGCCGGGGCCTTCAATCTCCATGTACTCGGTGGACACGGCGGGCCGCACAAAAATGAAGTCGTTCTGAAAATAGGCGCGCTGCAGGATCTTGGTGGTGACCGAGTTGAAAAAGGTCTCGGCCAGCTCGGGCTGGTGGTGGTTCACCATCAGCCCGATGTAGTGCAGCTTGACCTGCTCCCACACCGGCATCGGCTGCTTCTGGGCGCCAAACTCCTTCGTCAGCCGCTTCACGCATTCGTTGACCCGCAGGTCGTAAAACTCAATGCGCTCGCGCTGCGCACGCTGCTGGCCGCTCCAGTCGCAGGTCTCAAAACGGTGCTTGGCGCGCGCCGACTCGGTGCGAAACAACCGGTAGTGGCGGTTGAAGCCGTCGAGCATCGCCTTGGCAATCTCAAAGGCCACGCTGGAATCGAGTCGCTGGGGGGATGTCTTGTTCATGCGCGGTCCATCGTTGGCAAAAACCTGGGGTATTTAGCATGCGCCAAGACAGCGCAGCGCGCCGGTCCTGCGTGAGGTCGCTCAACGCCGCTCGCGCTGCGCCACCTCGGCCACCGCGCGGGCATGGGTCTGGGCCAGCACATCTTCGCCGCGGATCACCATGTGCAGGTCTTGCAGCAGGCCATCGCTCAGGCCATAGACCCAGCCATGCAAAGTGAGCGCCTGCTCACGAGCCCAGGCATCCTGCACCACGGTGGTTCGCGCCACGTTCATCACCTGCTCGATCACATTGAGCTCGCACAGCGCATCAAGCCGGTGCCGCTCGTCGAGCGCGGCGAGCAGACCGGCATGGCGGTCGCGCACATCTTTGATGTGGCGCAGCCAGTTGTCGGCCAGGCCGACGCGGGTGTTGTGCAGCGCCGCCTTCACGCCGCCACAGCCGTAGTGCCCCACCACCATCAGGTGCTCCACACGAAGCTGATCGACCGCGAACTGAATGGTGGACAGGCAGTTCAGATCGGTCGGCACCACCACATTGGCGATGTTGCGGTGCACGAACACCTCGCCGGGTTCCAGGCCGGTGATCTGGTTGGCGGGCACCCGGCTGTCGGAGCAACCGATCCACATGTAGCGCGGCGTCTGCTGTTCAGACAGGCGCGTGAAAAAGCCGGGCCGCTCAGCCTCCATCTGGGTTGCCCAGGTGCGGTTGTGTGCCAGCAGGCTGCGCAATGGCATCGGTCGATCCCGCCTACGTCGTCTCGGCAAACAGCTCGCGGCCGATCAGCATGCGGCGGATTTCGCTGGTTCCAGCGCCGATTTCGTACAGCTTGGCGTCGCGCCACAGGCGGCCCAGCGGGTAGTCGTTGATGTAGCCGTTACCGCCAAAAATCTGGATGCCCTCGCCCGCCATCCAGGTGGCTTTCTCGGCTGTCCAGAGGATGACCGAAGCGCAGTCTTTGCGGACCTGGCGCACGTGTTCGGTGCCCAGCAGATCCAGGTTTTTGGCCACGGTGTAAGCAAACGCGCGCGCCGCCTGGTGCACCGTGTACATGTCGGCCACCTTGCCCTGAATCAGCTGAAACTCGCCGATGCTCTGGCCGAACTGCTTGCGATCGTGAATGTAAGGAATGATGTTGTCCATCACCGACTGCATGATGCCCAGTGGGCCGCCGGAGAGCACGGCGCGCTCATAGTCGAGTCCGCTCATCAGCACCTTGGCGCCCATGTTCAGCCCACCCAGAATATTCTCGGCTGGCACCTCGACGTTCTGGAACACCAGCTCGCCGGTGTGGCTGCCGCGCATCCCGAGCTTGTCGAGCTTTTGCGCGATGCTGAAGCCGGGCATGCTCTTGTCTATCAGGAACGCGGTGATACCGCGCGCGCCCAGCTCGGGTTCGCTCTTGGCGTAGACCACCAGCGTGTCGGCATCCGGGCCGTTGGTGATCCACATTTTGTTGCCGTTGAGCAGGTAATAGCCACCCTTGTCTTCGGCCCTGAGCTTCATGCCAATCACGTCGGAACCAGCGCCCGGCTCGCTCATGGCCAGCGCGCCCACGTGCTCGCCGCTGATCAGCTTGGGCAGGTATTTCGCCTTCTGCGCCAAGCTGCCGTTGCGGTTGATCTGGTTCACACACAGGTTGCTGTGCGCGCCATAGCTCAGACCCACCGAGGCACTGGCGCGGCTGATTTCCTCCATCGCCACCATGTGCGCCAAGTAGCCCATGCCAGCGCCGCCATCGGCCTCGGGCACGGTGATGCCGAGCACGCCCAGGCCACCCATTTTGCGCCAGAGGTCCATCGGGAACTGGTCGCTGCGGTCGATCTCCTCGGCACGTGGCGCGATCTCGGCTTGCGAAAAATCGCGCACCGCGTCGCGCAAGGCGTTGATGTCTTCACCAAGCTGAAAATCGAGGCCGGGCAGGTTGGTCATGGGTCGTCTCCTGGGGGATGCTGGTTGCGATGTGTTGAATCAGTAGGTCTTGGGCACAGGCACCAGCGTCTGTTGCATCACCGCGCAGTCAGAGCGCTTGCCGTCGGCTGCCACATGCACCACCTGGGCGGTGGCCACAACGATGCGTTTGCCGGCTTTCACCACGCGCCCTGTGGCTTGGAGCTCGCCGCCCTGAAAGGCGGCGAGAAAGTTGATCTTGTATTCCACGGTTGTCACTTCCATGCCCTCGGGTGTGACGGTGAGCGCGGCGTAACCGCCCGCAATATCGGCCAGTGCACCCATGGCGCCACCATGGAAACCACCTTGCTGCTGCGACACCCGCTCCGAGTACGGCATAGCCAGCGTCACCGTGCCCGGCGCCACGTTTAGCAGCCGCACGCCGAGCGGCTGCATCATGCCCTGGCGCTCCAGGCTGGCCTGCACCCGCTGTCGCAGGGCTTCGTGGTGGGCGGTCGGATCGGTCATGATATGGCGTTTTTTGATTGACGTTTACGTAAACGTCAATTATCACCGAAGCGCCCGTGAATGCTCAAAAAGACAGTCCCATACTGGGTTCATGTCGCACGTCTTGGCCGCCCCCATTCAAAGCGATTTCACCCTGCGCAAAAGCCGCTTCATCGGTTGCGTTGAGCCCTGCATTGGGCGCGAGGCGGCGCTGGCGCGAAGGGCGCAGCTGCGCGCCGAGCACCCTGGCGCCACCCACACGTCTGCTGGGCGCTGATGGCAGGTGGACACAGTGCAACGAACGACGATGGCGAACCCGGCGGCACCGGTGGGCGGCCCGTGCTGGAGATGCTGCGGCACCAGGATCTGGCCGGCGTTCTGGCCACGGTGGTGCGCTAGTGCGGCGGCATTTGACTGGGTGCCGGTGGCACCGTACGTGGCTACACAGACGCGGTGGCCAGGCGGTGTTGCAAGCCACAAAAACGCCCCTCGCCACGCAGCTCCCCTTGCACTGCGCCTTGCCCTATTCGATGGAGGGCTGACTGCGCCGCGCGCTGGCTGTCCACCACGCCCAAGGCAGACGCCGAATTCGATCTGCCCACGCCGTGAAGGCAGCGCAGGACCGGCGCGCGACCCAAGCCTCAGGCCGTGGTGGCCCGGGCAGCCACCTTCTCGGCCTTGGCCAGCAAGGCACGCGCTTCTTTTTCATGCGTCTTCACCTCATCGAGGTTGGCCAGCAGATCGGCCTGCTGCTCTTCGAGCTGGCGCCGGTGATCGGCCAGCACCAGCAAGAACTTGCGCAGCTGCGCCCCGGTGTCGCGCGGGCTGTCGTACATGTCAATGATGTCCTTGGCCTCGGACAAAGACAGCCCGAGCCGCTTGGCGCGCAGGGTGAGCTTCAGGCGGGTGCGGTCGCGCGCGCTGTAAATGCGGTTGCGGCCCCCTGGCCCTTCGCGCAAGGGCTGCAGCAGGCCCATGTCTTCGTAAAAGCGGATCGCGCGGGTGGTCAGGTCGAACTCGTGGGCGAGGTCGCTGATGGTGAAGGTGGTGTTGATCGCCATGACACAAAAAAACTCGGCGCAGAACCTGTCGGCTGCAAGACATCGGCCAATGGCGTGCTTCCGTAAAATCCTTGCGGTTAACGTTTACGTAAACGTCAATCTTCTCATTTTAACGGAACCCTCCCGCATGACCGCAGCCACCAAAGACCAGCTCGAAGCCCGCTTGCACTACCCGCAGGGCAACGCACTGCCCGAGCCGGGGTGCGCGCTGCTGGTGGCGCCCGGGGTGAAGTGGATCCGCATGCGGCTGCCGTTTGCGCTCGATCACATCAACCTCTGGCTGCTCCGCGACACGCTGGAGGGCCGCGAGGGTTGGACGGTGGTGGACTGCTGTATCGCCCGCGACGAATCCCGGGCGCAATGGGAGAACGTGTTTGCCCACGAGCTTGATGACCTGCCCGTGCTGCGCGTGATCGTCACCCACATGCACCCTGACCACATTGGGCTGGCCGACTGGTTGTGCGAAAAATGGCAGGTCCGTCTGTGGTGCAGCGCCACCGACTACCATGTGGCGCGTTTGGCTTCGCAAAGCACCACCGGCTTCGGCGGCGATCGGGCGGCGGCGTTTTTCGCCTCGCACGGCATGGCCTCGCCAGACGATCTGGCCATGATCCGCGAGCGCACCGGCTATTACGCGAATCTCGTGCCCAGCGTGCCGCTGGCCTACACGCGCTTGATGGACAACCTGACGGTGCAGATCGGCGGACGCGGCTGGCGCTGCATCAGCGGTTTTGGACACGCGCCAGAACACATTGCCCTGTATTGCGACGAGATTCAAACCCTGATCAGCGGCGACATGGTGCTGCCGCGCATCTCCACCAATGTCAGCGTCTACGACTCGGAGCCCGAAGCAGACTCGCTCAAGCTGTTCCTGGACTCCATCAATAAATTCCTGCCACTGCCAGCCGAAACGCTGGTGCTGCCGTCCCACGGTAAACCGTTTACTGGTATGCACGAACGGGTCCAACAACTCCACGATCACCACCGCGACCGGCTGGCCGAGGTGATGCAGGCCTGCGCCAAGGCGCCGTGTAGCGCGATGGACATCATCCCGGTGCTGTTCACCCGCGCGCTCGATCTGCACCAGATCACCTTTGCCATGGGCGAGGCGGTGGCGCACCTGCACCGGCTCTGGTTCGGCGGACAGCTGCAGCGCAGCCGGGGCGCTGATGGGGTCTACCGCTTCCAGGCCGCCTGAGGCAGAACCGTTCGCTTCTGGCTTTTATTCAGCAAGCGGTAGCGTCGACTGGCGAAGCGCTTGGCGACGCTGCTTGTGGTCGGGCAGCACGCTGGCCACCACGTCCCAGAACAGCGGGCTGTGGTCCATGTGGCGCAGGTGGCTGAGCTCGTGCACCACCACGTAATCGACCATTTCTATCTTCAGGTGGATCAGCCGCCAGTTCAGGCGAATCGTGCCGTCGGCGCTGGCGCTGCCCCAGCGCGTGCTGGCGCTGGACAGGCGAAGCCGGGTGTGGCGCACGCCGAGTTGCAGCCCGAAATGGTCCAGGCGCTCGGCAAACACGCGTTTGGCCTGGCGCATCAGCCAGGCCTGTGCCGCATCGCGGATCTGGGCCTCGTTCGCGTTTTGCGCCAGCCCCAGTCGCAGCGTGGCCACGCGCTCGGGCGCGTCGCCGGCTGGTGGTTGCAGCACCGCGCCGACCTGCGCGAAGCCATGCTCGGGATCGAGCAGCAAGCGCACCCGCTGCCCCAGAAAGTCCAGCTCGGCGCCGTTGGCCCAGCAAGTGCGCGAACGGGCCAGCTCGCCGGCCCGTTCGCGCGCGCGCTGTAACTTGTCGAGCACCCAGGCGGCTTTGTCGTGCAGCAGCGCCTCGACCTCGGCCACTGGGGTCCAGCGCGGCGCCCGCACACTCAGACCATCCGGCCCCACCGACAAACCGATGGTGCGCCGCTGGCTGCGTTTGAACTCGTAGGCCACCACGCAGTTGCTCAGTTTGAGCAGGCGGTTGCCGCGCGGATGTTGCCAGCTACCGGGCTGGAACACATCGCTAAAAGGCAACGCCGATGGAGACAGGAGCGCATCGTCAGACAACCGCGGAGCGGTCAGCGAGGCAGGCGCGTGCGCTGACGCGGCTGGGTCGGCTGCGCCCAGAAAGTCCAACGCCAGTTGCTGCAAGGAGCGCATCGTTTGCAAAAAAGGACCCAAAAGAAAGAAATCTCACCCGCCATGCAGTGCGGTCAACGAGAGGAAGTTCAACCCAGAACGCCGCGGAACCGGCTCTACCGGGCCGCCAGCGTTGCCCCCTGGGGGATAACGCGCTTACAGCGTGGCGTGGGGCGCGTCAATATAAGCTGTCGGATCGAGCCGCCGCATCTCCGCCTCGATCCAGGCCTCCACCTCACGCATCAGCTCGTCGGGCTGGCGTCCCACGCTGGAGATGGGCATGCCAATCGAAAACTGCACCGTGCCTGGTCGCTTGATCAGCGCCTTGCGCGGCCAACACTTGGCCGAGGTGACCGCAACCGGGATCACCGGCGCACCCGTGGCAATCGCCAGCCGGGTACCGCCGTTTTTGTAGACCCCTTTCTCGCCACGCGCGATGCGCGTGCCCTCGGGAAACATGATGACCCAGGTGCCTTGATCAACCAGGCGCTGGCCCTGCTCAACCACCTTGTTGAAGGCCTGGGTGCGCTTGCTGCGGTCGATGTGGATCATGTCCATGCGGCCCATGGCCCAGCCGAAGAACGGCACATACAGCAGCTCTTTTTTGAACACATAAGCCAGTGGATGCGGCATCAAAGCCGGCATGCAAAAGGTTTCCCAGGTCGACTGGTGTTTCACCAGCAACACCGCTGGCGCCTTGTTACCCACCGGCAGGTTCTCAAAACCGATCACTTGGTTGCGGATGCCCAGGATCACGGTGCCACTGCCCACTGCCAGCTTAAGCCAGCGAGCGCACATCCAGTAGACGCGGGTGCTGTTCATGAACGGCGCGGCGATCACCACCGCCAGCGCCCAGGGCACCACGGTGACCGACATGAACAGCAGGTGCAGCAGGGAACGGATCAGGTTCATGGCGTTTCGGTTGTGTGGCGGGGTGAAGCAGGCGCCTTCTCGGCGTCTTGCGCCAGCAGCCAGTCGGCAAAGGCGTTGAGATCGTGGTGCACCCGGGTACCGGGTGGCAGCTCGGCGACGAGCGCCAAATGGTCAAGGTCCGGCTCTTTACCCACGTTCTCCACGTTCTCCACGTTCCCCACGCGCTCGCGCAGGTGCTCGGACTTGCCGGTGAGCAGCAAATGGGTCGGACAGCCGGCAGCGGCAGCTGCCTGCACATGGCGCAGGGCATTGCCCGCCGCAGGCAGATTCGCCACCGGCACGCCAAAGCGCTCCGCGATCTGGTGAAACAGGCCAGGCGCGGGCTTGCGGCAATCGCACGCGTCTTCTTCGGTGTGGGGGCAGAAAAACACCGCGTCCACCCGCGCGCCAACCCCCGCGAGCTGGCGGTGCATCTTGGCGTGGATGGCGTTGAGCGCGGCCATACCAAACAGGCTGCGCCCAATGCCGCTCTGGTTGGTGGCGAGCACCACATGCCAGCCGCCCTGGTTCAGCCGCGCCACCGTCTCCAGCGCACCGGGCAGCGGCTCCCATTCCTCGGGTGAGGCGACGTAATCGTCGCGGCTGCGGTTGAGCGTGCCGTCGCGGTCGAGGATGAGCAGTTTCATGGTTTTGCTGGGCGCGGGACGGTGGACGGTACAGGCCTTAGGTGACCAGGCGCGAAAGGTCGGCGACGCGGTTCATGGCCTCGTGCAGTTGCTTGAGCAGCCCCAGGCGGTTGGCTTTGAGGGCGGGATCTTGCACGTTCACCATCACACCGTCGAAAAAAGCATCGACCGGGGCGCGAAGGGCCGCCAGCGTCTGCAGGCTGGCGGTGTGGTCGCTGGCGTCAAATTGGGCGTTGGCCGCTGGCACCGTGGCCTGCATCGCAGCAAAAAGCGCCTGCTCGGCCGGCTCTTGAAGCAGCACCGGGTTCAACGCCACCCTCTCGCCTTCGGACTTCTTCAGGATGTTGGCAATGCGCTTGTTGGCCGCTGCCAGCGCTGGTGCCTCGGGCAGCGCGGCAAAGGCGCGCACCGCGTTCAGCCTCTGCGCCACATCACCCAGGCGCTGCGGGCGCAAGGCCAGCACGGCGTCCACCTCTTGCGCGCTGGCGCCCTGCTCGCGCAGACTGCCGGCCAGGCGGTCGTAAATGAAACCGGTCAGGGCGTCCACAGCCGCTGTCCTCGCAGCTGGCAGCAGGGCATCAAAGGCGTCGTAAGCGGTGTTTAGCAGCGGCATCAGTGCGAGCTGAAGGTCTTTCTCGACCAGCATCCGAATCACCCCCAGCGCATGGCGGCGCAGCGCAAACGGGTCTTTGTCGCCGGTCGGCAGATTGCCAATGCCAAACATGCCCACCAGCGTCTCCAGCTTGTCGGCCAGCGCCACCACCACACCACTCGGGTTGCGCGGCAGCTCGTCGCCGGCAAAGCGCGGTTTGTAGTGGTCTTCGATCGCGAAGGCAATGTCTTGACCTAGGCCATCGTGGCGCGCGTAGTAGCCGCCCATGATGCCTTGCAGCTCGGGGAATTCGCCCACCATGTCGGTCAGCAGATCGGTCTTGGCGAGCTGGGCTGTGGTGTCGGCGCTCTGGGCGAGCACATCGCCGCCAAGCTGCTGACCAATGGCTCGGGCGATGGCCCGTACCCGCTCCACCCGCTCTCCCTGGGTGCCCAGCTTGTTGTGATAAATCACCTTGTTCAGGCCTTCCACGCGTGAAGCCAGCGTCTTCTTGCGGTCTTGGTCGAAGAAGAACTTGGCATCGGCCAAACGCGGGCGCACCACGCGCTCATTGCCGCCGATCACCGCGCTCGGGTCGTCGGGCGTGATGTTGCTCACCACCAGAAATTGGTTGGTCAAACAGCCATCTGCATCGAGCAACGGAAAGTACTTCTGGTTCGCCTTCATCGTGAGGATCAGGCACTCGGGCGGCACGTCGAGAAACAGCTTCTCGAATGTGCAGATCAGCACGTTGGGGCGCTCAACCAGAGCGGTCACCTCGTCGAGCAGTGCTTCGTCGTCGATGGGCCGACAACCGCCGCCCACCTTGGCAGCAGCCGCTGCGAGTTGGCGCACGATCTCGGCGCGACGCGCGTCAAACGAGGCGATCACCGCGCCGTCTCGCAACAGCGCGTCGGCGTAGTGGTCGGCGTCCTGTAGCAGCACCGGATCCAGCGCGGCCTCGAAGCGGTGGCCGTGCGTGGTGTTGCCGGCGGTCAGGCCCAGCACCTTCACCGGCACCACCTCGGCGCCATGCAGCGCCACCAGCCCATGGGCCGGGCGCACAAACTGCACGCTGCTCCAGCCGGGCAGCTCGCAATCGGTCTCCAGCTGGTAGGTCATGACCTTGGGGATGGGCAGCTTGGCCAGCGCCTCGTCGAGCGCCTTCTGCAAACCGGGCGCAAGCGCCACGCCAGGCGCTACGCTGTCGTAGAACAGCGCGTCGGCCTTGCCGTCGGGCACACGCCGCAGACCCGCCACTGCCGATGCGTCGGCACCCAGTGCGGCCAGACGCTTGAGCAGAGCGGGCGTGGGCTGTTCGTTTGCATCCAGGCCAACGCTGACCGGCATCAGCTTTTGCGACACGGCCTTGTCGGCCGCGCGCTCGGCAACGGCGGCGACGTGTGCGGCCAGCCGACGCGGCGAGGCAAAGGCGGTTACCACCGCGTCGGGCGCGGCAAGCCCCTGGGCCTTGAGCTGCTCACCGAGCACGGTGGCAAACGCATCGCCCAGCTTCTTCAGCGCCCTGGGCGGCAGCTCTTCCACGAACAATTCAACAAGCAAATTCTGTACGGTCATCTTCAAACCAAATCTGTTTGGGCTGGGCTTGTACAAGCCCCGGCACGAATATGAGAGAGCCCAACGACCGGCGCAGGGCGAAGGTTGCGCAGATTCACGCGGCCTTGGCGCGCATCTGCGCCACCCACTCGCGCGGGGCCATGGGGAAGCCCAGGCGCTCGCGGCTGTCAAAGTAACTTTGCGCCACGCTGCGCGCGAGGTTGCGGATGCGGCCGATGTAGGCGGCACGCTCGGTCACGCTGATGGCGCCGCGCGCGTCCAGCAGGTTGAAGCTGTGCGCGCCTTTCAGCACCTGCTCGTAGGCCGGCAGCGCGAGCTGCTGCTCAATCAGGTGCTTGGCCTGCTTTTCGTGAGCGGCAAAGGCGGTGAACAAAAAGTCAGCGTCGCTGTGCTCGAAGTTGTAGGTGGACTGCTCGACTTCGTTTTGCTTGTAGACGTCGCCATAGCTGAGCGTGTCGGTCCACTTCAGGTCGTAGACGTTGTCCACGCTTTGCAGGTACATCGCCAGGCGCTCCAGGCCGTATGTGATCTCGCCGGTGGCGGGTTTGCAGTCGATGCCACCGACCTGCTGGAAGTAGGTGAACTGCGTGACTTCCATGCCGTTCAGCCACACCTCCCAGCCCAGCCCCCAGGCACCGAGCGTGGGGTTCTCCCAGTCGTCCTCGACAAAGCGGATGTCGTTTTTCTTCAGATCGAAGCCCAGCGCTTCAAGCGAGCCCAAATACAGTTCGAGGATGTTGGCCGGTGCGGGCTTGAGCACCACCTGGTACTGGTAGTAATGCTGCAGGCGGTTGGGGTTCTCGCCGTAGCGGCCGTCTTTCGGGCGGCGGCTGGGCTGCACGTAGGCGGCCTTCCAGGGCTCGGGGCCGATGGCGCGCAGGAAGGTGGCGGTGTGGCTGGTGCCAGCGCCCACCTCCATGTCGTAGGGCTGCAGCAGCGCGCAGCCCTGCTCGGCCCAATACGACTGCAGTTTCAGAATGATTTGCTGGAAGTTCAACATGCGCGAGAGGAACGGGCGCGGCCCGAGCTGAAAAGGAAAGGTCTGAGGGGCAGCAGGTGCTCCGGCTGGGGCGCACTGTGCAAAGTTTGATTTTACGGGGCTGGGGGGTTCAGTTTGCTAGCGGGAGCGCCTGGAGCCGATCGCCAGCACCAGCGCAAGGCAGCCCAGCCACAGTGGCGTCAGCCCCCAGCGGCCAGCCCATTGGGCGTAGGGCGTGGAGCCGCGCCGGCCCTGCACACTGGCTTCGAGCCGCTCGCGCGTGAGGCGCGGCAAGGCGTGCGTGACAACCCCTCGGTGGTCGATCACGGCGGTGGCGCCGGTGTTGGTGGCGCGTAGCATCGGCCGGCCGAGCTCCAGCGTGCGCAAGCGGGAAATCTGCAGGTGCTGATCGATTGCGATGCTGTCGCCGAACCAAGCGATGTTGCTCAGGTTGACCAGCACGGTGGGCGCCACAGCGGGAACACGAAACGAGGCCGCCAGCTCCTCGCCGAACAGGTCTTCGTAGCAGATGTTCGGCGCTATCCGCTGCCCCGCCACCGACCAGGCCGGCTGGGGCAAGGCGCCTCGGCTGAAATCGCCCAGGGGAATGTTCATCAGGTCGATGAACCAGCGGAAAAACGGTGGGATGAACTCACCAAACGGCACCAGGTGGTGTTTGTCGTAGCGGTAAAAGGTGCTGCCACCCAGCGCGCCAGACGGGTTTTGGACCAAAGCGCGCGCGGCTGCGCCCGCGTCCAGTCCCCAGGCCGAATTGGTGTAGCCGTCGGCGTAGCTGCCCAGCGGCAGCCCCAGCAACACCGCCACCGGTTCACGTGCGTCGGGCTGGGCCAGCGCGGTGAGCAGGGGCGGCCAGAAGTCTGGCGCGAATTGCATTGGCAACAACGGCAGCGCCGTCTCGGGTGCGACCACCAGCTGCGGCCCCTGGCCCGGCGTCTGCGCGGCGGCACGCACCGCAGCGGCGATCTGTGCCGGGTACCAGTCCAAAGCCTGCGCCATGCCAGTGCCGGCTTCGAATTTTTCGTTTTGCGCCACGTTGCCCTGCAGCAACCAGACCCGCAAGGCGCCAGCGCCTGTGGTGTCGCGCTGGCCATCGGGCAGCCAGAGCCCCGGCAGCGCCAGGACCAGCACCGCCAGTGCGCCCATCAAGGCCCCCAGCGGCCTTATCTTGGGCGCGTCCTGTGGCGCGCGCGCGCGAATCGTTGTGCTGAGGGAACTTGAAGGCGCTCGTGCTGGGCGCACCGGTTTCGTTAACCAAGCGTGTGCGGTGCGCACCGCCTCGGTGGCCAGCGAGGCCAGCGCGTATGCCAGCAGCGCCGCGATCGCGCCCATCCCGTACACGCCGACCCACGGTGCCCAGGGCGCCAAAGTGTTCACCTGCGCATAACCGATGGCACCCCAGGGGAACCCGGTGAACCACTGCCCCCGCATAAGCTCGGCCAAGGTCCAAAGCGCGGCGAACAGCAGCGCTTGGCCCACCCGCGAGCGCGGCGCCAGCAGCGTCAGAACCCCTGTGGCGGCGGCGTAATAAAGCGCCAGCGCCCCGGCCAGCGCCAACACCGCCACCACCGCCAGCCAGGCCGCCAGACCACCGTAGGTGTGCAGTGAAATGAACAACCACCAAAAAGTGCCCGCCAGCCAGGCGGTGGCAAACACCCAGCCACGCCAGACCGCCACGCCCAGCTGCGAGGCATGTTGCAGCGCCAGCACCAGCAGCGCCATGGACGCCAGCTGCAACATGCCGCTGGGCTCGCCAAGCGCCAGGCTCGCCGGGGCCCAGGCAGCCAGCGGCCAGGCCAGCGAAGCCGCCTGCAACAGCCCACCCAGCAGGCAGAGCAAGAACCATCCCAAGCCCGCCCAGCCGCTGGCGCGCCTAGGCAACTGGCGGCTCATTGACGAAAGGGTGGACGGGGTGTGAAGGTCGCCGAAGAGGCTGCGCATGGCTGGAGAGCACTTAATGCGGCGCGGGCAGCCAGGCAGTCAGGTGCCAGACGGTGTCGGCATGACCTTGAACCAGGTCACCGCGCCGCCCTTGCTGTGCAACACAATGAAGCGCAAACCTTCGACTTCGTGGATTTCACCGCGCTTGGGCACATGGCCCATCGTGTGGGAGATCAGCCCGCCAATGGTGTCGAAGTTGTCTTCGTCTAGGCGCAAGTCAAACGATTCGTTGATGCGCTCAATCGGTGTGTCACCGGCCACGCGCCAGGTGCTGTCTGCCAGCGCAAAGATGTCACCATCGTCTGAGGCCACATCGAACTCGTCTTCGATCTCGCCCACGATCTCTTCCAACACATCCTCGATGGTGATCAGGCCGGCGACCCGGCCAAACTCGTCGATCACGATCGCCAGGTGGTTGCGGTTGCCTCGGAATTCACGCAACAGGTCGTTCAGTCCTTTGCTTTCGGGAACAAACGTGGCCGGGCGGAGCAAGGCCCGGATGTTGAGTTCGGGCGCGCGCTGCAGCTTGAGCAGGTCTTTCGCAAGCAAGATGCCGATGATGTTCTCGGTATTGCCCTGGTACACCGGAAACCGGGAGTGCGCGGTACTGATGACAAGGTGCAGCAAAGTCTCGTAGGGCGCCTCAATGTTGAGCACGTCCATCCGCGGCGCGGCCACCATCACGTCGCCAGCGGTCATGTCGGCAATGCGGATCACGCCCTCCAGCATGATGCGCGACTCGGCGTTGATGATGTCGTTGTCCTCGGCGTCTGCGAGGGTTTCGATCAGCTCGTCTTTGGAGTCAGGCCCGGGATGAATGAACTCTGCCACTTTTTGCAGAAATCCGCGTTTGTCTTCTTGCCGCAGGCTGCGCTGCGGCCCGGGACTGGGGGGGTTGTCGGCCACTGAGAAATACGATGTTTGATGGAAGACAAAGGATAACGCATGGTGGGGTACCTGGCGAAGCCACACCATGGTGAACAGAGCCATCCATGGTGGCACCGGCTGTGGGTCAGCCCAGCAGGCGCTGCTGCACGCCTTGGCGGATTGCCTGCAAGCGGTGCAACACCGGCCAGAATTGTTTGGCCTGCGCCTTGAGGTGGTAATTGGTGCGCGCAACCTGTTCGTCGACCAGTTCGGCGAGGTGCGAGTCGAAATCGGCTGGCGGCAGCCTGAGGTGGGCCTCGCTTTCCGAGCCTTCGCGCTCGATGGTTGCACCTGCGCTGCGTACGATGCTGAGCATGGCCGTGTTTTCTGTCAGCGCGTGAATGAACAACATTGCCACGCCCTCGTTGCGCGCGTGTACCACCGCACGCCCAAACAGCTGGCTGCCATAGCGCCGGCCGCGCGCAACCTTGGCAACCGAGACACCAAATTCGGCGCAGCTCAAACATTTCGGATCAACCGAAAACGCCAAATGGGCCATGGCGATCAACGCCAGCTTGCGGTTGAAGATGCCCAGCAGCTCGTCGCGCTCGAAGTTTAGCTGGGCCACGTAGCGGCCAATCTGCTCGTCGTTGGCCGCATAGCCAAACCGCAAATAGCGGTCGTGGGCATCCAGCGCCAGCAGGTGCTGGACGATGTGATCGCGGTGCGCCCGGCCGATGGACCGAATGGGCGCCACGGTTCCTGCCGTTTTGGCCGGCAGCCCGCTGTCTGGCGCTACCGCTGGCACAAGAACCAGGGCATCTGCGGTGTCGGAGTCGGCACCGAGCCTGAAAAAAGAATAAACCATATCCAACAATATCAGGGTTTACCCTTCATTTACAAGGGCTGAACCAGCCTTGTTTGCCCACGGGGCGACAAGCGGCCCCACCGATCAGAACCCTTTCAGCCGATGGGCGTGGGTGTTTGCTCACACCGCAAGCACCGTGGTGTTTTTTACCCGCTCCATCACAAAACTGGTGCGGCAGTCTTGAACGCTGGGGTGTTTCAGCAATGTTTCCATCATGAAGCGTGAGTAAGCCGCCATATCGGCCACCACCAGACGGAGCTGAAAGTCCATCTCGCCGGTGAGTGCAACGCACTCCACCACCTCGTCCCAGCCCTGCACACTGGCTCGAAAGGCGTCCATCGGGTGGCGCTTGCTGTGGCCGCTGTGTTTTTCCAGCCGCACGTTCACGTAAGCGGTCAGGCCCAGACCGACCGCCTCGGGCCGAACCAGCGCCACATAGCGGTCTATCACCCCAGCCTGTTCCAGACGCCGTACGCGGCGCAACACCGCGCTGGGCGAGAGCGCGACCGCCTCGGCAATTTGGTCGTAGGTGGCACGCCCGTCTGCTTGCAGGCTGCGCAAGATGTGGCGATCAAGCTTGTCGAGTGTTGTCATTGGTGTATTTTTGCAGGATTGCTGCAAAACCAGCCCGATATGGTCTGGTTAACGCTGCAATCGTGACCCACTGTGAAATTACAGTCATGGTTTGGCGCCGATGGGCGACCCTACCTCGAAGGAGACACATGTGAACCCCGCCAGCGAAGCATCCACCGCCACCGCCGCGATCGCGCTGCCCAACCCCATGGGCACCGATGGCTTCGAGTTCATCGAATACGCCGCGCCCGACCCGGCGGCCATGGGTGCGCTGTTCGAGCGGATGGGATTTCAGGCGATTGCCAAGCACCGCCACAAAGATGTCACGCTGTACCGCCAGGGTGAGATCAACTTCATCATCAACGCTGAGCCCGACAGCTTTGCGCAACGCTTTGCCCGGTTGCACGGGCCAAGCGTTTGCGCGATCGCCTTTCGCGTGGGCGACGCCAAAGCGGCCTACGAGCGCGCCCTGTCGCTTGGAGCGTGGGGTTACGCCCAATCGGCCGGGCCGGGCGAGCTCAACATTCCAGCCATCAAGGGCATTGGCGACTCCATCATTTACCTGATCGACCGCTGGCGCAGCAAAAACGGCGCGCAGACCGGTGACATTGGCAACATTGGATTTTTCGATGTTGATTTTGAGCCGCTGCCAGGCGCCACGCTCAACCCGATTGGCCATGGCCTGACCTACATCGATCACCTGACCCACAACGTCCACCGTGGCCGCATGGACGAGTGGTCTGGCTTCTACGAGCGCTTGTTTAACTTTCGTGAGGTGCGCTACTTCGACATCGAGGGCCAGGCGACCGGGGTGAAGAGCAAGGCCATGACCAGCCCCTGCGGCAAGATCCGCATCCCGATTAACGAAGAAGGCAACGAGAAGGCAGGCCAGATTCAGGAGTATCTGGACCGCTACCAAGGCGAGGGCATCCAGCACATCGCCATGGGCTCGACCCACCTTTATGACACGGTCGATGCGCTGGAGCTGGCGGGCGTGAAGCTGCTCCACACCAGTGACACCTACTACGAGCTGCTGCAGGCGCGAATCCCAGGCCACGCAGAGGATGTCGACGCACTGAAATCGCGCAACATCCTGGTCGACGGCAAGCCGGGCGAGCTGTTGCTGCAAATCTTCAGCGAGAACCAGCTCGGTCCAATCTTCTTTGAGTTCATCCAGCGCAAGGGAAATGTCGGGTTTGGCGAAGGCAACTTCAAGGCGCTGTTTGAGACGATGGAGCTGGACCAAATTCGCCGCGGCGCCCTGAAGGGCTGACCTTAGAGAAAAGCCACATGGCGTTGTGGTCAAGGCTTGCTTTGACGCTGCCACTGTGTGTGTCTTCGCACCCTGCTCCGCATTTTTTCAACAAGCTTGTGCAGCACCCTCGCTGCTGAACCGTGGAGAAAACGCCGTGGCTGTTGAACCTGTTGTTTATGGCGCCAGCGATCGCCCACCGCGTGGCGACTATGGTCGCGCGCGAGAAGACTTCACCTGTGCGCAGAACTGGTCGGCCTACACCAAGGCGGACCACGCCACCTACCGCCAGCTGTATGAGCGCCAGTCTGCGCTGCTGCCCGGCCTCGCCTGTGACGCCTTCATCGAGGCGCTGCCGTCGCTGGGCGTGAAAGACCGAATCCCCCGCTTTGAAGAAATCAATGAGCGGTTGAAGCCAGCCACCGGCTGGGAAATCGTTGCTGTTCCTGGTCTGATTCCTGAGCGGCCGTTTTTTGATTTGCTGGCAAATCGGCGCTTTCCGGTCACCGACTGGATTCGACAACCCGAGGAGTTCGACTACATCGTCGAGCCCGATGTGTTCCACGATCTGTTTGGGCATGTGCCGCTGCTGTTCAACCCGGTGTTTGCCGACTATGTGCAGCGCTACGGCGCTGGGGGCCTGAAAGCCCACGATCTTGGCGCTGGAGAACTGCTTTCCCGGCTCTATTGGTACAGCATTGAATTCGGCTTGATCCGCCAAACCAATGGTTTGCGCGCTTTTGGCGCCGGCATCATCAGCTCAGCGGGCGAATTGCGGCACAGCGTGACCAGCGCAGCGCCGCAGCGGATCGCCCTGGATCTGCTTCGCTGCATGCGCACGCGATACAAAATCGATGACTATCAAGCAACCTACTTCGTGATCGACAGTTTCCAGCAACTTTTCGATCTTTCCGCGCCCGACTTCACACCACTTTACGAGGCTGTACGCGCATCGGGCGAGCTGGCGCCAGAGGCCAGCATCGCCAGCGATTCCCGCATCACCCTGGGGTGAAACGCCAGCGCCACATGGGCCACGCCTGGCACATGGCGGTTATCGGCGCCGGCCAGCATGGCGGTGGATGCCGGAAACACGATGTTGTCTGCATTGGAGTACCAGCAAACAAAGCGCTGGTAGGGCGTGGCCAATGCGGCAAGCTCTCCCGCCGACAAAGCGCCCAACCACTCGTGGTTCTGACGCATCTGACGACCGTTCGGCACATGGCTAAACCGACTGATCCAGGTGCCATGGTGAGGCGTTCCAATGGTGATCACCTGACGCACCCGCTGCGGGGCGCGCGCACCATGAGCCAGCCAGGCACGGGCTGCCAGACCGCCCATGCTGTGACACACCAGGGTCGGAGGCAATCCGGTCAACCGCTCCGCACGCTGCACGGCTTCTTCAACCACGGGAACATAATCGGCAATAGAGGCGAACAGAGGCTCCAGATTCACCGAGGTGTAGGGAATGCCCAAAGTCCTGAGCTCACGCATCCAGGGCAACCAGAAACCCCTGTTGCAAAGAAATCCGTGTACAAAAACCACCGCTGGCGCTTGTAATTGGCGAGCCTCTGCTGCCGCATAAGAGTCAGGATCAGAGTCAGGCAGGGTTCTCCAGCGAAACGGTTGTTGCCAACAAAAAACACGCGGCGCGACCCAAATTTCCTGCCCCCAGGCTGCGAGCAACGCGCCAGGATCGGCTGCAGGCACAACGTCGCCCCGGCTCACCCGCGCCACAGCAACAAACTCCACCGCCAGCACCACCACATACCCCAGCAGCATCGTCAGCGCACCCACCGTTGCCAGCCAGATCGAGAGATCACGGAACCAAAAAAACCACCCCATTGACGCCACAAGCGCCCCGATCACAAGGACTTGCTGCATGAAGGCAAGAGCGGATCGTGTGTGGTGCGTTGGGAATGACTGGGCAGTTTTTGCGGTGGTGTTGTGGTCCATCCGCCAACTATCGCACGCATGCGCTACACGGGCAGCTGTTCACGACAGGGCCAGAAACCCAGTTGCGGTGATGGCCAGACCGCTGGGCTGTTAAACACCGATAAAACAAAATCCAAGAACCGCATTCGCGACAGCTTCAGTAAGGTCGCCCACCAAGAAACGTTCAATATGATTCCGCATTGTTGATCATGACAACAAAGTTTAAGCGCCTCCAATCGTGGCGGTTTCGAGCCACCTACGCTAGCTATTTGAAATTATCAACCCATGCAGCAGCCACGCGGTTCTTTCGGAACATGGTTATACAGGTAAACGATCTCACCGCAGACAGTAACCACATGACATAACAGCAAGACAATTGAACGCTTCTTTCCGGTGGCTGGCGTGGGGACTGACAGTCGACCTGGCAGCAATTCACGTGCTGTGCGAGGGAGCGAATAACGAAGTGATCGAGCGATGGGTGTTCTTCGACCGAGTCGGCACCAAATCTTTGGCCCAGAGCGTTGGACACACATCTGGCGGACGACCATTTAGCACACCAGATGCCGCGCGAAGTTAAACGTCGTGCACTTCATAGGGCGTGAACGACAGCGGCTGACTCACGGCAAGGACAACTTGTAACCAAGCTGGAGCGTGCAGTGGGTGTTCTGCGACTGACGGCGCCGTTGTCAAATTGCAAGCCAGAAACACAAAAGCCCCATCGAATTTCTTCGATGGGGCCGATGCTGGCTGTAACAGTCTGACGATGACCTACTTTCACACGGGAACCCGCACTATCATTGGCGCAAAGGCGTTTCACTGTCCTGTTCGGGATGGGAAGGAGTGGTACCACCTCGCTATGGTCGTCAGACATAAAGGGTTGCCTGTACAGACTGCTGCGTCTGTATGGGCGAATTCATAGAGTATCGAATTAGCTTCTCTGACTGCTGTCAACGTATTGGTGGGCATACTTTGGCCACCAACAGACATAACTTACATTTGCTAAAGATTCACTTTGACGGTATCAAAGTTATAGGGTCAAGCCTCACGAGCAATTAGTACTGGTTAGCTTAACGCATTGCTGCGCTTCCACACCCAGCCTATCAACGTCCTGGTCTTGAACGACTCTTTAGGGGGCTCAAGGCCCCGGCAGATCTCATCTTGGAACGAGTTTCCCGCTTAGATGCTTTCAGCGGTTATCTCTTCCGCACTTAGCTACCCGGCAATGCCACTGGCGTGACAACCGGTACACCAGAGATGCGTCCACTCCGGTCCTCTCGTACTAGGAGCAGGCTTCCTCAAATCTGCAGCGCCCACGGAAGATAGGGACCAAACTGTCTCACGACGTTTTAAACCCAGCTCA
>Ga0105054_10004204_pt1 | contig 21672 bp, 17 predicted proteins | sample BON02_FD_78091 | JGI IMG/M metagenome (GOLD analysis project Ga0105054, IMG submission 78091) | Freshwater microbial communities from Lake Bonney liftoff mats and glacier meltwater in Antarctica - BON-02 (megahit assembly) | ecosystem: Environmental > Aquatic > Freshwater > Ice > Glacier...
GTCAAATTGGAATTCCGAGTCTTGCTCGTGAACTTCAATACTATCAGAGGCTTGGAATAACAGTCTGACAAGGGTATTCGAATTTCAGTGAAATCTACCTAGTCGTAATAGAAATATTTAGAAAACCAAGTTCAGTGTCACATTTGAATATATATACCGGTAACAATAGTACCATGATACCGTACCGCAAGATGTATACGATGTATGCATTTAGTAGTTTCGAGTTCTTCAGAAAATTGAGGCGAAGTTCTTCGTGAGGATCTCGACCCTCCAAACAAGCGGCTGCTCTTAAACAGAAAGTAGAAACTAATTGTCTGTCAACTTAAACAGGTCTGAGTTTTCTTGAAGCAACTTAATTTTATGTCCAGAAGACAAAGCATTCAAGGCGACGAGGAGTTCATGGAACTTGAGAGCAAGCTTCCTCACACGGATAAGGTGTGTACTAAACGGAAGAACAGTAAAAAGCAAAACATATCTCGCCCTCTTAAGATGTGCTATATATCGATTGGGTTTTTATTCACTGCGTCATTCGCTTTTATACTTAATTACTTTATCGTTGAAGCAACGATGACAGATTTCGAATCGGAAACAATTTATTACTGCTGGAAATGCCTTAACAACTGTACCACCATAAACAATGTGTGCGCTGGACGTCCAGGGGAAAGTGGTGTCGATATCGGGAAGGGGTTGAATTGTGGGTTGTTAGTTACTTCAATCTTGAGTTTGCTGACCTCATTATATGTGGCTATCGATATTTTAGGAAACCCACGACGTCGCTCGAAGGTCATATATATAATGCTCTGTTGTATGACAATAACATACTTTCTCCTGGCCTCCAAGTTTGTAATTTCTTCATCAATGTATCTAGCACGTGATTTAAATATAGTAGGACATCATGGAAAGAAGAACCAGCACCCTTTATGCCAGATATCAGGATTTGCGGGACAGCTTTTTGGACTTGCCGCAATAAGCTGGAACTTTATGATTTCCGGAACTATGCTCTATATATTCATATATCCGTTCAAATTTCGAATCATTCAAAATGACAGAAAAGCGGTAAGACGTCATGTGCTGATGTGTGCTACGTATGTACTCGTGACATCCCTAGTGACGACTCTCGCTGCCTTTCTTACTGAAAATATAGAATATACTTCCGATGGTACATGCTGGATGAAAAACGGATGGTTCATGACTTTCTACGGGCCCTTGTTCTTGTATTACATATTTTCAGTCACTACGCTTATCGTAACAACAGTTCGAACACCTCCTGATTCTGATGCCGGTGCTCCAAGCAAGTATCCAGAAAAATATGCTATTTATACTATGGCCTTTGTTCTCAGCTGGTCCTATGGTCTTGCATTTAGAATCGATGACACTATCACCAGCAATCCGAATATCTACTTGACCTACTGTGCTTCTTTATTTCTGGGGCTCCAAGGGTGGTTCGATTTTGTTGTATATGTCTTCTTATGATCTAGAAGAAATATAAAATTATTGACCAGCTAGATTTGGATTGTTCTTTGCAGGATTTATGACTTTCCATGGGATTGGTTAATGGAGATCTTTGCTACTGAGAGCTTTGTAAGACGATAATGATGACACCGCAAAGTCAAAATTTAAAGCTGACGTCCAACCCGAACTTAATTTTAATTCGTTAATCAAAGCAGACGTGTCCGAAACTCGTCACAATCAAATCAGTCTGGGATACAATGTAATAAAATCAATAAATATTTCCGCGGTTGAAGATAATAGCATCTAAGAATAACATCAGAATCATTCAATATCAACTTGCTTAGTAGATGCTTTGTTGTGATTCAGGTCATTTTCGAGACGTAGATAACTATGTTTGTGTTTTATGATTGCAACTGGTACACATCCAACAAGCATGATGACTGCCCCTATTAAAAATGTATTCATGGGAGAACCGGTACGCTCTGGTGGGATCAAAGCAATGAATATCGTGCTGGAGAGGTTGATAATAATTCGATCAATCCCAACTATGTATCCCTCCAAGTTCACATCCTTATCAAAGACATATTCCAATTTGCATTCAAATACTGCTGTCTGCCACACGACATAGGCTGCAATCGCCAAAGTCTTGAATGCATTTAATTAAAATCGCAACATGATTTTCGAAAACAGACTTACCACAAAACCCATGAAGACCCACGCCCCAGCATCCGTACCACTCACAAAACAAATAGTGCCTAGAATCCAAAACAAAGTACCAATCGCGTAACCGAAAAACGCAAAATTCCAGAACCGTTTTGTTTTATCAAGGTAATGTGCCACAATCAAAGCACTCGGGATTGCCAAGGCTAGACCAGCAACAGAAGCTAAGAAACTGTAATCGCTAACAGATGCGGGAAAGACTCTGGCAATAGTCGCCACAAGAACAAGGGGAGGCCCTAAACATATAAATTTTGGATTCTGTATTCAAAACTCCTGAAGGACTACTTACCAGAGACTATGAAGTCTGACAGCGACAGCTTTGAAAACCCCTCATTGGAAAATGTGTTTTTAGCCGATGTAAACAATCCAACAAATTCTTTCTTAGAAGATGACGCGGAAGGAGGTGTGGGCGGGAGGTCGCGCACCGCTATGAGCGAAAAAACAAAAACAAGTGTAGGGAAAATCGCCATGAAAAAATCAAGTGTTGGGATATCCAGCGGTAAATAACAGCAAAATTCTTCTTTGGCATATAAAAGATCTCCTATACATTCTGCTGCAGTGCCATTGGATAACGCTTGTTGGTAGACTAATTCCATCGCAGGAGATGATATACAGCTTTTGAGCGTCAAATCGAGCACTTGATTAGGGGCTGTGCGAAACATGGGCGATACTATTAATGCAGCTCCGGCGCCAAGAACATTGACCAGGCTTCCAATTCCCGTTGCTCGTGCTCTCTCTCTCTCGGGAAACCATCTATTAGATATTGCCAGTAAGGCAGATGATGCAAATGGACCAAAGATGCAGGAAAACACCTGAGATAACAGCACGATAACCAAATTGTTTCCCGCCAAGTACCACATCCAGCCACTTATGGCGATAGCGAGTGCAGACACATTCATGCAACGTAGTCCCCACCGGTCAATGCCATAAGCACCAAAGAAGTAGGTGAACAGCAAGGTGAAGTTGGTTATCCAGGTAACCATATCAACACCATATTCTGGAGGTAAATTCAACTCGTTCGTCGTGTTAAAGTACAGAGCGTAAGAAGTAGACACTGCTAGCGTCCTTCCTCCGGTTAAATTCCAACCGAACATGATAAGCCCATAGGCACCCAAAACAAACCATCTCCTTACGTAAATTTCGGGCTCATCGTCGTGGATCATGATATATATTTGGATATTCTTATTTCGATAAAGTCTTGTGTGTACTCAGGCCAGTTGAGGGGACCGTATCGCAACAGGGTGTGTACAGTAATCGAGGGGTGCGGAGAAAGAAAGTCCTATGGTTTTCACTACTACTATTTTGTTTTCACACTTTGAGTGACCACGTGAATTGTCGTGAAACTAGTTTAAAAAGATGGAAACCCCAAGATGCCCAACATGCAAGGACAGAGTTTACTTCTCGGAGCAATACAAGGCGTTAGGGAAGACGTATCACAAGTCGTGCTTCAAATGCAATTCATGCAAGTCTACCATTGAGCTTGGCAAGCACGTGGAAAACGATAACGAGCCTTACTGTCAACCATGTTATGGTAAGCTTTTCGGTCCTAAAGGGTATGGGTATGGAGGGGGTGCTGGAATCATGGCGGGGAACTTTGGAGATGATTTTGCTAAGAATCGTCGATCTGCCAAACGTCAAGTGACTCCGAAAAAGCAGCCAGAGGAACAGCAACCCTACGAAGAAGAACCGGTTTACGAGGAAGAACCGGTTTATGAGGAAGAACCAGTTTATGAGGAAGAACCTATCAAAAGAAAGTCCAAAAGAGCATCGAGTAAACGCGAATCCAAGCGTCAATCAAAACGACGATCTACCAAACCAGAAGATGATATTTTTTCCAGGATCAAGGAGTTCTGTGGCTGTGGAAGAAAAACTGTGGTTGAATAAATTTTTAAATCCAAATATATCAAATAATCCCTTTTGCTTTTCCTACCTCAATGAATGCATTGACAGCGAAATTGATTTGTTCGGTTGTATGAGCAGCTGAAATTTGAGTTCGAATTCTGGCCTTGCCCTTCGGCACGACTGGGAATGAGAATCCGACGACATAGATCCCACGATTAAGCATTTCATCTGCAAATTCACTCGCAAGACGAGCATCTCCGAGCATCACTGGAACAATAGGGTGATCGGCAGAACCACTCAAAGTAAAGCCTGCTGCATTCAACTCGCCACGGAATAAATGGGTATTGCTCAAGACTTTCTCTACCTGGTTAAAAGATCCGCTTTGCAGCATCTCAAAAACTTTTAACGAGGCGCCCACTACTGGTGGGGCAACTGAATTCGAAAACAAATAAGGCCGCGAACGCTGGCGGAGAATGTCGATGATAGGCTGAGACCCAGTGGTATAGCCTCCCGTTGCACCTCCGAGAGCTTTCCCTAGGGTGGAATTGACAATCGCAACTCTTCCGTGGACATCACAGTATTCAATGGTTCCTCGTCCTGTCTTCCCAAAGAACCCTGTCGCGTGACACTCATCGATGAATACAAGCGCATCGTACTTCTCTGCTAAGTCACAAATATCTTTTAATGGTGCCACATCGCCATCCATACTGAACACGCCATCCGTAACAATCAGTCGAACTCTCGCATCTTTAGCCTCCTTCAGTTTCAACTCGAGATCTACCATGTTCATATGATCATATCTAAACCTCCGGGCCTTGCAAAGTCTTATTCCATCAATTATTGATGCGTGATTAAGCGAGTCGCTTATAACTGCATCTTCAGGTCCAAGTATTCCTTCAAATATACCGGCATTGGCGTCAAAGCAGGATGGGTATAAGATGGTGTCTTCCATGGAATGAAACGCGGAGATGGAGTTCTCCAATTGCTTGTGAATATCTTGGGTACCACAGATAAAACGCACTGAAGAGAGCCCAAAACCATGAGAGTCTAGAGTTTCATGCGCAGCCTGTATGACAGCTGGATGAGCAGAAAGGCCCAGATAATTATTCGCACAGAAGTTAATTACTTGTTTTCCTTCCGTAGAGATGATATTATTTTGAGGAGAAGTGATCACTCGCTCCTTCTTGAAAGTGCCTGCTTTTTCAATGCCTGCTAACTCAGACTCCAGTACCGAACACAGTGTGCTCTTCTGCCTCTTCAAGATAGCGCGGGTATACATCATCACTTTGTAAGGCTCGAGAACACAAAAAAATGTTGGTGATAAGGGGCTATCCTTTTAAACCAGACAACAAGTGGTAGGCATTTAAGCTAAAGCAAAAGTGCGCTTTGTCGCCTTCGATGTGCTCTACTCAAGAATTTCGCGCAGAAACAATTACAAGTGATTCCAATATTCCTTTGCGGATGTACGCATCCAACTGAGAGATCGCTGGGGACAGTTTTCTGATGAATAGAAGATTCCTTTCCGAAATGAGTTCATTCATTCCTGATCTAGAAAATCCCCAGAAGCTTAAACGTCAATATCGGAATAACCCACATTGACCTTCTAACGCATTAACTTAAAATAAAAACAAGCGAACGAGAATGATTTTATCATTTTAATTAAATACAAGCTAGAATTGCAGCGCCCAAGCCGCGCTTTCCCCTGTTTCCAAATAAGGAAGCACACTGTGATCTTCATCATACTCGTCAAACATGGATGTGTCCAAAGGATGCTTGACAGGAGGCTTCCACGGGGCATTTATTCTCTTGTAATACATGTCATCCCAATTTACTTCCCTGAACCATGCGTGCATCATTATCTCCGCGATTCCCTTGACACCGCCTCCCAACCGTTTTAACGGATCTTTCCTCAATAAAGCTGCAATGAGAGTCCTGGACCCACTATCACCAGCGTTGTCAGGAAATACTAGTGGTTGTTTAACTATTCTTTTGCAAATCTCACTTTGGTTGTCATCAGCTCCTCCGAAGGGTGTGAAACCGTAAATGATTTCAAACAGCAAGATGCCCAATCCCCAGTGATCGTTTCCTTTACCATACCCCTTTCCAAGGACTAATTCAGGAGAAAAATACTCGGGCGTTCCACATAAGGTAAAGGTGTGATGCTTATGTACCTTTGCAAAACCAAAATCAACCAGTTTAAGATAACCGTCGAGATCAAAAAGTATGTTTTCTGGTTTGAGGTCTCTATAAAGAATATCTTTGTTGTGCAAGTATTGAAATGCGCATACCATACATGCTGTATAAAACTTATGGTGCGGCGGTTGGAGGGTTGCACCGAAATTATGCAAGAACGAAAAGAGCTCACCCCCCTGAACGAGTTCTAGAAGCATGTACAGCGTATCACGGTCTTGCATTGTTTGAAACTGTCGGATTATAAACGGATTGTCGATATGTGACAATATCACCTTTTCGTTGACAATATTCACTTGAAGTTTGTACTTCGTAATTTGCGCTTTAGATTGCGCCTTCAAAGCAAACGTCTGATGGGTGTGTTGATGGCGAACTAAACTCACTCTACCAAAAGTACCAGTACCCAGGGTTTTGACTATTTGGAGATCTTCGAGAAGGATGGATGTCACTCGCGAATCCGATGTATCTGTCGACAGATCCATTGAATGAGTAGACTCCGATGTTGGTCGTACTGTGTCCAGTAATTGCGTTCGCTTCAGCGCATTGTCTTCCTGACGTTGCTTCATTGTTCTTTCCAAGTGTACAGCCATGGGCCCTAGTACTTTTTCGAAAGTATCAAGACCCAATACGAAACATTCACAGTCGGTTTGGGCCACGACAGTTGCTGCTCGAGGTGCATTGTCCAACAACGACATCTCGCCAAAGTGGTCACCTTCTTTGATGGTATTCAGATGATTCGCAATCAGACTATTGTCCGGCAATTTAACTTCCTGAGTCACAATAGCCTCACCACTGCGTAGGACATAAAATGTAGAGCCAAAGTCGCCTTCTTGGATGATTGGACTTCCAGCACTGAACACTTCGATGGAGAATGCGCTGGATAATTGCCGCATTTCCTGCTCGCTCAGATTTCGAAACAACGGGATCTCTTGAAAGATACTGCATCTGATATTCTGATCCAGCAACTCTCTTAATGGACCTAGTAACGTTGTGAATGCATGCCTATCAAGAGCGAGAGCTACCACTTCTGTAACTGCGTTCACATTAGCTGCCCGTGCCTCGCCTTTAAGCAAAGCCCGTTCTCCAAAGTAGTCGTGAGGTCCTAGTGTGATGGTGCTTGTAGAATTGACGGTAGGATCGTTAACGCTGTTGTAATCTGAGCAAATCACCTGACCTGTCTTTATAATGTAAAACACGTCACCCACTTCCCCTTTCCGGATGATAGACGTACCAGGCGGGAAACGCAAGAAACGCACTACTTCGGCACAAGCTTCAATTTGATCATCGCTTAACGAGGAAAGCAAAGGGACTGACCGCAATGCACTCCTTGCCTCCTCAATGTCATGCATTGTGGATGCTCTCACCGACGCTTTGAAAGTGGCGCGGTTAATCTTGTACACAACACTTGGAACTAGACTCTTCACAGTTGCAGCTCTTCGCTGCCCGTACAACAGAGCAAGTTCCCCAAAGCTCCCGCCTACCTCCACCGTTCCTGCTGGATTGGGTGGCTTGCCATCTTTGCTCTGCAATATCTGGAACCGCCCTTCACCTACTATGTAGTAGTATTCGCCAATATCACCTTGGACAATAAGATCGTAATCTTCTGGAACATCCTCACGCTGCATCAGATCAACTAGCCGTCGGACTTGATCATCATTAAGAGATTGGAAAATGTACTGGTCTTGTAGAATGTTGAGCAACAAGGTGCGAACGCTATCCGGTTTAGGCTCTACTACGACACCTAATTCCTCCAACGAATTTTTTGTTTCCAGAAACGAATCCGCATGACTTCCGACATCCATAACATTCTCCCTTCGTCGTTTTGAAAAGGAGGTTTTCTTGCCTATCATCGAGATTAACTGCGTCAATTTCCCTTTCGGTTTCACTTTATCTATCAACTTGATGTCTGGAGCCGTAGGCGGCAGTGTATCTCCTGTGTAAGCTCTCTGTCGCTTGTTTGTCGCAATATCGTCCAGGTCTATCAAAAGTGAGCCAAACTGCAAAAAGGAACCATGTAGAGAAACACTTACAATTCGGACTCTTCGGCTTCCACACTCGTTCCATGGTGCTACGATTGTAAAAGAAGAAGCCTTGAGTGTGCGGGTCAAACTCAGCGAACCATCCATCAGGTAGGTTGAACTCTGCCTTCAAACGAGAATGATCCAGGTCCATATCTCCAGAAACAGAATAAAACGACTGCTTATGGGGGGCTATCCCTTATATGGGGATAGCCCCTCCCTGAATGAGACGTCAGTTTGGTCGAGTGAGGACAAGCGATGGGTCCTGGCTGCTTCCTTACTCGATAAATGCATCCAAGCTGTTTGCTAAACCCCCGATATTATTAGTGCAAGGATGGGGAGGTGTACGTTTACTATTGCTGACCTTTGGTACACTTCACTTACCCATTATATAGGGTCAGGAACATTGGGGTGCCTTCACGCACATGCTTAGTGAGTCGTGTGAGTGTGATGTGATATCCTATGATCCTCGCGGTATTGGTGAAAGCACCCAGGTTCTTGGGTCCGGAAATCTTGACAGCATCTCGATGAGTACCTTGACTGACGATGCCTTGATAGTTTTGAATCATGTACGAGGGCAAGGTCCTCCAGTTGGTGTTCTTGGAGTAAGCATGGGTGCTGCAATTGCCGCGCATGCAGCTAATTGTCAATCCGAAAGTATCAGCCATTTAATCCTCGCCTCTAGTTTATTAAACGCTCCTAAACGTGAATTTCTGAACTCCAGTGTCGAAGAATTTTTTCGGATTGCTTTTGGTGCAGAGTTTAAAAACACATCAAGGTTTGTTAAAAAGTATTCAGAATCTAAACAGAGTAATATGAAAGGAATTCTAGCTCAACGACGAATTCTCAAGAAGCACCATATGCCGGAATCGATTCCCTCTGAAATAAAACTGATGGTGTTGCATGGATCTCATGATTCGGTGGCACCGTTGGAAAATGGAGTTGAACTGGCGTCGAAATATGGGGTAGACCCTGTAGTTGTTGAAGGGGCTGGTCATTTGCCATGGATAACTCATTCCGAGGAACTTGTCTCTCGTGTTTCAAGTTTTTATTGAACCTTATTGAGTCATTAATTTTAAAAAATATGAAGACAACTGTAATAAGGAAATGAAAAAGCAAATGATTACTTTGTTTACAACGCAGCACGTGTTGTTTTCGTACCCTAACTTTTTTTCGTACCCTAACTTAAGGATGAAAAATAGACCTTCAGTAGCACCAACCAATTCTTGCTCGCTTAGAAAGATATCGAACCCAATGGAGAACCACTTAAAGCACTCGAAGGCGAATTTGAAGAATGACTCCAAATTGAAAGGACTTTGATTCTGTTGGGGTACGGTCCCCGCTTGTCTGTTGTGGAGGTTTGAGTCAGTCATGGACGTGTCAATTACTGAAGCCACAAAAGAAGAATACAATCGTGATCTAAGGGATTGTGATGATGAAACCGGAGAAGAATCGGACAATGCACTGCATAATGAGTCATGGCGATTGTCGATCAAACTTGAAAACATGGTGGAGCATCAAACTCCGGAAGAGATCTTGGGTGCATCGTCATGCGATGTGGTACGTAATTCTTTATGCAAAATTCGAGGTGTAGACAAGCATGGTCGACCAGTGATGTATATCAAGGGTAGCTCTTTGAACTCGAAGAAGCTGATGGAGTTGGTCGATTTGGAGCGGTATAGCTTGTACCACGCATGGCTCAGAGAGGTTATGGTTCGAACTGTTGTAAAGCAGTTCCCACAATTAGAACCACCGTACTTCACTTGCGTTTTGGATCTGAGCCAAGTTGTACTGGCGCAAGCATCTAGGAGCTTTTATGACATCGTTAAGGTAATCGTCGACATCGATCAACATCACTTCCCTGGAGTTATTGGAAGCATGTTTATAGTCAACACTCCATCTTTCTTTCCAATGATTTGGAATGTTGTTAAGAAGCTTTTGACTCCTCAAATTGAGAATAAAATTAGAATATCGAGTGACACCTCGGTGCTTTTGAATAAAATGACCGCCGACCACTTGCCATCTGACATGTCTGGAGGTGCGGCGCCTCTTGATTGGGATGAGCTAGACAGTATTTTCATTTCCAAATACTCGGAGGACCGGGTATTTGTTGTTGATACCACCACTTCCGATCATTATTGTTTGCCTCCTTACATTCGGTGTCTCTTGCAGAGTCCGGATGATGAGAACTTGCGACGACTCCTCGAACACCATATAGAAGCGCTGCGCAATGAGTCGGAACGATTAGAAAGGTATGGACTGTTGCAGCGACATGGGTTGAGGAAGATTCTTAAGTATTCATGCGTTACACTGGAACAACCAACAGCGGCTCAGCATTCGATTTTGAAGTGCAGCTTGCAAGCTAGTATCAAGGAACTCGAAGACGAAATAGCGGATGCTCAAGAAGAATGCACGTCCAATGAAAAGGCTGTTCAATTTGCGAGGAATTATATGGAGATAAATGTGAGGGAGGAGAAAGATAAATTGGAGGACGATATCAAGAACCTAGAGAGTGATATTGAGACCCTTCAGTCAGCTATATTGAACTCGTTTGGAAAAGACGGTTTGAAGCAACTGTATGAAAAGAAAAGCACCTTTTTGGAAAAGGACTATTTTATTATGTAGTAGGTTTTTCAAAATCATTTTTCAAATGATCACTTTCCAAAGAAATTGCAAGGAACCATTTTGGAAAAGAGTCTTTTAGTATCTCGTTATTTTGTCATCAAACCCCATTTCATTTTCTCATATACAGCAAAGGTCAACGCACTAAGAGGTGCGATAGATAATATTCTAGCGGCAGATCCGCTCCAAAGTCCTCGTACTCCCTCATTGACAGCAATGGATCTTAAACAATCAAATGTGCCTTTATAATAGATGCGATTGTTCAGCAAAGCATCTTGTGTCATCAATCTAACAGCAATGACGTCCATGGGGTTGCTAATGAATGCCGCGATACCCCCGGACAATGCACCAGTAGCAATATCGTGTGCAGTGCCTTCAACAAAGTTACTGGCGTTATCATTCTTCATCAGCCGCTTCAGTCTTTCATAGAACAGAAATTGAAGTCCAGAATGAGTACAATCTAATAATATACAAGCTCTGTACCCAGAAAATAAGCCTGCCATTCCTTCCCGCTGGAATATGCGCCACAAACCAGACAGCGCACCTCCTTTGCCGCCTATCTGCAACCGAGATTTGATTACTTCGAACGGCACTACAATTACCGAAGCTGCAAGTTCTGCAGATATCCCAGCCATGAGATGAACCATATCCGCGTGATACTCTGTATGTGCACCTGATTTCTCACTAACATGAATGCCCACATGTTTGACCCATTCATAGGCTCCAAAATATAACGCACTTGACGGCACTGCGCAATACACCGTGGCGGTAACACCTTTAAACAAACTTCGAATACCTTCCTCGCGAACCATGACTCTGGTAGTATTCCATAATCCACTATACTTGGCATTGCCACCAATCTGAGCTCCTTGAACCTTCAATCTAGTACTGATTGTATCAAATGGATGCATTAACGAATCAGCTACAATGCCTGAAACTCCACCTGCCCACGCATGCTTGTGCATATCTTCAGCTGATAGTGCTGCTTCACCAAGATGCTCAAGAAATGTTTCCAGGCCAACCGTATCTCTTCGTTTCAGGAACATCTTTGGCGGACGCTCCTCATCCTCATCAATCATCCACCAGAATATACTTTGATACAAGGGGGGCTTTCCTTCCCATCTTTTGAAAGGATGCCAGCTTGGTTACCTTTGGAGTCGAACCCTGACCTATTAAACGGTTTTCTTGAGAGGATGGGAGTGAAGCAGCCCCTGAAGTTTCATGATGTACTCGGTCTTGATGAAGAGCTGTTGTGCATGGTGCCTCCTGGTTGTGAGGCTCTCTGCTTGTTGTTTCCATATAAACGAATCCACGACATGAGGTCGCAGCGTCAAGATGCCATGGTGGATCCTCAGAATCAAGGGATTGTATATATGAAACAACTGGACCAATTTGGAAATGCATGTGGGACATTCGCTTGTCTCCACGCTATAGCCAATAGCTCAACGGTACAATTTACTGATGACAGCCTTTTAAGTTTATTTTTGGATAAGATCAAAGGGTTGGATGCGGAAGCCTCTGGACTGGCGTTGGCGGAAGAAAAATCGATTCACGAGGCGTCTGAGGAGAGCGCTTCTCACGGACAGACTGCGACACCAACTCATGAAGATATAGTGGAAGGCCATTTCATCACCTTTGTGCTCAAAAATGGTCGAATTCTGGAACTGGATGGTCGAATGCCTGGAGTCATTGATCATGGCAAGACTGATTCGTTTTTGTATGATACTTCTCGAGTGATTCGAGATGAATTCATGGCTGTTGAACCGGAAAGTTTAATGTTCAACGTCGTAGCACTCTGTCCTGACTTTTAATTGAATAAGACTTATTGGTTTATTATAAACTTGAAATCAAAGAATTATTTTAATTATTAAACCATGGATGTCCAAGAGCTTGTTCACTAGTCAATCGAGTTTCAGGATCTACAGTCAAAAGTCCATGAATGAGGTCTTTGGCGAGAGGACTTACGTTGTCCCATTGCGGAGAAGGAAATGAAAATGCTGCTGTTAATATTCGAGTGTATACAATTGAAGTATCATTCTGGTCACCGACGAATGGAGTAAATCCGCATAATAATACATACATGACTACTCCTATGCTCCACAAGTCAACTTGGCTGCCGTAGCCTTCTCCTATTAATACTTCGGGAGCAATGTAAAAATCTGTGCCACAAGATGTATACGCTCGGGCTCGTCTTGACACAATGTTTTCAGCCCCCAAACAGAATTCTGATTGGTCATTCAGTAACTCCTTCATCGACTCACTTCGCGGCCTTAGCAAATTGGTTGCGCCATTGCGTAGCTTGGAAAGGCCAAAATCAGTGAGGATGATATCAGTGTCACTTCCAAGAGACTTTAGCAGTATGTTTTCCGGCTTGATATCACGATGGATGATCATCATTCCGTGAAGATGGTGCGTAACTAAAAGCAGCGTTTTTGTTACAGAGCGTGCAGATAGTTCTTCGTAGCGTCCTTTTTGGACGATTCTGTCAAAAAGTTCGCCTCCTAATGCAATGTCCATCAAAAGAATCAGTTCGTTGTCCGTTTCAACAATTTCGTGTAGGGATGCAATGTTTGTATGATGAATATTTCTAAGGATGTAGATCTCGTCTCTTACATGGCTTACCTGCGAAACTTGACTCTTATTTATTACTTTTCCTGCGAACATGCGTCCCGACATTCTTGATCTCACTCTTCTTACCACTGATGAGTCTCCTTGTCCAATGATCTCTCCTATTTCATAGTTCGCCTGAAAATCCGCAGCTTCCATCGGCTTCATATCGTGTGGAGAAAACCGCTCTTCTTCCTTCGCAGCGTAGTGCGAAGACAGAGAGAGCATGAATATTATGAATCAAAAGTGATCAATGATATCAAGATTTTTCACATGTGCACACTGAAAAAATGGAAGGTTGGCTTAAGATTTCACGCAAAACGGGGGGTAGATCCCATTATTTCATTCTTGATGCAAATGAAATGTCCATCAACTCAGGTAAGACACCCAACCAAGCTAGAAGCGACCCTAAAAAACTATTGCTTGCTAGTTTGAAAAGCGTTTGCATCGAACAGGAGGTACTAATTGTTGTCACGATCGGGGATATATCTCATGATTTTAAAGCAGATAGTCCATTAGTTGCCTCTGAATGGAAAGATGCTATTCAAGCAATAATTCCGAATCATTCAAACGAAGAAGAAACGCTTCGAAAGAGCAGCAAGAGAATGAGCACTAGGAAACCGAACAACAAAGAAGTACTGTCCATTTGGACTCAACTGGGAACTCAACAGATGGCTTTAGTTTTTGGGATCGTCGCTTTGGTTATCGCACTTATGATAATACTTTTTTTTAAATAACATTGTAGATTGCGTAAACGTGTTCTATTTTTTATTTTACTTGACGTCACGTGGGTGTGTACTTATTGATTCACAAAAAATATTTAGATGGAGGGTTGGCTTGAGACCTCTGGGGGCAAGACTCAGTTTTTTATTGTAGATGCAGCAAGACAGTCATTGAGTTCTGGGAAGAGTCCCGAAAAGGCAAAGAGCGACCCAAAACGGATCCCTTTTGCAAACATTGTGAACGTACTTGCAACAACCAACATACTCATTGTCAAAACTAAGAAGAGAACGTACGAGTTCAAAACAGACCACGCTGAAAAATGGCAAAATGCATTGGGATATAATGATAAGAATCAGATGAAGAAAAGACCCGTTGCTGTTCGTGTAGTGGTTGAAAAGAAAAAGACGATTGATTTCTGGAAGGAATTCGTAGCATTTATACTGCGAATGTTTGCTGTGATTCTTGCCCATATAACTAAATGGATTGATCAGTATAATAGGCAATCGCCTAAATCAGTTTCCAAATCAAAGAAAAACCTGGTTGGTTCTTCAACGTATAGAAATGAATTGGAGGAAAAATTGGGGTTGAAACCAAAAGTCGCAGCACCAATGAATAAGACGCAATCTGTTGCAGTAAAGAAGCTTGGAAACGTGAACAATTTTGAAAACAAATTGAAACTAGGAGTACCGGGGCCTCCAGAAACTATAATAAAAGTTCAAACCCCACCGAAAGAAGTTCAATTATCAGAACAAATCCAACCAAAGGTGAAAATTCAATCGCAAACAATTGAACCAAAGGTTATAAATGAACCGGTTTCTTTCTTTCGTTCAATATTTCGATCTAATAAATCAAAAGTAAAGCGTACTAGATCTGTTAGTGGAGTTGTTGGACATTCTGTGCTTGATAAGCTTGCCAGTGTTAAAGGCATGGAAAAATATGTAAAGATGATGAAGAATGGGTTGCCTGAAGGCGCCATACGGAATGCAATGGCTCGCGATGGAGTTAAAGAACCTAAAGGAGTGTTTGATGCGCAACTTGATCTGTACAAGAAAAACGACCAGCTGAAGAAACAAATACACTCAGTCAAGAAGCAATCGTCGACTAAACCTCAATTGCAATCGTCGAATAAAAAATCTGAATCTCCTGCTAGTATTCTTGATGAACTGCGAGCCAAGCAACAGGCTAAGGGTTTACAGCCTTTTGAATAAGTTCAATTTTAAACACAACAAAAATCGATTTTAACAAAAACGGCTTTTTTTATTTGAATGTTGATGACGTGTTACTGGTTCGTGCCAACGTTGTTCCTGTTGTTGTTGGTTCTTCAATCCAAAGCAACCTCTGTAGTCACTTTACTAACAGGTACACACACACCACTCATAGCTTCAAAACTAGCCCCGCTTGAACAGAGCCCATTGTGTCGTGAACTAAATGAGAACCTGAGACGGTGGACAGTGGCATTCTCAAAATCCAACACTTACCACAAATACCGGAATCTGACATTTCATGCTCTTTCCAAAATAGGAAAAAAAGGAGATGAGAGATGCACCATTGGAAGTACTGGTGCTCACTACACGCATACTTTTCCGTTCGTCACTGGCCCGATGAGCTCGTGCTCTTCAAGTGTGAAGCGTATCTTGGACAATAAAAAGTATTGGTTGGGTCCTACTTCAGTGGAATCGCGATCTCGAATTGTTGTACCGTGGTTCTTTTTCAGAACCGACCTCGTAAATCTCGATGCATTCGCCTTTGCGAACCAAGTGAAACTTCGATATTTAGTAACAGTGAGTCCTCATGTGGACAACGCCGCCTTTTATACTGACCCCTGCAATAGATTTAATGCTATCATGCAGGATTCGGAAACTTATAAGCAGCGGTTTTTAATGGTCTTACTTGCAGACCTGAGTTATCAACTTGATAGAATAAAACATGCACAGGTAGTTAAAAACCTCTGTGACTCTGAGTCGGTCAAGTTTGAATGCATGCCATCGAATTCGACTTTATCAAATGCTTCAATTACCGCGATACCATTTTTCACCAATGCTAAATTGGCCAAGACTATTTTCGCCAAGGACCATAAGGTTCCAACTATTGTTCTTGTTGCTGGCTTGGAAGGCACTGGTCATCATTTATTCAGTCTGATGGCTCATGGGTACACTACTGCAGAGATGTACATAGCATTGAATGACTATATCGCTATTTCAGCATGGAATAATACGTCGCGCGAAGCTACTGTTGCTTCAAGGCAAAGGCTTGTGGACGTTTTGAGCGATCTGAAGAAAGAGGAACCGCGTGTGTACTTTTTAAACACCGTGAAAACGAACGGAGGTCCTGTAAATATGTTTTCGATCCCATGGGGAGGTCCTCATTGTCATTGTAAAAAGTTCGCACGCAATGTGTGTACCCTCGATGTATTCGACTTGGCGAGTATAGGCGAAGAAGCAGGTGTAGACTTCCGCATTGTAGTCACTCAACGTAGTTTAAAAGCGGCTATCGTTTCCTCCAGTATCAACCGTGATTTCGGAACTGTAATGTCGCAGTCTCGGTTAATCGGTCAGGCGAACTCGCTGTTAGAAACGTCGCTGACAACTATTGACCCTGCCTTTTATCATCGAGTCAATTACGAAGACTTCATCAAGTATGATCCAGAACAGTCGCCTGTCTATACTTCGATGTTGGATTTTTTAAATATACCTCGGGAATCTCCGTTAGCGAAACAGATTTATTCGGTCCTCGCAAAGTCCAATTCGAAATATGGGTTAAGAGACCAAAACGATTGGACTCGAAAAGTGGATCCTGCCCAATTCACGCTGATGAGCGACTTTTTATTTGAACCAGTTACTTCTAAAGCGTTAGAACAGTTTATTGGTGCCCGAAAGAAAACCGTGGAGACGTTAGTGCAAATTGAAAAGTTATTGATAGGTCAAGAACTATTCGAGAGTGACGATTAAATAGCTTCCGACTTGATATTTCTCTTGTGCATATTTAAATGTATCTATTTAAATCAAAAGCTAAAAGGAAAAGAACATTTATCGATGAGGGGATACATTAATTAAGTGTTGCTTGAGGTTTTAGGGAATGTCCGAGCCAGTTTTTTCAACGAGATCGATCAGAGCCAATGCATTCATAAAGGTACCATGATCCCTAGTATATAGATTTGATCAGGAATCCCGGTTTTATTACCCCAAAGATTACACATGAAATATGATCCACTTTCGTCATCAATATGTCTTGATTCCGGGTTTTATAGTAGCAACGACGTCCCTCCGACTCTAGATTCCGGCTTGAATCAAATCAAATGAATAGCCATGTTTGAACTGACGGATATCATAAACCGATAACCAAACCAACATGGCCATCCAGTCCGAACCTTAGAGCACAATTCATCGAAGATCTAGTTTGAAATAACGCGATAACAGAAAAATAGGAATTTTATATTAAATTTAAAAAAGTAAATAAATTGGAATTATGAAAAGGAGAGAAGGGAAGAAGCAAAAAGAAAGTAAGAGGATGAGATGTGAATGCAGAGTTCAAATTTTTGATTTGAATTGTGCAGCGACACATTTTTTTTAAAGTCGCTCTTGATGGAGTGGAGATGTGCGAAGACTTTAGAGGAACTATGTGAGCTCCCTTCTATTGCCCAGTTAAAAGCAGTATTTTATGAATGTGGATGGAAGAGAGTGAGCACTGGGTTTACTCCTGGAGGGGATACTGTCAGTTTCACGCTGCGTGATATGGAGCACAAAATGCAAGATGATTCCAACACGATTGCGTTTCATATGGCACTAGCATTAGCTTGTCATGGGAATCAGATCCATCTGGAGGAATCATTCCAAGGAGAAGGACTACTTGCAAACTACAGCATTGAAAAATTGTGTGAGATACTTGGAGTTGCAATCGTTGACTTGAAATGGAAACGTAACAGTAGCGTTCGCGTATTGTTATGTCCTCGTGCCACTTGCAATGATAAGTTATCGGGCTTTACCATGTGGAGATATTCCCCTGTGTACAGTCGTTTTTTCGCACCAGATTTCAGTTTGGTTCCTGAGCTTTTACAGTATTTGTGGGAAGACATCGCTAGACAAAACTACATGGTGAATACCGACTGGAAACATAAAGTTGAACAAGTGCTTATAAAGTACTTTGATAGCTGTATTGCAGATAGTGGACCATCAGAAACGATATCGCTGCCATTTCAAATAGATCCGTTTTATATGTGGGGAGCAGCCGGTGTTGGAAAATCGACCTTTATTCAAGCATTCGCTGCAGCCATGGAGAGATGTCTTCGAAGCACTTTGAATCCATGCTTGCAAGTCAATATTGTCAAGGTTCCTTTGAATTCTGTCACGCCAGAGCATCTGGATTGTATTCTTCGTGTTCAGGGGATTTCAGATTGGTCCGTTGAACGACTTGTGGAGCAGTCGATTGTCAGAGGTAATATTGTTATTCTGCACTTGGAGGAAAATCCCCCGCCTCAGGAGCAAATGCGGTTGTACAGGTTGATACGTAACATGTTGGATAAGCAGCTATTTCGTAAATATCCGGAATACATCGGAAATGTCATTGTAGCCTTCACTTCCAATTACCCCCCGCATGATGAAATAGGAACTTGTTGTGTCTCTAAAGTATCTTCCCCTAATGCTGAAGAACAGTTTCAATGGGCAATACGGCTTTTGAAAGACCAACTGCCACCGGATATTCACATTGGAACAATCGATATTTCGTTGCCGCGATATTGCAGTGACATGCGTCCTCTTAACAATTGGTGGCGTACATTAGCTTGGCATGCAATGAAGGACCATCAGCCTGGCACTGTCGACATCGGAGATGGTTTCATTATGAAAAATGGAACGAAGACTACATTGAAAACCAGCGATGGGTTTTTCTTCACAACGGAATTGAAGGGTATTTTAGAAACTGTTATTGAAATGGGTGCTGCTGGCTTTCTTCGTCCTGCAGTTGCTTTTCTCAACCCACAACACGAACTATCCATTGCTTTGAACTTGATGTCGGACCAGCATGTAGTGCTGAAGAATCTCGGGTTGCTCGTATCAAACTCTGACAAGTATAAAATTTATGGCGATCCTTCTGAGATTCGAGGAGGGATATTTAAGTTTATTGATGATCTAAACAATCCGAATTCGACCCACCAGTGCCGAGAGTGTATCCATTGCGGACCCGGTAAACTCTGTTTACAGAAGAATAAAGTTGTCGTTGTTACTGCTTGTATTAATGAAACAGGTCAGTTTATGCTTCGGGAGTTGTTGGAGACTAGCGACAGGAGTAGCACACATAGATTCAGCATATCCAAAAAGCGTGTGATCTTTCTATTGCAATCCACTTCCGATCTTACTCCGCAAGCTATTTCAAGAGCCCATTTTATAGGCGACAATTATATGAATGAATTGAATATCAAATAACGAAGAAATTTGGTTACTATTCTACTAGTATAAAATGAAATATTTTGATTGAATCATGTCTGTGTTCCTTTCGTTGATGGGACGGCAATTCCAACGACGTGCAACCCGTTTCAACATTCAATAAAAAAGAAGGACCCGTATTTGTTGCGAGCATTCTTTTTGGTGGTGTCGGGACATGTGATCAAAATTTCTTCGAGTTGATGCCACTTGCAACAATCGAAAGTCAGATCATCACCCGCCGGCTCTCAGCTTGCAGTGCGATATTTTACAAGTAATCCCATTTTTATTCCAATGAAATCTCCGGGTTTTAACATTCAACTGAGGAGGAATGGCAATAATGATTTTGAACTCTTCTGAAATCAATGGCCATTCAATAGTTCCATTTTAGAAAAAATGGAAGGTACAATCAAAGTAGATTGCTTTTGAGACTTGACCCAGAGGATGAAAACAAAAACCAAGAATTTATAGCTTTTATTATTCTGACAATCGTATTGTTTAATCTTTGAGTTTCTAGAACACACAACCTATCCTGGGTGTGCACTGGATTTTATTAAAATTTGCCATCAGGCTCTTTTCTTTCAACAAGTTACTCTTGTATATTAAGAAATTAGCATTTGATAGCTTTTATCGACTACTTGTAGTGCTTTAAAATAATCGATTTTGTTTCGTTTAAAATTGAATTCAAATGTTGAAATCCGATGTTTTTTTTTACGATGGTACCTTATTTTCTCGAGCCACGATTCAATAGAGTATTCGGTATATCTAGTGGTAGGGTCCATGCATCGTGACACATCAATACGATAATCATATGATTGACTCTGGTTCGTCCTCGCATGTTGTCGAATGGCTGAAATCAAGACGACTGGAATACGCGCGTGAAACTCTAGAGACTGTTGGAGTAGAGAACCTTGATGACTTAGCTCACGTTCGCGAAGAAGATCTGCAAGCGCTATCCATGAAACCTGTCCAAATTAGGAAGCTCATGTCGGAGATTGAAAAGAGCTTCCACAGTAATCGCAAGAAATCCTCTGGATTTTTTAACAATATCAAGGGGCTGATAAAGGGGAAGAAAAATAATGATAAGTCATCTGTCAATAGTGACAGCACGAGCAGCAGCAGCAACAAAGCACAGCCAACATCTAATTCTGATTCCCATTTGGTACGTGCAGAAGGAGGAGGTTATAATTGTGGTGGCTATATAGACAGTCGTGATGAGAAGATTGACCGGAAGTTGTATAGTGACGCATGTGCGTATACTCGGCCTACCACCCGTATCGATATATCGGATCTCCAACGCCATGCGAATAGTACTGGTATGTTTCACGATATATCTCCCATTCGCAATGGGCTTGGAGCCAATTATCAGAATCGTGAACAGGGTTCTGTGTATTCGTCCGGGTTTATTATGAGTGAGCATGGTGCCAGAGTGACGTTGTTTCGTGCGGTAACCACAGTAAGGGCGACTGTGAGCCAAGTGATGGATCTCTTAAAAACACCATCTACAGATGCTGGACTTTTGAAGCGCTTGGATATTATGGACGGCACTTTTGTCTATGGTCAGGTATTGAGTTCGGATAATCCCGTCATCGTTCGAACCTGTCATCGACTGGCACACAATAAAGAATCACTGGTTGAGGAATTCGTGTACGAGGATCTACATGTGATCACTAGTGACGGAACTGGCATTAAAGCGATGCGGTCGGTGGGTGGTAACAACCGATTTGTGAATGGTTGTGGATTTGTTGTAAGTCCGATAGATGATGAGAAAGTTAAAGTTTGCTTTGTCTTGGGGTTTAAAGGTCTTAAAAATTTGGGGTTATTGGAAGCTATGGTATCTACCGTTGATAGTATTCGTGTGTATGTCCACACACTGCGTAAAAGGTATGGTGTTCTTGAAAACGCTCCTGGTTTCCAAGGTGAGGAGCCAGTTGAAAAACAAGTTGAACAGCAAATTGAGAAGCAATTTGAAAAACAGACTGAACAGCAAATTGAAAAGCAAATTATAAAGCAAATTGAAAAGCCTGCACTTTCAAGAGCCCCTAGCAGTTCCACTGATGCAAAAGCTGAGCTAATGATGGAGA
>Ga0105054_10004207_pt1 | contig 21656 bp, 22 predicted proteins | sample BON02_FD_78091 | JGI IMG/M metagenome (GOLD analysis project Ga0105054, IMG submission 78091) | Freshwater microbial communities from Lake Bonney liftoff mats and glacier meltwater in Antarctica - BON-02 (megahit assembly) | ecosystem: Environmental > Aquatic > Freshwater > Ice > Glacier...
CGTCGATTTCTGAAACACAGGCGCCATAATGCACCATCCCGGAGGAAAACATGGCTGCCAGCACTGACCGCATTATTGCGATCGAGGAACATTTCATCGACAGCACCTTTGTGGCGGTGCCGGGTGCCGGGATGCCGGGGATGGCGCCGGCGCTTGCCGACAGGCTCGCCGATATCGTGGGGCAGCGCGTGGCCGAGATGGACGCGGCGGGGATCGACGTGCAGGTGCTGTCGCATCAGTCGCCGGGCAGTCAGCGGCTGTCACCCGAGGATGCCGTGGCGGCCTGTGTCGGGGTCAATGACCGGCTGGCTGTGGCCATCGCACTGGCCCCCGACCGCTTTGCCGGGTTTGCAATGCTGCCCACCACCGCCGGGGCCGATGCGGCGGCGGATGAATTGCAGCGCGCGGTCGAGGAATGTGGCCTCAAAGGCGGGATGATCCATGGCCAGAGTGCGGGGCGTTTCATCGACACGCCGGAGTTCTGGCCGATCTTTGCCCGCGCCGAGGCGATGGGCGTGCCGATCTATCTGCACCCCTCGCTGCCCGACAAATCGGTGATTGCCGCCTATTACGCCACCTATGCCGAGACGCATCCGGCGCTGATCCGCGCGGCCTGGGGGTTTGGGCTCGAGACCGGGACGCAGGCGGTGCGCCTGATCCTGAGCGGATTGTTCGACACGCATCCCGATGTGCAGGTCATTCTGGGCCATCTGGGCGAGAGCATCCCGTTCCAGCTGGTGCGGATCGACAAATCGTTGCAGCGCGAGGGCAATACGCCGATCCGCTTTGCCGAGACGTTCCGCAACAATTTCCACGTCACGACCAGCGGATTCTTTTCCGATCCGGCGCTGCGCTGCTGTATCGAGGAGCTGGGCGTGGAGCGGATCATGTTTGCCGTCGACTGGCCCTATGTCCGCAATGACGACGGGGCGAACTGGATGCGCGCCTTTGATCTGGCTTCGGCAGATAAGGCCCGGATTCTGGGTGGCAACGCGCAGGCCCTGCTGCGCCTGTGACCGCCTGAGGCGCTGCGGGGGCCCGTATCTGGCCGCCGCCGCACCCTCTGCCGCTGATCAGACTTCTGTCCAGTGGACAGAAGGCCTTGGCCTTGGCCTTGGCCAAAGGTGCAAGCCGCAGGGCAACCGCTTTCAAGGTCCCGGCGCAGCGGCGATGATCGGGGCGTTACTGCCTGGACTGGTGCGGCAACGCGCCTGCCGGGGGCAGGCGGGTGCGCCCCTATTTGTCATACGCCAAATCGGCGGTAGAAAGAGACCGGTGCGCCCCCTAGTCCCGCACCCCTGCCACCGACCCGCGCCGTATCAGTTCCACCGGCAGCACGGTTTCGATCGGGACCGCGCCCGGATCTGTCATCGACTGGATCAGCAGCCGCGCGGCCACCTGCCCCACCAGAAACTGCTGAATCCGGATCGTGGTCAGGCCCGGCGGGATCAGGTCGAGCAGCGGCATGTCGTTGAACCCGGTGACCGAGATATCCTCGGGGCAGCGCAGCCCATGCGCGCGCAGCGACGCAATAGCGCCCAGCGCCAGCCGGTCATTGGCACAAAGGATCGCGGTAAATCGCCAGCCCTCCCCCAGCAATAACGCGGTACAGCGCCGTCCCTCGGCCTCGTTGAACTGGTCGGACTGCGCAATGGCCTGTGGCGGGATATCGAGGTGCAGTTCCTGCGCCATGACGTGAAATCCGCGCAATCGGGCCTGCCCGGTCGAGAACGATTCAGGGCCGGAGATATGGGCGATGCGCCGGTGTCCCGTGTCATAAAGATGCTGCATCATCAGGCGGATACCTTGCGCTTCGTCATTCACCACGCCGGGAATGTCGGACCCTTCGATGCTGCGGTTCACGGTCACGACCGGGGTGCCCTGCTGCGCAACTTCAACGATGTAAGGATCGTCGCGCTGGGCGGCGGCATGGATGATCCCGTCCACACCACGTTCGCGCAGCACCTCGACCAGACGATGTTCGCGTTCCGGCACGTTGTCGGTATTGACGATGATCGCGGCGTATCCCAGCGGCTCCAGCACGCTTTCCATGCCGCGCACGATGGGCGGAAACACGGTGTTGGTGATGTCGGGAATCAGGATGCCCACGGTCATGGTCCGGCTGGTGCGCAGCGCCGAAGCGAGCCGGTTGGGCCGATAACCCAGGCGCAGCGCGGTGTCGCGCACCCGCTGGATCACATCTTCGGTCAGCGAGGACCGGCCGTTGATATCCAGTGCGCGCGAAACGGTGGACACATGCACACCCGTCTCGCGCGCGATATCCTTGAGGGTCGTTGGTTTCTTCATATTGCCCTTAGTCTTAACCGTTTCACCGTTTGCGCAAACAGGTATTTTTCTGCCCTACGGCACTGTGCCTTTCAGGGCAATCGGTTGCATGATGGGCTTGACCGGGCATGCTGCGGCAGGTATCAATCATGCAATCGATTGCGCAAGTTGATTGCGCAAGGTTGATTCCCGGTCGCAGGATCGGGTGGTGACCGCAAAGGCAACATAGCGGGCGGGCCGGAAGAAGTGGCGCGTAAAGAGGGATACCGGGCAGCGGACAAGCCGCCCCTGCATGACAGAAAGCCAAGGAGGATAGACCGGGAATGACCAAGCAGACTGTCGGATGGATCGGAATGGGCCGCATGGGATATCCCATGGCAGAGCGGCTGGTAAAAGCGGGCTATGACGTGCGCGTCTGGAACCGCACCAGGGCAAAGGCCGAACCGTTGGCCGCCAAGGGTGCCACACTGGTGGGCAGCCCGCGCGACCTCGCCGGGGTGGATATCCTCTTTACCATGGTGTCGACAGGCAAGGATCTGGAACAGGTCTGTTTCGGGCCGGATGGCGTGCTTTCGGGCGATGCCACGCCGGGGATTTTCGTCGATTGTTCGTCGATCGCGGTGGATCAGTCCGCCGCCCTGCGCGCCCGTCTGGCGGCGCGCGGTGCGCAGTTCGTGGCCGCTCCGGTCAGCGGCAATGGCAAATGCGTCAAGGCGGGCAAGCTGAGTTCGGTGGCCTCCGGCCCCAAAGCCGCCTTTGACACCGTTGCCCCGATGATCGAGGCGATTGCCGGTGCCGGTGTTTCCTATGTCGGCGATGGCGAATTGTCCCGCTTCTGCAAGATCGCGCATAACGTCATGCTGGGTGTCGTCACGCAGAACCTGGCCGAGATCACCGTGCTGGCCGAAAAGGCCGGGGTGCCGCGTCTGGCTTTCCTTGATTTCATCAACAATTCGGTGATGGGATCGGTGTTTACCCGCTACAAGACCAATGCGCTGGTCAATCTGGACTGGACCACCACCTTTACCCCGGAACTGCTGCGCAAGGACCTTGATCTGGGTCTGGCCGCGGGTCGCGCACTTGGCGTGCCGATGCCGGTGACCGCCACCACGCGCGAGGCGCTGCAGGCGCATTTCGGGATGGCCAACCTCAAGGACGATCCCGAGGCCTATCTGCAACTGGATTTCTCGACCATCCTCGAGACGGTGGCGATGCATTCCGGCCTCAAGCTGAAGAGCGAAGGCACGCCCTATGCCACCGGGCTCGAAGTAGCGGCAGCAGCCGAATGAACTTTTGGCGCGGCACCTGTCGTGGCGCCGCGCCATATGCTGCAACAGGAGCGGGCCAGCATGACAGCACTTTATTACATGAGCGCCGCGATAGTGGTGGGCGTGCTGGTCGCGCTGCAACCGCCACTCAATGCGATCCTGACCCGTGCTGTCGGCAATCCCTTTGGTGCCACCGCAATCTCGATCTCGGTCGCGCTCACCTTTGCGCTGCTGCTCCTGACCCTCACCGGGCGCGGCGACATGAGCCGGGCGGCGCTGAGCACGGTGCCCTGGTGGGTCTATTTCGCCGGCATCATCGGGGCGATCTATGTGGCCGCAGGCGTGGTGATTGCACCCGCGACGGGCGGCTTGTTGTTCTTTGTCTGCGTCGTGGCGGGGCAGTTGCTGGGCGCGATGATCATCGACCATCTGGGCGCATTCGGCCTTGACGTGCGCGCGGTGACGCCGTTGCGGCTGGGCGGGTTTGCTCTTGTCATGGCGGGTGCGCTGATGGTGCTGCGTGGCTGAGGGGATGGAACATGACATGGGCCGGGGCCGGACCGAGGATGACCGCCTGCTGCGTGGGCAGGGCCGTTATACGGCCGATATTGCCGCGGCCGGCGCGTTGGAGGCGGTGTTTCTGCGCGCGCCCCATGCTCATGCCCGGATCCTGTCGCTGGATGCCACTGACGCCCGCGCGATGCCGGGGGTGGCGCTGGTCCTGACCGGGGCGGATATGCTGGCCGCCGGGCTGGGTATCGCCGGGCCGCGCCTGCGCCGCAAGCTGGCCGATGGCACCCCGATGGTGGTGCCGCCCGCGCCGCCGCTGACCGCCGATTACGCCCGCTTTGCCGGGGATCCCGTGGCGCTGGTGCTGGCCGAAAGCCGGTCGCAAGCCGAGGATGCCGCCGAGGCGATCATGCTGGACTGGGAAGAGCTGGAGGCCGTGACCGACACATGGGCCGCGAGCCTGCCCGGCGCGCCGCAGGTCTGGCCGCAGGTGCCCGGCAATACCGTCTATGAATGGAGTGCGGGGGACCGCGCCGCGACCGATGCCGCCCTTGCCGCTGCGGCCCATGTCACGCAACTGCGCCTGCCGATCAGCCGCACCACCGCCTTTGCGATGGAGCCGCGCGCCGTGCTGGCCGATTTTGACGCGGGCACCGGCGTCTATCACCTGACCGCCGGGCTGCAATCGCCCTGGCAGGTGCGCGATCTGCTGGCTGCCGAAATGCTGCATGTGCCTGCGGCGCAGATCGTGGTGACCTCGCCCGATGTCGGGGGTAGTTTCGGGATGAAGGGCCAGACATTCCCGGAATATGGCGCGCTGCTGTATGCCGCGATGCTGACCCAGCGGCAGGTGCGCTGGGTCTCGACCCGGTCAGAGGCGCTCTTGTCCGAGGATCAGGGCCGCGATGTGGTGATGACCGGCTGGCTCGGCCTGGATGCGGAGGGCCAGATCACCGCGATAAGGATGGAGGGGGTGACCGCGCTGGGGGCGTATCTGTCGACCCGGGGCACGCTGACCACGGTGGATAATGTCGCGGGCATTTGCGGCACCTACCGGGTGCCCACAGCCCATGCCCATATGCGCGCGGTGCATAGCCATACGCCCGCCGTCTCGCCCTATCGCGGCGCAGGGCGGCCCGAGGCGAGCCTGCTGATCGAGCGGTTGATGGATATTGCGGCGCAAGAGACCGGGCGCGACCCGGTGGCGCTGCGCCGGATCAACATGCTGACGCAGGATGAATTGCCCTATCTCAACCCGCTGGGATTTGAATATGACTGCGGCGATTTTCCCGGTGCCTTGGACAAGGTGCTGGAGATCGGCGATCACGCGGGGCTGGCCGCGCGCAAGGCGCAGAGTGCGGCGCAGGGGCTGTGGCGCGGCGCGGGCGTCGCGAGCATCGTGGCGCGCAGTGCGGCGGGGCAATACGAGATGGCGCGGATGACGTTGTCCCCGGACGGCGCGTTGCGGCTGGATTGCGGGGCGGTCAGTCAGGGACAGGGGCACGAGACGGTGTTTCCTGCGCTGGCGGCTGCCGTGCTGGGCGTGGAGCCTGCGGCGGTGGCTTATCTCAGCGGGGAATCGCAGCTGTTCGACGCGGCCATCGGCAGTTTCGGATCGCGCAGTGCGGGCATCGCGGGGCCTGCGGTGCAGGCGGCGGCAAAGGCGCTGATCACCGCATTGCGCCCGCATGCGGCGCGCCTGCTCAACAGCGGGGCGGATGAATTGAGCTATGCGGATGGAGCCTTTGCCGCTCCCGGTGGGGCCGCCGTGACGCTGGCGGCGGTGGGCCGCAGCCTCGATACGCCGGTCAGCGCGACCGAACGCTATGCGCCGCAGGCCGCGACCTATCCCAATGGCGCGCATCTGTGCGAGGTCGAGGTGGACCCCGAAACCGGCGCTGTGCGGGTGGACCGTTATGCCGTGGTCGAGGATGTGGGGAATGTGCTGCATGCCGCAATCGTCAAGGGGCAGGTGCATGGCGGCATCGTGCAGGGTCTGGCGCAGGTGATGTCGGAACAGATCGCCTATGACCCGGAGTCGGGCCAGTTGCAGACTGGCAGCCTGATGGATTTTGCGGTGCCGCGCGCCAGCGACATGCCGTTTTTTGCGGTGACATCGCAGCCGGTGCCGACGCAGCGCAACCCGCTGGGTGTCAAGGGTGCGGGCGAAGGCGGCACTATCGGCGCGCTGCCTGCCTATCAGAACGCGCTGGCCGATGCGCTGCGCCACCTCGGTGTGCGCGAGATTCCGATGCCTGCGACCCCCAATGCCATCTGGCACCTGATCCGCGATCACAGCGAAAGAGCCGAGTGATGACTGCCCCCGAATCTGCCACAAAGATCGACCCCCGCATCGCCAGTGCCGCCGCGCATTGGGCGCACCGCTTTGTTGCCAATGGCGTGCCGCTGGCGGATTTTCAGGATGTGACGGGTGCGCTGACCCGCTGGGAGGATTGGTGCGCCGCATGGTCGGACCGCGCGGCCCGGCACAAGGCATTGGCCGAGACGGCTCTGGCCGAGGGGTTTTCGCGGTCGGCGGGCGAGCATTTTACCACGGCTGCCGCCTGCTATCATTTTGGCAAGTTCCTGTTCGTGAGTGATTATGACCAGATGCAGGCCGCGCATGTGCAGGCCGTGGCCTGCCGCAATGCCGCCCTGCCCCTGCTCGATCCGCCCGGCGCGCGGGTGGAAATCCCCTATGGCCACCACACGCTCTTTGGCAATCTGCGGCTGCCAAAGGGCGTGAGCAAACCGCCTGCGGTGGTTATGGTGATGGGGCTGGATAGCTGCAAGGAGGAGATGCACAGCAACGAGCAGATCCTGCTGGACCGCGGCATGGCCACGCTGGCCTTTGACGGGCCGGGACAGGGCGAGGCGGAATATGACCTGCCGATCTGTCCGGAATATGAAGCGCCCGTCGCCGCCGTGCTCGACTGGCTGGCGACGCGGGGTGACATCGACAGCGACCGGGTCGCGATCTGGGGCGTGAGCATGGGCGGCTATTACGCGGCGCGTGCGGCGGCGTTCGAGCCGCGGCTCAAGGCCTGCGTCACTCTGACCGGACCGTTCAACTTTGCCGAGGCCTTTGATCTGGCCCCGCCGCTGACCCGTGCTGCATTCACCGCGCGCAGCTATGCCGGATCCGAGGATGCGGCGCGCGCCTTTGCGTCCAAAATGGACTTATCTGCTGTTGCACGGCAGATCACTTGTCCGGTCTATGTCGTGGGCGGCAGGCTGGACCGGGTGATCCCGCCGGATCACGCCGAAAGACTGGCCGGGGCCGTGCGCGGGCCGGTGACGCTGAACATGGTCGAGGACGGCAATCATGTTGCCAACAACCGCCCCTATAAATACCGCCCGCAGGTGGCCGACTGGCTGTCTCGCGTGCTTTGCCCTGCTGTCTGAGCTTTGAAGGAGACCCCGAGATGAACGCACTCAACCCCCGTATCCTGCAACCCGGCGACATGGACCCGAACTGGCGCTGGGACAAACACCTGCCCGCGATGGGGCATATGGCGGTCGATTTTGAACGCCGCGTCGATTTTGACCGGCTGCGCCGGTACCGTCTGTCGCGCGCCAAGGATGCGCTGAAGAAATCCGGCTGTGGCGCGCTGCTGACGTTCGATGTGAACAACATCCGCTATATCAGCGGCACCAAGATCGGCGAATGGGAGCGGGACAAGATGTGCCGGTTCTGTCTGCTGGCCAATGACGAAGAGCCCTATGTCTGGGACTTTGGTTCTGCCGCCGTGCATCACCGGCAATATTGCGACTGGCTCGACCCCGAGCGGATGCTGGCCGGCGTTGTCGGCATGCGCGGCACGATCCCGCCCAGCTTTGGCCTGATGAAGCGCTATGCCGAGGAAATCTATTCGCTGCTGAAAAAGGCCGGTGTCGCCGATATGCCGGTGGGCGTGGATTACGCCGAAACCGCGATGTTCTTTGCCCTGCAGGAGGCGGGGGTGAAGGTCGTCGATGGCCAGCAGATCATGCTGGGCGCGCGCGAGATCAAGAATGTCGACGAGATCCACCTGCTCAATCAGGCGGCCTCGATGGTGGACGGCGTCTATCACATGATCTGGGAAGAGCTGAAACCCGGCGTGCGTGAGAACGAGATCGTGGCGATGGCCAACAAGATGCTCTACGACATGGGATCGGACGATGTGGAGGCGATCAACGCGATTTCGGGCGAACGCTGCAACCCGCATCCGCATAACTTTACCGACCGGCTGTTCCGGCCCGGCGATCAGGCATTCTTTGATATTCTGCAATCCTATCAGGGTTATCGCACCTGCTACTACCGGACCTTCAACATCGGCCGCGCCACACCGTCGCAGAACGATGCCTATATCCGGGCGCGCGAATGGCTGGATGCCGCGATCGCGCTGATCAGGCCGGGGGTGACCACGGACAAGGTGGCGGCGGTCTGGCCCACGGCGGAAAGCCTTGGTTTCCCGAACGAGTTGGCCGCCTTTGGCCTGCAATTCGGCCATGGACTGGGGCTGGCGCTGCATGAACGCCCGATCATTTCGCGGGCTGTGTCGCTGGAGAACCCGATGGTGATCGAGACGGGGATGGTCTTTGCGCTGGAAACCTATTGCCCGGCGTCGGATGGCTATTCCGCCGCCCGGATCGAAGAGGAAGTGGTGGTGACCGACACTGGCTGCGTCGTGATCAGCCTGTTCCCGGCGGAAGAACTGCCGATTGCCAACCGGTACTGAGCGGAAGCGCATGGGTTGCACCCACCTTGCGAGACTTCCCGCAGCGGTGACTGCGTTGACGGCGCAGCGCCTCCGGCGGGGGGATATTTTTGAACCAAAGAAACATGGGCGGAACGCAGATGACGCAAGTTGCAGAAGTGGCGAAGCCGGGCACCAATACCGAGGCCTATCTGCGGATGTATACCCAGATGGTGCGCATCTGGGCCTTTGAGGACCAGGCCAACCAGCTGTACCTCAGCGCCAGGATGCCCGGCCTGACCCATATGTATTCGGGCCAGGAGGCGGTGGCCGTGGGCGTCTGCGAGGCGCTGGAGGTCAGCGACAAGATCACCTCGACCCATCGCGGCCATGGCCATTGCGTGGCCAAAGGCGCCGGGTTCAAGGCGATGTTCTGCGAGTTGCTGGGCCGCGAGGAAGGCTATTGCCGGGGCAAGGGCGGCTCGATGCATATCGCCGATCAGAGCAATGGCAATCTGGGGGCCAATGCCATTGTCGGCGGCTCCATGGGGATCGCAACCGGCGCCGCGCTGAGTGCCAAGCGGCAGGGCAATGGCGGGGTCGCGGTCTGTTTCTTTGGCGATGGCGCGACCGCACAGGGCCTGATGTATGAGGTGATGAACATGGCGGCGCTGTGGAAATTGCCGGTGATCTATGCCTGCGAGAACAATGGATACAGCGAATATACCAAGACCGCCGAGATTGCCGCAGGGTCGCTGACCGCGCGGGCCGAGGCCTTTGGCATCGAGGCGCACAAGGTCGACGGGCAGGATGTGCTGGCGGTGAATGCGCTGACCCAATCGTTGGTTGCGCGGGCGCGCAAGGGAGAGGGGCCGTTCTTTATCGAGCTCGAAACCTATCGCTATCACGGCCACCATGTCGGCGACATCAACCGCACCTATTACCGCTCCAAGGAAGAGGAGGCGGGGTGGCATGCCGACCGTGACCCGATCACCAATTTCGGCAAATGGCTGAGCGATCAGGGCCTTGCCCCGGAGGCCGAACTTGCCGCGATCCGTGCGGATGTGCAGGCCGAGGCCGAGGCGGCGGTCGCCTATGCGCTGGCCGCGAAATACCCCGATGCGTCGGAGGTCGACATGCATGTCTATGCGGCGACCGACCCCGCCACATTGCAAGCCGGAGCTTGACCGATGCGTGAAATCACCCTGTCCAAAGCCGTCAACGAGGCGATTGCCGAAGAGATGCGCCGCGACCCTACGATCTTTGTCATCGGCGAGGATGTGGCCGAGGCGGGCACCCCCTTCAAGGTGCTCTCCGGTCTGGTCGAGGAGTTTGGCACCGACCGCGTCATCGACACCCCGATATCAGAGCCCGGTTTCATGGGTCTGGCTGTCGGTGCCGCGATGACCGGCAGCCGTCCGATCGTGGATCTGATGTTCGGCGATTTCCTGTTTCTGGTCATGGACCAACTGTGCAATCAGGCGGCCAAGGCGCATTACATGTCGGGCGGCAAGCTTTCGGTGCCCCTCGTCCTGCGCACCAATCTGGGCGCCACCCGCCGCTCTGCAGCACAGCACAGCCAATCGCTGCATGCGCTGGTGGCGCATATTCCGGGCCTGAAGGTGGCCATGCCGTCGAGCGCCTATGAGGCCAAGGGGCTGATGAAAACCGCAATCCGGGACAATAATCCGGTGGTGATATTCGAAGACAAGCTGATGTATCAGGACAAGGCCGAGGTGCCGGAAGAGGAATATCTGATCCCCTTCGGCGTCGCCAATATCAAGCGCGAGGGCACCGACATAACCCTGATCGCCACGTCGTCGATGGTGCAGGTGGCTGAGAAGGCCGCGGTTATTCTGGCGGCGGAGGGGATCAGTGCCGAAGTGATCGACCCGCGCACCATCGTGCCGCTGGACGAGGCGACGCTGATTGCGAGCGTGAAAAAGACCGCCCGCGCCATCGTGATCGACGAGGGCCATCAATCCTATGGCATTACCGGCGAGATTGCCTCGCGCCTGAATGAAAAGGCGTTCTATCATCTGGATGCCCCGGTGATCCGCATGGGTGCCATGGATGTGCCGGTGCCTTTTTCGCCCGCGCTGGAGGATCTGACGGTGCCGACGCCCGAGACTGTCGCCGCCATGGCCCGTCGTCTGGTCGCGGGGGAGATGATCCATGCCCTTTGACGTGATCATGCCCGCGCTGGGGATGGCGCAGGAGACCGGGATATTGGTGCGCTGGCTGAAAGAGCCGGGCGATGCCGTGACCAAGGGCGAGCCGCTGATCGAGGTCGAGACCGACAAGGCGGTGCAGGAGATCGAGGCGCAGGCCAGCGGGTTTCTGAGCGCGTTGTCGGCGCAGGCCGGTGATGAGGTGCCGGTCGGGCAGGTGATCGGCCTGATCGTGGAGAGCGCGGATGCGGTGACGGGTGGGGCTGCTGCGGCGCGCGCGGCTGTAGCCGAGGCTGAAGCTGCGGTCGTGGAACGGGTTGCGGAGCCCGAGGCCGAACCTGTGACGGCGGCTGCGGCACCTGCCCCCGCACCGCACCCTGTTGCAGAACCCATCCCGGTTGGTCGCCTCTTTGCCTCGCCCAAGCTGCGCCGGGTCGCGGCGGAGGAAGGGCTCGACCTGTTCTTGCTCGCCCGCGCCGGTTATGCCCAGCCCTGGCATATGGCCGATCTGGACGCCTTGCGCGCTCTGGCTGCCGCCAATGCCGCTGCACCAGATCAAATTGGCACCGCGAAATCGCAGCAATCTGCGCCTTTGGGTCAAACCAGCGCCCTCGGCCATGTCGCCGCCCGCGTGTCCGGCGCGCCCTGTGCCGAATTCCTCGACTGGATGGCTGTCGAGGGCAAGATTGCCCTGCCCGCCTCGGCGCTTTATGCCAGTTTTGCCGCCGCCGCCTTGCGCGCCGCCATGCCGCAGGACCGGATCATCGTCGGGCTAGTCAGCCTCACCGATGAAGGCCTTTCTGCGCTCCGCCTGCTCGCCGATCCCGACCATGCGCGCCTGTCGCATCAGCCGGGAACTGACGCCGCAGCGACGCTGATCCTGCGCGATCTGACCGACAGCCCGCTGACCGCGCTGCGGCCTCTTGCATCTGATCCGGTCCCGGTGCTGACCATCGCCCGCGATGGCGGCGATCTGCGCGTCAGCCTCGATTACCCGGCAGGCACGCTCGACGACGCGGCCGCACTCAGCATCATCAGCGGACTGGCCACAAGGCTCGCCGAACCGCTTGCCCATCTGGTCTGACTGACCTGACCCAACCCACGACCTGCCCCGGAGAATATCATGCAGCACACCGATCTTTATATCGACGGCCAATGGCGGCCTGCCTCGGACGGGGCGCGGTTCGATGTGATGAACCCGGCGGATGCGACGGTGCTGGCCTCGGTCGCCTCGGCCACGCTGGCGGATGCGGCCACCGCACTCGACGCGGCGCAGGCGGCGTTCGGGCCATGGGCGGCCAGGACGCCGCGCGAACGTTCGGTCATTCTGCGCAAGGCGTTCGATCTGATGACCGCGCGCCTGCCCGAGTTTGCACGGCTGATCACGCTGGAAAACGGCAAGGCGCGCAGCGATGCGATGGGCGAGGCGGCCTATGCCGCCGAATTCTTTCGCTGGTTCAGTGAAGAGGCGGTGCGCAATGAAGGTTATGTCGCCCATGCTCCTGCTTCTGGCGCGCGTATTCTGGTGCAGCATAAACCGGCCGGGATCGCGGTGCTGATCACGCCGTGGAATTACCCTGCCGCGATGGGCACCCGCAAGATCGCGCCCGCGCTGGCCGCCGGTTGCCCGGTGATCATCAAACCCGCGTCGGAAACGCCGCTGACCATGCTGGCGCTGATGCCGCTGCTTGAGGAGGCGGGCGTGCCCAGGGGCGTGGTGCAGGTCCTGCCCTCGCGCAATACCGGCGCGCTGGTCGATCACATGCTGCATGATCCGCGCGTTCGCGTGGTCAGCTTTACCGGATCGACGCAGGTGGGCCGCAAACTGCTGCATGCCGCCGCCGATCAGGTGATCAAACCCGCGATGGAACTGGGCGGCAACGCGCCGTTGATCGTGTTCGAGGATGCCGATCTGGATGTGGCCGTGACCGGCGCGATGCTGGCCAAGATGCGCAATCTGGGCGAGGCCTGCACCGCCGCGAACCGGTTCTATATCCACGAAACCGTGGCTGATGCCTTTGCCGAGAAATTCTGCGCCGCGATGGCCGCACTCAAGGTCGGCAACGGGCTTGAGGAGGGTGTCGATGTCGGCCCGCTGGTCAATGCCGATACCCGCGACAAGGTGGCGGGGTTTGTCGACGATGCGCTGGCAAAGGGGGCCCGTCTGCTGCTGGGCGGGGTGCGTCCGAACGGGCCGGGCTATTTCTATCCGCCGACCGTGCTCAGCCATGTGCCTGCCGACGCCGCCTGCCTGCGTGACGAGATCTTTGGCCCCGTCGCCGCCTTGCAGACATTCACCGATGAGGCGGATGTGATCGCGCGCGCCAACGATACCGAATACGGGCTGGTTGCCTATGTCTTTACCGAAAACATGAAGCGCGGGCTGCGCGTCTGCGAGGCGCTCGATTTCGGGATGGTCGGGTTGAACCGGGGTCTGGTGTCGGACCCGGCGGCTCCGTTCGGCGGCACTAAACAGTCCGGCCTCGGGCGTGAAGGCGGGCATGAGGGCATGAAGGAATTCATGGAAACCCAGTATATCAGCGCCAATTGGTAAATGGGCGCGCCGGTCCCCCATTGTGGTGATGGACCGGCCCGGTTTGTTGCACCATGACATATGACGGGCTGCGCGGCAGGGGCTGCGCGGCAAGCCAACAGATCGGTCAGAGTGTGAGGTTTACAGTGGCGGGCCGTGTGGCAAAAGGCATTTTGCCCGGAGTTTCGGGATGACGAGACGGGCGGCGACGCTCAAGGATGTGGCGCAGCTTGTGGGCGTGCATCCATCGACCGTTTCGCGCGCGCTCTCGCCCGAGACGCGCGATCTGGTGGCGGACGCGGTGGTGGAAAAGATCGCGCGCGCCGCGAAAGAACTGGATTACCAACCCAATTCCACCGCCTTCAGCCTGCCGACCAAAAAGTCGATGACTCTGGGCATCGTGGTGCCCGATATCACCAACCCGATCTTTCCGCCGATCGTGCGTGGCATCGAAAGTGCGATTGCCACGGCGGGCTATATGGCGATCGTGGTCAATACCGATGGCGAGGCGGGCAAGGAGGCGGCGGTGATCCGGCTGTTGCGCGCGCGGGGTCGACGGGCTGATCCTTGCCACCACGCTGGCGGGCGAGGCGCGGGTGGCGCTGGCCGATCTGCCTGCCGTTAGTGTCAACCGCCGGCCCGGTGATGCGACGGTATCCTCGGTTACCAATGACGACATCTCGGGCATCATGCAGGCGCTGCATCATGTGGCGGCGCTGGGCCATCGCCGGGTCGCGCATATCACCGGGCCGATGTCGAGTTCGACCGGCACGCAGCGCCATGACGCGTTTTGTAGCGCGGCCGCAGCACTCGGCCTTGAGAACTGGCAGGATCTGATCGTTGCCAGCCACACCTGTCGCGAGGATGAGGGCTATCGCTGCGCGCATGCATTGCTGGACCGGGACGCGCGGTTTACCGCGATCATCGGCGCAAATGACCTGATCGCATTGGGTGCGATCCGCGCGCTGCAAGAGCGGGGATTGTCCTGCCCTGCCGATATCTCGGTGACCGGGTTTAACGACATTCCCCTGGTCGACCGGCTGCAACCGCCGCTGCCCACGGTGCGGATCGACGGTCAGGAGATGGGCCGCCGCGCGGGGCAGTTGTTTCTGGAGAAGATCGCCACTCCGGCCGCCCAGCGCATCCCCTTGCACGAGGTGCTGCCCGTCACGCTGGTCGCGCGCGGCACCACGGGGCCGATGCGGGCGCGGTAGGGGGTGGTCTCAAATGAGGACCGGCGCGGTTGACGGTTTGCGCGACAGCGAAACACAGGGCAGCGCCTGACCGCCGGATGGGCGCAGCAACGCTAAAAGCCGGGCGTGCTGATGCTTGGCTTTACCATGAAGATGCAGATCACCATCATCGTGCTTTCTGCGGTGTTTCCGATCATCATCAACGCCTGGGCCGGGGTGAAAACCACCGAGAAATCGCTGCTTGCGGCGGCCAAGGTCTTTGGCGCGAACAAGAGGGACCTCTATCTCAAGGTCGTTCTGTCCTATACATTGCCCTTCATCATCTCGGGCATCCGGCAGGGTATCGGGCGCGGTCTGGTCGGCGTGGTCATTGCCGAGATTTTCGGCGGCTCCAACGGGCTCGGCTACCTGATCTCGCGCTCTGCCGACACGTTCGATTCAGAACTTGTGCATGCGGTGCTCTTGCTGCTCGCTGTCATTTCGCTGAGCCTGATCAAGATCACCCGCGTACTTGAAGTCCATGTGGCCCCATGGCGGCAGATCAACAAGCTGTAGCGACCATATTGCACGAGACGACACTGGACCAAGTGCCGGCCATCGGTCTGCGCCCGCTTTACCTGCAGGTGCGCGAGCGTCTGTTGCGGCGTCTGATCGACGGTGACTGGCAACCCGGCGACATGATCCCGAGCGAGAACCTTTTGGCGGCGGAATATCAGGTGAGCCAGGGCACGGTGCGCAAGGCCATCGACACGATGGTGCGCAAAAACCTGCTGCGCCGCAGGCAGGGCAGCGGCACCTATGTCGCCAATTCCAACGATGACCGCTTCGTATTCCAGTTCTTTCGCCTGCAGCCCGACAGCGGCCCCCGCGTCCTGCCCTCCTCGCGGATCATCTCTCTGGGCCGGGCCAAAGCCCCTGTCCCGGTGTCCGCTGCACTGGGCCTGCCCACAGGCGCCGACGTCATCCTCCTGCGCCGCCTGCGCCTGATCGACGGCATGTCCGCACTGGTCGAGACGATCTGTCTGGACGCTGCCCGCTTTGACGGCTTTCCTGCGGCCCGCGATACGCCCAACAACCTCTATGACCTCTATTCGCAGCGCTGGAACATCACGATTGGCCGGACAGGGGAACGGATCAAAGCCGTGGCCGCCGAACCGGACGAGGCCCGCGCGCTCGGCTGTGCCATCGGCGCGCCGCTGCTGCAGGTCGAGCGCATCGCCCGCGATCTGGAAGACCTGCCAACGGAATACCGCCTGTCACGCTGCCTGACCGGCCAGTTTCATTATGTGAATCAGTTGAGTTAGTAAAGCCGGGTCCGCTCTACAGAGCATTCAGGCTTCATTGCGAATGCCTTTCTTCTCTTTCCAGATTTGTCACCAGACAAATCGGGGCGCGCCTGCCTGCCCCCGGCCGGCGCGTTGCGCCTACCCAGGCAGACGCGCCCCGATTGGCAATGTCGCACCAAGCCTCCAAAAGCTGTTGCCTGCGGGATTGCGCCCTTGGCAAGGCGACGGTCGTCTCGCCACTGACGAGACGCCTGATCGGCGCCGACGAATCAATCAAACCGGGTCGCGAAAACCGTCCCTCACTCCCCATCCGCCTCTTCCCCATCGATCAACCGCAGCACCTCGGTCGCGGCGAGGCGCGCTTCCAGCCTTGCGGCCTGCTCCGCCCGCTCGCCATCCCCGGCACGGATCGCCGCCACCACGTCACGCAGGTTGGCCACGCTCTGCGCCGACCGCTCCACCGAGCGGCGCGGATGCGCCAGCCCGACCGCGCGCCAGCGCCAGACCTGCGCCAGCACAGTGGACAGCATCTTGGACAATGTCGCACTGCCGGCCCCTGCATGGATCGCCTCGTAAAACGCGTTCTTGGCGGTCAGGATCGTCTTGGGATTGCCCCCGGCATAGGCGCGCTCCATCTCGGCAAAGGCGGCATCCAGCGTCGTCAGATGCGCGGGCGTCGCGGCTTCGGCAAAGAGCCGGGCGCAAAGTCCTTCCAGCGCCTCACGAATCCGGTAAAGCTCATTCGCCTCGGTCACGGTCAGCGCGCGCACCACCGGACCCTTGTTCGGAATAAGGCTGATCAACCCCTCGGACTCAAGCTGGCGCAGGCCCTCACGCAGCACGGTGCGCGACACGCCCAGCATTTCGGTCATCTCACGCTCGGTCAGGCGGCGACCCGGGGCAAGATTGCCCTCGATGATCTCGGTGCGCAACGTGTGCAACACCTGCTCTCGCAATGGTGCCGCCGCGCGTTTGACTGTCAGCCTGCCGTCCATAAGGTGCCTCTTGACTTGGATTGTATTACGATACTACAGTTTCTTACTGCCATAGATATGCTGGGTGAGGAGATATCGCGTGAGTGACGCTAAAATCAAAGTGGGAATCGTCGGACTGGGACGCTGGGCGCGGGTGCTCGCCCGCGGCTCGCTGCAATCCGACAAGATGGAAATCGTCAAGGGCTTCAGCCGCAGCGCCGACACCCGCGCCAAATTCGAGGCCGACACCGGCATCGCCACCGTTGACAGCCTCGAGGCGCTGCTCGCCGATCCCGAGATCAAGGGCGTGGTCCTGACCGTGCCCAATGAACAGCACCTGCCGGTGGCAGAGGCGGTGGCCAGGGCGGGCAAACATATCTACACCGAAAAGCCCATCGCCAACACGCTGGAAAACGGCATCCGGCTGGAGGCATTGCAAGAGACTTACGGCGTGCGCGCCATGGTCGGCCATTCCGCCCGTCTGCTGCGCGGCGCGCGGATGATGAAAAAAGCGATCGACTCGGGCGAACTGGGCACGCTTTCCTTCATGGAATCGAACTTTTCGAACGAACGCGCGCTCGAACTGACGCCGGACACCTGGCGCTGGTACCGGCATCGCGCGCCGGGCGGCCCGCTGTCGCAGCTGGCCACGCACCTCTTTGACTCGCTCTACATGCTCGGTGGCGAGATCGAGGAAGTCAGCTCCATCGCCTCCAAACTCTCGCCCGTCGGTGCCGAAGTCGATGACCAGTCGATGACCACCCTGCGTTTCAAAAGCGGCGCGCTGGGTTATGTCGGGTCCTGCTGGACCTCGCCGGGGATCTATTTCATCCGAGTTTACGGTCAAAAAGGCCTGATGCATTTCGAACTCGACTTTGGAAGCTGGGACGATCCCGACAAGGTCCACGAAACCTCGACCCTTTATATCCAACGCGGCAAGGATTGCTACGGCAAGCGCGAAGTACTGGAAATGGGCGCGTCCAACATGTTCACCGACGAACTCGACATGTTTGCACAGATGTGTGCGACCGGCAAAGCGGTGGAGCTTGCGGCGGCCAACGGCATCGTCGCTCTGGGCATCGTCAACGCCGCCCTCGCCTCGATCGAGCGGAACGGGCAATGCGTCAAGCTGTCCGAGATCATCGAGAACGCCCGCGCGAATGTCGCCGCCGGCAAAGACGCAGCCTGAAGGGAGGACCAGCCATGTCGCGTTATTTCATCGAACTGACCCAGCCCGAAATCAAGGCGCAGTTCGAGCGGCATCCGCTGGTCATCCTGCCCTGCGGCAGCGTCGAACAGCATAGCGCCCATCTGCCGACGGGCACCGATATCTACGCGGCCAATTCGGTGTCGCATGCCGTGGCCGAACTGATGGACGGGATCGTGCTGCCCGGCGGGCCGCTGGGCGTCACCCCGATGCACATGCCCTACGAGGCAACGATTTCGCTCAGCCCCGAAACCTATCAGCAGGTGCTGATCGAAACCTGCGTCTCGACCGCACAGCACGGGGCCAGGAAACTGCTGATCGTCAACTGGCATGAGGGCAACTCTGCCTCTATCGCGCTGGCGGCGGAAAAGCTGCACCGCACCCACGGGATGAGCGTGCTGATCGTACAGGCCTGCTATGTCGCCGAAGAATTGTGGGGGCCAAGCTGCGGCGGCCTGACCCACGCGGGCGAGATCGAGGCGTTGGCCGTGCTGCCCGATCATCCGCATCTGGTGCATCTGGACCGGGTCGGCAAATCCTCGGAAAAGCGGCAGGGCGAACATATGGACAAACTGCGCCGCACCCGCAGCTATGTCCCGATCCTGACCGATATCCGCTCCATCGCGCCGACCGGCTGGTATGGCGACCCGGCCCCCGCCACCGCCGAACGCGGCCGCCAGATGATCGCCGATGTCGCCGGTGCCATCGCCAAGGAAGCCACGGCGATCTTTGCACAACTCGACCGGATTCAAGGCCCCGCTGCCCAAGATATCGCGGCACAGTAACCCATGGCCACGCGCATCACCCTTGCCGATGCCACCGAACTGGACATGCCCGGCCGCCGCTCGCGCGAGATTTTCTCGGGCGCAAACGGCGCCGACAGCACGATCCGGCTGGTCGAAATTGCGGTGCCCCTGCCCGGAGCCGCACCCCGCCCGCCGCATTGGCACCCCGACAGCGAGGAATGTATCCATGTCCTAGCCGGTCAGGGCGTGACCTGGGTGGACGGGTCCGATTTTGCGATACAGCCGGGCGATACGATCCGGGTGGCGGCGGGTGAACATCACGTCAGCCGCAACACTGGCGATACTCCTTTGGTATTGCTTTGCTTTTTCCCTGTCCCTGTCATCAGCTTCATGACCGAACCAGAGGGCCCCCATGCCTGACGTCATCTGCCTGCGCCCGAAGGCGGATTTCACCGCCATCGGCATCACCCCGCCCGAGACGCTGGACATCGCCTATATGACCCCCGACGCCGCGGGCCTCGCCACCGCAATGAAAGGCGCGCGCGCGTTGGTCATCCCCGCCGTTGGCCCGGCGGTCGCATCCGATCTGTTCCGGGGCACCGCGCTGAAACTGGTGCAGGTCACGGGCGCGGGGCTGGACCGGGTCGATCAGGCGACACTCAAGGCTGAAGGCATCGCCTTGGCCAATGTCCCCGGCGGCTCCAACGCGGCCTTGGGCGAATATGTCGTGGGCAATGCCATCGCTCTCTCGCGCGGCTTCAGCGCCGCGACGCAACAAATCCTTTCCGGCAATTACGCAGATCACCGCAAGGCCATGGTCAGCGCCAGCCTGCGCGGTCTTGGCGGCCTTACTGTCGGCCTCGTCGGGATGGGGGCCATCGGCCTCTCCGTGGCGCAGCGCTGCCGCGATATGGGGGCCGATATCGTCTATTACGACCCCGCCCCGCCCCGCGACAAGTCGGCCCTCAACCAACTCGGCGCGCAGGCGATGGACCTCGACGCGCTGCTCGCCCATGCCGATATCGTCACGCTGCATGTGCCGCTGATCCCCGCCACCCGCAATCTGATCGGGGCTGACAGGCTCGCGTTGATGCAGCGTGACGCGATCCTGTTCAACGCCGCGCGCGGCGGCATCGTGGACGAAGCGGCGCTGGCGGCAGCACTGGAGCGCGGCCACCTGCTTGGCGCGGCAGTCGATGTCTATTCGACCGAGCCGCCCACGCCCGACAACCCGCTGCTCACCCTGTCCGCCGCTGCCGCGCGGCGGATCATCCTGACGCCACATATCGCCGGGGTCAGCCGGCAATCCTTTCAGCATCTCTTTGCCGAGGCTTGGGCCAACGTGACCCGCGTGCTGATCGACGCGCAACCGCCGCGCCACACAGCGTAACCACAGCTCCCGTCAGGACGCCCGATGCAAAGCCTTGTGAACGAATTCGGGGTCACGACATTGGCGCTGATCGCGGTGGCGGCCATCATCACCTCCTCTATCCACGGGGCGATCGGCGTGGCGGGCGGTATCCTGATGACGGCGGCGCTGGCGCTGCTGATCGGGGTCAAGCCTTCGGTCCCGGTGATGAGCATCGCGCTGATCATCAGCCACGGCGCGCGCAGCCTGATGAATGTCAGGGAAATCGACTTTCGGGTCTATGCGTCGGTGATGCTCGCCGCGACGCCCTTCATCACGATGTCGAGCTACCTTTACGTCTCGTTTTCGGTCACCATGGTCGCTTGGGTGCTGGCCATCGTGATCCTGACCTCGGTGCCGCTGCGACACTGGGCCAAGGCGCGCAAGATCCGGGCCGGGCATCGTACGCTGGCCGTGGCGGGCGCGGCCTATGGCACGCTGGCGGGGGTGTCCATCGGGTAGGGGCAGATCCTGATCCCGTTCCTGCTCGGCTATGGGCTGACCAAGGAAGCGTTTGTCGCCACCATCGCTTTATCGCGCTCTCGACCAATATCGTGCGGATTTCGGTCTTCGGCACCTCGGATATCATGACGCCGGATTATGCGCTGCCCGGGCTGTGACCGGCCTGCTGATGATCCCCGGCACTTATATCGGGCGCAACATGCTGCGGCTGATGGCGAACGGCACGCATGACCGGCTGGTCGACGGGTTCGCCATTCTGGGTGGGCTGAACTTTCTCTACCTCGCCATCACCGGGTAACCGCCGGGGTCAGGCCCTCGGGCCGATGGTCGTCGTCAGATCGCCCAGACCCGCGACGCGCACCACACAGACATCGCCGGGCAGCAGCGGGCCGACCCCGGCGGGCGTGCCGGTCATGATCACATCGCCGGGGCACAGCGTGACCGATTGCGACAGGATCGCGATCACCTCGGGCACCGACCAGATCAGATCGGCCAGATCGCCCTTCTGTTTCTCGACCCCGTTGACGCTGAGCGTGATCGCCCCGCTGGCCGGATGCCCGACCGCTGCCACCGGATGCACCGGACCGAGCACGGCAGACCGGTCAAACCCCTTGCCAAAATCCCATGGCCGCCCCTTGTCACGCGCCGCGATCTGCAAATCGCGCCGGGTCAGATCATTGCCCGGCCCGTAACCCCAGACATGGTCCAGCGCATCCGCGATGGCGATATCGCGGCCTCCGGTGCCGATCACCACCACCAGTTCCGCCTCGTGATGCAGGTTCGCGGTCAGCGGCGGATAGGCCACCGTTTCGGCATCGTTCACGATGGCATCCGCGGGTTTCATGAAAAAGAACGGCGGATCGCGGTCCGGGTCCATGCCCATTTCGCGGGCGTGCTCGGCATAGTTGCGGCCGACGCAGAATATCCGGCGCA
>Ga0105054_10004222_pt1 | contig 21615 bp, 15 predicted proteins | sample BON02_FD_78091 | JGI IMG/M metagenome (GOLD analysis project Ga0105054, IMG submission 78091) | Freshwater microbial communities from Lake Bonney liftoff mats and glacier meltwater in Antarctica - BON-02 (megahit assembly) | ecosystem: Environmental > Aquatic > Freshwater > Ice > Glacier...
CAACCCAAACCCCAAACCTTGTGACACCGACACCGACACCGCGTTGCAAGCAGTCCAGTCCTCGAGTCCCGAGAGAGGAGAAGAGGTTAGAAATGGCCCGAGTCACCGAGCTCCACATCGATTTGTCCACCAACAAACAAAAAGAAAATGTTCAACCCAACGCAACTAGGATGGAAAGGGTCCCGCCCGCCTCTCCATTCTACCAATATCTACTTATTACGTATGCTTTCTCTTTCGATTTCATTTGACTGCCGCGTCGGCGCATTCGTTGTTCTTTCCATGCGACCAAGCTATTTGAAGACATCAGTGCCTGTCTAAATTTGAGTAGTCCCGCCCTCTCCATCCTCCTCCTCGCCGCCTTCCCCGCTATCCTCGAAGAAGGAGAGGCTCAATTCCTCGAGCGGCGGCGGAGGCGGCACACTCAGGCCCTTGCCCGTCATGTCTTGGACAGTGTACTCGCCGGAAGAGAGGGTGAAGAAGAGGTTCCGGCCCAGTCCTCGCGTGGGCTTGTAGACATGCCGCTGTGAAGTGGTGTTGGTATATTTTGCATGTTATGTTGGAGGTCAGTAAATCTCACTCTACCTCCAGACCTGCCTGCACCATTGATTGCGCGCCCGCCCTTTTGACTTCTCTGTTGCCTACCTGCCAGCAAATGCCAAACATCCGCACGTCGTCGCTCAAGGCCCTGTCGTAGGTGGCCTTGTCTCCTAGCTGGATGATGGCTGTTTGTTTAAGTGAGAAGGAGGGAGGAGACAGAGGTGCATGAGTGAGAGTTTAGGTCTTTGCCGCTGATTCCAGAATGATTTCATGCATTGCACTTCTTCCACTCCCACGTACCTGTTCTTGGCCCCGTTTCCCGCAAATCGTCAGTCCGCTGCCGCCTCCCCCTCGCGCGCATCGCCTCCAACACCACCACCGCCTCCACCTCGCCAATCCCGCCCAAGCCCGCGAAGATCTGAAACAGGTCCCGCGCCGTGACCGTGTCGGGGATGTGGTCAAGGAAGACCTTCAGCGGGTAGTACCGGTACGACAAGTGCTGCCGCACCCCCTCCACCAGCTGCTCAGCCGCCGCCAAGCTGGGCACGTGCTCCTTGTCCCAGTCCGCCATTTGACGGGCGATGACGGCGGCGGGCGAACGGTTGGGGGGCGGCAGCTTCTTCTCCTTTTTCTCCTTCTTCTCCTTGTGCTTCTTCTTCTTTTTGAGCAAGTTTGGGTCGCAGACAGCGTCAGCGGCCGCGACGGTGGCTTCTTCATTGACCTTGCCAGTCCAAGGGCGAGGAGATGAGGGAGAAGGAGGAGGAGAAGGAGGAGATGGGATGGCGCTGGACTCCGGGGATGGCGATGATGCTGCCGACTCTCTCCGACGTCGCCGCGACGACGACTTTGGCTTGGAAAAAGCATCTATTTGCGAGATGCCTGTCGGATATTTCACATCTAGTACTGCCTCGCCAGGCGGTGCCGCCTTCTTTCTCCGGCGCTTGGGTGACCCTCCCGGCCTTGTCTCGTCTTCAGGCGCTGCTGCCACATCAATAAGTCGGCTCGAAGAGGAGACCTCTGGCGGTGGCAATGGTGGCAAGGGAAGAGGGAGGTCGTCCACGACAAAGGCTGGGCCGCTTGCAAACCCTCGTCTCTGTTTCTGTTGTGCCAAAAAGCCTTGGTTGGGGAGGGTGCGGTAGGAGGGAGGGATTAGAGAGGCCGTGATTGATGATATATAGATGTCCTGATCCGGTCCTCCAGAAAAACTCAGCCATTTCGCCCTGCTACAGCTACAACTCAACACCAACCTGGTAGTGGTGGTCGTCCAGACGACAAGGCTGACGCCTCCCGAGGCAAGCACGGGCACGTCGAGGAGGAGGAAGAGGCAGCAGCGGCAGCAGCAGCAGCGGCAGCAGGATGGCGGCCCGACAGGATACTTTGAGCCCACGGCTGCGTGCGATGGACGAGCAGGCGCATGGCGATAAAGACAAGGACCGGGTCTTAAAGGAGCATGCTGGCGGACTGTATGGGTGAGTAGATGGTGGGTGTGAGTGGTGGAAGGACGCAAAGGAAACATGAAGAATTGGAGGAGGAGGCTCAGGAGCCGTCGAACGAACGCACGCGTGTACGTTTTTTGTCTCCGCAATGCCGCCACACACAAATTACAGCTTTTCATTTGTTTCATTATTGCCTGCTTTCATTTCGCTATTTCACTCATTTCTTTAGGAAGTTGTATTATACATTCTCTGTCACACTTTTCATAGAAAAGTCAAAGGCGTTCTGAAAGAGGCGGAACCAGGGCGTGTAAACCTCCCCACCCTCCGCCTCCCCACCCGCAGGAGGCATCCAAGGCATTTGCCAGCGCAGCCAGGAGCGCTCTGGATGGGGCATCATGGCCAGGTGTCGGCCATCCGGGGAGCAGAGGGCTGCCACACCCTTTGGGGAGCCATTGGGGTTGAAGGGATACTCCTCTGTCCCTTCCCGTGCCCCACCCTGGCCGCAAGGGTCGACGTATCGCACCGGGGCCAGGTCCTGGCGGAGAACGTGGGTCAGGACAGCATCGTTCTCAAACTGCGCCTTCCCCTCCCCATGTGCACTCCATACGCCGACCACGGTTCCTTCCAGGCCCTGCAGCAGCACGGCGGGGCTGGGCCCGACCTGCACGGTCACAAAGCGGCTTTCGAAGCGCCCGCTCTCATTTTCCCCCAACCATGCAGCCGTCCCATCAGAAGCCGCAGGCGAGCTGCCGTCCGTGCCAATGTCAAGGCCAGGCACAATGCCCAGGGCAACGAGCAGCTGGCATCCATTGCAGAGTCCTAGGGACCAGGTCTCCGGCCGGGCAAAGAAGCGCCGCAGCTGGGCTTCCGCACGGGGATTTCCTGCCAGCACGCTCCTCCAGCCTCGCGCCGAGCCCAAGGCATCCCCGTAGCTGAAGCCCCCCACAAAGGCCAGGCCGTGAAAAGACTGGAGGTCCACCTGGCCCTGCAGCAGGTCGTACACTGTCAGATCCCAGACCTCGAAGCCCGCGCTGTGCAGAGCCGCCGCCATCTCCCGGTCGCCGTTGCTGCCTTGCTCTCGCAAAACGCCCACTCGGGGCTTCGGAAGGGTGGAGGCGGGCGGGGCGGGTGTAGTTGTTGCACGAGGAGGAGAAAAGACCCACTCGGGCCGGCGCTGGCGTGGGAGGAGTGCTTCTTCAGCCTCGATGCAGGCCGGATTGGCTTGAAGCTTCTCGAGCTGGAAGCTGGTCGCTTGCCACTCCGCACGCAAGACGTCCATGTCCTCGCGCAAAACCTCCTGCCCATCGGCCGCCACGATCACCATCTCACGTTGCGGCGTCGAGGCCCCAATGACGAAATGTGGCACCTGCTGGCTCTGCAGCGCATCCCGGACCTTGGCCACGTCCTGAGGCTTGAGCTCCAACACCAACCCCAGCTCTTCCGCAAAAAGGGCAGCCTCTGTCGAGACCGAAGATTGAGAGGACGAGGTATGTGGTGGCAACGTTAGTCTGGCGCCGGCATCTCCGCTCAAGGCCATCTCCAAGACCGTAGTGACCAAGCCCCCGGAGCTCACGTCGTGGCAGGCCTGAATCAGGCCCTCATGCGCCAGCTTCTGTACCGTCTCAAACGCGCGGCGCATCAGGGATGGGTCCAACATGTCTGGCGTCTTCTTCTCCTCGTCCACGCCCACAATTTGCGCCCAGGCCGAGCCGCCAAGGCTTTCCGTTGCCGTAACCTTCCCGCTCAGCTTTAGAAGCAAGAGGATGCCCTCCTCTCCCCTACCCGCGCTCGGCACCTTCACGTCGGGGGTCAGAACTCGGGAGATATCGGCACAAGGGGCGTAGGCCGTGACGACGACAGTGGCCGGGCAAGGCACCCGCACGCCGTCCTCGCAGTCCGTGGCCATGGACAAGGAATCCTTGCCACCGTCCAAGGCCAGGCCCAGGTCCAGCAGCACTCTCCGCAGCGCCTCCACGCCCTCGTACAGCTGCCCCGCGGCCTCCCCCTCCCGGCCCGGCCACATCCAATTGGCCTGCAGCTTGATGTCCGCCCAGCGCGTGAGTGGCGCCGAGACTAGGTTCGTGAGTACCTCCCCCACGGCCATGCGCACCATGGCGGAAATGCTCTCTTTTGTGCCCGCCAGCCCGATGCCAGGACACTCACCTAAGGCCGAGGACACGCCCTCCTTGCCCCAAAAAGACAGGGCCATCACACCTACATCTCCCACCGGCAGGTGCAGGGGCCCTACGCAAGGTTGCGCTGCCACTAGCCCCGTGATGCTGCGATCTACTTTATTCGTCAAAAAGGCCTTGCTCCCCACAGACACCGTGCCCAGGACGGCCCGTAAGACTTTACGGAGCGCCATAGGAGAAGCAGCCTCCTCGACATCGCCACTGGTCCCTGTTCTTGACTCCGCGTCCGACGCCGCGGCTGAGCTCCTCGTTGCTGTCGCCTGAATCACGCGCTTGGGCCGGCGCGAAAGCAAGGGCTCCAGCGGCAAGTCCACCAGAGGTCGAGCCCGCGGCCGTCCATCCACCGCCTCCTCCTCGTCCTCATACACCCGAATAGCACCACGGCCCGTAATATGACCCACCACCTCCATAGGCGTGGCCTCCCGGCGGCAGATCCGGTCCAGGGTGGCAAGCGCTTGCGAACCTTGGACCAGCACGCCTTGACTCTCTTGGTACTCGGCCCCCCACACTTCCAGCGGCGTCAGGCTGGAGTCTCCCCGCTGGATTCGGTTCAGAAACACGTCCGCGCCCACCGGGGCCACCAGCTCCTTTAGCACATTGGCGTTACCACCAGCCCCCTGATCGTGCACGCTCTCCAGCAGCAAGGACTGCGAGGAATGGTGCATCTCCAGGCAGGCCCGCACCACGCGCCCCACCTTGTTGCCCATCTCGGGGTCGCCCCGTTGCACGGCCTGCAGGTCCAGCTCCGGGTCCCCACCCACCTTGCTCGACGCCGCCCCCCCACCCAGCCCCACGCGGTAGGCGGGCCCGCCCAGCTTCACCACCGCCATGCCTACCTCGGGCTCGTTCTTGTGCACGGCCTCGGCGGGCAGCTTGCCTATGCCTGCCGAAAACATGATAGGCTTCAGAAACTCGGCGCCCTGCCAGGCCGGCATGGCCCGCACAAAGCCCCCCACCAAGGGCTCCCCGTACTTGTTGGCGTAATCAGAGGCCCCATCGCTTGCGCGCAATAGAATCTCCAGAGCCGAGGCCACGTGCCTGGGACGCTGATGGGATTGACGAATCCCCTCATTCTCGCCGTCCGACGCGCCCCCAAGCTCCAGCCTCCCCACCGCGTACCCGGCCAGGCCCGCCAGTGTGTAGCCGCCTCGTCCAGTGGCCAGAATGTCTCGAATGCGGCCTCCGACGCCCGTTTGTGCTCCTGGAAAAGGTGCGATGCTGCAAGGGAAGTTGTGAGTCTCGGCGGTGAGGCTCAGGTGCCGCACGCCGTCCACGCAGGTGTAGGGGGACGGCCGGTCGGGCGTCGCGGGTTGGAAGTCGAGCACACGCGGGCCTTTGATGGCGGAGCTGTTGTCGCAAAATGCCAGCAGCGAGTTGTCTTCTTCCTCCTTGCCCTCCTTGCCCTGCTGCTGCTGCTGCTGCTGGCGCTGCTGCCAGGGTTCCTTAACCATCTCCATCAAGCTCTTGGGCATGGCCTTCCCATCCACCACAAACTGCCCGTCAAAAGTCCAGTGCCGGCAATGCTCCGACAACGACTGGGCCACGTCGAAAATCTCCACCTCGGTCGGGTCCCGCCCAATGCCTGATACGAACAACTCTGTGAGGAAAGCCACCTCCCACGGCCCCAACCCCAGCCCGTACTTCTCACTCACGGCATGCAGCACCCCCGGGCCCTCCTTGTGCAAGGGCAGCACAATGACGCTCGCCTCCTTCTCAATGACAGTCTGCATTCGTTCCATTAGTGGTAGCGCCCACGTCTTGCCAGCCTCGCCCCATGCTGCTGCTGGTGGCATGGCAAACGGGCTTTCGGTCATGCGGTCGTAGAGAAGGGCTTCGGCTTCTGGCAGCAACGCCTCGGAACGGCTGACAATGCGATACCACCGCCCCATCTCCAGCTCCTGTAGCTTGCTCCCTGCGTCCTGGCCGGCCTGGGCTACACAACCTCGTGCCTCCAAAATCGCCCGCACGTTGCTGCTCCAGACGCTGCGAAAGGAAGGACGAGGGGCGTAGGCGCGAAGGTGGTGGCGTAGAGAGTGGTGGAGGTCATCCGAGGGCAAAAAGGCATGTGTCCAGGGCGTGGCAGCCTCCCGCAGCACGTTCGAAATGTCTCCTATCAGATTGTCGTTTCGCTCTCGCTCGTGTAAGACACTCAGGAAGTAGAAGTCTTGAACCTGCACGGCCTCTATGGCCGCGTCCAGCGCTTGGAGGCGTCGCAAGAGGATGGCCTCGCGCGGGCCGGACATGGGTGACCCCACTGTCAAAACGCGTGTAGAAGAGGGTGGTGGTGGATTTTGTGGTGGAGTTGGTATTGGGTCTCTTTTTCCGTCTTCTGCTGGCCGGCGTTGCTTGGGGTTGGGCGTCGTCATGGCCCGCCGCACGACGAGGGAGGGAGTACGCGGCTGGATTGGACAAGGAGAACGCACGAACAAAGGGAGCGGCGTGCGGGCATGCTGTCTGGCACCGTGAGATGGTCTAGAACTCAGCATGAGCAGTGCCACCAGCGCCACCAGCAGCATTCCGAGCGGCACACGCCGCCGCCGCGGCGCTTGGACGAACGTGTGCGTTCGCCTCCTCACTCCCTGCCTTCCACTCCCGTTACCGTCGTCGTCAGGGCACATTTTTCGCCGCTGCCGCCGCCTGCGCGCCTCCAAGGACCACCCCATGGCGCTGTGGGTGTTGTGGGAGGGTGTGGTGTTAGAAGGGGCACGCATTTGAGTGCGTTTGAGGGGGAATGGAATAGATACCAGCGAGGCATCAGTTTCATCATCAAATCGAAGTTTGGAGGAGGTTAAACTCGGGGGCAAAAATGCAAAGTTTCACAAACTAAGCGTGTGATGGGCGTTTTCGGGTCTTAAAACTGTGTTATATACTTTTGCTTTGATGTCTTGCTAGATTTCATCATGACGACGTCTTTTTCATCTTGTAGATTTTGCTCTTCTTCTTCTTGGGCAGGATCGACGCCAACCCACCCCCGCCCCCACCGTCCCCTCCCGTCGTGCTGCCGTTCGCTCCCACCAGGGGCCGCTTGTCCCTCCGGAAGATGATGTCGTCGTTGTTGCGGTTCAAAATCTTGCACCACCACTCGGGCGCCAACAGGAGCTCCCGGTGCCCCATCTTGGGCCAGACGTTTCGCAAGAAATAGTACAAGTGGCCTGGACGGTGGGATAAAAAGCATGTGAGATTAAGTTGCTTAGTATAAAGAAGAGAGAAACAGGTGGAATTTGAACGTACCGCTCAAGATGCCCAAGGCCGCAGGAAGGGCGGCCAGGGGATTTTGTGCTTGCAGCATGTCGACGAGGGCCAGGCAAAAGGGCAGCATCCAGTACTTGATCTGTGAGGGAGGGAATATGACTTACTTGTCAGTCACGCACACTTTACAGCAGGCACATTTTTCTGCTTACATACAAATACATACCTTGATGGCGAACATCCAATTCACGTCCCGTAGAGGATCTTGGCGGCCGAGGCAGTGCAAGGCGGCCGTGATGAGGGCATTGCTGGTCACGGGCAGCCCAATCAAGGAGCCCAGGAAGCTCAGCACGGCAATGTTAAACAACAAAAACACAAGTTGCTGCGCGGCGCCTTCCGAGTTCTCGAGCGCCGTGCCTGTATGTGGGTTATGTGAATAATTGTGACGTAAGCTCGGAGTATAAATCGCACGCAAAAAAGAGGTCCCTCGGCACGTACCGTATTGGTGCAAGAAGTAGAGGTTGGAAACCCAGCTCATGGAGGGGGGACCCATAAAAGTCGCGGCCGTAAAAGGTCGCCACAGCTGCAGCCCCGTCACGATTTTGACGGGATCCAGCAGGAAGTAGGAGGGGTCGATGGCCACCAGGCCCAAGCCGGTGAGGAGGAGGGAGGTGGTGAGGTGGAGGCGGGTGATGATGGGCGTGGCCTTGTACCACTCCTTGACCTTTTGCTTGGTTCCCGCTTCCCCTGCATAGCGAATCTTGTTGCCAGTAGCCGTGGGGGCCGTGGCCTTGGCCTTGCTCTTGCTCGTGGCTGGCTGCACCCCGCCTCGTACGCGGGTCAGCCACCTCGATTGGGAGGAGGCTACTCCTTCACTTCTTGTGCTGCTGGGACTGGTCAACTCGCGGCGCCGTGACAAGGTCAAGGCCGGGGACGACGAGGAGTCTTTGGTGCCGGATTGTGACGAGGGTGGCCGTACCATGCCCAGCTTGTGTTGCGGGTGCCGTGCGGCCTCGACCCCAAGGCATTGCACGCTCATCATCAGCAGCAGCAGGATCGTCTTGGTGCCCGGCTGCCGCATGATGGGGACGATGGACACGGCGCCTGTAGTTGGAGGAGAGAGTAGGGCGGTTGTTGTTGTGAGCAAAGGATAAGTTGTTTAGTGGCAGCGATTAGGGAGTAAATATCAGTGGTAGCACTTTGGGGCAAGGCACCAAGGATTTCATTCCTGCCTCCGACTTGAGAGAGACGGCTTGCTTCGCCCGCTTGCTTCAAATTGGTCACGCTTCACGCTCTCTCGACACGCATCCCAGACTGTTGTAACACCACACAGGCAAGGCAGCCACGCCGCTGGCACTGGGTGGGTCCCGTCGGCTGCCGCGGAGGAGGGTGCTTAGCTGTGGTCATCGTCCTCGTTTCCCCTCTCCCCGTGAGCATCATCATCATCCTCCCATCATCAGACATGCCACCCGAGGATGGGCAATCAGAAGCCTCTGTGACCACGGGCGCCCCAGCCAGCAGCGGCAGCTCGACCTGCTCCACGGCGACAGTCGAGGCGGAGCAGGCGTTTGCGGCTTTGAGCATGGAGGGACCCTCAGGAGACATGACGGTGGCAGCAGCAAGCACCTCCAGCACCAGCGTCAACTCAGGCAGCACCGCCAGCACCAGCGTCAACGCAAGCAGCCGAGCACGACCCCCGCCACGGACTCGCACCCACTCCTCGCCCACGCACCGCACCTTGCCTCTAGAGCAAGCCGTTCCTTCCACTCGGGCACACAGTCCACCCCCGTTGACGCAGCTTTGTCTGGCGGCTATAGCAGAGAATAGCTCGGGCTTGGTTTCGATAGAGGGCCTCGCGGAGGAACTGTGCATACGCTTGCTGCGAGAGATTTTGCTTCTTGGCAAGCTGGACTTTCGCTTATGCCGCGTCTTTATGGAGAGCGAACATGAGGAATTGAGCAAGGCGGTGGCGAGCTTGAATCTCTTCGATGCTCTGGGGTGTCAACGACCTGCGGGAGGCGGCGGGTTTGGGTCAGACTGTAGACGGTGAGGAAATGGAGGAGGAGCTGGAAAAGATAGTGGAATAGAGAAGTGTACATAGTAGAGACGTTGCAGTCAAGCAAGCCAGGCAGGTTTCGACAAGCAGGCAGCATCAGACAAGAAGATAAGGGCACGCACAAGAAAAAGAAGAGGCAGAGCTTAGACACCATGTAGGAATGTAAAACTTTGAAAAGAAGGGCAGTGTGTGACCTAGCCAGCTTACCAACAAATTAAGTAAAACACAAAAACGAATAGAAGCCTTCTTCTCTGTGGTTAACCTCATTGTCATTTCTGTATTTCTTTATTTCGTCACATTTTGCGATAATTTTGCAGTTCTCACTTGCTTCTCATTTAAGTGCTTCTCGGAGGCTGCTGTTGTTGCTCTTGATGATGCTCTGCCAATTCTTCGGAAGGCGACACGTCGCGGGTCCGAGCTTTCTCCGCCCACGCCACCATCCCACCCAGCTTGCCTTCAATGACCTCGGCGCGGACCTCCGCCTCGTCGGCAGCGTGCACGTCAAAATGCTGACCCAGCTCTACTTCCAGCTCCCGGAAGAGCGCCGCCCGGTCTTGCTGCAGTGTGTGCTCCTTCAAACGTGTCAAGAAGAAGCCATGGCTGCGGTCCCGCCGGTACTCGGGCCGGCGTTCGGGCAGCGTCAGGTAGTCCATGTTTGGCCGCTGAAAGTCCCAGAGGAAGGATGTATGGTGCAGCCACCGGTCCTTGACAATGCTTTGCGCGTTGCCGCCAAATTTTAGAGGCCCAAACACGTAGTCGTTCTCCCGGAGTTCGAAGGGCTCCGTCTGCGTTGTCCGTAGGCGGTCAAAGACGGGGCCGTACACGCCCGCCGTCCACTCCATGATGGGCCGCGGGTAGGGCTGCTTGGGCGTGACTTGCTCCTTTGATTTGGGTGGGAACGGGAAAGGGAGTGTGAAGAGAAAGAGAGAATGGGGACGATGTGAAACCTGACATCCACGCAGCGGTCCTCCTTCTCTACCCCTGCCCAATCTCTCTCCTTACTCACCGTGTTCATGATGAAAGTGATGAAGAGGGAGTCGTGATCCACAATGACCGTGCCGCCCCCGGAAAAGCGCCGTACCAAGGGCACCCGGTCCTGGTGGACGCGCTCCAGTTCCACCAGCTTGGTCGCCTTCCCGCCAATGCCTAGGACGATCGTAGGTCGCGCCATGACCCCTGCCGGCTCTCCATCCTTGAGCAAGCACCAATTCCGCGTGTCGTGCCGCAGCAACGCTTCTTCCAGCCGTAGCTGGTCCTTGATCCCCACAGCCTTGCTCAGCCGAAGCAGGTGCACCGCCGGGCGGCGTAACATCTGGCGCGCCCTTGGCCTGGCTGCTGTCGTGGTATGTGTGTGGATGGTGTGGTACCTTGGCGATTAGAGAGCGCACGTTGGAGATCGTTGCCCTATCACGACTTCACTTGCATATGGTATTGCTGTCCAAACCCGCTGGCGTCTGCATGCATGTGGCCCGCGCACACGCATTCAATGCTTTGTCGTCCTCCCTGTCTCATATCGAGCCCCTCCTCTCCTTTCATTCATGCAAACAGGCCGCATTGCTTTGCCGCCGCCGCCCGCATCTCCCCCAATAAAAAGCGGGGCGCAAGATCAACACCGTCCGACAGTACAAGCACAACACAACACCACCCGCACACCCACAGCATGGCTTCTACCCCTGCACCCGTCAACCCCTTGACGCACCCGCGGGACCTCAAAGGCTACGGTCGGCACCCGCCCGACCCCAAGTGGCCGGGGGGTGCCAAGCTCGCGGTCCAGTTTGTCATCAACTACGAGGAAGGCGGGGAAAATTGCATCTTGGAAGGGGACAGCCAGTCCGAGCACTTGCTCTCTGAGATTGTCGGTGCGGCTGCCTTACCGGGCGTGCGGCACGCAAACATGGAGTCCTTGTACGAGTACGGCTCTCGGGCGGGCTTCTGGCGTTTGCACCGCCTCTTCACCCAGAAAGGCGTGCCCGTGACGGTCTACGCCGTGGCGCTGGCCCTGGCCAAGAATCCCGAGGCCGGCAAGGCAATGGTGGAGGCCGGGTGGGAAGGTATGTCACGCTGAGGACGAAGCAAAAGAAGAGGGGCGGAGCAAGATGGGCCAATGTTTACTCAGACTCACCGCAAAACACACTTCCGCGCCCACACAATAACAACAGTGGCCAGCCACGGCTACCGGTGGATCGACTACCAGTACATGGGCGAGGCCAGCGAGCGGGAGCACATCCGCAAGGCTGTGGCCATCACCACGGAGGTGTGTGGGACCCGGCCGGTAGGGATGTACCAGGGCAAGCCGAACATCAACACTCGCAAGCTAATTGTGGAGGAGGGTGGCTTTCTCTACGACTCGGACTGCTACAGCGACGACCTGCCCTTCTGGAACACGGACTACGGCCGCCCACACCTGGTGATCCCCTACACGTTGGACGTGAATGACATGCGCTTTGCCACGCCGCAGGGCTTCAATTGCGGGGACCAGTTTTATACGTACCTCAAGGTAAGGGGCAACGGGATAGGGAGGGTGGGCTTGAGCGCGGGGTGGTGTCTATCAATTTACATCCGAAGCAGCAGAGGGACTGTGATGATTCGCGTACCGGAAACACCTAATTATATCTTCTCGTGTGGTGCTACACAACAGGATTCGTTCGACTACCTGCGTCAAGAAGGGCTGAACGGCAGCCCCAAGATGATGTCGGTGGGGCTGCACTGCCGCTTGGTGGGCAAGCCTGGGCGGGCCGCGGCCTTGGCTCGTTTCTTGGACTATGTCAAGAGTTTTGACGACGTGTGGGTCTGTCGCCGTGTTGACATTGCCAACCACTGGCACGCTCACCATCCTCCCCCGACTCTGTCCAAGATCTAAGCAAAATGCGAGGTCCTGATGGGAGCAGGTCGTGGGGGTGGGTGAAGCGTGCGTTTGAATCCACGATGGAATGTGGCTATCAGAAGCAATTGGGGACAGTTGATTGAGTTTGAATGAGGTTTTGTGTCAAGTAGTGGAACAAGACAGAAAGAAATCAACAAAAGAGAATATGCTTTGCACGTCTGTGAGACTTGGGCAGAAACGCGAGGAGGGGCCTTGCTATCGTACCTATACGTGATTCCCGCAATTTGTATGGCATGTTTTGTTTTTCCATTTCTATGAGATGTAACCTTTTGTTGCTGAACGTACGTTTTTGCGTGGCCAATATGGCTTCGTAAGACTGCAAAATGTACACGTGTGGTCGCACCCCGGCCCATCCTGAGCTGCTCCGTGAAGCAAAGCAACGCACAAAAAGCCATCAGTGCGCACTTATTTGCTACCTGGTCACACCACGACAACAATCAAGGACAAGGTTTGAAATATCGCACAGAAACCCCGCAAGAAATCCCCGACAAGCTTCACATAAAGAGGAAAGCCCTTTCTATTCTTTCTAACCTCCCCACAGATGCCCCCGCGCCTCCCACCTCCCAGCCAGACACTAGCAAGTCCCTTAGCCATTACACACACCATCCTTACAATCACGCCGCACCATCACACACAAGCTGGTGTCCTCCTCCTACACGAGGATGTCCTTCTCCTTTGGCTTCGACCTTCCCGCCGAGCCGTCGACCACATCGAGCGCCACCCCGGGTGCCCCACCACTGCCCCAGCCGCCATCACCCCCGTCGTCGTCGTCCACTCCAGCAGGAGCAGCGTGTCTCGTCCCGTTTGTCGTGTCCGTGGCGCTTCCTTCATCCCGCATTGTGCCAGTATTCGGCGACGACGGTGACGCTTCCATGCGAGTAGTGGAGAGCGTGGCTGGGGTCATGGCGGATGTGCCAGAATGGGTAGACCTGGTGCCTGGCGTATACGAAGGCGGACTCAAGGTCTGGGAATCCAGCGTGGACCTCGTACGCTACCTTCGACACCACAACGTGGTGCAACCGCAGCACCGCGTGCTAGAATTGGGCTGTGGGCATGGGCTTCCGGGCATCCATGCCTTGCAGCAAGGCGCCGCGAGCGTGACCTTTTCGGACTTGAACGAAGAGGTGCTGCGGGAGGTGACGGGCCCCAACATTGCCCTCAACATTGAGAATACGACGGAGCTGCTCACAAGAGTAGCCTTGGTCAGCGGTGACTGGGAAGCAGCGTCGGAAATGCTGAACCGGCACGCTCCGGCAGCGTTCGACGTGATTGTGAGCGCCGAGACCTTCTACACGCCCCTCGTGACGGAAAAGCTCCTGCGCACCATCCAGCGCCATCTCGCGCAGCAATCGCCGGGGGCTGTGGCCATCCTGGCAGGGAAGCGGTATTACTTTGGCACGGGTGGATCCGTCGTGGAGTTGATGGGCCGGGCGAGTGCTTTGGGCTTTCAGGCTCGGGTGGTGGCATCGGTAGAGGATGGCAAGAGCAACATTCGTGACCTGATAGAGCTAACATGGAAATGAGTAAATAGTAGCAAACAATAAACGAACAAACAGAGTAAGTAACGTAATCTCATTATATGATTCTTTTTTGTTTCGCTTATGCGACAATAGACACAGGTCTTCTAATTTTGTCGTAGGGGGGAAACAGTTGTCTTTTGTTGTGTCTATTCCATTTGCTGCATTTGATTTGCTCCATCCTACCCTCCGACCTACAAAACCAAAGCCCAAAGCAAAAAAGCCCCAAGGGCAATCCTGCCTTTTCGCTCAAGCACCGGCTCGTAGAAATCTGAGAGCTCGTCCAGCTTGTCTTTGATGGGACGGATACGTTGCTTCCAGCGCTTGGTCCGCAGCTTGACAAGGTATTGGTCGTATGCACGTCGCTCGCTTGGGCTGGAGAGGCTCTCATAAGCCTCTTGTACCAGCTGAAACGCTTCTTGCGCCCCGCGGCTCGCCGTCTTGTCCGGGTGGATGAGTAACACCAGCCGCCGGAAGCTGTCCTTCACGGACTGCGCCGAGGCCCGCCGAGAAATACCCAGCACCGCGTACCAATTCGGTTCGTCCTTGTCCCCCTCCCGAAGGATGCGTGCAATTTCCTTGCCCGTCCGATCTGCCACAAGCGCCGCCTTCTTCCCCTCGCCCACCCCGCCTTCCTCCCCCTCCTCCAAGTCCTCATCACCTATCTCCAGCCCCAGCAACCCCAGCCCCCCAGGCCCGCCATAAAGGAGGGCATCCGTCTCCAACACCAGCTTAGCCGCCAGTCGAGCCCGTACAGTGGCGCTCTCCTCCCCACTGCCCCCGTGCATGCTCCTCTCTTGCTGTGTCATCATCTCCTCAAACGACGCCGTTCCAGCCCCGCCTGCCCCACCACCAAAAGCAGCGCTCATCATCTCGGCTTGCGCCTGCTCGTCGGTAGGCGGGACACGGTCACGACGCGAGGAAGAGGAGGAGGAAGCACTGGAGCCGGCCTGCGACGACCGGCCCAGTCCACCCATCCTCGAGAAGGGTCCGCCGGAGCCGCTGCCCGACAAGGAGGCAAAGGCGCCCCTACGGTTTCCACTGCCACTGGCATTCGCTGAACCAGCGCCGGTGCCACTGCTGCTGCGGCTTCCGCTGCTGCTCCCTTGTCCTGCTGCGTGGCCCCAGCTCGTGGCACCAGCATGGGCATCGCCTGCTCTTTTTCGCGTTTGCCGCTTCTCTTCTGCTTCTTGCCGCGCCGCCTCTCGCTCCGCTGCGTGGGCCCGGGCTTCGTCCAACGCCGCGTCTTCGGCCAACCGACGTTCCTCCTCGGCTTGCGCCTCGATAACAAGCTTGATTTCCTCCAGCGAGTCTCGCTCCGCCGCCTCGTGCTCGTCGTCGTCCTCCTCCTCTTCCTCCTCTTCTCCTTCTTCTTGTTCTATGTCCTTGCCTACCTCCTTGTCTAGATTCTGCTCCTCCTCCATCACCCCCTCCTCTTTCACAGCCTCTTCGCTTCTCTGCTCTGGCACGTCAATCTCAACGCTGCCAGATCCCTCCTCCTCTTCCGCCATGATCGTAGCCTGCTGCTGCTCTTCTTCTGGCGCTTGGGGCTCCTGTGTCTCTTGTTCTGTCAGCGGCGGCTGCTGCTCTTGCGACATCTGCTCTTCTTGCTCTTGCGGCGGCTGCTCCTCTTCTTGCTCTTGCAGCGGCTCCTGCTGCACAATTTGCGGGGTGACGATCTCCTGCACCACGCTTGGCTCTAACCGCACATCATGGTCCTCCTTCTTCTCCCCCTCCTGCTGCTGGAGTGGTACGGTCTCGTTCATGTGCAGGGTAGCGTTCGCCGGACTCTCAGGGGTAGGAGGTAATTGAGAGGTCGAGCTTGCTTTTACTTGCTGCAGGAGACATAGGAAGAGGAGTACAAAGGAAGTGACGGTCCTCTTCCGGCCGTGCTCTCTTATTCTGGTCGTGTGGCGAGGGCGCGTCCCCATGGTTGCTGCTGGTTCTAGCTAGTGTACGCAGGAGGAGCACCACTCTCTTGCGCCTGCCGTCCCCTCCTTGGCTAGCCAGTGCTCCTATCTTGCTTATAGTAGGGGATAGGGAGAGGAGGAGCGTCACAATGTGAATAAAGACGTCGTCGTCGTCGTGGTGATGGTGGTGGCTTTGCGTAATTGCCAGGGCTGCCCACAGAGTTTAGAGGGAGGCATGATCATGATCACAATTGATGATCATCTCAAAATGATGATGCCCCGCCGCTTCGCGCCTTTTCTTGAAATTGAGTAACGGAAAACTTTGCACAACGCCTAAGTCAAGTCATCAAGTCATACAGTCACGCACCCGTCACACACATATCCGCACACCACTTCAGGCGTCGCCGTCCACCTCAAGCCCTGTGCCTCGTGCAGGGCTTTGCGGGGGTAAACGGGCTGTCCTGCGTTCTGGTCTCCCGCCCAACCCGCGCCCCCATGAATCAGTTGTCATTCGGCTTGGAGGGGCAAGACAAGAAGGCAGGACGACGCACCCACAGGGGAAGGACGAGGCCAAGCCATGCCACGCCAGACCAGGCTGGGGCCGCACACAGTTGCTGAGGCGCGTGGGGCCTGGTCTGGACGGGGGGCCGCAGTCGCAGTGCCCCTTTTTGTGCCACGACCTGATAACGACACGCGGTGTTTTATGCACTTGAATTCTAACAACTCTCCTGCCCTCCCTCCTTCCCGTACCCACCCCGACAGCACAGGAAATCTTGCCGGCACTTTTTGGAGCCGCTTCGTCGTCAGACCATGGGGCTCTAACCGGAGGGAGGCCGCGTGTGCTTTCCCCGCCCCGTCCTGATCGACCCCTCTCCCCCTGCCTTGCTCTGCCAAGCCAGTGTGTGTGCGAGATTAACTTGATAATTGCGTGATTTGCGTGTTCGTGTGTGCGTTTCAATCCGTTAAATAGATTGATTTATAAGTGCTTGTCCGTGTGTGTGCATCTTCTGCATCTACATTTACATTCCTGGTCCAGTCCATTTCTACGTGTTTGATTGATCAAATTTCCGACCCAGGCATGTCGTCCTCCAATCATTTCCCCGGCGTTGGCAAGGCGGTAGGCCGGAGCGACAACAGCGCTGAAGCGGATGCAGCTCATTTCTCGTCCAGCAGTAGGAGCAGCAGCACGGGCCGTGGTGGAGGGAGTAGCAGCCGCGACAACACCCCTATCATTGCCCGGTACGCCATTTTGTCGGCGGCAGCAGGCGCAGTGGCCGCTGGCACGGTGGTGGAAGGCCGCGGCGTCACCTCTTCAGTGGCAGTAGGCTCGGCGGCGCTACTGCTGGATGGGGGGGCAGGAGGCGAGCCTCGGACGTCGACGCCTGCCCGCTTGTCGCGTGTCCTGACCCCACTCAAGGGACAAGGCCGACGGCTTACCCACGCCCTGGCTAGCTCCATCACGACGTTGGCTGACTTGCAGGCGCGTGAGGAGCAGCAACGCCAGCAGGAGGAAGCTGCTGCTGCGGCGGCGGCTCAGCGTCGGATTGAGAGACGGTCTCGGCGCAAGATGCGACGGTGGGCCAATGACCGGTTGCTGGGCGTGGCGCAAGTCTGCAGTTTGCACGGTGGCGGCCTGGGGGGGGACGAGGATGGCGCGACTGCAGTGGCGGAAGGAGAGTATGGTCCTTTCCTGGATGGGTCGCACCCGAGTAAATTTTCGACGTTGATGGCCGCGGAGAACACGGAGCTGCGGGACCGGTTTTTGGCTGGGTATGGGGGGAAGCGCGCTGCTGGAGGGGCAACGAGGGCGGGAGGGAGGGCGACGCCGTCGTTGTTGCAGGACGCGGAGTCACGGTTTTTGCGGTTGGAGCGGCGATTGCGAGGGCTCTTGACCCAGCTGGTGGGGACGGATGCTCATATGGGGTTATTTTTGGAGGATGTGGAAGCGTTGTTGCGCGGTTTTTGGGCGGGGGAAGTGGTGCTACCTTTACCCGGCGGCGATGAGGAGGGCAGCAAGGTTGACGGCGGGAGCGATGCCCTCTTTCGATCGCTTGCCCGGCCGTTGTACGTGGAGAAGAAGGGTGCCCTGGTTTTGCCTCTGAACAACTCGGCCTTCTTCCGCCTGCTCGTCCACGGCTGCTGTCAGTACTATGGGCTGCGTTCCCACAGTGAAAATCTGCCTCGGGGCAGCGGTGATGCCGAAGAGGTGCGTGCCGTGGTGGTGGCCAAGCCGTCCGCCGTGCTGACTGCCGCGTGGTCGGCCTCCTCCTCCATGACCATGTGCGCCTTTATCAAGGACCACCGGCTCAACCAGCATTTGGTGCCCAAGCGCCGTGGTGGCGAGCGGTGTTTGAATGAGGCGTCGGAGGAAGAATGCGCCGTGGCGCATGCGGTTGCACCTACTGTTCTCAAGCCAGTGGTGGCGTGATGAATGGAATCGAATAGTTAAGGCAGTAGTGGTGCTCGAGAGAAAGTCGGGGACGAAGGAGAAGAATGTGGGGGTTAAACGGAAGAAGAAGCGGCGAAGGATGCAAAAGAGGTGGTATTTCGAGGTAAGAAGGGTGGGTGAAGGCAATGTGTGGTAGAGAAGCTGGGCAAGCAACGGCGGAATGAGGGGGTGAGGACATTTCCTCAGAGCAACTGTAGATAAGCGGGCGGGAAAGAATATGTGGGTGCACTGTGTACATACACATGGATGCGTAGCGACAATGGGGAGAAAAAGAGGCTGCACACGCGCACAAAGTGTGATAGGGAGCCGAGAAGGGGGAAGAAATAAGGGATGGGGGTCCAAGCCCCTTTTTGAGAGGGGCGACTTGTTTCCATGAGAACAAAAAGCTGCGACACCAGAAAAAGACAATCAATTCACTGTGTGTATAGTCCATACCTTGCTTTTGCTTTTGCTTGCTGGCATAAGTCCGTTTTGCTTACGAAATTTGGTGCGGAACAAAGTGAGATCGCTTCTTCGAGAGGGAGGCGTGATGCGGTTGCTCCCGCCATGTCATCCGTGTGGAAGCCCCAAAGCACGTGACCACGTGTTTCTACACTCCTTCTCTTGACACCACCCTCCACATCTTCGAACCGTGCGGGACGCCTGTCACTCGGTCACGCCTTTTAGCACCCCCGCATCATCGTCATCAACGCAAGCTCAACCTCAAGCAACGTGGCCCAAGCCAAAAGCAATGCACCACCACGAGTCTCACACCCTCCCCACCCCTCCCCCACACACAGAGTTTGAGCTTGCCCGTCTCCTTTCTTCACGCCGCCGCTGAGGGAGCACGTCCAAGGCCGCGCATGATGAAGGGTTTTCTCAGCGCAACGAAGAGGAAGAAGGAGGAGGAGCCCAACGCCGCTGTGGCGGCCGGTGGAGCGACGATGACGACGACGACGACCACTCCTCGGAGCCACACCTCTCTAGGACTTGGCAACATGCAGGAGCGCCTTGACGACTTCAGGGAGCATGTCACAGAGCAGCTGCACGATGTGTACGAGACCTTTACGCCTCATATTCAGACCTTTGAGGCTATCCGGGAGGAACTCGGGACCATGCCGGTGGAAATCCCTGCCCCTGTGCACTACCCACCCGCCCCGTCCTTCACGGTGGACTGCTTCGATTTCACGGCGGATTCGGACGAGTCGGAGGGAGGCACGCCGCCCCAGACGCCCCTGCCCATGCTCCCGCCGATGAGCGCCCTGGGCTTGCAGGAGGAGGAATCTTCGACCGCACCGCAGCCCGCCCGGCCCCCCACCCGGCACCTGGAGTACGCACCGGGCACGCTGCCCACGTCCTTTAGTTTTGCGTGCGGGGGATGGTTGCAGTTCTATATGTTTGGGGTGGCCAAGTGCCTCAAGGACCATGGGCTGCACAAGGAGGCCAAGTTTTCAGGTTGCTCGGCAGGGGCGCTGACGGCGCTGGGGTTGTGCGTGGAGCCCAGCTCGTTCGACAAGGCGGTCGAATACTGCAAGGCCGTCTGCATCCCTCGCTGCCGGGGTACGCTGTTTGGGCCCTTTTTGCTGCACAAGTACGTGCGTGGCTGCTTGGATTACAGCGGGTGTCTGGACGAGCATTGGGAGCGCGCCAACGGCCGGCTGTCGGTGGGGGTGACGGGCCTGCCCGACTTCCGCGCCATCCGCATCGAGGAGTTCGCGACCAAGGACGAGCTCATCTCTGCCCTAATGGCCTCTGCTGCTGCGTTTCCCTTGTCTCCGCCCGTGCAACGCCGGGGCAAGTGGTTGATCGACGGCGGCATCTCGGATTTCCAGCCCATCTTAGAAGCACGAACCGTAACGGTGAACCCCTTCTACTTCTCCCAAGCCGACATCCGGCCCTCGCGCTACGTCCCCGCCTGGTGGTCCTTGCTGCCGCCCTCCCACTCGGGTACGGTGGACTGGCTTTATGACCTTGGTTTTTGTGATACCCTCCGGTGGATGCGAACCGTCAACCTCGAAGCCAAGTGCGCCGCCCGCTGCCGCAAAGACCCCTCCGACCCCCTCTCCTGTCGGCATCGACCCACCCGTGAGAAGCACCCGTTCGACGAGTCCAATAAGTCGTCCTTTGGTCGTTTCTTTGGTTACGGACGCTGGCCTATCCTTTTTGATCTTCTGACCATGCTGCTGGTGGAAACCATCTGGCGCACCACCGCCTACCTCCTCATTTACGCCGAGCTCACCCTCAAGCTCCTCTACGTCGGCATATGCGCACTCGCCACCGAGGCTTTCGCCATGCGTTGGGCCCTCCTCGCGGGCGGGGTGTTGCTGGCCCCCTCCCTCTCGCACATGCTTGCTGCTCTCGCCGCTATCATCACTCTGAAGCTCTGCCTAGACGGTTCGGCGGGGTTGGATCAATGGCGGGTGGCTTTGGAGCTGGCTGCTTCTTTGTTGAGTGTCAGTCTGTTTCTCCGTTCTTTGCCGATTGTGGGGAATCGTATTCATTTACGGAAGCATCATAAGTTGTTTCGGCAGTCGCTCGTGTATCGGGTCATGGTCCATATCATTTAAATTTTCCAATTTTGACTCAGGAAAAGCAGAAGCAGAAGCGGAGACAGCAGGAGGTGAGCTTCTATTTTGATTTGAATTTATGTAAAGGAGGAGCAGAGGAGCAGTGTAGCCTGGTGTTTGGGTTGAATGCGTGCTTGTCTATGCTCCCTTCTGGAAGGGACAACCAGCCAGCCAGAAGGAGGGTCGCCATCGCGTGGAGGCGCTCTCTTTTGCATATGTGTATATTAGGAACAGAAAAGGAAGGAGAGTAGAAAAAGAAGCGATGTCGCTGCCGATGAATCAGTGCGTGGCATGCTTGCTTGTGTGTTTGGTGTGCATATATGTGATTCCCATCCCCAAGAAGAAGAAGAACCAAACATTAATAATAGAGAATATGAAAACGAGGATGGCTTAGTTCCAATGTGCGTGCGTCTGTCGCCTGTTTATTTCCTATGGATGTTTTCTTTTCGTTCGTCTTTTTTTCCCCTTTCTTCTTCTTTCTTTCTTTGCTTTGCATGTCCCCTTCGGTTTTTCTCTGTCTCCTTGTCTACTCTGAATTAAGTCGACTTACTTCTCAGTGCCTCCACCACGCCCGTCATTGGCAGGCAGACGCAGCCTTCTTTCTGCTTGCGCCCTTCCCGCAATCCATTCCTCTTATTGGTATTTACTCTACATCTCGTCCCTCATTTTGATGCCGTCACCAACCACCCCACTCACTCACTCACCATCTGCACCTCTTCTCATCCCCTCCCTCCCCTCCCACGCACGTTTTCGTTCATTCTTACTTCTTCTTCCCAAAGAAACTCAGCATGCTCTTCTGCTTCGTTCCCGCTGCTGCCGCCTTGACATCCTTTTTCTTGCCACCACCACCGCCCTCCTCAGCCTTGCGCTTCTGTCCAGGCGCCACAGCCGGCTCGGAC
>Ga0105054_10004223_pt1 | contig 21608 bp, 26 predicted proteins | sample BON02_FD_78091 | JGI IMG/M metagenome (GOLD analysis project Ga0105054, IMG submission 78091) | Freshwater microbial communities from Lake Bonney liftoff mats and glacier meltwater in Antarctica - BON-02 (megahit assembly) | ecosystem: Environmental > Aquatic > Freshwater > Ice > Glacier...
ACTATTTTGAATCTTAAAATCACTATAAACTCAAAATTCGCCTCCATATTACTATTTTGAAAAGTACGAAAATTGTAACAAAAATAGTAATTTGGTACACTACTAAATCACTTTAGTGATCAGCAAGAAATTACTATTTAACGAGTGTATTTTTCTGATGCACGTGGATCCCCACGCAGAACCGAGAGACGCAAAGCATCGAAAACATCCGTCGGGGTGACGTTGTTTTCTCTGACAAGAACAAAGCACGACGGAGAGTGCTATGTGTCTTCGAGTTCGAGTGCCAAAATGGGGAGGCTGACATGACCGAGATAGCTGGAAACTGGATCACGGCGCACCACACGATGTGCACGAATGATGATGATTGCTTTTATTACTTTCAAAAGTAGTTTAGTACCCTTGTTGGAGGGTCTATGAAGTTCAAATTCACGAGAAATTGAGGTATCGGGTTTTTAGACGGAATCGAACCGACGACCTAGGGATTGACAGTCCCTCGCTCTGACCAACTGAGCCACGCTTGCACGTGAGGTCTATGGCTAGATGACTTTCAGTGTGTAGGGCACCGGAAGCGACGACCCACTTACAACATCCTTGCAAGAAGGTCTTCAACGTGGCGCTGGAGGGTGGGGGCAACATGCTGATCCACGGGGGTATACTGGCCATAACGATCGGGTTCACACTGGAGCCGTCTTCAAAGAGTGAGCCAGCATATCTAACGAGACACTTACAGGCGCTCAAGAACCTACCTAACTTCGACAGTGGGCGTCTTGAGGGGCTGCCAGGGGCGGTGACTCAATGCTCGGACGTCACACTGACTCTGCGTCCCTGGCACCTCAGAGTAGTACACGCACCTGCCACCCAGGACTCCCTACTGGCCTCCTTAGCTAAGACAGAAACGACGTGCCTCCACGACCTCCCTGACACGCTACTGACATATGTCCTTACGCTAGCAAGCAGACCCGAAGACAAGATGTTGGGCGCATGCCAAAGAGCCGACCTCGACCAGAGCCTTTACAGTCTCCGCTCGTGGGTGCGAACGTGCACGGACTGGCGTCGGGTGATACGGGGGGCCCTGGACCCGACAGGGGAGCTGATGATCGCCTGGTGGAAAAATCGTGATGCGACCCAATGGGAGCTACGAAGCTTATTGGACCCTCGACGAAACATCGGGGTGATCGAGCTTTACCGAGCGCTACGGGACATGGACTCACTAGCCTCAGAGATACATATGTATTTGTTCCCTTTTTGTCTCTGATTTTGCTATATTGTTCATTAGGATTGGCATCTACACGTTGACCATCTTGACTGTATACGCCGTCACCAAGAAACCCCATCCAGCATTCTCTTGGTGTGTGGGATATATATATTATTTATAAATATTGCAGTGTTAAAGATGTGGTATGCCAGAAGTAGAAAGGCACGTATTTCGTGCCAAATGTGATGATGCTAAAATGACGTATGGTTGTAGTTCAATTTACATTCATCACACAGTGCACCACGCTTGATCCAGCATACATGCCCACACTCTGTGCAAGGCGTCCATATCCAGATGATCCGGATAACAACAAGGAATCCTGGAAAGCTAACATGAAAATGTCAGCTAATGTAGATAACACGGCCTCCATTGTTTGAAATATATTTTTGTGAATATTTTTGTCTATGTGAAAGGGCTTGGTCCTGACAGGATATATATCAATCCAATTCCACATTTGAATAATTTTCTTGGCTTCTTGGCTGTCTGACACAACAACACCGTAGTATGATGTGTTGAGATCTGTTACAACCCAAGAGACGCAGGTTTGCATCTGCAAGAGCAGAGTCGTCAAATTCGACTCTCTACCTCTGGTGCCACGCATTTGAGAGTCACCCGAGCGGATGTGTATTCCTATAGAGAAAGCATCTTTCAAATGATGCGCTTTTTTCCAGGAAGAAAGGTGATCAAACTCAATCAGAACCTTTTTCTGAAGAGAAGTGCCCATGCAGAAAAGGTACCACCATACACATCCCATGCACTGTGTCCCACTAGGCGTGCTGTCATGAATTGTTTTCATACACGACATGGTGGAAGATTGATTATTTAATATCTCTTTAATAGATGGTGCGATTACATCGCATTCATCTGGCTTCGGGTTACCGTTTGATTTGATTTTGATGAATGGATATTTGTGCCATTGACAGAGCCCGTATGATTTTGCTCGGGTATCCAGAAAGGTCATTCTATGCCATGGTCCTTTGTTTTCTCGTGATGGTGGTGTTTGCCAGTCGACCAATGAACTTGGGAGCAATATTGTTGGATGTAGTGAATATCGAGAATCCCAGTCGATCCGAAAATCATATCCTATAGCAATGGCATGCAATAAAACACAAAAAATCCCCTTCATTCTGTCACCCAGGCCTCCGCAGATACCTCGACATTCATATATAATCTGTCTGCTTTCATTCCATTGCAATACAGTATTCTGGTGCTTCGTGTTCATAGTCGAAAACAGACAATCGCGAGTTACAACCAAGGTCCTTAAACGTTCCATGATGCGAGGAGCAATGTGCTTGGTAAAAATCCATGGCACCACAAACATTTCTGTCTGAAAGGAGGGTTCAACATTGGAGATCATCATTGATCTTCCTTTTGGTTTTCCAATAAACAACACTATCTCTCTAGGGTTCAACAAAAGAGATATCGTTGTTGAGAGTTGCATTACTTCGATAATGTAGACGATTTATCACGGCCGACCCAGTATTCTTGTGCATAGAGAACACAGGAATTTCTGACAGAAATTTCCAGGTGACGAAAATTATAAGGACCACACAGCAGACAGTCATGACAATAAGAGTATGCATGTTAAAACACGAATGCAGTCAAATGAATACTAGACAAGAAGTGTAAAGCAAACTTTATAACGCAATTTTTTTTTGAAAAACATGGAAAATCCAAGAAAATATCTTCTGGTATGTATATAACGATTGAATGCCATACATAAATAAGAACATGAAGAGGAATTTATATCATGGCATGAAGAACTGGGTGCCGCCCTGGTAACAACAGCACATATTAAGTTCATAACGCGTACACCCGAATAGCATAAATCAACCAAGAGCTGTTCCCAGGGCTTCTCCACCGGCCCAATGATACTCGCGGACGTTCAGCTGAAGGATCGCTTAAAGTCACTCCCAGGGTAAGACATCATCGTCGAGCCGTACCAGGCGTGCCACATCCGCACAAGAACCGCTCAGAAGACGAGACTCATGGTTGTGCCCTTATGGAGCCTGCGGGAGGTGCACGATAAGCTGAAGGTGCATCCGGGGCATCTTTCGTTAGGTTCCACGCTGGCAAGGAAGGGCCTTAAGATCGACGATGTGCATAAAATGCAAGCAACGAAGGCAGCCCGGACGCCGGGATGGATCGACCAAGCGCCTGAGGCGGTAATTCCCAGAGACGCCTACTCCTTCTGGTTACGACCTGAGGACGAGCTCGCGACTCCCACTCTGGCCCGGCTGACAGTCAGAGGAATAGACTTCTCTATGCACGGGCTTTTAAACGACAGACGTGGAATGGCAACGGAATGACTACTCCTACCCCCCAGCATCAGCGCAACTCCTGCAGAGGGACAGAAAGAGATTGCATGTGATGTGGTAGGGCAAGTGCGAGTACTGAGCCGTGGCAGGTAGAAAGACGAAGCCGAGGGCCCTGAGACGAGAGCAGAGCACATGATGGGCACGGACTGGGCCCTCATGTGGAAATACTCCTTGGACTGGCGGGAAGGAGAACCGTCTCGCGGCTGGAGACTCGTGGTGGTCCCGATCCACAGCCTGCTGGCAAGGAGTAACTTCTATTCTAGCATCCCTCAGTTTGGCCGGTGGAAACAGCTGCCAACTCTGACAAGCATCACTCTTGAGGAGAGACAGAAACTTGGCCCCGACTGGCAGGAGCAATGGAAAACTAAGCCAGACGAACTCTCGATTCCACAGGTCCTGAAGATACTGCAGGCCGAGGGTGACAGACACTTAGAGGGTCCTAAAGGATTTTCGGTGATTCATCTGTCACCTTAGCTCAGTGGTGAAGAGCGCGGCACTTAAAGAATCTGGTTATCCGCAGGTCACGAGTCCCCGGTTCGATTCCGGCCGAAAACACGTCAACTCAGATTCACATGGATTTGAGCAAATAGACCCTCAAACAAGGGTTCCAATATACTGTTTCCGGTAATAAAAGCAATTTAAATCAATCTCACCCAGCCATGAATACAAGGGAACTAATTTTCAACCTAATGTCCAGAAGATTGTTAGACGACTCAGACAAGCAGCAACCTGGCCTCCCACAGGCAGGGCCGTTGGAAAGCCTCAGAGAGAGCTGGCCCAACTCCGGGCCCAGATATCCCTCTGTCATGGACGCTTCAGACCTGAGCAAGTCGCGTGGCAAGGGACTCCACCTGTGGATCCAAGTACGCTTGGATTGCATATTCCAAGTTAGGGTCATGTCTCCCTGTACGGTGGCAAGCCTTAAACGAGACGTTGCGGAGGCAATCCAAGGAAGCCCAGCTGGATTCGAGCTACTTTTTCAAGAAGAGGTACTAAACGACCCAGATCCTCTGACTGAATACGGCATCTCGGAGGGCGACCTTTTGCTCATCTCCCAGAAGCCGCAAGACCAAACGGCCATGGATTTCAGTGCCGCAGTTGAAAGCTACCACCAGAGAGCCACCAGCAATGGCGACGCCCTCCCTGCCCTCCCTCCCCCAACCCTCGCCGGATCCAGAGCAAGATCCGCCAGGCCACTTCCGCCTTCAGACAGGAGTAGCGCAATGGGGTAACCCCAACGGGACCCCCTGCTGGAGGAGCAAGGGGTCCTGCCCCCGGATTCCAACAAGGGTCTGGGGGCATAGGGGAGGGCAGGGAGGGAAAAAGAGCGGCAGAAGTCGGGGCAGGGTCCAGCGATCAAGGAAAGGGCGGGGAGGAGAGGAAGGTCGACCCTGCGGGGGGTCGGAAAAGAACACTTAGATCAAAAAAGGCCACAACTAGATGCGAATCCTTCGCTGAGTCGGCCCATTCTAGAGCAAACTACGTAAAACCGATCTGCTTTCAACCCTTCGGAAAGGGGCAAGGTGAGATATACCCCCAAGCCTGCCGGTGTTTGAAATCCACATTCGACACAGACTATAAGGTCACGGTCGGAGAGGGCCTCAGAGGGGTCGGAAGGTTTCAGTCTCACAGCCAGTAGGACCTTGAGGTAGACGAGATTATTGCGGTTTTTGGAAAGTCGATCATCTTGAAGGGCAAGGCGGCTGCCGAGGCCCAAATGCTAACAAAAAGAATCAGTTCTTCTTGTATCCCCGGCATCGGCTTCCAATACTCGATCAGAAGGAAGTTGGCGGGCGAATCAGACTACACGATTGTCATGCCAGAGGCCGACCGTCTCTTAGCCGTGTCGGTGTCAGGGATACCTGGACCTAAGCAAAGCACTGCAGCAAAAGGTAGGGGTACAGGGCTGGGCACACCTGGCGAACCACACTTGCTGCGACCGCCACCGAAATGCTGTCTTGGAAATCCTGTCAGTAGCTAGATCGAATGAAGACGAGCAGGACAGTCAAAGCAACGAGGTGCTGGCCATCCTGCGAGCCAGAAATCGCATCCCCACTAACTCTCAGATTCTACTTGCTACAGGGACACCGTAAGAGGGGGGTCACTTAACCAACTGGCCAAGGAAAAACTCACCTTAGCTAAACTATTCGACTATAAATGTTGTGAATGCGCAGGGCAATGCGGGGGTAAAAAAAAGGTGTGTAGTCAGGCAGCCCTCACTCCGGGGATGATTATGGAGGTCCCGAGGAAGGAACCTACACATCTAACCTCCTCTAACATGTCCTCTGAAATGTTAACGACAGTCGCGCACCAGCCCGAAGCAGAAAGCACTCCTCCGATAGAATCAAAAAATAAATCTCAGAGAGCGGGTTTCTTGAATCGGCCTAAGCGTAGGGCTGTAAGGGCTGCGGGCCCGAAAGCAGGTCCTGGCCTGGCCCCAGAGCGTGAAGCAGAACCCTCCCTGATCCCGACACCCAACCCCATTGGGGGAGAAGGAAAGGCAGGGAGGGATAGACCAGACCGGAAGACAGGTAAGAATGCCTTACAGGAACAGGAACAAGAGGATGACCTGGAGCCAAGCGGGCGCGAAGATGAAAACACTTGCAGACGGGAAGATGAACACGCAGGCATCGGAGATGACCAGTGGGAAGAACCTGTACAAGGGGCGTCATGGGATGAGGCCTCGCCACTACAACAGACCCGAGACCCAGTACAAACCAGATCAGAGTACTCGGACACGGGCATTGGAAACGACGAATGAGAGGTATATGAGCAACAAGCAATACAGGACGAGATCAAGCGCCCACGGCTGGTTCGAGACCCGACGCCTGTCGTAGGATGGCAGACCCCAGCCAGCCCCACCATCTCTAGCCAAGTAACTATGAATCAAGGTAAGGACAAAGGCCGCCTGGCGGCTGTGGGGTCGCCAGACGATAGAACGACAAGGGTTGTCAGACACATGCTCACCCAGGATGAGCCACGGACAGCGACGCTCGCAGAGCTCTGGCTGGGGACGCCGACGCAAGGCCAGGGTCCCGGTTCCAACGAAGGTGGCCCCATGGTGATGGCTGGAGATGAGTCAGCCACGAGGAGCGAAAGCACTGGCACCTCCACAGCCGGCAGGTCCGCGGCAGGGGAGACAGGGAAAGCAATTCAAAGAGACCCATAGCTGCCTCGGAGCAGCCCTTTCGGTTGCGGGGGCTCATCAACGTGGGCAACACCTGCTTCCTAAACGCCGCTCTTCAATGTTTGGTGGCAATCCGGGAGTTTGGAGAAACGAAGACCCACCCAGGTACGGGGGGAACAGGAGCTGTGATGGCAGGGACTAGGGGCCGACCGCTCTCACTACAAGACATCCAAGGAGGTACAAGGAGGCTCCAGGATCAAGGGGGCCGATGGTCCACGAGAAATGCTGAAGGTAAGGAGGAGGGAGCCATAGGGGTCTCCAATAAACCGTCTAGCCGGCAAAAACGCGACATGAGACTACCGGCAGATACCACTCCGGCAGTAACACGTCAATACCCGGCAGGCAATGGCAACCGCCATCACGAAGGGCCAACACAGGTGGAGGGGCCTCAAGACACGGAATGCAAGTTGATAGGGGACGCAGATGGGAAGACCCCAGAAATCAAAGACACTCCTCCGGATCCCTCAGGCTCTCCACTAGCCTCCTCGGCTACATGGGTGGAAACGCCTGGATCAGACTCTGGGGCGAAAAGACGAAAGTCTATAGACGACCTTCGGGGAGAATATGGCAGTACCAGGAACCCAGGTCCGGAATCAGTAAATCCCTTCACCCTGGATAGGCTACACACCTGCGTTGAGACTTTTCATAGACTCAGCAAAGGAGATCTGGAAGCAGCAGGTCTGCTGCTAAGTGAGATAGTGCAGTTTCCCCTCCCGCCCAGGGTGGTGAGACGAATTCTGAACCTCGAGGAAGACCTAACAGCACCACTGGCTCAAGGAACCTTTACGGTGTCTCACCTCTCCAAGGCCATCATCGACTCTGCCGAGATCATCAACCCCCAGTGGTACATTGAGCCCCTGAAAAGACATGCCCGACGGCTCGAGCATATGACGGACGTAATGGATCAGGTGGGACCCAGATTGAGGAAATGGTACGAGGACACGGGAGGAGGAGTAGAAGCGGTTGGGCTCCTCCTAGCAAAACTTGCCCTGGAACTAGACAAAAGATCACCCCTTCCGATGGGCATGACACAGATGCTATTGAGAATCGAGAAGGGGGAAAAAACTTGCTCATGGACTCCACTCGCCTCCTGCTTCTCAAGATACATTGACATATACGACTCAGCGGCATCGATAGCGCAAATCTTGGACGAAACCACCCACCCAGTAGACCAGGATAGATTGGAGGACCCCCAGCCTGAGCCCCTGCACGCAGACGCTATGGACGTTGACCCCCCTGCGCAAGAGAGAATACGATGCTCAGGCGCAGGCGTGCAGAGGTGGAGGGAGACCCTTAGGGAGTGGCTGTTGGAGGAGGAAGAATTCCAAGCAATCCCCGAAAAAACCACCCTATGGGAAGACCCAACCACTACTCATCCAGGTGAGCTTGGTCCACTATTAGAGCATTTAAAGAGGCTCTTAACACAAACCTCTCGGTATACTAGTAGATCCATAAGCAGAGAAAATGGGGCCTCTCCACCCTAGCTGCCCACGGCACAGCTTTGATGGGCTGCGATGGGACGGCAGCCAAACTGAGACAAGTAAGGAACGAGAAGCTGCTCTTGAATTGGGAGGCTTGGCGGGCGTTAGGCCCTCAGGATAGGGCGGAATGGTATATTCACATGTCAGTGGTAGGACATCAGATCGGCATCCTAACCGACCCGAGGATATCCTCCTGGAATGTGAGACCACATGGGTTCCGAGGAGGTAGGAAGGAGATCTTTGCTTTATTCGAGCAGGGGGACCCTATCATCTGTCTATAAGACCTACGGATCCCGAAGAAGAAGGTGCGGGCCGCGAAGAGTGAGCTACACGCTCTTTTCCCTCATTGTTGGATTTTCATTTCCATGGCGATCAGGAACGGGGCAGGCAGTCAAGATCACAGGGGAAAGCACTACAATTTAACCATACTGACGGCCATAGACTCTCACTACTTTCTATCTGCCACCCATCTCTCTCTTCATCCGGGGTATTCCAAAGGCTCTAAGAGAGGGGGCTCAAGATTACCTCCGACAGCAGGACGTTCCATATCAATCACCACAAAGACGAAGAATGGCGGCAAACTCCACATCATCAATCTGTACCAACACACTGCCAACGATGGTAGGCAACAAGAGGTGATCTGGGAACTCATACGCACTTGGATAAGCCGACACCCAGGTGAACGAGTCATCCTGATCGGAGATCTAAACGGCTTGATACCGGGGGGGAGACACAACTTCAAGTACCATGGTAAAAAGCCTGGTTGAGGCGGATGAAAGACTTCTGCAATTCTGTGCCAACGCCAAAGGTATCATTTGGCCATCCAAAGAGTACACATGGAAAAGGGGGGAGAAGCGAGCTAAGCTTGACCATGGTATATGCTGGAACCTCACCCTCACAGCGCCCAGATCCAAATTCAACGAAACACCACACCAACGGTATGACCATGGTATCATTAGTTTTGGTCTGCCTGCAGAAGAATTCGGCAGAAAGCCCCAGCCAGCCAGAAGACCACTAGCTCCGACCGACAGGATAGACGCAGTATTCTTTCAGAGCCACGTTCAGAAATGGCAAGAGGCAATCCGGGAAAAAATGCTACCAGCCTCGGACGAAGTAATGGGAGAAATGCTCATGGCGATGTAAAGAGCAGACCAAGAAACGATGAAGGAGGAATTACTAAAGCTGCAACTGCGGGAGGCCAAAGCCAGATCTAAGGAGCGCCAGCCGGGGTGCAGCAAGGAACAAACAGCTGTCAGGCGAAGACACTAACATATACTGTGTACCGTGATTAGTCACAGGCTCGAGCACTCACCCGTGTGACCGGCACAGGCGAGTCTGACGTCTCATGAAACTCATCAAGCATCGCCTCTCTGTTGTCCTCATCAGCCATTGACACGTGTTTCAGATAAGTTTATTGCATGCGTGTTGACCCTTAAATCATCTCTCACTCCTTAAGAGGCAAACTCATCCCGTGTCACGCTCACACTAGGCGGGCGCAACTCGGTCATCCCCGCTGCCTCGATGAAGGAGGAAAAGCATTCCCCTATCCAATCTATACAGCTCAAACTATCTAGTACCTGCTCCTTAAGAGGCACCTTTGAACCCTATCAACACTCCTATCTCGCAGCTGCTTACGTCGACGCGATCAGCCACAAGGACAGCGAGAAAACCACCTTCGCCACAAACCTCGCGTTCAAACACATGGGATTGGACTCCATGTCCGACGGGGCGAGAAAGGTCATCCACGGGATGACAAGGTGGGCCAAGGCTCTCAGATTGGAGATTAGAAAACGACGAGATCTCTTAACTAAGCTAGAAGCAAAGCAACACAAAAAAGATAGTCAGAAGAAAGGCTAGTGCGCAGCAATACATGTTCGAGTTTGGCATCAAAGGCGTGCGAAGGGTCCTCAATAAACATGGCAAGGTCACGACCATGAGGAAAGTATACTGGGAGTGCCCGACTGGATTTCAATGGGCCTGGAAAGACCTCGACAAAAACCTTGCTGAAAGACCGGAGATGCATGAGGCCCTCCTCAGCCTACAGAAACAAATGAGCAAAACGGGGGAAAAATATTCGCTTCAAATGATCAAGGACAGCATCGCAGTAACTGTTGAGACGCTCACGCACATGACGGGTCTGCTGGAGTGGGCAACGACCCTTAATGATAGTCAGCTGGCGCAACAGCCCTCCCTCCCTGGTCCTCTCTAAAGGACCCTGGAGGGACCAGAACCTAGTGACAGCGGCAGAGTCCTTCTTCCAGACGAACGCCTACCACCCGATCGCCAGTTGTATACATGGGCACACCGGTCCGGTCCCAATGTCCCGAGCAGACGCCAAACCCGGTAGTGAGAAAGTGACGGGAGGGCAAAGAAACATAACCCATTTCTGCCCCCACGAAGATTGTAACAGCCAGGACCCGCAGCACTTTCGGTCGAACAGGAGTGCAGTTAGGGATGTTACGTTTCTTGACGAAGCGGCCGAGGGTATCTTTTCATATCGGACGATCGACCGGGGCCCGGCGGGGGGAGAGATTAGGGTACCCAGGAGGGTACTGGGACTTGGCTAGATTATTTGGTGAATCGTGATGACAAAAAAATTGAGGGGCCATTCGGAATTGCACAGAAATCGAGAAATATTTGTTGAATGAAGGGTGGGAGTGTGGGAGCACGCGGACAGTTGACGCGAGGCTCAAATGGGCTCAGTCCTAGAACCAAATAACAACGCTCAAATAATACTTTTACTGACACATGTATTGAATGAATTGTTGTTCGCCAGTTTTCGAAAATTTTATAGCTTTCCGCGCAGTCTCTAATAGGCATCCCGGTACCCTCGTACCCAGTGGCTACGTTCTGGGAATTCAACCTCTTTGTGAACAGAATGGCAAACAGAAAAGCCTCAGGCGAAGATAAGATGCCAGCAGATCTCTTCCAAAAAGCACCAGAAATCTTTCGAAGGCGAGCCATGAGCATACTTAACCTCATCCTCATGGGGCACTATAAATTTAAACCCGCCGACCTGGAAGCACGGGTTACACTTCTATGCAAGGATGCCAATAACCCGGAACTCGTCAGCAACTACAGACTGATCGCCCTATGCAACGCTTTCTATCAGCTGGTCAACATCATTATAACCAGCAGACTTAAAGGCCTGGTTGAACAGCATTTGTAACGGCCGAATTCGAATTCGGACCCGAAAATACAACTCAAATTTTCTTGGTGTCACAATTTTTTTTGGTGTGATAAACCAAAGCAACACACACACACTCACTGACTTGACCGAGTGACTGGGTCAGTCTACAAAATGAAATCAAAGGTCGGATTTTGTCAAGAGTGACCTGAACCCCTTGAAAAAGAAATCAACGTGAGCTTTGTGAGCTTCAGTTCGATAGGTGAGGACCAATTTTCAAACCCATTGTTGACATGGTTCTAAAGACATGTCAGGTTTAAAAATAAACCTGATTAGAAAGCCGGTGTCATCAATTGAAAGACACCTCACCTTCACCTGTTCACCCGTAACCTGTAACAGGAGTTGCCACCTAGCCTGCATAGAGAGAGTTGCTAGCGTGATGTTCGGAGACGCCGATATGGTGTATTCGTTGAAAGGGTCCCACTGTACTTCGATGTCAAAGACACCTCACCTTGGTACCTGCTTCAGCTCAGTAATTTATGTAAGGGCCCGCGGACACTGCGAAAGTTCCCCAGAAGTGCCAGAAGATAGCCGGAAGCTGAAAGTGCGCCGTTCATGGTTCCTGACCTCGAATCGCCTCGAAGCTTGGCTCATCCCTTCTGGAACGACACTGTCTGGACCATACCACGAGTCAACCATGGTCTGACGCAACTTGCCCACGTACCACTGCTACCAGTGCTTTGTCTTGTCTTTTCTGACAAAAAGAGCGTGACAGAGTGGAAGTAAGCACATCACGGGAAGTGTACACCTTGAATGCGGAAGCTCTGTAAACGTGAAACATTCGTTTGTTCGAAAGTTGATGATGATGATTGCTTTTACTACGTTCAACAGTAGTTGAGTACCCTTGATTGAGGGCGTCTGTAGTTCAAATCCATGGGAATTTGAGGTCTCGTGTTTAGACGGAATCAAACCGACGGCCGGGCACGCGGCAATTGGAGGTGCTTTAGCCCAGGAGCCGCCGTGTGCCACTCGCTTTCAGCCAGAGCCTATTCGGATTGTCGAAAAAACGATCTTTTTCCCGATGTTTTCAGGTTGAGCTCAACCCGATTTTCTACCAAAAAAATTGTGTTGAACACGCTGAACCTGGATTTTTGGACAACACTTGAGTTCAGCCGGCTCCACCCGATTTTGAAAAAGGTGAATTTTAAAATCAATAGACTGATTTTGAAAGTCGGGTTAACTGAAGCATAAGTGCGCACTTTGTACCAGGATTGCACACTTTCCTCAGTGAGGTCCCAAAACGATTGGAAGGGCCCACGAAAGCTTATCCACGTCACGAACATCTCAATTAGTACGGAAAATCAGATCTCAAAATCATGGCCCAATTTAAATTGGTCACACATTTCTGCTTCAGGAACTCCAGGGCGGTCGAACTAGTCATCCAGAAGGCCAACTGGCTGATACGGGAGGCGATGAAAAAGGACGGCACACTCATCCGAGTGGACCTTGACTTTAAGAACGCCTTTAACTCAGCAGGTCACTCGTGCCTGTGGACGATCCTGGAGGGGTTCGGGGTGCCGGATGTTTGGCTGCTTAAGAGCATATACGAGAACTCCTTCATGCGGGTTCAGGTCGGAGGAGAGTACACAGCGGCTATTCAACTAGACACGGGAACGGTACAGGGCTCTGTCCTGTCCCCGCTCCTGTTCGACCTGTTCATAAACGCCCTGCTCCGGCTGTTAGATTCCACCGGCATCTCCCACAAGGTTCCGACTGGAACCACCCGGCCTTCGCGGATGACCTCTCGCTCTACACAGAAAAAACGGCAGATACGGACATCCTGCTCAAACTAGTCCAGAAGTTCCAGGACTGGAGCGGACTGAAAAATTCGACAAAAAAATCGATCGCCACGGGAGCGCTCTACGGCCGCGAGGATAGCAGCAAAAATGGCAAACTCAAAGGCTCGCAGAGAGAAAGCCCGCACCGCCGACAGCGCGAGGAGCAGAGAAATAGCAGCTGCACTTGATGAAGACGACATCATGCAGGACCTTCAGGTGGAGGGAGCTTTACGCGCAATCCGAGTGAAAGGAGCAAAGACAATATGCCTAACCTGCGGGATCACGAAGGAAAGCAACCACTTCTGCCCGAACGAATCAGACCAACGCTGCTGGCAGTGCACCACTACCTGGATTCTAGATTGCATCAAGTGTGAAGGAACCCAACTAAAGACGGTTCCAAAAAGATCCACTACTAGACTGCTGGGTATCCACCAGAATATGTGGGTGGACTCCACAGTACAGAGACGAAAAGTCATAGATGGGGCCATCGAGGTAGCGGCATACCTCCGGAAGAATGAGGACCTGAGAATAGACCAGGCGTTGAAGGTCATGTCAATGTGCCTCCAATCGCTCTTCTCATTCTCGGCCCCCCTTATCAGGTGGCCAGAATCAGAATTCAAGACCCTTACGGCCATCTGGCTTAGAGCGTACAAAAACGCGTGGAATGTAGGGCGCAGCACAGCGGCCTGTATACTGACCTTCTCACGAGAGCGTGGAGGCCTTCAGGTTAAGGGGCAATTTTGAAAGGTGCCATCAGTTCGATGATGGCCTAAGACAAATGATGAAGCTTGCCTACCAAGAAGACCTCACGCACAACGCATGTTCCAGCCTCATGGAACTCCCAAAAGAAGCTGGACTACTCAGCTGGAACAAGGCAGGGGAGAACGAGTTCACGTTTGCATGCCACCTGGCAAATAAACTTGACATTGAAGTACAGTGGGACCCTTTCAACGAATACACCATATCGGCGTCTCCGAACATCACGCTAGCAACTCTCTCTATTCAGGCTAGGTGGCAACTCCTGTTACAGGTTACGGGTGAACAGGTGAAGGTGAAGTGTCTTTCGATTGATGACACGGGCTTTCTAATCACGTCGACAGATCAAGGTAAGATACACCGCCTCCAAATTGACGGGCAAGCTAGGAGCCCAGGGCTCCCGTCTCTGAGAGAAGCAATAACGTCAACCTACAGGGTGGCAATATGGCTCGCGCAACTGCTGGGCTTCCCGTCAGCCAGGCCAGCTGAAGAGGAGGCAGACGACAGGAGTGCCCGGGGAACGTCATCTGGGGAAGAATCTGATGAAGTGAGTGACCTGACCCTCCAGGACAGTCAGGATGAAGAAACGTCCGAAGATGAACAGGGCAGTCAGGACATGCCCACGAAGGGAGGCATCGGTCTCAAAACAACCAGACTCAACGGTGGAAGCCACAGAGTCATGGGAATGGCCTCGAGCTCCGCGTCAGCGGCAAGCGGCGAACTACAAATAGGGGAGAAGATCACCTCTATAGACAATACTGAACTGGCAAATATGCCCAAGGAATCAGTGGGAGTCCTGCTTTCGGGTCCCCCAGGTTCGAGCGTATCCCTGCGTATGGTAAGCTTGGGAGGGGTGAGCCATGAGGTCATTGTGACCAGGACCGCCTGGGATAAGCCAGACATCAGCTGGTCCAGAGCAGTTCTACAACTGAGGGTAAGGAGACGAGAGCTAGAGAAGTCGAGACCCCTTGAGGACACCCAAGTTAGCCAGGAACAGGAGACGTCTGAGGCGCGTGAACTCCTTGAACTTCAGCAGGGGGAATCTGTCTTTCTCAAAGTCAGAAAACCCTGATGAAATCTAGCGTTACATCCTTCGACAAAATCCTGCGAGCCCACTCCTCTGTCAACTCCTCCCGCTTCTACGTCCCCAAGGTCAAGGGGCGTGACGATAAAGGAGGAAAAGGCTCTGAACACATGGCTCACGTGGCTCAGCAAAGACAAGAAGGCGATAGCAAGCTTCAATCTAATTCTTAAGTCAGGCCTCCCCTCCTTCGCTCAGTCTCTCGTAATGGGATGTCTTGCCCAAAGAGAGAAAAAGCCCTGGCAAAAGCATTGCGGGAGTCCGCACAACTAATCTCAACGGTGAGACAGCATGTACTTCCCGTCATCAGAGACTCCTACCTCCATAGCGACCTACAGGCTATGCTAGGTGGCAGCCAGGAGCTAATGGACACATGCATTACGGACGGGACTCCCCTCCAGGAGGACGAGGTAAACTCGACAATCCTCGAAGCCCTAACGAAGTTCATAGAGGACGTCAAATGCATGGTTCTTCAACTGGGAGAGGGGCTCAACACAATACCCCAGTCGAGGGCAGCTGTCAGCGAGGCTGCATCAAGTGCACGACTAGCCACAACAAGCTTCCAGGACAATGAGAAGGCGATCACGTCCGCAGCCGACAAGAGAACGACCATGCCGAGCCTCCTCAGCAGGCTAGCAAAGAAGTGTAAACGTCACCCACACCTCATACACACCATCAAGATCTGGTGGGATAACGCTCAGGAAGAATTGTTGGACGAGAGCGATGAAGCTAAGCTCAAGCTAATGGAAACACTCTTCAAGGAGGTGGAGGAAAGTTGGGAGCTGCCCAACTGGCTTCCAAAAATAACGCAACGTGAGCTCTAGTACGGGCATGTCCTGGCAAAGGACCAAGCTCTACCAAAACTATCTCATAAGGGGAGAACTAGCCGCCAGGAAGGAACTGCATACATCAATATGCAGAAGGTCGGATGCCGCGGCGCACTAATCCAGAAAGTACGAAAAGCCCTGCAGAGCCTTCCTGCCGGATTTATGCGCAGGGAGCCAGCTCCCTCGTCACACCTCACGTTGATAATGCTGGCGGAGCTCTTGAGAGATCTCTCTCGCCCAATAAGCAGGGAGGACTCAGACAGGGTGGGATTAGACATAGGGTTGATTCTGGCAGCGGAAGGGGACTTAGCAACAAAAGCAGCCTTCTCCCACTCAAGGCTCTTCAACAAGCAACAAGTAGGGAAGGGCAAATTCTCCGCGACGCAGGCGTGAAATGAGGCCTTTGGAGAATGGGAAGCTAGAACCAGGGACTGCGGGCCTCCAGCTCTAGTCCCCCCAAGCCGAGGCCTTGCTACAGACGCAGCCTCGGCACGGGCAGTAACGGATGCCTCACTCCTAGAGGCATGGAACAGACTGAGGCAGCGAAAACAAGACATGCCGGACCTGATGGCGCCACGGCACTGGCTAGGGCCAAGGAAGGAATGGCTACTGCTGAGAACCCTCGTCGACAAACTCAAGCTGCCCACATATGGATGGTCGACGGTAGATAGTTTTTGGTGCCCGCACCACAAAACAGGAACTAAGTGTACCACAGGCATGCACACCACGTTTATCCCACCTGAGGACCATCGGGACGAGGAAAAAGCCATGCTCGACTCTCAGGCCGCAGTTTTCAAGTGGACGAGGGACTTCCCTAGGGAAGACAGAGAAGATAACGCAGGCCTCGAATTCAAATGTCAACTTGCTGACTAGGCTACACCATTTGAAAAACCTGGGCCGAACCAATCTGATGGCTCTGCGTAGGACTCTGCTAGATAAGCAGGACCTGATACAGATGGGAAAAGACGACTTCGTGGAAGAAGGTTACCACACCACAAGGGGAGAGTGGTGGGTCAGAGCCAGAGATGAAGAATGCACCAGAATATGCATTCAATGTGAAAGAGCGTGGTCATCCAAGCAAGTCGACCCAGAAGGCTGGCGCGCCTCTTGTAGAGAAGGGAAGCCGCCGGGCCGGAGGAAGCCGACAGAAACGACCTTGCCACAGCCCGACACATTGGCCTACTGGTGCGCTCAGCACTGCCGGAAGAACTCAACTTGATGGCCTTGGGAGGCGACGTGAAGGAAATGGTCATGACCATTTCTTTCCTCAAGACCTGCATATCTAATATGATCAGAGACCTGGAAAGGAAACACACCATTGGAGCCTACAAAAGGAGGGCCACACAGATCCCTGAAGGACCGTGGAAATGGTTCACGAGTTACGAACTCGGCTTTCCATTAGTGAACGACAAGCACGTAAGACCCCTACACCCTCTCGTTGAGACCTTCGTGGACGACCAGCTAGAGGCTTACTTGTCGGATGAGGAGGAAGCGGACGCATCGCAACCCCCTCTCAGTGCCTTAATGCAGACGACGAAAGAACGATGGGAGGACCAAACAGGAGCCACTCTCGCACCGGCCGCCAAGAGGGTCCCCACTGGGCCAGAGAAAGATTCTCAACCTCCCATATTGCAAGGAACCCTCCCAAACTTCCCGACACCGAACTAGACGATGAGGATTTTATATCTATGATCAGGCATTCACCTATGGTAGGGGCTGTTAGAATATACATGGACCCTGTAAGCATCGACACTTCATTTGGGGTCATAGCAGCGGACACCTTCCAGGGGGCAGCCACACTAATCACCCCGTCAGGTGATTAGCGTTTCGAAATGGAGGGGGCAAGATGGCACCTCCTCAAGCAGGTCTTCAGCTCCCCGGAGAATATGAAGGCAGACCTGAGCAGAGAAAGATCCCAACAAGAAGAGATGGACAAAGGACCCGACTGCAGGTCGTTTGCCTGGAAAATTCTTCGGCTGGCTAAGTGGGCAGTGGGGGCGGACACTTACATAGGGGACACAGCTCTCACGGCCCCTCCCTTCTTCGACAATGCGAGCAGGGGAGATTCTATACTATGGGGAGCAAGAATAGAAGGACCTCGAGTCATTAACTGGACCGGACTCAACGGTGCAGATCAGTAGGCCCTATGCCTATCGTTGCGGGACACCAACGACTGGATTCTCCTATCCCTGGTTGGCAAAGAATCCCCAAGCACGGACGAAGCGTTCGCGAGATACTCAGCCAAAGCCATGACCAAGAAAGGCAGGGCCTTTATGAAAAGAAAATGGTGGCTCCCGGGCCTTGGTGACAACGAGCTAGCCGAATACGACAAGAAAGTGGAGGTGTGGGTCAGTAGGAGACACAACATTCCCAAGAAGCTGCTAGACGACCTGGAATCCCAACTCAACTCCAGCTCAGCTAAAGATATTCCTCACAACGGAGCTGAGGATATCGAGGGCAGGTACTGGGCGGGAATGGAAGCTGGCCTCATGGGCATCCTTTTTTTTTCAGGCCTGATATATGCCAATGACGGCTCCCAAGAAAAAAAAACATTGGAGCGGGCTTCTATATGCTCAATGATGGAACTAGAGGGTTCTGCAGGGTAGGGAGATACGAGGAAGGGTCCTCCTTTAACAGAGCGGAACACGCAGCGGCGTGTATAGCCCTCGAACATGCGATAAGATTCGCTGAGAGCAGAAAGCCGCTCATTTTGCTCACTGACTCCAAATGCCTCCTAATCAATACAGAAGTGGATCCGGGAAGGGATCGACCCCATCATCAAGACATCTCCAGATGGAGACATGACCCCACCATCAAGACATCTCCAGATGGAGACATCCTACGAGAAATCCTTGAACTGCTCAGGAACAGAACGAAATTAGGGCTGTTCACCCTCTTTGTCAAGATCAAGTCACACAGAGGTGAGTTCTTCAACGAGATGGCGGATAGATGGGCGGATAAAGGCAGGGACACGGAGCTAGAGGCAAGATGGACGAGTCTAAGGCAACGCCCGATATTCCTCTGGACGGCATCAGGTAAGGATCATCGTAGCACCATGAGCAAGGTAGTTAAAACCCGGGCCCACCTCATGTCAGCTAGGCTCCAGTTTGCTGAACACGACAAGCACACCTTTAGATTCCTTGAGATAGAGGGGAATAGCAGAGCAGTCCTGAAAGACCACTGGAAGGATAAACGAGTTAGCATCAAATCCAAGCGCCGCCTTCTCCAAAACATCAGCTTCCAATTCCCTTGTGCAGCAAACTTTAAGAAATGGGGTTGGCAAGAAGAGGACGAGTTTAGACTTTGTAAGACCCTCTTCCCTGGCCAACCAGCCTTTTCGGAATGTCTAGGACACATAAAAGGCTACTGTAAAGCCCTGAAGAAGCCAAGGATCGCAGTGCACCACGGTATCTGGAGGGACCTGATAATGCATATCGGAAGACAGTCATTAGAAGAAAACGAAGATGGATCTCGAGCATGGTCTTTTCCCACATCAGTAAGTGCCATCAAGCATGAGGAGTGGGAAATGAGAGTAATCCAAGTACATATTGGTTTGATAACCAACACCAGAGCAGGCCGCTCGGCCATTGGCAAAGCGATCACAGAATTCCACTGTGAGATGGGATACTGGGATGCTGATGATTGCAACGACCTAAAGCCACAGGCATTCCTTCAGGTCCGACCGGATGGGGTTGCCTTCAAGATGAAGGCGAAGATATATGCCTTCTTCGAATACACGAGACCAAGAGTGAACTCGAGAGATGGGGTCTCAGAGCAGCCAGATTGGTACACAGGAGCAGGCTGGACACTGGACTGGGCACAGAACAAGGACTTGGAAAAAAATTTAGATACGCCCGCCACCTTGAATTCATTTGGTTGACATCAAAGAGAGCAAAAGACCATTGGACCACAGCTCAATATAACTTTACCGTGACGGTAGGGGTCCCACCATAAATTACTCAGCCTCGATTGCTGAGCAAGGCTCAGCAATCGAGGCATCATTGGAGGACTGACTTAAGAACCTCGGAGTAGACAACAAGAAGAAGAGGGTGGCTATAAGACAACAAGCCATTCGCAAAACACTGGAGCTCTCAGACGTAATCTGAAGACAGTTCCACGTTGCCACGCGAACGAGCCCGGAATGGGCCCAACATGCGTTGGCAGATGAAATCTCCAACACAATCACCGAACGCTTTAACCTGTACAAAAAATTCTTGGGCCCAATGAGTGGGCTCCAATAGGGAAGAAAACGATCAGAGATAAAAATAAATAAATAAATGGGCTAACCAGGCGACAGCCGGGGAAGACAGGAGGAGGCCATACTTGAGACAACCGCCACCCGATCGCACGTGCAGACGTATGTAGCACGCATGCGCGTGTGCATGTGTGTGCTTGTATGCGTGTATGCGCAGGTGCATGGGTGCATGCAAGCCCATACGTGTATGAGTGTTCATATCGACACGTGTGCACGTGTATGCGTATATGCGCAAGTGTGCATGCATGTGCGTACATATGTGTATGTATGAATGTATGAACACAAGCATGTGATTATGAAAGCTGTACGTGTATGTGTGTACGTGCACGAGCCTGTGTGTGTACAGGCATAGATATCAGGAACATCTAAAGAACCCCGGGCAGCAGGCCTCCCAAGAGAGGGAAAAAAATCGCCATAGCACCGACCCCCAACGACCCCCCCCTGGGAGGGGGGGAAGGAAGGGGGAAGAAGGTCGTCCAACGCCAGACGGCTGGCAAGAGACAACCACAACCACAGTCCCCATGAAACTACTGAATAGGTCGACCAGGCCTAGCTGGTCGACCCAACAATCATAAACTTATGTCATCACTGAGTATGGACTCCCATCTAACTTTTCTCCCCTCCCCCCCTCCCCCCTCCCCTCCCCCCTCTGGTGGGGGGGGGGCAAGGGGCAGGGAAAATACGAGGACCACATTTCAACAAGAGGAGTCACTTCCTCCAGATGACAGACACATACCGAAAATCGCCGTCGCAGCGTACGACGCGCGTCCAGAGTAAGGGGAAATTTCTTTTTTTCCTTTCGACCCAAGGTGAGTAGGGATAGGCTCGCCTTCCTCACCACCCACGGAGTTCCATCTCTCTCTCTCCTCCTCTACCTCACCAAGACGTCAATGCCCAGCCGAGCCGCCATAATTAGGACACGCTTCACATAAAACAAGAAATTCCATACAACATAATAACGAGATGAACACATCTTCTTTTTGTGGACACGCCAACAGTAAGGGACTGGTCTTTAACACACACCAATCCCATAATTTAGTCGAGCCCTACGACTCGATTCTATTGCGTTCTGCCCTAGAAGGTGCTAGCAGCCTAGCACTTACCTTAGCAGGTCACCTACTCTAGCTAGCTAGTTTAGGAAACGTCCAGGCAACCAAAAGGTCTTCCTATTAGGTTTTATCCCAATAAACAAACTTTACCTATCTACCATACTCAGCTCGCTACTCAGGAGTACGTTTTTCGACCAGCTTGCCATCTACGTTTTCACACAGAACATGCTACAGAAGCTGCACCCAGTCAGTTGGAGCGCGGCCGCCAAAAACGACGACAGTGTCCCTTCACGCGCACATATGCGCACACCGACATCATCAAGCATCAACTCGAAGTTTACTCAACACATGTGTGTCCCTCTGTGTTGGAAGCGCCATGCTCTCATCCCGAATCATGCACGCGCTGCGCCTATGTAGGTAAACAGTGCAACATA
>Ga0105054_10004225_pt1 | contig 21607 bp, 2 predicted proteins | sample BON02_FD_78091 | JGI IMG/M metagenome (GOLD analysis project Ga0105054, IMG submission 78091) | Freshwater microbial communities from Lake Bonney liftoff mats and glacier meltwater in Antarctica - BON-02 (megahit assembly) | ecosystem: Environmental > Aquatic > Freshwater > Ice > Glacier...
AAGAAATCACAAATTTGATTAGGAGTCGGAGATGGCGAGGGAGAGCAAGAGGCGAGGAGTGAATGCTGAGGGCAAACATGATCACATGAGGAGGTAGCCGAGCTTGCATACTACAGCTTCGCACAATGGATCAACTCGCCACGAGCTCTCCTTCACAAGGTTACCCTTAGGCTCCGTGCGCGATCTGCACCATTTAGCCGTTGATTTTTCGCATTTCTTCCATTTTGATGGCATGAATTGCGCACGGCACCCGAGGGTAACCAGATGAAGGAGTGCCATTGGAGAGCCGGTCCATTAAGTGAAGATGTAATATGCAAGTAGGGCTACCATGTTGTCATCTCTACGCAGCGTCTGCATGATGCTCAACATGCATGCCACCCGGACCTAACAAGAATGTAGTCTCGGGATTATGTGAAAAAGAGCCCCCGACTCTAAAACAGTTAATAGGAGCCGGCTCAAATTTTTTTCGTTTAGAATTCTTCAAATTTGGGCGGTCCGTCCTTGGAGGTTATCACAGCTATAGGCATGTGTCATGAGAGATAGAGGATGGATGATGCGAGACTGCATCATGGGGACAAGTATCGCAGGTCGTATGCTGCGGTAGCCGCATTTTTCGCCCTGCCGCACCATGGGTGTTTCTAAGCTTAATAAGTGAAAGGGAGAATACTGTACAGGACCAGGAGTATTTTTTAGTCGTGGCCTATCAGGATGGCGGAGAACGAGCGCGGCGAGGCCAAGCTGGCGCTCGGTGCCCTTCTCAAGGCCTCTGCAGCCCAGCAAGAGCTACAGCAGGGGGGTGATGTGAGCTTTTTGGCGGCGGCCCGCGCCGCAAAGGCCAAGCAAGATGCGCAAAAGCTCAACAAGGATACCAAGCGCAAAATCAAGATCGCCATTGAGCAGGCTAAGAAACTCAAGAAGCTTGACCTGGGTGGTTTTGGGCTCAGCGAGATCCCACCCGAGGTGTTTGAGCTCACGGACTTAAAGATCCTGTGGCTCCACGACAACAACATTTCAGAGGTTCCCGACGAAATCAGCAAACTCGAAGAGCTCAACCAAATTCGTCTCTACAATAACCACGTCAAAGAGCTGCCGAGCAGCATCTCGAACCTGCAGAAGCTATCGGTGCTGTGGATCCAAAACAACGAGCTGGAGGAACTGCCCGATGAGCTTGGCGATTGCACGTTGCTGTCCGTGTTATCGGTGGCCGAGAACAACCTCACGCGCATGCCCTACAGCATTGGGAAATGCACGCTGCTGCGCGAGTTGCTGCTCGATCACAACGATCTGCAGGTGCCACCCGACTGGGTGCGCGCAAAGGGCCCGCAGATCACCATGAAATACATGCGTCGGCTCTATGTGGCAGGCAAAGATAAGATCCTCGACCTGCGCGGCCTGGACCTCACAGAAATTCCAGAGGAGTGTCTGGAGTTCGAAGATATTGAGGAGCTTCGTCTGTCTGACAACAAAATGAAAACGTTACCTGAGGACATAGTGAAATGGGCCCCAACGCTCGAAAAGCTGACGCTCAACAACAATCATTTCCTGCGCTTGCCTGATGTGGTCAAGTCCTTTACTGCCCTGCGTGATCTGCAAGTAAGTGGCAACGAGGTCATGGACATTCCGAACTGGATTGGGCAAATGAGGTACTTGCGCTCGCTCAAGGCAAACAACAATAAGATGCGCAGATTGCCGCTGGCGCTCGCCATGTTGGAGAGGCTTGAAGAAATCGATGCAACCGGCAACCCCATCACCTCCCCGCCACCCGAGGTAGTTGAAAAGGGTGCAGTACTTATTAAGGAGTATTTGCACAAGTTTATTTATGCGCAAAAGACGAAAATCCTCAACTTCAACAATCTCAGCATCGCAGAGATGCCCGGCGAAATCTGGCACGTACCCTACATCGTCAAGCTCATGCTGAACAACAATGCGTTACGCATGCTGCCAGATCAGATGCCCGAACTGACTGCGCTGACGCACTTGGAGCTGGATAAGAACCTGTTCACCACAATACCCGAGATTTTGGGGCAGTTGACGACACTTGAGGTGCTCATGATGAATGGCAACAAGCTTGAAAAAGTTCCTGTTCAAGTCAGTCAGCTCACCTTTATTACAACTCTGCACCTGGATAACAACGGGATCAAGGAGGTGCCTCTTGACAGTCTAGGAGTCTTGTCAAACTTGGTCGAGCTGTCATTGCAGCGCAACAAGATCAAGATGTTGCCAGATGACTTCAAGGAGATGCGAGCTTTGCGGCGTCTGAATCTGGATGAGAACCTCATCCAAGCTTTCCCGCATGCAGTGGCCAAAATCGCTGGGCTGGAGGAGCTCTCAGTGGCTGACAATCAGCTGCTGCGATTGTCGCATCATTTTGCGACTCTCACGTCGTTGCGGTTGCTGCGCGTGGCGGGAAACAATCTGAAAAAGCTGCCGGCTGAGATCGGCAACCTCCAGTCGCTCACGTATATGGATGCTTGCCACAACAGCATCAACAAGCTCCCGGCCGAAATTGGCGCGTGCACCAATCTGCGGCACCTCAATCTTTCCTTCAACCGCATTCCAGCTTTTCCCAATGCGCTGGGCAACCTTGAAGAGCTGACGTATTTTGCCTTTGACACCAACTTGATCCGGCGGCTACCTCTTGACTTCCGTAAGCTGCGTCAACTGACGCGCTTGCAGCTGGGCGGTAATGATCTCAAGGATCCACCCATTGAAATTGTCAAGGAGGGCGTCGGCGCCATTCTCGAATACATGGACAAATTTTGGATTGCCACACGCACAAATGTGTTGGATCTGAGCGGGATGGACCTGCGCGGTGTGCCTGCCGAGGTGAATCAGGTGCTGACTAACTTGACTGAACTCGACATGCAGAACAATCTGCTCAAGACCATCGAATTGGATCAAATCCGCAATTTGACGCAGCTCACCAGCTTGAATATTGAATTTAATCGCATCAAAGAAATCCCCAACGACATCAAGCGTTTTACTAGCATAAAGCAGCTATGGGTGGGCTACAATATCTTGAAGGTGCTGCCGCACGAGCTGGGTGCGCTGCCCAATCTTGACATGATCAACTTTGAAAACAACAAACTAGAGCGGCCTTCTGCAGACGTCATCTCGCAGGGCTCGAGCGTTGTGATTGAGTATTTGCGTCGAATGTACGCGGCGCGAGAGAGCTTCAACCTCGACCTTTCAGCCTTTCACCTGCGCGCCATTCCGCCAGAGGTGAGCGAGTTTGAGTCCCTCCGCGAACTTTACCTCAACGAAAACGACATTTCCGTCTTTCCTGTCGCCATGTCCAACTTGGTGGACCTGCGTGTTTTTGAGGCCAACAAGAATAATCTGGGCACCATCCCCGGCGCGGTGAAGCACCTGCGTCAGCTCAATCGCATGTCGCTCAACAACAACAGACTCAACAAGCTGCCGCAGGACTTGGGGTCTCTCGACGAGCTCACCTCTCTCGACGTCTGCAACAACCGCCTTCAAGCGCTGCCATCTGACCTCGGCCGTCTCCCTGCCTTGACTATCCTCATGGATGGCAACGCTCTTGTCTTTCCGCCGGTATATATATATGTGTGTTTGTGCACGTGCACGTGCCTGTGCGTGCGTGCGTGCGTGCGTGCGTGCGTGAGAGCATGCGCCGCCTCGTGTAAAGTGCCCTTGCGTCGCCCTTTGGATTCATGCAAAGGGCACCTGCTGGTTGTGTGGCGTGGTGGTGTAGAGATCAAGCGTACTGTAGGCGTGTAGGGTTTGGGTTGATGGAGTGAGGCATGCGCCCAGTGCTTGCAGTCTAGCCTCATCTATCCGTATACCTTCACACATCTACACACACACCTGCCCACACATGTTGCATGACCCGTGCGTCGTGCAGTCGCAGTGTTATTTGTGGTTTGTGTGCTGCCTGCATGCTGCGCAGTGGCGCGAGCGCGCATGTGGCACAGTGTAACAAAACTGAATCCACCAGGGCTTGACGCAGTGAGGTGAGTGTCTTGAATACTACCCAGTGCATACCTCGGAGACGACTAACGTCTCGACGCAGTGACTGATGCGGTGTTGTGCACCCTCTGCAGAAATCCGTGTATACTCAAGGGAGTGAAGTGCTGATCAAGTACATGCACGCGCTCTACACATCGCGCAAATCACTCGTGTGTGATCTGAGTGGGTACGGCCTCACGGAATGGCCCGAATTTGTGGGCGTCAAATCGCATACCCTCGAAAAGATCTTTGTGCGCGACAATAAGATTCCGGCAATCCCCTCGTCAATGAAGACGCTGACGTCGTTGAAGACGTTGGATGTGTCGGGCAACAAGATCGCTGCACTTCCCGTCGAGTGTGTCAAGAGCTGGCGCAGCTTGGCGCATCTCGAAATGAAAAATAATACCCTGTATGCCCTGCCCAACGAAGTCGAAAACTTGTACAGCCTGTCATACTTGGGAGTGCAGCACAACCAGCTCGAGTACCTGCCTGACACGCTCTGCAAAAATTCGCGGCTCCGGCGTCTTCACGTCGACGACAATAAGCTGCAAGTGGTGAGCAAAGAGCTTTGCCAGCTGGCGCTGCTGGAACAGTTCACGATGGAGAAGAACAATCTCGACATTCTGCCCGTCGACATTGGCCTCTGTGAGAACTTGGCGGTGCTCAAGGTCGAGCACAACCCCTGGCGATCGCCCCCTCCTGAAATCATGGTGTTGCCAGGCAAGGAGATTTTGGCTTATTTGCGGCGCTTTCTCAAAGCACGGACCACTCATAAGCTGAATTTGGATGACTACAGTCTTGTTAATTTCCCTCCAGAGATCCTCAATGTGCCCAATTTGCGGCTTCTTTCGCTCAAGAACAATCAGCTGGAGGATGTGCCCGAGGAAATCGCTGTGCTGTCCAGACTCGAGGTTTTTTCCATTGAAAACAACAAAATGTCCAAGTTGCCTGAGGCTATCTATCACACTACGACTCTCAAAGACCTGCGCGTATCTCAGAACCAGCTCACTCTGGTGCCTCCTTCCATCGGTCACCTCAAAAACCTGCGCACCTACCATGTGACAAACAATAAGATCGGCATTGAAAATGGAGGGCAGCTCGCGTCTGAGATCGGGCAGTGCCAGCATCTGGAAGAATTGCACTTGGACGACAACTGCTTGCTGGATCTTCCGTGGGAGCTGGGTACGCTCACGGCGCTGGAGCGGCTCAAAGTGGATGGTGCTAAACTGCGCTCTCCCCCGCAAGAAATCATCGCGGAAGGTACCGGGCGGATCTTGGGATACTTGCGCCGCCTCTTTAACGCGCAAACATCGGGGGAACTGGATCTGAGTCGGGCCGCGTTGGGGCACCAGGGACTTGTCGCCTTTCCGCCGCAGCTGCTGGTGCTTAGCAACTTGCATACCCTCAAGCTCACAGACAACCGGCTCACGGAGCTGCCAGACGACTTTGCCACGCTAAGCAGTCTGAAAAGCATCGACATCAAGGGTAATCCCATCAAGCAACTGCCGTCGAGTATGCATGTGCTCACGGCCATGTCGCATCTGGACCTGCGTAGCACCAGAATGACTCGCATTCCCATCTGGCTCGGCACCATTACCGATCTCAAAGAGCTCAAGGTTTCCGAAAATGATTGGGAGTCGCCGCCAGAGATGATTCTTGAAAAGGGCACGGAAACTATCTTGCGCTTCCTCTGGCGCGTCTTTGACGCCTACGACTCTGAGAAAATCGACTTGAGCAGCATGGAGCTCAAGACGCTGCCCGTTGAACTGCTCTCGGGCACCGGGCAGTATGGCCACGACGCGCCGGGTGCTCTCATTTCTAAACTCAAGTCGCTCAATCTGTGCGGCAATGAGTTTGCGGTGCTTGAGGCAGATATTTCGGAGCTTACGGCACTGGAGGACTTGCGCCTGTCGCACAACGTGCTTAAAGAATTGCCGCCGCATGCTGTGCTGCTTACGAATCTCGAGGTGCTGCACATCGACGACAACGAGCTTGCAACATTGCCGGTTGATATGGGACGGTTTGTCAATCTGCGTGACCTGCAGCTGTCCTCCAACTCCCTCACATTTTTGCCCGAGTCTATTGGCCACCTGCATATGCTCGAGGAGTTTGTGGTTGATCGCAACGCTATCAATTACATTCCGCCGTCGGTGAGCGGCTTGTCGAGTTTGCGAACCTTGTCGTTTGAGAAGAACGATCTCGAAGTGCTGCCCGAAGAAGCCTTCCAATTCTACGTCAATTGCCTGGATCTCAACTTTGCACACAACAAGTTGCAACATCTGCCATCAGAGATACAGTATATGACGTCGCTGACTCGCGTGCAGGTGCACAATAATGAGTTGATTGACCTGCCGTCGGGACTGAGGTACGAGGCCAGCACTGAGAATGCAGGGTGGCCTATCTTCTCAGGCGGCATTGGCTGTTTAAGCAATCTGACGGAACTCACGTTGCACACCAATCACCTCGTCAAACTGCCCATTGATCTGGGCCTTGTTACATGTCTACGCACTATGCCGCTCACAGACAATGGCACGCTGCTGTCGCCACCGCCCGAGATCATCATACGCGGCCACCGCATGATTATGGAGTACCTGCGCAAATTGTGCATGTCGGTTTACACGGGCAAGCTTGACTTGTCGCGCCTGGGTCTGATGCGTCTGCCCGAGGATGTACTGGGTCTGACCCATATCACATCGCTGAGCATTGCAGAGAATAGGCTGGAGGTACTCGATGAGCGCATTGGCAAGTTCCGCAGGCTCACCGATTTGAATGTCTCGGCGAATCGGCTCACAGAGTTGCCCGCTATCCTGGGCGGCCTGCCCGACTTTCACACGATTTCGTATGAGGACAACAACCTCGAGTCGCCGCCGCAGGCTGTGCTCAACAAGGGAAGTCCTGCGGTGATATCTTTCCTGCGCCGTCTGTGGGAGGGCTACTCTTCAGGCTACTTGGATTTGAGCGGCCTAGAGCTCCAGTCCGTGCCCAACGAGGTCTTTAAGATGACGGCACTGACGTATCTCAACTTGGATCACAATAACATTGAGGAGCTGCCCGCTGCAATCGGCAAGCTGGGCTACCTCAAGACGCTGTCGTTTGCCGACAACGCCATCCAGATGCTGCCGTCCTCGCTGGGCCGCCTCACGTCATTGGAGAGCCTCAACACTTCGGAGAACCCGCTCGTGGCACTGCCGGTGGAGCTAGGAGACTGTATCAAATTGGTCAACCTCAACCTCGAGCGCACCCGAGATCTCAAGAGTCCGCCACCGGAAATTATCGAGCGCGGCACGCCAATTGTGCTGACGTATCTGCGGCGCGTCTCAGAGGCCATGAAGAGCGGGGTGATGGACCTCAGTTGTCTGGAGCTCCATCACCTGCCACTCGAAATCACCAAACTAGCGAGTATCACGAAATTGAATCTGTTTCAGAACCATCTCAAAGAGCTGCCAGAAGACCTTAAATATCTGTCGCAGCTCAAAGAGCTGAATTGTGTGCGCAATGAGCTCGAGGCCATTCCGCTCGGCATCCAGCAGCTCACCTGTCTCCACACCTTGTTTCTCTCGCACAACAAAATCAAGATGATCTCTATCGATTTGGCAAAGCTTGGGCTCCTGGAGTACCTCCATGTCGACTCCAATGAGCTCAATTCGTTGCCTGATTCCATCGGCACGTTGTCGATCTTGCTTGAGCTCTGGGCTGACTCCAACATGCTGGCCTTTTTGCCTTCAACAATAGGCAAGTTGACGAGTCTGACCGACCTACGATGCGAGCACAACCGCCTTACTTTGTTGCCTGATACGATATCGGGCATGGTGCGGCTGACAGAGATGCGTTTGTCACACAACATGCTGTCGCAAGTCCCAGAGCAAATCAGTTTTCTTACGTCTCTCGACACGCTGCTACTAGGTGACAATAACCTGAAGAAGCTGCCGTTTGAAATGGGCATGCTGTCGGACTTGCGAAGTCTGGATGTTTCCAAGAATGCCCTCGACGTGCCCCCCCCCGAGGTGATCCAGGCAGGGTGTGAAAAGACAATAGAGTACCTTTACAGGTTCCTCGTAGCCAAACGGACGCATGCGCTCAACCTCTCGGACATGGGCCTCAAAGGTGTGCCGCCCGAGATCTTTGAGTTGCCTGGCCTTACCTCGCTGGCCTTGTGCAGCAACAAGCTGGAGCGAATTCCCGAGGACTTTCGGCTGTTGACTGATCTCATGGAGCTGCTGCTTGACGACAACCGCATCGAAACTCTTCCTGCCGCTGTGCTTGTGCTTACCAAGCTCGAGGTGCTTAGTTTGACTGAGAACAAGCTTGTGTATTTGCGGCCAGAGCTGGGACTACTGACAAACCTCATTGTGCTGGCCCTTGAAAATAACGAGCTGGAGTCGCCACCCAAAGAGCTCCTTGCAAGAGGCACTTCGATCATTCTCGAGTATCTGAAACAGGTGTATATTGCACGCACATCGCACAAGATAGACCTCAGCAATATGTCTCTTCAGTCGCTTCCCGCAGACGTGCTGCTCCTCACCAACCTCACCGAGTTGTCCCTGGCAGGCAACAATCTTGAGTCAGTCGGATCGGGCATTGGCAACTTCCCCAGCCTAAAAAAGCTATTTCTGAATGACAACAAGCTCTCGACAGTGCCGCCCTCGATCGGTGACCTGTTGGAGTTGGAGGAGCTGTACCTGTTCAACAACCGCATCCTGTCGCTGCCCGAGCGCATGGGGCAGCTGCGACAGCTGCACACCCTCGACTTGCATGCCAACCACTTGTCGATGCTGCATCCGGAGTTGGGCTATATGCGCAACCTCAAGATCTTGAATATTGATGAGAACCCGCTGGTGTCACCGCCCAAGGATGTGCTGAAGCAGGGCATGTACATTATTCTTGACTACTTGCGGCGCATCTTTGAGTCGCGGCGCACGTGCCGATTGGAGCTCAACGGGTATGAGCTCACTGAAATGCCCATCGAAATCTGCAATTTGACCTACCTCACAGACTTACAGCTGGTCAACAACGCCATCACCGATCTGCCGCCCGATATTATGAAGCTGGATCAGCTTCTCGATCTCAACTTTGAGGACAATCAGCTCGAAAATGTGCCGGCCGAGTTTGGGCACTGCACGGCTCTCACCCGCCTGTCCTTGTCGTTTAACAAATTGAGCCAGATCCCTTGGGAGGCGCGGCACCTTGAGAGTCTCCGCTTTTTGATGGTGCACCACAACCATCTTTCTGAGATGCCGCCGGCTATCGGACAGATGACAAGTCTCAAGTCGCTTGACATGTCCTTCAACAAGCTCTTTGTTCTCCTGCCCTCGGTGGGCAACCTCAAGGAAATCGAGACCATCAACGTGGGCTACAACGTGCTCGAGGGCGTGCCCCGCGAGATGGGCCAGCTGCCCTTGCTGCGCGAGCTCTCGCTTGAAAACAATGCGCTACGCACGTTGCCGGTGCAGATGGGCAAGTTGACTCACCTGGAGCGCCTCATCATTGCTGGCAACCGGGAAATCTACAACCCTCCTGCTATCGTCCTGCGGCAGGGCACGACTGGCATTCTCAATTACATGCGCCGCATTCTCAAGGGAATTGACACGCAACACTTTGACCTGAGCGGACTTGGCCTCACGGAGGTGCCACACGACATCTGCAACGACTATACGCAACTCACCGAGCTCGATCTGGGCGACAACAAATTGGCCACGCTGCCAAAGATGATAGAGAACTTGACCAACATGAGCTGGTTGCGTATGGATGGAAACCCCATCGAGCTTCTCCAGCCCACCATGGGCAATCTCACCGCACTAACAGAGCTAAAGATTGACGACTTCACAAACATCACCGTGCCGCCTCCCGAAATCAACGAGCGTGGCCTGGGAGTGACGCTCAAGTACCTGAAGCGTGTTTCAGCTGCTGAGGTCACCAACAAACTCGACCTCAGCTACATGGGGCTGAAGGAGGTGCCTGAACATGTGCTGGACATGCACTCGCTGTCGGAGCTATCGCTGACGGGCAATCAGTTGCGCACACTTCCGCAGGACCTCAGCCGCCTTGTAGGCCTCAATGAGCTTTGGCTGCATAACAATCGGCTGGAGAGGCTGCCCGAGTCGATTGGCTACCTCACACACTTGAACAAACTGCTACTCGACAGCAATAACTTGACAACACTACCGTCGTCGCTGGGACTGCTTACATCGCTTGTGCGCCTGTCAATCACCAACAACATGCTGCGCGCACTGCCAGCAGAGTTGGGGCTCTTGTCGACTACGCTTGAAACGCTTGCTTTCCAGAACAACAAGAGTCTTTCCTCTCCGCCCGCTGAGATCCAAGCGGAGGGTTCGTCGGCCGTGCTGGACTACCTGCGGCGCATGCTCGACAGCGCGCGCAAGGAGGCTGGCGTGCTTGATATGAGTGGTATGGCGCTGCCCATTATTCCCGGCGAGATCTTCAGAATGACCAACATGACCACCCTCTCGCTGGCACGCAATGCCATCACGCAAATCCCGAGCATCGTCAACGAGCTCACGTGCCTGCGCTTCCTTGATGTGTCGGCCAACCAGCTGACAGAAGTGCCGTCGTCGCTGGGCGAGGTCGTCTCGCTGACCCATCTCAAGGCTGATAATAACCAGATCCGAGTCTTGCCGGCGTCGTTGTACGGGCTGGGGAATCTGGAGGTTCTAGAAGTCTTCAACAACGTGCTGGAAACCATGCCGGATTCGCTGCAACACTTGACGAAGCTCAGGACGCTCAACATCTCCTACAATAAGATGGCTGCCTTGCCTGACTGTGTGTGCAAGATGACATCGCTCAACAACCTGCAGGTGGGCTTCAACGAGCTCAAGTTTCTGCCGACAGTCATCGGGGATCTCACGAGCCTCACCCGGTTGCGCATACCAGGCAACAAGATTAGCTTTTTGCCACTCGAGATCGGCAAACTGACTAACCTTACCGAGCTCTCTCTCACAGACAATCAGATCCAGATCCTGCCAGTCGAGATGGGCGACCTGCGCCAGCTCAAGAACCTCCACCTTCAGGGCAATATGCTTCGGTCGCCACCCGAAGAGATAGTGGAGCAGGGCCCGCGGATGGTGCTGAGCTACCTTGGCCGCATGTTTGATTCACGGTGGTCCAAGAGTTTGGATCTCATCGGGTTTGGTTTCAAGGCTGTGCCCATGGAGATCACCAACTTGACGACGCTCACCCGTCTGTCGCTCACCGACAACCAGCTCACCGAGATTCCGAGCCGCATTGCAAACCTCCAGAATCTCACGGATCTATCTTTGGTAGACAACAATCTAACGGCTCTCCCCGCAGCGCTTGGCAACCTCTCGGGCCTGACATCTCTGAGCGTTGCGTACAACCAGCTCAAGCAGCTGCCTATGGAGCTCGGCAAGCTGGAAAGGCTAGAGGAGCTCACGCTGGATGGCAACTATGACATTCGTTCGCCTCCCCAGGAGCTCATTCAGCAGGGTCCCACTGCGATCATGGCCTACTTGCGTGCCATGCTCAAAGCACAAAACACAGGCTTGTTGGACTTGCGCAATTTTGGCCTGACGGTGCTGCCGGATGAAGTGCTGGCGCTCACTGGCATCACCCGCCTGCTCCTCGATGAGAACCGTCTGCGCACGCTGCCGATCGAGACGGCAAGCATGACGTCTATCACTGCTCTGTCGCTGACCAAGAACAATCTGACTGCCATTCCACCTGCCATAGCCTATTACACGTCGCTCACTTACCTGGACATGGATGATAATGGGCTGGAGTCGGTGATACCAGAAATTGGAAACTTACAGCGCCTCGAGTTCCTTTCGCTCCTCAACAACAATATCCAGATGCTACCCTACGAAGTGGGTCTTCTCACGAATATCAAGGAGCTCCGCATCGACGAGCACAGCATCAAGATCCCGCCGCGCGAGGTCATGGAGCAAGGAATTGACCAAACACTCCGCTTCTTGCGCAACATCCACACTGCACGCCAGAGTAACGCTCTCGACCTGAGTTCCATGGGCAACCCCAATTTCCCGCTCATCGCGACGATCCTGCCCGACATAGTCGATCTCAAGCTGTACGACAACAACCTGAAAGAGGTGCCGCGCACCATCAGCAAGCTGACGGCATTGAGATCGCTGGCGCTGGCTGACAACCTTCTGGAGTCGCTGCCTGATGAGATCGGCGCCCTGGATGCGCTGCAGACTCTGTTTCTCTCGCGCAACAGTCTGACGGCGTTGCCCGATCACTTGCCGCACATGTCGTCACTCACTGATCTGCGCGCTGACATGAACATGCTGGAGAAACTGCCGCAGCAATTTGGCGAGCTTTACAACCTGCGCCGCTTGCAGCTGGAGCATAACCGCCTCAAAGATGTTCCCATGAGCCTTATGAATCTCACTGCGCTTGAAGTCCTCAACCTGGAGTTTAATGAACTCATGTTCATTCCGGCGGTGCATAACATGGCGGCGCTTAAGGTGCTGATATTGTCGCATAATGTCATGACGGCGGTGCCAATGGGCGTGGGCAACTTGCACAAGCTCAACACACTGCAAATGTCTTACAACCAGCTGAGTAAGCTGAGCACTGAGATGGGCCATGCTACCGCCCTCACTCAGCTGCTTGTGGACCACAACGAATTGGTGGAGATTCCCCCCGAGTTTGGGCGCTTGACCAATCTCACGGATCTGGCCATCGAGGGCAACTTTTGGGAGAGGCCCCCGGCCATCATCATTGAGCAGGGCACTGACGTCATAATCGAATACCTTGGGCGCCTGCTAGAGGCACGTAGCACCCGGCTACTGTTTATGGACAACATGAAGCTGCCCTTCCTGCCGCCCGAGATGTTGGACATGCCCTACTTGACTGGTCTGTCCTTAGCAGACAACCAGCTCACTGAGCTCGACCCAGTGATTGGTATGTACACCAACCTGACGGCGCTGCATCTGGACAGGAACTTGCTGACGATGCTGCCGTCTTCGGTGGGAAACTTGTCCAAGCTCGGCGTCTTGACGCTCGATGGCAACGAAATGAAGGACCCGCCCGCCGAGATCATGATGCTTGCACAGCGCAATGCCTCCGATCTCGTCAAATACATGGACAAAATCCGTGTGGCAGAGTATACGAACACGCTTAAGCTCAACGGTTATATGTTGCGAACTATTCCCTATTCCGTGTCGCTGCTGACCAACCTCACCAATTTGTCACTGTCGGAGAACCGCATCGCTGAGCTGCCGCCTTTCATCGCCACGCTGACGGATCTGGAAACACTGCATCTTTCCTCAAACCAGCTCGACTCGTTGCCAGGCGAGATGGCACGGTTGCAGAAGCTCAAGGACCTCAGGGTCGACAACAACATGCTCGAGGAAGTGCCGCGCGCCATGATGGAGCTCTACTCGCTGGAGAGCGTGTCCATGTCCTATAACAAGCTACAGGCGCTGCCCTCCGAAATGTGCTGGCTCACGAGGCTGACGCACATTGAAGTCGACCACAACGACTTGCTGGAGGTGCCGCCGCGCGAGGTAATTAGCAAGGGTGCTGTGGTGATCCTGGACTACTTGAAGAAGCTCAACCGCGCCAAGTGGACCGGCAAGCTCGACCTCAGCTGCAATGGCCTCACCTACGTGCCACTTGAAGTGTTGCGCATGTCGAATCTTACGCATTTGAAACTGTTCAAGAATCACCTTGCGAGCCTGCCCTCGGCGTTTGGTGGGCTGGTCAAGTTGACGTCGCTGTCAGTCATCGACAACAAGCTGTCGCGCTTGCCACCGGAGATGGGCAACTTGTTGCAGCTCAAGAAGCTTCGCATCTCTTATAATGAGTTCAGCAAGTTGACGCCCGTCATCGGCGCCCTCACCAAGCTCGAGGCCTTCAAGGCCGACAACAACCAGATTCAGGCGCTCATCCCGGAAATCGGCAAGCTCACTCGGCTCAAAAAATTATGGCTGCACAAGAACAAGTTACTGGTGTTGCCACCTGTGATCGCGCATCTTGAGTTCTGCAAGGACCTACGCCTTAGTCACAACCAGATTGAGATCCTGCCGGTTGAGATAGGCAAGATGACGGCGTTGCGACAGCTCAAGTGCCCGTTTAATCTGCTAAAGTCTGTGCCGGCCGAGCTCGGCAATCTTGAGAACCTCATTGAATTGACACTCCAGAATAACCTTCTCGAGAGCTTGCCAATGGATTTGGGTAAGCTGTCTCGCCTCGACGCCCTCATTGTCGATCACAATCCGAACCTCCTCTCGCCGCCGCGATGCGTGTACGAAAAAGGGACGTTGTACTGCGTCAAGTACATGCGACGGTGCTATGATGCACGCGTCATCGGTGTCCTTGACGTCTCCGCCTATGGCCTCACGACTGTGCCTGCAGAGATCACGGATCTGACCAACCTCACGTACCTGAAGCTCGACAAGAACCGCCTAATGTCGTTTCCGCCAGAGATGGGCCAGCTTGTCAGCCTCACGGAGCTCTCGGCCTCCGGTAACAAGCTCATCATGCTTCCACCGGAGATGGGGCTGCTCGAGAACCTGCAGCAGCTGCGCATCGACTATGAAGACCTGCGCACGCCGCCCGAAGAGGTGCTGAATGGTGGGACTCCTTCTATTATGAGCTACCTCAGACATGTGTACAGTTCGCGCGGCAACAATACCCTCTTCCTCGAGCAATACAAGCTCAACTTTGTGCCGCCAGAGATGGCGGGCCTGGGCTACCTTGAGCATCTTTCGCTCAACGAAAACGTCATCAGCGCCATCCCTTCTTTCATCGGCAACCTCACTAACCTCACGAAGCTGTGGCTGGCCGTCAACCATCTGAATGCGCTGCCAGGCGAGATGGCCAATCTGCAAAAGCTCAAAGAGCTCGTTCTTGACAAAAATTTGCTCACTGTTATGCCGCCCGTTCTGGGCAAGCTGTCCAACCTCGAGACGCTCTCGATCAAGGACAATAAAATCTACTCAGTGTCGGACAAAGTGGGCATGATGAAGGGGCTCAAGTCGATTCGGATGCAGGGCAACCCCTTGCAAAGCTTGCCCTGGCAGCTCGGGGACTTGCCAAACTTGCAAGAGCTGCTCTTTGACACGCATGAGCTTCGGTCCCCGCCACCTGAGGTGTGGCAGCTTGGCACCGCAGCAACCGTGCGCTTCCTCAAGAGTGTTCACAAGGCCTCGGAGACGCGGCGACTGGATCTGAGTGGCATGTCGCTCATGTCGGTGCCACTTATCGTGACGACTATGCCCACGTTGTTGGAGCTGCAGCTATGGAACAACAAGATCAAAGAGTTGCCCAAGGAGATGCGCTTCCTTGTGGCGCTCCACGTGCTGTCACTCGTTGACAACGAGCTCGAGCATCTGGGCGCTGAAATTGGCTACTTGACTGGCCTCACTTCGCTCAAGTTAAGTAACAACAAGCTTAAAATGCTGCCCATCGATGTGGGCAATTTGTTCAACTTGGTAGAGCTCAAGATTGAGCAGAATCAGCTTTCGTCGCTACCGTCGTCCATCGGCAACTGCGGCAGGCTCAGGGTGCTGTGGCTATCCGATAATCTTATCGCCTCGATGGTGCCGCTCATTGCGCTGACGCAGCTGGAGGTGCTGAAGCTGGTGGCGAACCAGTTGGAGGAGGTGCCAAAGACTATAAACCAGATGACACAGTTGAAAGAGCTACATCTTGCCTGGAATCGGCTGACGACGATGCCGCCGGAAATCGGCGAGCTGACGAATCTTGAAAAGCTGCTGCTTTCGAGCAACCACATCGTGCGCCTGCCCATCGAGATAGGCCTGCTCACCAAGCTCCATGCTCTCTACCTCGATAACAACCCCGATATCATAACGCCGCCAAAGCAGATGTGTAACAAAGGCACTTACAGCATAGTCCAGTACCTGCTGCGCATCGTCGAGTCGAAGAAGACCAAGATTCTCGACCTCACGCGACAGGAGCTCGACACTGTGCCCCCGGAGGTGTGCGAGCTGGACATGCTGGAGACGTTGATCCTGCACGAGAACGGCCTGCCAACGCTGCGCAAAGAGGTGGGCAACATGACTAACCTCACGTCCCTCAGTCTCACGGGCAACTATCTAGCTGAACTGCCCGGTACTGTGTCAAATTTGACCAAATTGCGGGAATTGACGATTACCGGCAACGAGCTGCGGCAGCTGCCGGCTGAACTTGGCTGCGTCACCAGCCTCGAGAAGGTGCACGTCGATGCCGACAACCAGCACCTGCGCAATCCACCGCCCGAGATCGTGCGCGAGGGCGCTGCTGCCATCGTCGAGTATCTCAAGGAAATGTACCAAGCACGCACGAGCTTTGAGTGCGACATGAGTCAGATGGCTCTGCAGCAGGTACCACTGGAAATGTGTCAGATTCCGGGGCTTACCAAGCTGAATCTGTCCGACAACCTGCTCAAGATGCTGCCGCTGGCCGTGCGCCAAATGACGCGCCTCACTGAGCTCAATGTCTCTGACAATCGACTGCTTGTGCTGCCACCGGCTGTGGCAGACATGTGGGCGCTGCGCGAGCTGAAGCTGGACCACAACAAGATCCGCTCCGTTCCGCCTGCCATCAAGAATCTCACCAACCTCACCAAGTTATCGCTCATTGATAATCTGATCGAAGAGCTGCCCGACGAAGTAGGCGAGATGATGTGGCTTGAGGAGCTTTCAGTGATAGGCAACAACCTGAAGATGGTGCCCTGGTCGTATGGCAAAATCAAGTGCCTGGAGAAGCTTGAGGTGGACGACAATGCCGATCTTCGCGTGCCGCCGGCCCCAGTGGTGGCCAAGGGTACTGTGGCCATGAAAATGTTCCTGAATGGTATCGTAGAAGCGTATAGCACACAAGCCCTTGATCTCACTGGCCTGGCTCTCACGTACTTGGTGGATGAGATTTACGAGATGGACAGCCTCACGCGCTTGAAGCTGCTCCACAATGAGATCCAGGAATTGCCCGACGAAATTAGTCATATGGTCAGCCTCATGAATTTGAACTTGTGCGACAACATGCTGAGCTTCTTGCCCGACGAATTCTCGCAGCTGACGTCGCTGGAGGTGCTCAAGTTGTCTTACAATCAGCTAGAAGAACTGCCCGAAGAAGTTGCGCGGCTTGAAAATCTCACGCAGCTCTGGCTTAGTCACAATCAGCTCCGGCTTCTTCCCTTTGAGCTTTACAAGCTCACAAATCTCACAGAACTCTTGTGCACGGCCAACCCGCTGCTGGCACTCCCGGCTGGCCTCTTGCGCCTTACCAACCTCAAGAAACTCTCAATGGAAGTGTATGATCTCACGGTCCTAACCAAATTGCGTTTCGTGATGGACGAGGTGGAGAGTCTGCGCATCCCACCTAAGGCCATAGTGATGGGCGGAGAGGGTATCCTCCTTAACTATATGAAGCGAGTGCATGCAGCGCGTCAGACGGGCAGCCTTGTGCTAGATAAGATGGGCTTGCGCTCCATTCCTGTTGAAGTCTTCCTCCTCACCAACCTCACACGACTCAAAATGGTTGACAATGAGATCCAGGAGCTCCCGCCCGAAATTGAGCAGCTGGCAAACCTGAAGCAGCTTATTTTCGACCAGAATGAGCTCAAGGATTTGCCGGATGAGCTTGGCAAACTGGACTGCTTGGAGATGCTGAGTGTCAACGCAAACGAGCTTGAATTCTTACCCTTGTCGTTATGCCAGTGTGACAACTTGTCGCAGCTCATGGTCGCGCAGAACAAGCTCGAGACGCCGCCTCCCGAAATCGTGGCCGAGGGCACGCAGGCGATCATGGTCTACATGCGCACGCTCAAGGAGGCAGAGATGTACAAGCGGTTGGACCTTCGCGAGATGGGCCTTGCCTTCTTCCCGCGCGAGATTTGTGTCCTCACCATGCTCATTGAATTGTCGCTGGCCAGCAACGAAATGCGCACTATCCCCCCGGACATAGGCCTCCTCACCAACGTCACCAAGCTTAAGGTTGCCGACAATATCCTTGTGCAGCTGCCCAAGGAAATCGGAGATCTGGTGCAGCTTTTGTATGTTGACCTGAGCCAGAACGAGCTGCAGTATCTGCCCAATGAGGTGGGCAAGTGGCACAAGATCATCCGGTTCAAGGCGGATGAGAACTCGCTGCGCGAACTACCTGCCTCCATCTCCTCGTGGCAAGACTGCACTGAGATTGAGGTTCAGGAAAATGCACTGCGCACGCTGCCCCGCTCGATTGGCCTGCTTGCCAAACTCAAAAAGCTTGTGCTGAATGACTGTGAGTTGTCAACATTTCCTGATGAACTTTTCCATGCGCCGGTCCTCGAGCTCGTGCACGCCGATGGCAACCAGTTGCAGGAGCTGCCGGCCTCAATTGGTAGAGCGTCACGCCTCAACACACTCACGCTCAGTAGCAACAAGATACGGAGGCTGCCCATTGAGATCGGCAAACTGCGCAAGAACCTCAAGGAACTCAAGCTCGACGGTAACCCAATTCAAGCGCCGCCGCGCGATGTCTGGACAATGGGAACGGTACCCACCCTCGAATTCTGCCAACATGTGCTCGCGGCACGCAAAAAGCTCGAATTTATCTACAATGATCGCGACATTGGTACGTACCCTATTGACATCGAGCTGCTTGTCGACCGCCCTCCCTCTGACGATGGGCAGCAGGGGCCATATGGTGCTCGCAAGGTGGACCTCAGCAAGAACCGGATCCGGCGTATACCGGAGAACATCGGTGCCAACTTGCAGCTGGAGGTCTTAAATCTGTCCAACAATCTGATTGCTCAGCTAGATGAGGCGATAGGCATGTGCTCCAATCTGCTCGACCTGGACCTGTCGAACAACGAGTTGCCGCTGCTGGCCAACCGCATTGCTGGTCTCACCTGCCTCACTGCATTCAAGGTACAAGGCAACAAGAACATCCCAAAGTTTCCCGACGACTTTTTCAACAACGTGATTGATCTGGTGGTGCTGGATGCCGAGGACAACCGGATCAACGAACTTCCATCGGAAGTGCGTAATCTGACGAGACTCACGACTCTCAACCTAGGACGAAACCGCATCCAGATCGTGCCCAATGAGATTGGCGACCTCGAGCGACTGCAAACGCTGCGCCTCCACCACAATGTGATCCAGGCCATTCCGTCGGCTATCGGGCGCTTGTTGGAGTTGCGTCTGCTCGACGTGTCGGAGAATCAGCTGACGACTGTGCCGCGTAACCTGTGTCGCTGCACCAACCTCGTGACTTGCTCGTTGAACAACAACAAGATGACGCAGGTGCCCATAGAGATGGGCAAACTGCCCAACATCGAGACGTTGAATCTCGAGGAGAACCGCGCGTGCAAGGCGCCGCCCATCGAGGTGATTGTCAAAGGCTCAAAGACAGTCATGGAATACTTGCGAGGTTTCTTGCAGGCACGCTCCGACCACCATCTGCGCCTCGTTGATTTAGGCATGATTACCTTCCCGCGTGATGCCGCCGCCTTCCCGGACTTGCTGAGTATTGATTTCAGCAACAACCAGATGCAGTCGCTGCCGGCGCGGATCAACATGTTTACTGTGCTCAACACGCTCAAGATGAACAACAATCGGCTGGTCAAGATGCCCGACGCCATCGGCGATTTGGTCATGCTCACCTATCTTGACCTTGGCAACAACAACCTCGAGATACTGCCGAGCTCCGTGGGCAACTTGCTGGATCTCAAGGAGTTGCACTTGTTCCGCAACAAACTCACCATCCTGCCCTTGACCATCGGGCGGCTGACCAAGTTGGAGGTGCTCGACGTTACGGACAACCACACTACATCGCCGCCAGTCGAGACTGTGGCGCTGGGCACCAAGGCCATTATTAGCTTCTTCCAGCATTTGCTGCAGGCGCGAGTGAAGCGGCGCCTCGACATGCCCAACCTGGGCCTCGAAACCTTCCCGATGGAGATCGAGTACATGACGTACCTCACAGCCCTTGACATGTCGTCGAACCGCATCCGCGAGCTCGACACCAAACTGACAGCTCTTGTTAGCCTCCGCTTGCTCTCGATGCAAGACAACCAAGTGCCTAGCATCCCGTCACACGTGGCCGAAATGACGTCGCTCACGCACATCAACTTCGAACGCAACTCTCTGAGCGAGGTCAACAAACGCATCGCCGAATTGAGCCTGCTGCGGATTATCAACATGGGCCACAACATGTTGCAGACACTACCGCCCATGATTTATGGCGGCCAAGTGCTGCTCAAACATATCAAAGAGCTCTACCTCCACAACAATGACTTTACCATGTTCCCGCACGTTGTGTGCGAAATGGTGACGCTCGAAAAGCTCAGCTTGGCCCACAATGCCATGGTCACCATACCCGACACCATCAAAAGACTGACGTCGCTGACGCACGTCAACTTTTCGCACAACAAGCTGTCGTCCGTGCCGCAAGGGCTGGGCTTGTGCAGCAATGTCACGGATCTCGACTTGCAGTTTAACCGCCTCACCACGTTGCCACCCGGGATCGGCAGCATGGGCAACCTCATCAAATTTAATCTCATCAACAACGCACTTGTTAAGCTGCCGGCGTCGATCGGGTCGTTGGAGTCGCTCACGCAGCTATCTCTGCGCGACAATCAGCTGGCGATCCTTCCCGCCTCTATCAACATGCTCGTCGCCGTTCAAATCATGTCACTCAGCGCCAACAAGCTCTACGAACTCCCCCCTCTCATCGAGGACCTCACAATGTTGGAAGTGCTCACACTCTCGGACAACTCCATCCAGTATCTCCCGAGCAAGATAGGCAACTTCCGCGCCTTGACCCAACTCGCCGTGAGCAACAATCAGCTCGTAGAGCTCCCCGCAACCATTGGCAACTTACCTCACATCGCACAACTTTGGCTGGATCATAATGCCCTCACCACCCTCCCGCCTTCTATTGGTCCTCTCTCTTCCTCCGCCTCCTCTTCCCTCCACCCCCTCCATCACTCTATCTGTGTTGTTCCCTGTGACCTCCATCAGTCTGTCTGTGTTTTTCCTTGTGACTGCCTGTTTAGTACAACGACCCTCAGTGTTGTTGTGCAATGGGAAGGTGCGCGGGCCAGTTTGCACATGTACTCATCTAACTGTTACGGCATGTCACGCACTCTTGGTTTGTCCTGCTGACTCTTTCGCTCTCGCGCACGCTCTCTCTCTCTCTCTCTGCTCTCTCTCTCACTCTTTCACTCGCTCTCGCCTTCGCGCGCGATCTGTCTCGCTCGCACTCGCTCGCACGCAAATTCTCTCTCTCTCTTGTGCTATCGCTTGTTCCCTCTCGCTCTCTCGCAGGACGCTGTGTGTCGTTGAAGGAGCTCAACTTAGATCACAACAAACTCAAAACTCTTCCCATGAGCTTGTGTCAGGTACAAATACATTTACCTACATATATGTATATACCTAAATATACCTGAATATACCTACATATACCTACATATGCCTACATATATGCATATACGCGCATATATACAAATGCATGTGCTATGCGTAGACGCACATGCACATACATACAAATAAATGTACATATTTATCCACACATATGAAGATTTATACACGTCTGTATTCACATCTGATTGCCTCGCTCCATCTCTTCTTTCCTTTCTCCTCCCCCCCCCCCCTTTCCTCCACCGCTTCGCTGGCGCTCCCTGTCTCCCTCCCTCCCTCCCTCCCTCCCTCCCTCC
>Ga0105054_10004238_pt1 | contig 21568 bp, 27 predicted proteins | sample BON02_FD_78091 | JGI IMG/M metagenome (GOLD analysis project Ga0105054, IMG submission 78091) | Freshwater microbial communities from Lake Bonney liftoff mats and glacier meltwater in Antarctica - BON-02 (megahit assembly) | ecosystem: Environmental > Aquatic > Freshwater > Ice > Glacier...
GCCGGGGTCTCCTCAGCGGATGCCTTGGCGGCCTCGTCCACCTTCTTCTTGGCCGGGGCGCGGCGGCGCTTGGGCGTGACGTCAGCCGGGGTCTCCTCAGCGGATGCCTTGGCGGCCTCGTCCACCTTCTTCTTGGCCGGGGCGCGGCGGCGCTTGGGCGTGACGTCAGCCGGGGTCTCCTCAGCGGCGACCTCGGCCTCGGCGGCCGTCGTGGCGGCGCTGCTGCGGCGCACGCGACGACGGCTGGGGACTGCCTCAGCGGCTTCCTGCCCCACTGCGCTGGGCGTCGTCTCGCCGACGAGCGCGAGACCCTCCTCAGCGACCTCCTCAGCGACGACGTCCTCGTCGGCGATGGTCTCCAGGTCATCCGACGTCGGGTCATCGGTGACGGCATCCACCGATGGGCGACGACGACGACGACGCGCGCTGCGCGCCGGCGGCGCGTCCGGGTCGTCGGCCTCGACACCGGCGGCGGCAACCTCGGCCTCGACCTCGGGCGTCAGCAGCACCATGTCCTCATAGGTGATGGGCTCGTCGAGCGACGGCATCTTGCCCAGGTCGGGATCGGGCGTGGGTGTGACGAACACCTCGAAGACGTCTATGTCCTGCCCGTCGGCGGTGCGCTCCGTGACCTCCGTGGCGTCGCCGCCACCCTCACCGCGACGCCCGCGGCGGCGGCGCTTGTTGCGACCGTCACCGGCGTCGCCACCGCTCCCGCCACTCTCGATATCGGCTGCAAGCGCCGCCGCGGCCGCCGGTGCGTCGGCCAGCGACACCCGGTAAGTGCCCGAGCGCGGATCGGTCTGCAGGCTGATACCCGCCTTGTCCCCGGCGCTGTCGAGGAACTTGCTGAAGGTTGAGAACCCGATGGCCGACTCGTCGAAGGCCGGGTCCTTGCGGCGCATGGCGTCCTTCACGACGCTGGCCAGCGGAAGCTCAACGCCTTCGCGCTGCAGCGCGGTCATTGACTCCGCCAGAAGCGCGACGGGGTCCTTGCGCGAACCGCTGCGCGAAGTGCCGCGGCGCGGCGTGCTGGACGACGACGACGCGATGCTGTCGTAGAAGATGAACTCGTCGCAGTTGGCGATGAGGAGCTCGCTGGAGCTCTCGCGGTTGCCCATGCCGATGACGCGCTTGTTCAGCTCGCGCAGCTTGCCGACGAGCGGCGTGAAGTCGCTGTCGCCGGACACAATGACGAAGTTGTCCACGTGTTCGCGTGAGTACGCGAGTTCCATGGCGTCCACGGCGAGCTTGATGTCGGCGCGGTTCTTGGCACCCTCGCGGGCGGATGGCATCTCGATCAGCTCGAGGCCGGCATTCTGCAGGTCGATCTTCGCCTCGCGGTAGCGGCCCCAGTCGGCGTACGCGCGCTTCACGACGACGCGGCCCTTCTCTGACAGACGGCTGAGGACGAGATTAATGTCGAAGTCGCCTCGGGACTTGGCGCCGGGACGGGCCATGTTCTCGAAGTCGACCAGCACGGCGAGCACGTGCTCGGCCATGTGGTACCTCCAAATCGAATTGTCGTGCCCCGGAAGCCGGGGCTGGTCATGCGGCCGAAGCCGAACCCCCGCCCGTGGGCAGGAGTCGGGTGACCTTATCAGTGATTTCGGAGCATTCGTTTCATCGGGTCTTCGCGCGCGCGTTTCCCTAGACTCACCTGCGGCCCGAGGTGGGTCCTGAACCAACGATTGACGAAAGGCCTCGCATGTCGACAGAGCCCCAGGTGGAAGGCACGCTTTCCGTTACCGATAGCCGTACCGGGAAGACCTATGAGTTCCCGATCAGCGAGGGGACCATCCGCGCCACCGACCTCCGCCAGATCAAGGTCTCCGACGATGACTTCGGGCTCATGACCTACGACCCGGCCTTCATGAATACCGCGTCGTGCCGCAGCGCCATCACCTACCTCGACGGCGACGTGGGTGTCCTGCGCTACCGCGGTTACGCCATCGAGCAGCTCGCCGCGAAGAGCACGTTCCTCGAGGTCTCCTGGCTCCTCATCCATGGCGAGTTACCATCGGCCACGGAGCTCGCGGGCTTTCAGGCCCAGATCGCTGAGCGTATGACCGTGGAGGCCGAGATCGGCGAGTCGATCTCGGCCTACGCGAAGGACGCCCACCCCATGGGCATCCTCGAGGCCGGGTTCGGCCATCTCTCCACCCTCTACCCCGAGGCCAAGCAGATCGACAGCGCTCCCGAGCGCATGGACGCGGTCATCAACACGATCGCCAAGATGCCGACCATTGGTGGGCTGGCGTACCGTCACAATCAGGGGAAGGACGCGGTCGCCCCGGACCCCTCCCTCGGCTACTGCGAGAACATCCTCAAGATGTTCTTCGGTGCTGATTACGAGCCCGATCCCCGTCTTGTGCGCGCACTCGACATCCTCCTCATCCTTCACGCCGATCACGAGCAGAACTGCTCGACCAGTGCGGTGCGAAGCGTCGGTTCGTCGCAGACGGACACCTACTCAGCGGTTGCCGCCGGTATTGCCGCCCTCTACGGCCCGCTGCACGGTGGCGCCAACGAGGCCGTGCTGGTGATGCTGCGCGAGATCGGCTCGGCCGACAACGTCGCCGCCTTCATGGACAAGGTGCAGAAGCGCGAGGCTTTGCTGATGGGCTTCGGCCACCGGGTCTACAAGAACTACGACCCGCGGGCCACCATTATCAAGAAGGCCTGTGACGACGTATTCGAGGTCACCGGGGTCAATCCGCTGCTTGAGGTCGCTGTCGCCCTCGAGGCCACCGCACTGCAGAACGACTTCTTCATTCAACGCAAGCTCTATCCGAACGTGGACTTCTACTCCGGCCTCATCTACGAGGCGCTGGGTATCCCGGCGGAGATGTTCACGGTCATGTTCGCCATCGGTCGCGCCCCGGGGTGGGTTGCGCAGTGGCTGGAGATGATCCAGGACAAGGAGCAGAAGATCTCGCGTCCGCGTCAGATCTACATCGGCTCCGCCGAGCGCGACTACGTCGAGGTCTCGGCCCGCTAAATGTCTGACGCCCCGGCTGCATCGGTTTCCACGGCATGGTCCACGCTGGTGGACGCCCTCGAGGACTCGATGCCGCCGGAGTGGACCCGCTTTGCACGCGACTCGGCCACCACGTCGTGGATGCGCGCAATGCTGATGCTGGACGCCCATGATCGGCTCGGTACCGCCACGCCCACCGAGCACGTGGCGCACACGCTGCATCACCTCGCCGTCGGCAACGCGCGCCCGGCGGAGGCCGCGGGGTGGGAGGCGCTGCACGACAAGCGCCGTGAGGAGCGCCGTCAACTGCTGCTCCTGATCGAGACTGATGGCCCCGCCGTGCTCGACGGCGAGCCACTGGCGCTGTTCGAGCGCTCACTCGTACCCTCGGCCGGCCGGGTCTAGCGCCCCGAGTCGGGAACTGCATACGAACTTACGACTCGGGGCACTAGCCCGCAGCACCCCGCAGGATCCTCGGCGGCAGGATGGCCACGAGAGAACCGCCGCCAGGGCGTGGTGAGTCAAGGCGGATGACCGCGGCTCCCGGCCGTTTGAACCCGATGAGGCCGCAGCCGGTGAGGTCGGCCAGCGCATGGCTGAGACCCGGCTGGTGGGTGCACATGATGATCACCCGGGCATCCGGGTGTTCGGCGACCATGTCGAGCACGTCGTGGGTGGTCATTCCCGGCTTCAGCCGGTCGTCCTGCTCCATCGGGCAGCCCGCGGCCTCAGCGACCAATTTGGCGGTCTGGCGGCAGCGAATGAGTGGGCTTGACACCACTACATCGGGGTGGATACCCAGCGCCACCAGACCCCGCGCGGCCAGCCCGGCGGCCGCGAGGCCGTCCGTGGTCAGCGCGCGCGCTTCGTCGGTATCGCAGAGGTCGGGACCCTCCGCCACACCGTGGCGCATCAGGATCAGGGTGACGGGCCCGGGCGTCATCAGAGGGGCGGTACCTGGGCTACCAGCAGTGATGAGGCGGCGATGATCACAAGCGTCACTCCGATCTCCACCCAGGCGTTGCGACGTACCATGGAGAGGGTGGCGGTATTGGGCGTGCCGGTACGGCGCAGCGTGCTGACCACGCGACGTGACCGCAGTGCCATGACCCCCACGACCGCCAGCAGGCCGATCTTCACGAGCAGCGTCCAGCCGTAGGAGGTGCGCCAGAGGTCGGCCGGGCTATTCATCTCGCCGAACGCTCGCACCACGCCGGTGAGCACGATGACAGCCACCGCGATGAGGGCGAGGGATGAGAAGCGTGCGAGCACGATGCCGCCGATGGTGCGCCCGCCCTCGCCGGCCACCGTGGGCAGCCGTAACAACCAGATGGCCATGAGCACAAGGCCACCCACCCAGAAGGCCGCGGCCGTGGCGTGCAGCGCATCGGCGGGTATCTGGAGCACCGGCATGCTGGTGACCGACGCGTGGCCCTGTGCCGAGATGGATCCAAGTGCCACGAGCCCGGCGGCCAGCATGAGCAGGCCCGGCCACAGGCCGCCGTCGGCGTCGTCGGGTGCCGGGGCGCGATCGGTGCGGTATTCGGCGAGGAACCGCCACACACCGATGGCGAACAGGATGAACAGCGCGAACGTGCGCACCTGCAGCACGCTGCCGAATCGCGTGTCGGCCAGTACGCGCACGATGCCCGCGGGATCGCCCAGCGCACCCCACACACTGGTGCCCATCGCGCCGGCCGTCTTGACCACCAGCACACATGCCTCACCGAAGAGCGCAACGAGGGCCAGCACCCCGAAGCCGATCCACCACGCATCGCGTGCCCACACCAGTGCGGCATCGCGGGCACCGGCAGGCACGTCGGCAGGCGGGCGCCACGTCGCCCGCCACACCAATAGGCGAAAGAGCATGAGGGCCACGAGTCCGCCGATACCCACCAGTTCGAGCCAGCGCGCGGCCACGGCCCACGCCGACGTCTCCGATGGGCCCGTGGCCCCACCGGGGCCGCCCAGATAGGGAGTGCCGATGGGCACGTCGCCAACGGCGAACACGGTCGCGCCACCCACGACGTGGCCGTCCGGTGACATCACACGCCAGCGGGTCGTGTAGCTGCCGGGTGCGAGGCGCGGCTGCACGGGGACGATCATGAGGGACGCATTGTCAGCGGAAACGTGGGCGCCACCGCTCGCGGTCACCGATTGACCCGAGGCGGTCACCACGGAGGCATCGCCTTTTTGCAGCAACTGCACGGGTTCCGAGAAGGTCACCCGCACGTCGGTCGGCGAGTGAGTGAGCCGCTGGGCATCGTCGGGAATCACCTTTTGCACCACGGCGTGTGCCATGGCGGAGGGCGCGTGCGTAAGCACGAGTCCGGTGGCCACGATGATGGTGGCGACGAGAATGAGTACGCGGGGACGTGAGTGCACGGGATGTGCAGCCTATTCGGCCCCGGCCATCGTGGGCGCGCTCAAGTAGCGTGGCGCCGTCGCACTGAGGCGTGGACTCGGAGGAACGCGTGAGCGGACTGGTGGATGGCAAGAGGGCCCTCGTCGTAGGCGTGGCCAACAAGCGCAGCATCGCGTGGGCCATTGCGCGCCGGCTGGATGCCGCGGGCGCGCAGGTAGCGATCACCTTCCAGGGCGAGCGCGTGGAGAAGGACGTCACCAAGTTGGCTGGCGAACTCATCAACCAGCCGGTGCCCGTGGTGCCCATGGATGTGCAGGACGAGGCGCAGATGGATGCCGCCGTCGCGGCCGCGGCCGAACAGATGGGCGGCATTGACATCTTGGTGCATGCCGTGGCCTTCGCGCGCGCCGAGGACCTGGGCGGTCGGTTCATCGAGACCTCGCTCGAGGGTTTCAACCTCGCGCTTGAGATCTCGGCGTGGTCGCTGGCGGCGCTGGCGAAGCGCGTGGAGCCCCACATGAAGGCAGCCGGCGGCGGCGCGATCGTCACGCTCTCGTACATGGCGGCGGAGCGCGCGGTGCCGGGCTACAACGTCATGGGCATCGCGAAGTCCACGCTCGAGTCAATCGTGCGGTATCTGGCCTGGGACATGGGCGAGGACAACGTGCGGGTCAACGCCCTGTCGGCCGGACCGGTGCGCACCCTCGCGGCGCGCGGTATCCCCGGTTTTGGTGACATGACGGATATGGCCGCGAAGAAGTCACCGTTGCGCCGCGAGATCACCGTGGACGAAGTGGCGGACGCCGCGCTGTTTTTGTGTTCACCACTCGCGCGTGCTGTGACGGGGGAGACCCTGCACGTGGATGCCGGCTATCACGCGATGGGTCTCTGACCGGGCCCTGCGTGGGGTCAGATCTGAAAGTCCGGTGCCCCACTGACAAGGAGGTCGGCGATGGTGACCGCGGCCATCGCCTGCTCCGCGCTGGCACCGGCGGCACGCCACACCGCGCTGATGCCGACAAGCGCGGGCGGGTAGTCCACCTCGTCGGGATCACGGCCCGCCACCTGAATGATGGGGCCGTCGATGATACGCACGACATCACACACGCGCACCTCACCCGGATTGCGCGCCAATCGGTATCCGCCCTCGGCACCGCGCTTGCTGTCCACCAGTCCGGCGCGGCGCACCGCGGCCAGGATGCCCTCGAGGAATCGCGGCGGGATGCCACCCTCGCGGGCAATGCGGTCCACCGTGATGGGCCCGGCGTCGGGGTTGGCATGTCGTGCCAACACCACCAGCGCCCGCACTGCGTAGTCGGCCTTTGCGGAGATCCTCACGGCGCGCGAGGCTACCAGCGGTGACCGCGCCCAACGTGCGAATCGGCGTGCTGTCCGATACCCACGTGGGGGAGACGTTGCCCGAGTTACCGGCAGCCGTGCTCGAGGCACTAGCCGACAGCGACCTGATCCTGCACGCGGGCGACATCACCTGCCTGTCGGTTCTTGCGCAGTTGCGTGACCTCGCGCCGGTGGTCGCCGTGCAGGGCGACCATGATCGCGATGCCGGTATTGATCTCCCCGTCTCGCGCATAATCACCGTACGGGGACGGCGTATCGGGCTGGTGCACGGACGTCGCAGCCGCATGGTGGAGATGCCCGCCGCCGGGTTCAGTCTTGTCCGCCGTCGCGCGGTGTTACTGGGCCTGCATCGGGGCATGCGGCGGAGGTTCGGCCCGGTGGACCTGATCGTGCACGGCCACCTGCACATTCCGGTGGACACCGAGGTACGCGGCACGCGGGTGTTCTCGCCGGGGGCGGTGTACATGCCCGAGGACCGTGAGACCTCCGAGAAGACGGGAATCAAAGGGCGCGCCTACATGCGATTTCGCGACGGGCTCACGTCCGACGAACGCCGACCCGCGGTGGGGATGGTGACCGTGGGTCCGGTGGGGTTCACCTGCGTGCGGATCATGCTGCCGGGGTCGGCACTGCGTCCGAATGATTGACTAGGGTGCGGGTGCGAGGTTTCACCCCGAGATGGGAGCGTCACATGACCGCAGGCGTCGCCTACTCCTTCCGCAGTGCGCGTGACGAGCTGGGGCGCGCAATGGCCGATTACCTGGCCATCTCCCGCGGATCGCACCTGTATGCCGATACGCAGGCGCATGCCGCCGCCGAGGACAAGGCATGGGCGCACATGATGACCCTTCGTGACCGCGCTGATGCACCGCCGGTGCCAGCAGAGGCCGCGACGGCCTAGCCCGCGCGATCCGCCCCGGCGCGGATCGGGATCACCACCACCATCATCGTGCCTTGCCCCGGCGCGGACTCGATGGTGACCTCTCCCCCCACGAGCCCCAGGCGATCGGTGGCGGTGCCGGGGTCGAACCCCACGCCGTCATCCTCAACGACCACCCGCACGGCGCCATCAGCCGCGGTTACGAGCACCGAGACACTGTGCGCGTTGGAGTGGCGCTGCACGTTGGTGAGGGCCTCCTGCACCACACGGAACACGGCGATCTCGATCTCGTCCGGCAGGTTGTCGGGAAGGCCCTGCACGGCCAGGTCAACGGTCATTGCTCCATCGCGGCGCAGTCTGTCGGCCTGTCATTCGATTGCGCTCTCCAGCCCGTAATCAGCGAGCCCCGACAGGCGAAGCCGTTCCGCGAGGTCGCGCACATGCTCTGAGGCCGCCGCTAGCGTACGGCGGGTGGCGGCCAGGCGGTCCCGACCGTCGGCGTCAAGGTGCCCCTCGAGCACACGCAACTCCAGTGTGACGGCCGTGAGCACCTGCCCCGTCTCGTCGTGTAACTCGCGTGCCACGCGCATACGTTCGGATTTCTGAGCCCTGATCGCGGGTCTGTGGCCATCGGCCGCCGCGACCAGCCGGGCGACGCGGGCGAGCCCCTGATCAGCGGGGTTCCCAACGTGATCGGACCCGCTCATCGGGTCAGCTCCCGCGCTCGCGCTTCCGCTCGGCCGCCCGCTCCTCCCCACTGCGCACGGCTTCGGCGAAGCGCGCGATGATGTCCTCGGGCACGGGGCCATCGGGCGGCTCCTCGATGGCATATGCGGGTGGGGACGGGGCCACGGGGTCCGGTGACGAATCGGCAGCGGTGGGTGTGTCGGCCGCGGGCACGTCTTCGCTTGAGACCACAGGGTGCTGGCCGGTCGCCGCTGCGTCCGACGGGGCCAGATCCTCAACCGGCACCACGGCCATCTCACCGGTGGACTCAAGTGTCTCGATCTCGACCTGTGGCTCCTCGGCCACGGGCACGGCCGCGGCGGTGGGCGCTGCCGCAGGGACGGCCTCGGCCTCAGCCATCACACCGACGCCCTCAACGACCTCCACCACCTCGCCGGGTGCCGCCTCGGGGGTCGGGGTCAGGTCCTGCAACGACTCGCCGGCCGCCCCGAGCGGAATGCCAAGGGGGGTGACGGTCTCGTCGAGGATCCCCGGTGCGGCATCGGCCGGTACCTCGGGCATCGGTACGTCGCCGACCTCGCCTCCATCGCGTTCAATCACCACGCGGTAACGGTCCATGTGAGGTGCGTGCACGAACAGAATGCGACGCCACTCATCGGCACCCGCCTGTCGGGCAGCGGCGTCTGACCGGTACGAACCGACCTCGCTGCGCTGCGACTCGGCGGGGCTTCCGGCAACCCCGACCACCGCGACCACGTACCGCTTCTTGAGTCCCATGGGCGGGATGCTACCGACTGCGATTATCCTTGTGGCCTATGGACACCGGATCCTTCACCCACGTCGCCGTCTGCATCGACGACTCTGAGGTCTCCACCGATGTTGTTCGCCTTGCGATAAGCGTGGCGAAGACCGGCGGCCGCATCTCGATCGTGCACGTGCTGGGCGGCCCGCCGTTCAGCGAGTCGGTCATCGCCGCCATCGGGGGTGCATTTGGCGGCTCGCCGCTCATGGACAACACCGCAACGCACCGTGAAATCGCGCAGGCCCTGCTGGAGAGCGTGTGTGAGGACATCCCCGGCGCCGTGCCGGTGCTTCTCGACCAGAGGGACGCCACCTCCGCCCCCGACGCCGTGGTGCGCTGGGCCGCCGTCGAGGCCGCCGACGTCATCGTGGTTGCCGCCCATAACGGTGCGCTCGACCGCGCGCTTCACTTGCTGGGATCGTTCAGCGGTCACTTGGCCCATCACGCGTCGTGCCCCGTGCTGCTATTGCCGCACGGCGTCACCTTCGACGACGACTAACGCCCGCGGGGCGACCGCGCGGGGCTAATCAGGCGGGCGGGGGCGGCTGCGCGCCGCCCGGTCCCGGCGCGGGTGCCTGTGGCGTGCCGGGCGCCGGTGCGGCGGGCCCGGGCACCGCGACCGGCACGCTGGTGGTGGGGCTCGTTGCCGTTGTGGGTGGGACGGCCAACGCGCGAAACGTGCGGGCATTCTGAATACCGGCCGGCCAGTAGGTGGGCAAGTACGTGATGCTCACGCCGGCCAGGCCACCCGAGGAGTGGAGGATCCACTTGTTGCCGAGCGCGATGCCCATATGCGACGCCTCGCGGTCACGCGTCTTGGGCCCTCGGGCGCCGAAGAAGATCAGGTCGGCGGGCTGCGCCGATTTCCATGGAATCTTGGCGCCCGCTGTGCCCACGTTCATGGTGTACGTGGTGCGGCCGTCGGGCACGTTGAGCGATGCCTCGGCGGCCCGGTCCCCCGTATGCCAGACCCAGTAGACGAAGCCCGAGCAGTCGAAGCCCGCTGCCGCTTGTGGGTCGGCATTCGGGTTGAGGTCGGGTGCCTCGCCACCCCACACATATGGGTACCCCACCAGGGACAGCGCGCGCTGCACCAGCGGGATGACCGACGCGTCAATGGCGGGGATGGCGAAGCGCTCGAGCGCACGCACGGATGAGGGGATGCCACTGGAGCGGATGGCGCGGCCGCGGGCGGCCATCAGTACGAGATCGGCAAGGCGGATGGGCTGGGCGTCCGTGCGCTCAAGGGCCTCATCGCTCGTCGGGTAGTTGCGGCGCAGGCCCGCCTCGCGGGCGGTGATGGCGGTGCCGAACCCCGGCGGCAGGGTGAACGTCCGGCCACTGCCATCGCGGAAGCGCCCCATCGTGTTGATGGCCTTGCGCATGCCCAGACCGAGTGTCCATGCCCGGTTGGCCTCGGCACCGGTGAGCGGCTGGTCCAGCGCAGCAGCACCCGCGTCTGCGGCTGTCAGCCAGGCGCGCGCGATGACGTAGCGCGCGGCCGCGCCATCGGCGTCACCGGGTGCCACGTCACGCCACTGGGTGCTGATCGCACCACCGGGGAGGCGTAACACCGACTGCATCAGGCGCACCAGATCGCGGCGGGTGGCATCGCGAGACAGCGCCCCCGCATCTACCTCGCCAGCCCACAAATTCGCCTTGGCCAGCCCTCTCGCAGCCTTTTGCGCGAAACGGAAGGCCACACTCGATACGGGGCCGTCGCCGGGTGCGGGCTGTGCCAGCGCCACGGCCGTGAGGGATCCTGCGACCACCGCCGGAGCCAGGGTAATGGCCGCGACGATGGCGACGCGTCGGCGTCCTAGATGTGGGCGACGGGCCATCAGGCGGCTCAGGCGGGACCCGCACGACGACGGTTCGGGTTGCACGGGGACATGTCCCGAGATTCGTAATTCATGGTTTATGTCCCCCTCGCATCTCGGGCATCTGGACGATGCGTTGCGTACCTAGGACTGACGCAATTCCCGGACGTTCTGCACCAGCAGCACGATGGCGCCGATGAGCAGCAGTGCCGCCAGTGCCATCCGCCATTCCCGCAAGAACCCAATGATGACGCCGATGCCGATGAGCAACGCCAGCGTGGTGCCCGCGGCCGAGAGCAGCCGTCCGCGGGCGAGGGCCTCGAACCCGATAATCAGGGCGAGCCCCAGCATGACGCCCACCCAGTAGTGCGGCGCCACGTTGCCCACGAGCAGCCAGATGATGACCACCAGCAGCACCGGTGTGCTGACGGCGGCCCAGATGCGCAGCACCCGCTGGCGCACGCGCGAATTGGCCTGCTCCTCGATCTCCTCGATCTGATCGCGCTGGGCCTCCTCGCCCAGATGCGCGCGCGGCCCCTCGTACGGCAGCCCGTTCGCCTCTGAGATCTCCAGAGCGGTCACCTCGGCGTCGAGGTGCCGGCGCTCGGCGCGCAGGGCGCTCATCTGCTCTTCGCGGGTGGCCACCTCTGCCCGGCGTTCGGCCGCCAGCCTGACCGTGGCGCTGTCGCTGCGCAGCGCGCGGGCCTCAGCCGAGCCATGGCGCGCCTGGGTACGTTTCGCATCGATGGCGTCGTCGATCTCGGCCATGCGTGTAACCGCGTCGGCATGCCGCGCCTGCACCGCCCGCGACGCGGCTGCTGGGTCCGGGTCGACCTTTTGCATGCCGGCCCACCCCAGCGGGTCCTCCCAGCGCATGCGGTCAATGCCGTCGCGCTCATGTTTGGGCCCGGTGGGCGCCGATTCGCCACCGAACCGGTCGCGCGTGTCGAGCCCCCAGCGTCCGCGGAAATCGCGTACCCATGGTGTGTCGTCGTCAATCACCACGGGGCGCCACTCACGATCGGCCCCGGGGCCGATATTCACGCCGTCGCCACGGTGGTAGTCCACGAATGGGATGCTGAGACCGGTCTCAATCGCGCTGGCGGCACTCCACGGAAAGAGCGTGTGCCAGGTCGTGCGGAATCCACGGATGAAGCGCCGCATCACCGGGGGGTCAACGCGCACCAACTCGTCGGTGCGATTGGGTGAGTGGGAGTGCGAACCCGCGCCCGGATATGCGACGACGTGATGCCCGTCCCACTCCAGATTGGGATCGTCTACGCGCCGACGCAGTGCGTCACCGTGGCCGTCATGTGACGAGAACGCCACCCACCGTGCCGCCAGTACGCCGTCGCCGCCGGGGGAGAGGTAGATGATGATGTTCTCCCAATCGGCCTCGTGGTCGTTGATGCCGTGAAACGACGATCGCCAGTCGTTCATGCAGTAGAAGAACCAATAGGTGAGGATCGTCCAGCCAGCCTCCTGCACGACGCGGCCGTAGTAGGGCGTGCCGGCATCGGCGATGCGCTCGCGGTAGGTGACCTCGCCCGCAGCGACGGCACCTCGCGGCACTCGTCCGCGGAAGAAGAGCGACAGCCGGAACAGGGCGTCGAATACCCGGGCCGCGACGCCGACGTGCGCGAAGCGGTTTGCCTGCCGCATGTGCCTGATGTGGCCTTCCTTGCGCCAGTGGTAGAACTGCCGCCGCGTCAGCGGGCTCTGCACATAGCGCAGGTGCATGGTTTGGCTCGCCCGCTCGGTGCCGATGCGGGCCAGAGCATCGAGGTCCACCTCGCCCACGTCTGCCAACTTGCGGTCGGTTCCGTCAACTTCGCGCTCCCACAGTGAGCACGCCTGTACATAGGCACCGACATCGGCAGGCAGGAACAACTCGGCCGCATTGAACCGCAGAATCGGCTCAAAACGGCGAAGAAGAGCGAGGTCATCCACGCGCGCAGACTACGACACACGCCGCACCAACCGGTAGCGTGAGATCTATGAACATCTCACGCATCGGCGGCATTGCCGCCGCCACCCTCTTCTCAGCCGCCCTCCTTGCGGGGTGCGGGTCATCCTCTTCGTCGTCCGACACATCCGCTGCCACCGCCGCAGCAGACACCACCGCCACCGCCGCAGCAGACACCACCGCCACCGCCGCAGCAGATACCACTGCCACCGTCCCGAAGGTCGGCGGCATGGCCACCTGTGATGAGGCCTCAATCGGGAAGGCCGTGGCGGCCGCGGGCACCAAGTCGGCGCCGGCCGTGCTCCCTCCTGATCCGGGTCTGTTCAAGTGTGCCGATGGGTGGGCCTACGCCTACCCCGACGTCGGCACCGGCGATGAGCGGTTCACCGTGACCATGGTTTTTGAGGCCGAGGGCCAGTTCTGGATTCCCAAGGACCGCGCCAAGGTCTGCATCGCCCCGGGTAATCAGGTGCCCCAGTCCATCTATAAGGACGCCTGCGAGTCCAACTAGTTTCGCGCCGGGCCGGCGCGCCGGGGTGTTTCCCGGGGCGCCTGCTCAGGCGTCGTCAAACACCAGAATCTGCCCGCCGTAACACGCCACCCACACACGCCTGGTCACCGGCTCGTAGGTGATGCCAATGGGGCGGTAACAGGCCTTCACCGTCTGCAGCACGCGCATGTTGCTGCTTCGCAGTTTGGCCACGGTGCCGCTCTTGTAATTGACCACGTAGAGGGCCGACCCATCGGTTGATCGCGTAAGGCTGCGCGGCGCGTTGCCGGTGGACGACTTGGCCACGGCCCCGGTGCGCAGATTCACCTTGGCCACCTTGCCCTCGGCGTTCAGCGTCACGTACGCCGTGCGCGCATCGGGACTCAGCACCACGGCACGCGGCCCCGCGCCCACCTTGACCGGTCGGGTGCGGTAGGTGCGCAGATCAACACGTAACAGGTGGCTGCTGCCCATGATGGCCACCCATGCCGCGGTGCCGTCGGGCGTTACTGCGATGCCGCGTGGGTACGCGCCGAGTGGCACCACCTTGCTCACCCGCCCCTTGGCCGCGTCTACCACGTACAGATCCCACGAGCACCAACTGCTCACCAATACGCGGCTGCCGTCGGGCGTGGTGGCCACCACCTTGGGCACCGACCCCACGCGAATTACCTGGTCAATGCGGTTGGTCTCAAGATCCATGCGGTAGAGGAATGATCGGTCCATGCCCGATGCCGGCGTGCACGTGTCCTTGCCCTCAGGTCCGAACCCGCTGCCGTACATGGCGTAGTTGCTCACGTAGGCGTACCGGCCATCGGGCGAGAACGCGGCCTCTACCGGTGCCCCCTGCGAGACGCCGGGATGCCCCCCGATTCCGAACCGCGACAGGCGCACCGAGTCGGGGATGGTGGCTTTCAGCTTCATGGTGCGGGCGTCGTACACCGTGACGGTGTGCGTGTACATCATGTTCTGGGCGGTGACGAGACCGCTGCCCGATGCGACAACCGACTTGGGCGAGATACGCCCGGTGATGGTGGTGCGAAGGCGAAGGCGGCCCATTGCAGCCGGAACATCCATGTGGGGCGCCACGGGACCGGCCGTGTCGGCGGTACTCGTGGTGCCCGCGGCGACGAGGACCGTGGGAGTCAGCCCCACCAGTACCGCGACGCCGGCGATCAGGACGCCGCGGTGGCCCTTGGCCGTGGCCGAGGGGCGAGTACCAGCCCCGGTTTGCCGGCGGGTCATCGTTTCATCACCAGGTCAAGCCCGAAGGCGATCACAATTGACACGGCGCCGGCGATAAACAGGATGGGGTACGCGTTGCCCTGCTCGCCGAGAATACCGATCAAGTAGGCCGTGCCGAACGCGGCGATGGCCTGGCCCACGGCGTTCGACGCGGTTGCCATGCCCCACAGCGACCGATGCACCGCCGGGTTGCCACCGGAGATCTCTTGGCTGCGCGAGAGGAAGACGCCGACGAGCCCGACCACGCCGAGCCCAGCCAGGAAGGAGGCGATGCCCAGCACCGCGGTGCTGGACGACACCAACAGTAGGCCGAGCGCCACGAACTGCACGGCGAATCCACTGCGAAGGGTCGCGCGAAGGCCGATGCGCTTGGTGCTGCCGATGTAGATGAAGGGCCCGATCAACGCGCCCACGCCGTACACCACGTAAAACGCCGAGCCCACGGTGACGCCGCGCCCCAGATCGCGGGCGATGTAGTCAACGAGGAACACCATCATCGGCACGATGCCAACGGCCACCAGGCCGTATTGCAGATAGAAGAGCCCGGCACGCGGGCGGTGGGGAGCAGGGGCGACAGCACGGCCGGCGCGCGGGGCGGAGGGGGGCCACATGCGCCACGTGACGGCGGTGATGGCGAGGGCGCAAGCACCGATGGCGATCCACGCGGTGCCCACCCCCACGGATATCAGATGCGGCATGACGGCGCCGGCGATGACGATGCTGATGCTGACGCCATAGAGGGTCATCTGGCTCACGAACGCGCGGCGCGATTCGGCCACGTAGCCCAGCACCGCGGGCCCGGCCAGGGCCGTGATGACGCCGCCAGCGATGCCGGACACTCCACGCCAGCCGAAGAACCATGCGAAGGGCAGTGACTCGTCGGCACACGCGAGGAACGAGAGGCCCACCAGAATCATGAGGGTGCGGAGAATCGCGGTGACTGGGAATCGTCGGGCAAGGGGCGCACCGATCAGCGCGCCAACCAGATAGCCGCCCAGGTTGGCCGCTGCGAGCAGGGTGGCATCGCGGCCCGTGAACCAGTGGTCGGCCACCAGGGCCGGCTGCAGCGGTGCGAACGCGGATCGCGCGAGCCCGACACCCACCAGCACGGCGCCCATTGCGGCCGCCGTGGCGATTCCGACCCGGATCTGCACGGGTTCGTTGTGTGCGGGGGAAGCCATGTAGCGCAGGCTACGGGGGTGCCCCCGTGTCATCGCCGCAGCACCGCATTCGGAAAACGCGAAAGACCCGACGGAGCGGGCCTTTCGCGAAGCGGGAGTGACGGGACTCGAACCCGCGGCCTCAGGATTGACAGTCCTGCGCTCTAACCAGCTGAGCTACACCCCCAGATTTGCTCTGGTGAGCCATGGGCGGTGACGGATTTGAACCGCCGGCCCCCTGCGTGTAAAGCAGGTGCTCTACCAACTGAGCTAACCGCCCCAACGGGCCGGGGCACAGTAGCAGGGGTCAGGGCAGTTCCTCGCCCGCCTCCGCGTCCGGCTGTGCACCCTCCGGGTGGGGTCGTCCGCGCAGGTAGGCATAGATCGCCACACCAACCCCAGCGCCCAGAATCGGTCCCACGATGTAGATCCACAGCACGGTGAAGTCGCCGGTTGCCACGGCCGGGCCGATGGACCGCGCGGGGTTCATGGACGCGCCGGTGATGGGTCCCATGACGAGCCCCATCACGGTCACGGCGATGCCGATGGCCACCGCGGCGAGTGCCCCCTGGGCCCGAGTGTCGGTGGCCACGGCCATTACCACCAGCATCAGGATCGCCGTGATGGCCACCTCGATCACCACGGCCGTTCCGTTCCCCACGGTGCGCGGTTGGGTGAGGCTGAGACCGCTGTTGGTGCCGAAGAGACCGGCAATGGCCAGCGCGCCGCACATGGCACCCGTGATCTGGGCAGCCCAGTAGGGGACGACCTCTCGCCACGGGAAGTGCCGCCCGCCCGCAAAGGCCAGAGTGATCGCAGGGTTGATGTGCGCGCCAGAGAGGTGGCCGATGGCGAAGATGACCATGGCCACGATCAGACCCCAGGCCACCGCGATGCCGACGTGACCACCGAGGATCCCGGGAATGCGGAAGTTGACGGCTGCTGCCGCGCACCCGCCCGCAACGAGCACGAACGTGCCGAAGAACTCCGCCACGAGGCGGCGCGGAAGGTTGGGTTCAGTGTGCATCGGCCGGAGCGTACCGGCGGCGTACGCTGCCTCACATGCTGAGTGACAACCACACTGAGGTCACCCTCGTTGGCGATCGCGCCGCCCGGCTCGAGCGGCTCTTTCCATGCTCACCCGAAGTCCTGTGGGACGTGATGACGGACCCGGCACTCATCCCGCAGTGGTGGGGCCCCGAGCACCACGCCCCGACGGTGGTGGAGATGGACGTGCGCTCGGGCGGTCGCTGGCGGTTCGAGCTGCATGCCCACGACAACGTCTTCGGCTTTGGCGGTGAGTACCTGGCCATTGATCGCCCCAACGTGCTGCGCCAGACCTTCGTATTCGATCCGTTCCCCAACGCCGGCACGATTGAGGAGACCACGCTCACCGCGCAGCCCGACGGCACCACGCTGTTGGCCATTGACGTGGCGCATCGCACGGCCGAGGGGCTTCAGGCGCAGATCTCATCCGGCATGGTGGAGGGCATGCAGGAGACCCATCGCCGCCTGTCCACGCTGGTGGCCGCGCGCGCCACGCCCACTGCATGACGGTGATCGTGGTGGGCGCGGGGGCCTCTGGCTTGCGCGTTGCCGACCTACTGGTCGAGCGTGGCGTGCAGGTGACGGTGTTCGAAGCCCGCGATCGCGTGGGGGGACGGTTGCTCTCGGTGCCATCGGGCCCGGGCAGGCTCGACATGGGAGCCACCTGGTTCTGGTCTGGCGAGCCGGATGTGCACGCGCTGGTGCGGCGTGAGGGGCTCGCCACATTCGACCAGCCCTTCACCTCACCCCCGGGCGTCGAGAATCTGACCGACTACCACACGTACGGCCACTCGCTGTTTCGGCAGGCGGCGATGGACGGCCGCCTGCACTGGGCATCTACCGAGACGGCGACCGACGCCCCGGGGCATGTGCAGGGTGCGCTGTCTGCGGCTGCCCGGGTGGCCGCAGACATTGCGGTGCAATGAAGTACCCCCAGCGGGATTCGAACCCGCGCTACCGCCGTGAAAGGGCGGCGTCCTAGACCACTAGACGATGGGGGCCAAGGAGCGTGAGGCTAGCCGCTCCCGCGAGTTAGGCGGCTGCGTAGTCCTGTTCGCTCTCACCGGCGTCGCTCGGCGGGCTGCACAGGGCACACGGCGCCCAGTGGCTCGACAGGTAGCGCCACGGTCCGTGGATCGTGTCGCGAACGCCCGGATCGCCACGATGCGGTGCATCGGGGCAGTCGAGCCGGTGGTAGGGCCCAAAGCCGCCGGTGCTGAAGTGGCCGACGACTCCCTCGGTGGCCGCGTGATCACGCGGCGCATGCTGTGTACTCAATGCGTCCCTCCTTGCGAGGAACCAGGCACCCTGTGCCCGTTCGGGTCTTCTCAGATACCGACGAACGTATCACCCGGACGCCCTTCGCCGTGAGGTACGAGGACCCTCGTGGCACCGCGGTCACGAGGGTCCCACCTGACCTACTTGACGATGATGGTGCCCTTCTGGCCCGCCTGGGCGTGCCCGGGGACGGCACAGAGGTACTTAACCTTGCCCTTCTTCAGCCTGACCTTGATGGTCTGGGTGCCTTTGCTGACCATGGGCGTGGACACCGTGCCCACCATCAGGTTGTGGTCAATGCCCGAGTTGTTCGTATATTTGAACACGTAGGTGCCGGCCTTCAGCGTGGTCGGCATGCCCTTGAACTTGAACATGGCGGTCTTGGACGTCGAGACATTGATGGTCTTGGCAGCGGCGGCCATCGCGGGCGCGGCCGCGATGATGGTGGCTGCTGCGGCAACGGCTGCGGCGATGCGCATACGCTTCGACATGTGGATCCCTTTCGATTGTGTATGTATGGGTGACGACACCCTCCACACTATGACGATGGGCGGTGCCATGACCCCCGTACGGGTGCGGAGTGTCCCGCAGGAACGGTGACGACCGTCCACGGTGATCGCGGTACATCGCGCTGTCGGTTGGGCTGCTCTCGCCCCTCGCTCCTCGCCCGTCGCGGTGAGGCACGAGGACCCTCGTGGCACCGCGGTCACGAGGGTCCCACCTCTGACCTACTTGACGGTGATGGTGCCCTTCATGCCCGCCTGGGCATGCCCGGGGACGGTGCAGAGGTACTTAACCTTGCTGCCCTTCTTCAGCGTGACCTTGATCGTCTTGGTGCCGCTGCTGAAGGTGGGGGTGGACACCGTACCCACCTTCAGGTTGTGACCCATGCCCGAGTCATTCTTGTACGAGAACACGTACGTGTCGGCCTTGAGCGTGGATGGTATGCCGGAGAACTTGAGCATCTCCTTCTTGGTTGTGATGACTGAGATGGCCTTTGGAGCGCCAGCCATCGCGGGGGCTGCGGCGATGATGGTGGCTCCTGCGGCGATGGCTGCGGCGATGCGCATAGATTTAGACATGTGTTTTCTCTCTGATCATTTACTGGCAGTGGACAACGCTCTGAACGCTAGAACGATATGCGGCGTCACGGTCACGGTCACGGTCACGGTGCGGTTGCGGAGTGGTGCGTGAGAACAGTGACAACCGTCCATGGCAACCTGACGCAGGGCCGATCAGGTCGGGCTGCCCCCGCCCGGGTCTGATGGAATGGCCTCGTTCCCGCTCAACCAGAAAGACGAGACATGGCTGACAAACGCATGCCCATCCCGCCGATGCCGAATCTGCTGACCGTCGCGATTCTCACGACGGTGTTCACGATCCTCACGGTCATCGTGCTCATCATCGTCTTCAACGCCGCCGCCTAAACCAGCGCACTCCCCGCGGCGAATCCCGCCGCGACCAGCACCAGGCCCCCCAGCACGGGGACGACGATGTTGAGCAGCACGGAGTTCCACCGCCCGGCCACAGCCAGAGCATCGGTCTCCAGCATCCACGTGGAGAACGTGGTGAACGACCCCAGAAACCCGGTGCCGAGTGCGATGACGGCCACATCGGATGGGTGCGCGCCCACAAGCAGGCCCAGAAGGAACGCGCCAAGCAGGTTGATGGCCAGAACGCCGAGCGGCGCACGTAGGCCCAGACGTTCACCCATGAGGCGCCCGGCCTCGTAGCGGGCGAAGGCCCCGGCGGCGCCGGCCGGGATGATGAGTGCCCAGGCCAGCGGGCTCATGTGTGCACCGCCGCCACGGCGCGGCGCCCTGCGACCGCCGCCACCAGACCCAGTGCGATGCTCACCAGCACGTAGACCACCGCGGCGTCGGAGCGCCCGTCGCGCATCATCAAGAAGGCCTCCATCTGAAGGCCCGCAAACGTGGTGAGCGATCCACAGAAGCCCACGGCGATGAGCGGGTGCAGCCAATGAGGAAGGTGCGGTCGGTATGCGATGAGGGCCGCGAGCACCGCGAGAATGAGGGTGCCGCCGATGTTGGCCGCGAATGTGGCCCACGGCCAGGTGCCGGTGTGCGCGACCTCGCCGAGGCCCGCGCGCACCAGCGCCCCCACTGCACCGCCGATGACGATGGCCACTACGATTGCGCGCCGCTGAGTCACGCGGCAGAGGGTACCCGCGCGTAGGATCGCCCGATTCCACCCGACCCCGGAGGCCCCATGCGCCGTTCTGTCATCGCCTTGGCAATGCTGAGCCCAGTTGCCATATCCGCACCGGCGATCGGCGCGCCTCTCACCATCACGGTGGGCTCGCTCGCGTCGCTCAGTGGATCGGCCCGCGACTACGGCTCCTCCCAGGCGCGTGGGGCATCGCTGTATGCGGCACAGTCGCGGTCGGCCACCAGCCCGCTGCGCATCAGACTGCCGCTTGCCGACGACCAGTCGTCCAACGTGATGGCCACCAACCAGATGATCGGCTTCGTGGGTGCGCGTGTGAGTGCGGTGCTCGGCCCCACCCTGTCGGGGGCTGCGGCCGCCGCCGACCCAACGGCGTCGGCTGCGGGCATCCCGGTGCTGGCGGTCACCAACACCACGCTCAATCTGGCGCAGGCCGGCGTCAACGTGTGGCGCGTGTGCCTGTCGGAGGACACTCTCATCCCGGCGTCAGTGGGCTATGTCAGGGCAAAGAACGTCATCACCACCGCGGCCATCGTGTCCACCACCGGCGACGCCTACAGCGAGGGTGCTGCCGCTGCATTTCGTGCAGCGGCTGTGACGAACAGCATCACCATCGTCGCCGACGCCACGATGGTCATGGGCTCAGGCGCGGCCGGCGCAGAGGCGGCGGTTGCCACGGCATCGGCTGCCCGCCCGCAGGCAATCTTCTTCGCCGCCCGCAGCGACGAGGCCACGCAGCTGGCCCAGGCTGCCGCCGGTCTTAGCGTGGTGCGCGTCGGGGGTAATGGTTACAACACGCCCGATGTGCTGAAAGCCGCGGGTGCGGCAAGCGACGGCATGATCGTGAGCGCGTCGTGGAATGTGCACCGCACCGACAGGGCCAGCCGCACGTTCATCGCGCAGTACAAGGCCCGGTACCCGGGTGATGAGCCGGATGCCTTCGCGGCGCAGGCATACGCGGGCATGCGCCTGCTGCGGGTCGCCGTATCGCTGGGCAACGGCACCGATGCCACGCATGTGCGTCGGGGGCTTCGCCGGTTGTCCACGCGCAGCGGTGTGGGCTCCGTGCTTGGCGTGATGCGCTTCGCCAAGGGCAGCCGCGAGGCGTCGTACCCGGCCACGGTGCAGCAGGTGGTCAACGGGCAACTGCTGCTCGCACCCACCGCGTCGTGATTTAGGCGGACATGCCGGCGGCCACGTGCCTCTTCACCCGCGCAAGCATGCCCGTCAGGCCGCGCATGCGAAGCGGGGTCACGAGGTCGTCCAGATCCATTGACAGGTAGAAGTCATTGGGGGTGGAGA
>Ga0105054_10004240_pt1 | contig 21562 bp, 5 predicted proteins | sample BON02_FD_78091 | JGI IMG/M metagenome (GOLD analysis project Ga0105054, IMG submission 78091) | Freshwater microbial communities from Lake Bonney liftoff mats and glacier meltwater in Antarctica - BON-02 (megahit assembly) | ecosystem: Environmental > Aquatic > Freshwater > Ice > Glacier...
CAGGGAGGGGGAGGAAGTGGGCAGGGAGGGGGAGGAAGAGGGCAGGGAGGGGGAGGGAGAGGGCAGCGCGGGGGGGGAAGCGCCCACGGCGGGGGAGGCCGAGGCCAGGGACGGGGGCCCCCTCCCGGCGGAGCCCCCCCCCCCCCCCCTTCCCCCCCTTCCCTTTTTGTGCCTTCCCCCCCCCCCCCCCCCCCGCCTCTTTCCCTCCGGCCCCAACCCCCTCTCGCAGTGTTGTTTCCTTCTTCCCCGGCGGTCTCCCGTCCAAAAAAGAAAGAATGCGGCGCCCCCTCATGATCTCCCATCCCCCCCCGTCGCCTCCTTTGCCCCCACCCACCCCGCCCCCCCGCGGGCCCCATGTTTCACTGGCGCCGCGCCACATCATAAAGACCAGAGAAGGAGGGCGACGAGCGAGCGCTCCTTCTCGGCGGGGACGGAATGATATATATATCCCAAAAACACACACACACACACACAAGAGCCGCCGCCGCATTTTTTTTCTCAATCCCTCTCGCCTCTTTTGCCTTCGCCCCCTCGTGTCTCTCGCCTCGCCGCCTGGACAACACATTGCCTCCCCCCCCGACATTAAGCAAGTACTGCAACGCGCGCGAAGCGAGCTCCACAAGCCCCCCCCCTCCCCCGCAACACGCAACACGCAAAATACATACAGAAAGGCGCGGACAAGAAAGCCTCGCAATTGGCAGCCGTGCGCCTCCCCCCCTTTTCGCGCCCCGCCCCCCGCCCCCCCCCAGAAAAAGCACTAGAGAGAAATTCTTGTTTCTCCGTCGCGGCGCAGGCGCAAAGGCGCCGCGCGCGCGCCGCGCCGCCCCTTTGAGCCTCCACTCTCCCCCGCGCCCCCCCGACGACGACGACAAAAATGGTGCTTGTCGGGGACAAACCCCGCGCGCTCGCTCCAGGCGGCGACGGCGCGCTTTGGCGCTTTTTTTTCCTCGTCCCCCCCGGGTTTTCTTTGAACTGTGGCATATTTTCTTCTTTCTCCTCGTCTTGGCCGCAAGACCAAGACATGGATGTTCAAGTACGATAGAAAAAACAGTGCTCTTGTCAGTGCAAGACCAAACGCCACATCGCGGGGTTTGGTTTGGAGCGCGGCGAGAGAGACGCCGCCCGGGGCGGGGGATGCGCGCGCCGTCGCTCGTTTGCCGTTGATCGCCCACAAACAGGGGGTGGGGGAGCGCGACGCGCGCCGCGCTGGTCACGCCAGTGCATCTCATCGCTCTCGGACGCCGCGTGCATCCAAACCGAACACGTGCGGAATTGAAACGAGGCGGCTTTGCTTTACTTCGCGTTCTCGTCTTCCTTTGGAAAAGCAATTCGATCGGTCGCCCCCCCCCCCCTTGCGCGCCTCTCCTTTTTGGAATCCGTGAGCAAAAAACACAGAGCCGTGTCGTCCCTGCAGCACCGCTTCCGCCCGCCGCCGCCGCGGGCGCGGCCGGCGCGGCCCTCGACCGCGCCCTTCTCGGCGATTGCGCTCCCGGCAGCGGCGGCGGCGGCGCGGCGAGCTCATCCCCGCGGCAACAGCAGCAGCGGCGCGTCGACCCCCGGCGGCGAGGCCAGTCCGGCGGCGGCGCAGGCGGGCGAGGACGATAGCGGCGCCGCGGCGCTGAGCACCGCGGCGCTCGTGGCCGCCGCGGCGGCCGCCGCCGCCGCCGAGGCGCTAGCCGAGGAGGAAGAGCAGATGCAGCGGCGGCCCAAGGCGCCGGGCGGCGGCGGCGGCGGCAGCGCCTCGCCGTCGGCGGCGGACGCGGCCGCGGCCTCGGGAGAGCCCCCGCGCCCGTCGCGGCTCGGCAAGCTGCTGCAAAACGTCAACGTGGCCGGCACGGCCCTGTTCTTCTACATCCTGCTGGTGGGTTTTGGGGGGGCACCTGTTGTTTGGGTGCTCCTACGCGACGGTTGTTCGAGAGATGAGAGACACACCCAGAGGCGGCGGCGGCGGCAACGAGACCGCGGCGGCCTCCCCCACTCTCGACCGCTCATGCCGCCGCCCACTTTCTCTCCTGCCCCGCCGGCGACCCGAACCGAAAACGAAAACGAAAACGAAAACGAAAACGAAAACACACAAAAAACCCACAACCAAAACAGCGCGAGCCGTCCCTGGCCGTCCCTCACATCTCCGTCCCGGACATCCGCTGGATCGACTGGCGCGCCCTCCGCGCCGCCGGCTTTGAGGCGGTCGTGTTTGACAAGGACAACACGCTCACCGCCCCCTTTGCCGTCGGCGGCGGCGGCGAACAAGGCGGCGGCGGCGGCGACGCGGCGGCGGCGGCGGCGGCGGCGGGCGGCAAGAGCGGCGGCGGCGCGGCCCACCCGCGGGCGCGCGCGGCGCTGGCCGACGCCCGGCGCGTGTTTGGCGACGGCCGCGTCGCCGTGTTCAGCAACTCGGCGGGCCTGGCGCAGTACGACCCGCACGGACGCGAGGCCGAGGCCGTGGAGCGGGGCCTGGGCGTGCGGGTGCTGCGCCACGCGAAGAAGAAGCCGGCGGGCGGACGCGGCGACCTGGAGCGCGCGCTCGCGGGCGCGGTGGCGGGGCCGGGGGCGCCGGCGGGGGCGGGCGCGGGCGCGGCGGCGGCCGACGGCGCCGACGGCGGCGGCGGCGCCGGCGCCGGCGCCGGCGCGGGCGGCGGCGAGGGTCGGCCCGCCCCTCCCCCCTTCGACGCCGCCCGCGCCGTCTTCGTCGGCGACCGCACGCTCACCGACGTCGCCTACGGCAACCGCCACGGGATGCTGACTGTGCGCGTCGCGCCGCTGGTCGAGGGAAAAGGGGTGGAGCCGCCGTCGGTGGCGCTGGCACGCGCGCTCGAGCGGGCCCTCGCGGCCCGGTGGCGGCGGCTCGGGGTGCGGGCGCCCGCGCACGCCCTGCTGGACGCGGCGGCGGGCGGGGCGGCGGGGCTGGTGCGGCGGCCCGCGGCGGGGGAGGGCGAGGAGTGAGCGCGGGGGATGGAGAGAGGCGCGGGCGAGAGGGCGGGGCGGGCGAGAGCGCGGGGCCAACGGATGCCGCAGGCAGAGCTCCTTTTTCTCTCGATCCGTGAGATCCCTTGTTCGCAACTCCCACCCACTCGTGTCACGTCGACACGCACGTGAACAGCAAGAACTCACCCATTTGTCCTCTCGTCCGTTGCGTTCCCAATCAAAGACGAAACATGAGATAATCTGAAAAAACGGAGCGGCGTCGCTATTTTCGGGTCGAGCCGCAACTCAAAAAGCGACGCAAACGCAACGCATGGATCCATCGCGCGCGCGCGGGGCCGTTGCGTCCGCGGGCGATCCTTCGGGCCGTCCGGACCCGCCAGACGGCCGCGGGAGCCGGCCGCCGGGCGCGGCGGAACCTGCCGCGTTCTCCCCCGCAAGGCAAGGCCTCGACCCGTCGTCCGTCTTTATCGCCCGCGGAGGTGCTGCTGATGCTGCGCGTGCCGCTCGTCCGCCGGGCCTCGCCATCCCGCACGAACCGCCTCTTTCGACGGACTGGCTCGTCGCGGTCGCCCCGCCGCCGTCGTCGCCGGGCGGAGGCGGCATCGGAAGCCCGCTAAGCCTGTTTGGGCGGTCGCGGCGGCAGCTGCTCGCCCCGTCGGCGCCCGCTGAAGCCGAGCCCGCCGCCGCCGCCGCCGCCGCCGCCGCCGCCGCCGCCGCCTCCGCCGCCAGCATTGCCGCCGCCGACGCCGCTGCGACTGCAGCAGCGGCCCCCTCCGCGCCGCCCCTGCCCCCGCGCGTCATGATCGCGGTCGGGGCCTACGGTGCCAGCCTCGGCAGCGCCGACAGCCTGAGCGGCGCCGGCTCGGAGACGGGCCTGCTGCCCTCGGTGACGCCGTCGCCGTCGCCGCCGCTGTCGTCTGGCGCGGCCGCGGCCGATGCCGCCGCCGCCGAGCGCGGAAAGCCTTGGCTGGTCCCGTCGTTCCTGTGGTTCGGCGGCCCCCCGGCGGCCGCCTCCGGGGCGCTGCGCGAGTCTCCGAGCGCTAGCAGCACCCTGGACCTGCTCGGAGACGGCGGCAGCGGCGCCCCTGCGGCCGGCCCCGTCCTTGTGTCGCATCGCAGCGGCGGGGCCTTGAGCCGTTTCGCGCGCGGCGGCGGCGGCGGCAGCAGCGGCGGCGGGGGACGAGGGGGGCAGCAACAGCAGCAGCCCGGCGGCGGCTCGGCTCATCCCCTCTCTGCCGCGGCGATCCGCGCGTCCCGGCGGGGGAGCAGCAGTGGAGCCCCCCCCGCCCGCCGCCGCAGCAGCAGCGGCAGCGTCGGCGGCGGAGGCGGCGGAGGCGGCCGCGCCCGCGTGCGCCGCTGCGTGGCCGTCGGCGCCGCCGCGCTCGCGGCCGCGGGCCTGGCGCTGGCGGCCGTGCTGGTGCCCCTGGCGCTGACGGTGGGCCTGGGCCCCGAGGCCCGGCTGGATCGCGGCGTGCGCACCCTGCTGAGCGACGACCGCGCCTTCGACCCGCCCGCGCGCCTGCTCGTGGGCCTTGCGTGGGCCGACGACGGCGGCGGCGGCGGCGGCGGCGGCGGCGGCGGCGGCGGCGGCGGCGGCGGCCTTGAGGACGGCCCTCCTGACTCCTCCCCGCTCCCGTCGGGGCCGCCGCCGCCCGCCCCCTCCGCCTACCGCCTGCTCCGCCGCGACCTGCGGCGCAACGTCACGCGCGCCGTCATGCTCTCTGGCCTCCCGATCGGGCGCGCCTCATCTTTCCGCGCGTCGCCGCCTTCGCCCGTGCAGGTGCTGACTTTTTCCGACGAGGCGTCGCTGGCCGCGGCGCTCGGGGCGCTGCGCGGCGCGGCGCCTGCGGCGGCCGGCGTCCGCGTGCGCTACGCGCTGCGCGACTTTCGCCTGGCGGCCGACCGGCGGCTGGGAGGCGTCCTGACGGCCGACAGGCTCGGAGACGAGGTCATGGGGGCGCCGCGCGAGTGGGTGATGGACGAGGAGGCGCTCGAGGCGCAGGCGCTGGCGGCGGCGGCAGCGGCGGCGCGGGCGCGCTCGGCGGCGTCTGCGTCGGCGTCGGCGGCGGCGTCGGCATCGGTGTCGGCGTCTCCTTCGCCGGCGGCGGCGTCAGCGGCGGCGGCTCAGGCGAGGCAAGCGGCGGCGTCGGCCGCGACGAGCAACGGCAGCGATGCCGCCGCCGCCTCGCCGCCCGACGAGGATCCACTAACCAACGCGTCGCCGTCGCCGCCCTCCCAGGCGCGCAGGAGAGCGACGACGCGGCGGCGGCTGCTGGCGGCCGCCGCGCTGACGAGGACGAGGGCCGTCGCCGCCGCGCTGTCCCTCCGCCGGCGGCCGGCGCCGCCGCCGACCGACGCCCAGCGGAGGACCGCGGCCCCTGCTGCGGCGGCGGCGGCGGCCGAGGCGGGCTGGCGCGCGGGCGCGACAGAGCCGCACCGCCCCCGCCGCGCGCTGCCGGCCACGGCGGCCCGAGGGCGCAATCTTTACCCGACGGCGGCGCCGGCGCCCGCCCCCGGCCGCCGCCCGCGCTCCCTGCTCTCGCGCCGCGGCGACGACGACAAGAGAGGGTGGGGCGGCGACGACGACGACGAGGGCGAGCGCGCCGCCGCCGCCGTCTTCACGGCGCCGGGCGGCGTCGCGGGCGCCTGGCGGGAGCGCCGGCAGGCGGAGACGCCGCCGACGCCGCCGAGGGCCGCGGCCGTCCAACCGGACGACCCCGTCGCCGTGTACGCGGGCGACGAGGCCTCGTACGACAGCGGCGCGGGCGCGGCGGCGGCCGGCGATGCTGCGGAGCCCTCCTCCCCGGTGGACGGCAGCGGCGGCGATGAAGGTGGGGCATCGTCCTCGGCCGATTCCTCGCCGTCGCCCGCCGACGCCAGCGCCGGCGCCGCCGGCGCCCCTGCCCCTGCCTCTGCCTCGACGCCGGACAAGAAGCGGGCCCCGGGCGCCGGCAAAAAGGCAGCAGGGGGTGGCAGCAGCAAGCAGCGCCGCAGCAGCGTGCCCCAGGCCGCGCGCGTCCTCGGCCCGACATACGTCCGCCCGGGGCTCGCGTGGCACCTGCGCGGCGACGCGCCTGGCGCGCTGGGCGCCGAGCGCGCTTGGCACGCCGCCGGCGCCTCGTTCTCCGCGCCGCCCGGGGACGGCGGCGGCGAGGGCGGCGGCGGCGCCGAGGGCGCGGAGGGCGAGGGCGAGGGAAAGGGCTGGCCCCCCGGCGACCCCCGCGTGCTGGTCGCCGTGGTCGACACGGGCGTCGAGCTCGGGCACCCGGACCTGGCGGCCGCGGCGTGGATCAACCCGCGCGAGGTGCCCGGAAACGGTGCCGACGACGACGGCGGCGGCTACGCCGACGACGCGCGAGGCTGGTCGTTTGGCGGCGCCTGCGCAGACGCGGCGTGCTCGTCGTGCCGCCAAGGGAGCGACCCGACCGACGAGAGCGGCTGGGGCACGCACGGCGCCGGAAGCGTGGCGGGCGCGCGCCAGCGCGAGACGGGGGCGTCGGGCGTGGCGCCGGGCGTGCGGGTGATGGCGCTCAAGACGACGGCGTGCCGCCCTTCGCGCGGCGGCCGGGGCTGGGCGGCGGCGGCGGCGGCGGCGGGGACGGCAGCGGCGACGGCAACGGCAAAAACGGCGACGGCGCCCTTTGCAGCGCTGCGCTCGTCCCGGGCGCGCGCCGCGACCGCGCTCCTGGTGGGGGCGGCCGCCGCGCCCGAGATGTGGGCGGCGGACGCCCTCGAGGCCGTCAACTACGCGCACGTCAACGGCGCGCAGATCGTGCTGCTGCCATGGGGCGCGGACGTTTTGGCGTCGGGCGGCGGCGGGTCGAGCGACGGCAGCGGCAGCAGCGACAGCGGCGGCGACATCGTTGGCGGCGTTGGCGGCGACGGCGTCGCCGAGGCAGCCGCGCCCTGCGATGACGGCGCGCCCTGCGTCGAGTCCGTCACGCGCCTCTTTGCCGACGCCCTGCGTCCCCTGCGCGAGGCCGGCGTCCTGGTCGTGGCGGCGCAGGTGGCGGGGGCCTCCGACGACCAAGGCGCCGACGGCGGGGACGGAGCCGCGAGAGGCCGCCGCCGCGTCTCGCTCCCGTGCGCTCTCACGGCGACGCACAGCAACGTGCTCTGCGTGGCGGCGTCGGACGCGCAGGGCAGGCCCCTGAGGCGAGCAAACGGGTCCTCGGCTGCCTCGACCGTCGCCGGCAACACCACCGCCGCCGCCGCCGCCGCCGCCGCCAACAACAACAACAACAGCAACGGCGGCGGCGACGGGGACGGCGACGGCGACGGCGACCACGACGGCGATGGCGACGGCGGCGACGGCGATCCGTCGGTTGACCTGCTCGCGCCCGGCCAAGACGTGTGGGCGGCCTTCGCGGGCGCCTCGCACGCCAACGCCACCGGCGCCTCGGTGGCGGCGTCCGTGGCCGCGGGGGCCGCGGCGCTCGCCCTCGGCGAGCTCTCGCGGCAGTACGGCGGCGAGCCGGGCGGCGGGTGGGCGCCCGCGCTCAAGCGGCTTCTGCTGGACGCCGCCGACGCGCGGCAGCAGGCGGGGGGCGGGGCGAGCGGCGGCAGCAGCGGCGGCGGCGAGACCGGCGCCGCCGCGGGCGCCCCCTCGCGCTCGTCCTCCCGCGCTTCTGCGCGCCCGGAAGAGTCGGGGAGCCGCCGCCGCCGCCGCCGCCAGGCCGGGCGCAACTCGGTCGTCGAGTTTCTGGGCGAGGGCGCGACGCCGGCGCGGGGGCGGGAAGGCGAGGGCGGTCAGGGGCGCCGCGCCCTGCTGTCGTCGTCGCCGTCGCCGTCGCCGTTGCCGTTGCCGTCGCCGTCGTCGTCGTCTCCGGCGCCTGACGCTGGCGGCAGCGACCCCTCGGCCATGGTCGTGCGAAAAGCCGACGGCCGGCGCGCGGGGTGCCTCGACCTGCGCGTAGCTATCGGCGCCGCCTCGGGTGGCGACCGCGCCGCGGCCGCCCTGCTGCTGCCCTCTGCCGCGGCAGTCGACGCCGGGCGGGCGCTGTCCGACGCAATGGGGGCGGCGTCGGCGGCGGCCGCCGCCGCGCTCGGCGGCGGCGGCGGCGGCGGAAGCCAGGGCCCGCGTGGCCTGGCGTTCTTGGACCTGGTGTTTGACGACGTGGCGGACGCGATCGACGACGTGGCGGCAGGGTTTGAGGAGGCCGTCACGGCGGCTTTGGGCGTCGACGGCCCGGACCGGGGCGGGGCAAAAAACGGCACTACCGACGCCGTCGCTGCCCCGCCGCCGCCGCGCTCGCCGCCGTCCTCCTCTTCCTCCTCCTCTCTCCCGTCCGCCGCTCCGCCCGCCGCCGCAGCCCCGCCCCCTCTGCCCGTGGCCGTCACGCGCCCGGGCCTCACGCTCGCGTGGCACTACCAGACCTCGGAGCAGGAGCTCGACACGGGGCGCCTGCCGGTGCTGGCCGAGGGCGTCGTTGGCGACGGCGGCGCGTCGTCGATCGGCGCGGGTGACGGCGACGAGCCCGCCCCGCCGCGCGGCCGCTTTGCGTCGCCGCTCGAGGGCTGGGCGTTCGACGGCGCCGCGGCCGTCGCGCGCGCCTCGGGCCTGCTGTCCGTCCCCTCGTCCGGGCGCGCGTGGATCTCGGTGCTGTCCGCCGACCCCTTTCTGCTGTCGCTGGGCGGGCGGTGGTTGTACATGCGCAAGGGGACGCCCGAGACAGGGGCGACGGGGACGGACGGAGGGGGAGGGACGGACGCCGCGGGCGACGCCGGCGCCCCCTTCCCGTCCCCGTCGGCGCTGGGCCTGGGCGCCTCGCCGGACTGGCCCCGCGGGACGGTCAACTGGACGGCGCCCGTCACGTTCATGGAGCCCGGCAGCTACGCCATATCCCTGGTGGTGTTTAAGCCTAAGGGGCCCGTGGCGCTGGCGTGGCGCCCGCCCGCGCCGGCAAGCGAGCGGCGCGCGTCGCCCGAGGGCCGCGGCGGCAATGGCAGCGGCGGCGGCAGCGGCTTGTGGGTCCCCCTGCGCGACGCCGACGTGTCGGCCGTCGCCGGAGGCGGGCCGGACGCCGGCGCCGGCGTGACCACGGGCTACGAGGCCTCGTCCGCGGGCAGGTCGGTCGCCTCGCTGCTCGCCAGCGCCGCCCTATTTGGCGGCGGGCTCGGCGGCGGCTTTGGCGGCGGCATTGGCGGCGGCGGCTTTGGCGGCGGCGGCGGCGACGGCCTGCTTTTAATCGGCGGCGGCGTCGGCGGCGCGCTGAGCGCGCTGACCGCCGCGGCCGCCGACGCGACCCTCGGCGTCGCGAGCCTCGTGGCCCCGGCCGATCTGGCCGAGGCGGCCGCGGGGCCCAACGCCGTGCGCGCGGCGCTCGACCGCACCGTGCTCGCGGCCGCGGGCGCGGCGGCGGCCGCCGAGCGCCGGCACCTGCGGGCGGCGCTCCTCGCGGCGGGCAACGCGACCGAGCTGGCGACGGCCGCCGCCGCCGCCGCCGCCTCGACCAAGCGGGCCGGGCCGAGGCAGTCGCCGGCCGCCGCCGATCCGGCTGCCGGCGCGGCCTCTGCCGCCGCCGTCGCCAGCGCCGCCGCGCAAGAAGCTGGCGGAGAGGCGGCGGAGGAGGAGGAGGTGGGGCGCGACGAGGAGGCCGAGGAGGAGGAGGACGCTGACGCGGGGGGCGAGGAGGAGGAGGAGGACGCTGACGGGGAGGAGGCGGCCGAGGCGGGGGGCGCGCAGGAGGAGGAGGAGCAGGAGGAGGTGGGCAACGCCTTTTTCCCGAGCGCGGCCGCGGCCGGCGCCGCCGCCGCCGCCGCCTCGCGCCTCGCGCGCCGCGCCTCCGCCGTCGCGCGCCTCCTTCGACAAGGCGGAGGCGGCGGCGACCCTCTTTCGCAGGCGCCGGCCGCACAGTCGGCCGCGGCGGGCTTTGTCTCGCGGCACTCGCGCGGCGACTCGGCCTACAAGGCGGCCTTTGGCGCGCCGGCCGACGGCCCCCAGGACTACACGCACGGCGCCGCCCTGGGCCCCGCCCTGAGCTTCGGGACGGCCGGGGAGCTGCGCGCCGCGCTTTTTGGCCCGGACGACGCGCTCGAGGCGGGGCGGGGCGGCGCGGCCGTGGGCGTGGCGGACGGGCTGCTGGACGCGAGGGCGCTGATTGGCGGCAGCGCGGCGGCGGCGGCGGCCGCGGCGGCGGCGGACGGCGGCGGCGGCGACTCGGGCGGCGGCGTGCAGTTCCGCCTGCGGTGCGACGGGTGCTCGCTGGCGCTGGACGGCGTGCCCGTGGTGAGCTCTTTCCGGAACGCCCCCGCGCGCTCGCCTTGCGTGCGTCTCGGCTGGGCGTCGTCGGCGGCGGCAGAGGGGGCGGGCCGCGCGGTCGTCGCCGTCGCGGCAGCGGCGCAGGCGGCGGCGGCGGCGCCAGCGGCGGTGGCCGGGGCCGGCAACCAGACGGCTGCCGCGCCGCCGGCCTCCGACGGCGAGTTGTTGAGATCTCTGAGCCCTCTGCGCCCACTCGTCGCCTCCATTTGGTTTGCGATGGACGACCTGGACGGCGCGCTGCTGACGGCCCAGTTCCGCCCCTGCAGCCCCGGCGGCGGCGGCGTCGCGGGCGGCGGCGGCGGCGGCGAGGGCGGCGTCGGCGGCGGCGGCAGCAGTCGCAGCGGCGAGGCCAGAGATGCAGAGTGGTGGCGCGGCCTGGAGGAGGCGGCGGCGCCCGGCGGCCTCGTGATGGAGCGGCCTTTCCCCAGGGCCGGCGACGACGACCCCGACGGCCCCCTGGAGGAGGGCCTGCTGTGCGGCGTGCGGCCGGCGAGCTTTGCGTTTCCCGCGGGCGCGCCCGGCGCCGGAGGGAGGGCGGCCCTGCTCGCGGCCGCCCCGCCGGCGTGGGTCCGCCTGCCGCCCAGCCACTGGGGCGCGTCCGGCGCGCGCCCGGACGAAGCCGCGCTCCAGGGCATGCAGGCGGAGCAGCAGCGGGAGCAGCGGCAGCAAGAGGAGGAGGAGGGGCAAAAGGAGGAGGAGGCGGAGCGGGACGAACGGCCGCCGCCGGCGGTGCCGCCTGTCGCGACGCTCGTGCCAGAGGAGGAGGAGCAGAGCGACGAGGCCGGCAGCGGCGGCGGCAGCGGCGACGGCGGCCGCGCCCGCGAGTCCGGCGGCCGGCCGCGGCCCAAGCTCACCGTCTCCGGCACGGCCGCGGGCGCGACCGCGCGGCTGCCCGGGCGCAGGCGACGCGGCCTGAGCTCGTGGTGGGGCGGCTACGACGACGACGACGACGAGGCGGCTTGGCGGCGGCGGCAGGCGGAGCGGGAAGCGGCCTCCGCCGCCGCCTCTGCCGCCGCCGCCGCCGCCGCTCCCGCCCCCCCGCCGCTGGCGGTGGCCGTCTCCTCCGCGCCCCGCGGCGTCGCGCGTAACGGCGGCGCCCTCAACGCGCGCCTGGGCTCGGGCGAGGCCCTCGTGGAGAGCCCCGCGGAGCCCGTGGGCCTGCTCGACGCCCTGCTCGCGGCCGTGACGGGCGGGGACTGGAGCTACTTTACTGGGGGGGCGAATGGGGGCGGGGCGAAGGGGGGAGGTGGACTGGGCGGGGGGTCCGCCGCCGCCTCGGCCTTTGGCCTGCCGTGGCCTCAGCAGCAGCAGCACCCGCAGCATCGGCCGTCCGCGCCCTTTTTCGACGACGGCGGCGCGTCCCAGGCGGAGGCCCCGCCCGTGGCGAGGCCGGCCCTGGGCGACGCGGACGCGTACGCACCCGTGCCGACCGCCCTGGGGCAGAGAGCCGAGCCCGGCGGAGCCGGCACTCGCGCAGCGGCGGCGGCGAGCGCCGCCGCCGACGAGCAGCGGCTCGTGCACGAGCAGCAGCGGCAGAGGCGGCAGGAAGAGCAGCAGCAGGGGCAGCAGCAAGACGCGGGACTGAAGGGGGCAGACCCCTCGGCCCCGCGCGCCGTCCACGTCGCCGGGTTCACGCCCGAGCTGCTCGCGTCCGCCGCAGCGGCCGCCGAGCGGCGCGTCGCCGCCGCGACGGGCGGGCCGGCGGCGGCGGCGGCGGCGGCGGCGCGCTCGGCCCCCCCCTCCTCCTCGTCGTCGGCGCTCGCCGCCCTCTACCCCGGCGCCGCCACGTTCGACGTCACCTGCTGGGCGTGGTGGGCGGGGACGCACGGCCCCAACGCCACGCTGGCCGCCGCCCCCCGCGGCCTGGGCCAGCCAGCCCTGCGCGTGGGCGGCGCGCTCGCCTGGGACGGCCGCTGGCGGTGGTCGCGCTGGGGCACGGCCGTGGCGTCGGGCGCCTCACTGCAGCAGGGGTTTTCCTCGGGCGGCGGCGGCGCAAGCGGCGGCGGCGGCGGCGGCGGCGGCGGCGGCGGCGGCGGCGGCGGCGGCGGCGGCGGCGGCGGCGGCTCTGGCGCCGGACGCCTGCGCCTGGCCGAGTGGTCTTGGCGCGGGGTGCTGCCGCGCTCGCGGCTGAGCGTGTCGGACGCGCGCGGGGCGTGGCTGCTCGAGCCGGGCCAGGCGTGGGTGCCGGCGCTGGCGCGCGCAGGCGCGGCGGGAGAGGTCTGAGGGATCGGCGGCGGAAAGCCGTCTTTGCCCGCTGCTCCCGTCACCGCTCGACCGCCAGCCGACGTCGTCTCCGCTGGAACAGCTCCTCCCCCTTATCCGTATTTATCCTTTCAATGGCGCCCACGGCCATGTACACATTCGCGGTAAACCACCCCTGATTAGAAAACCTGGGACGATGATGCTCCCCCGCCGCGGGTGACAGCAGCAGAGAGGAGTTCGCCTTTCTCCTGTCTGTCTCTCTCTCCGCGACGCGACGAGAGGACGCCTCGACCCGATCCACAAAGCCATCCACGATGAGCCACCCGCGCACCAGCGTCAACCAGTACTCGGTGGAGTTTGCGTGCCGCCTCGTGCGCGAGCGATTCGGCAAGGTCTGCGAGGTGAGACTTCGCCGTCTCTTGAGTGGGGGCCTTCTTCCGCCGCCCGAGACAGTCTCGATGTGTCGATCGACGCGTGTGACCGCCGCGTCTGGCGCGCGCGCGCGCTGGCGCCCTGGGATTGATCAGCGCGGCTGGACGTCGCGGTCGCCGCGCCGCCGTCGCCGCTCGCTCGCTCACCCGCCCTTGCTTGCTCGCTCGCTCGCTCGCTCAAAAACAAAAAACAAAAAAACACCCACACCAAAAGGTGGCCTTTGCCGGCCTGCTCCTGAAGGGGCGCCAGTCGCTCAAGGAGCTCCTGCGCGCCACCAAGCTGCCCCCCGAGCAGCTCCGCCACGCCCTCCTCGCGCTCATCACGCACAACCTCGTCCGCGCCTACCTCGCCCCTCCGGACGCCGACGGCGGCGCCGGCGGAGGGCCGCACGGCGCCAACGCGCTCGGCGCGGGACCCCGGAGCGGGCGCCAGCAGCAGCGCCTCCGCCGAGGAGCGGGCATTCCCCCCCCCACCCCGCCCTTCTTGTACGAGGGCGACCTCGACGCCGCCCTCTGGACGGCCCTGCGCCGTCCGGCCTTCCTCGCGTGGGTGGCGCGGCGCTGGCCCGAGCGGCGGGACAGGCTGCTCGCCGAGGCGGCGCTGGACGTGCTGCTTGCGGAGGGGCGGCTGCGCGTGGACCAAGTGGCCGCGCTGGCGGCGCGGCGGGCGGGGTAGCTGGCGGCGGCGGAGGCCCGGGCGCGGCGGGCGGGGGAAAGCGGCGGCGGGGGGCCGGGCGGCGAGGGCAACGGCAATGGCGTTGTCAATGGCGGCGGCGGCGAGGACGAGGGCGAGGAGGGCGAGGAGGGCGGCGGCGCGGCGCCGCCGCCGACGCCGCCGACGCCCGCCGAGGTCCTGCGCGTGTTCCGCGAGCTCGTCGAGGACGCGCGCCTGGTTGAGCGCGCGCCCCCCTGCGACCTGCGCCCGCCCTTCCCACCCGTGCACAAGCCGCCGCGCAAGGCGGGCGGCGGCGGCGGCTCGGGCGGCGGCGCGGGCGGCGGCGGCGGCGGCGGCGCGGCGGCCAGGCGCCAGCGCGAGCGCGACCTGGAGGAGGAGCTGCAGCGCCGCGACCCGGCGCTCGACGAGTACCTCGACCTGCGGTTCGTGGTCCCGCGGAGCCACGATTACGGGGGCGTCGAGGGCGAGGGAGGCGGCGCGGACTGGGGAGGGCCGCCGGCGCGCGGCCGAGGCAGGGCGGCGGCGGCAGCGGCGGCAGCAGCAGCAGCAGCAGCGCTGGCCGGCTCCCGCAAGCGGCGCGGCGGCGCCGGTGCCGGCAATCTCGACGACGGCGAAGGCGCGGCCGCCACCGCGCCCTCCAAGCGCCTGCGGCGCGCCGTCGTGCAAAGCTCTTCTGGCGCCTCGGACGAGCGCGAGGAGGACGAGGACGAGGAAGACGCGCCGCCGCCGCCGCCGCAAGTAAAACCCGAGCCCGGGACGGCGCCCTCCGCCGCCGCCGCCGCCGCCGCCGCCGCCGCCGCCGCCGCCGCCGCCCTGCCGCTCGTCACCCCCCGCGCCTACCACCGCGCCGTCCTCTGGCGCGCTAACCTCGAGCAGCTCAACCGCGTGCTCCGCCGCGAGGGGATGGTGTCGCACGTGCGCGACCGGCTCGGCGGCGACGCGGCGGCCGTGGCGCGCGCCATGCTCGAGGCGGGCGAGGCGCACGAATACGCCCGGCGGCAGGGGTTCGCGCCGTCGCGCGGTCCCTGGCTGACGGTGGCGGACATCGCACGGCGCGTCCGCGACGCCGGGTGCGGGGGCCTGTCGATGACGCTGGCGGCGGGGGTGGTGACGGCGGGCGCGTATGCCAAGCGCGAGCGCGGCGGGGGCGGCGGCGGCGGCAGCGGCAGCGGCAGCGGCAGCGGCAGCGGCAGCGACGAGGACGACGACGACGACGACGACCGCAGAGGCGGCGGCAGGCGAGGCGGCGGCGGGTCGTCGACGGGCTCGCTGACGGAGGAGGAGGAGGAGCGCGAGCGCGAGCGCCTGCAGCGCCTGCAGCGCGGGGGCGGGGGTCTGAATGGGCTCGGCGGGATCGGCGACGGCGGCGGCGGCGACGACGACGACGACGCGCGCAGGCGGCAAGGAGGGCAAGCGCGGCCGGGCCCCGGCGACCGCCGCGGCCGGCGCGCCGCGCAGGCTTCGTGGGCCCTCGACGGCGGCGCGCGCCTGCGCGCCGAGGTCGGCGAGATCCTCGAGCGCCGGCTCGCGTGCGACCCCGCCGGATTTGTGCTCTGCCCGGCGCACCAGGCGCCGCTGCCGCCGCCGCGCGAGCAGGCGGCGGCCGCCGCCGCCGCCGCCGCCGCCGACGGCCGCCCCTCCCGCGCCGCCGCGCGCCGCGCGGCCCGCACCCGCGACGCCGAGCTGTCCGCGCGCCAGTACCGCCTCGTGCACGTGACCGTCGTCGGGTTTGAGCGCCTGCGCTGGCTCCGGTGCGCGCTGCGCGGGCGGTACGGCGAGCGCGGCCTCCGCGCGTTCAATCTGCTGCTGCAGCGCGGGTTTCTGGAGCAGCGGCAGGTGGCCGAGCAGTGCCTCGCCCCTCTGCGCGAGGCACGCGAGACCCTCTACCGCATGCTGCGCGACGGCGTGCTCGCTCTCCAGGACGTGCCGCGCAGCGCCGACCGCACGGCGCCCTCGCGCTCGGCATACCTCTTCGGCGCGGACCAGCGGCGCGCGGCCGAGCGCCTCGGGCAGGACATCCTGCGCGCCATGGCGCGCGCGCACGCGCGGCGGCGGCACGAGCTCGCGCCCGCGCGGGGTTTGCTGCCCAAGGTGGCGGCGGCGCGGGCGGCGGGGCGGCTGACATTCAACCTGCCGCCGGCCGACCTGGCGCGCCTGCACGGGATGGTGCGCCGCGGCAAGGCGCTCGACGCCCTGCTGCTGCGGCTGGACGCGCAGTCGGCGCTGTTCAACAACTGGTGAGAGGCAGGGCGACGGGACGAGACGACGGCGAGGCTTCGAGGGACGACGGAGATCAGCGGTTTCCGGGGGTGGTGTGATTTTTCGCATGTCCAGAAATCTACGTTCCGTTCCGTACGAAAATGAAATCGGGATGTGCGGGAAGCGTCGCCTCGCCAAACTTCCGTCAAAGAGAGCGGGACAATCCTGGGACAAAAGTACACAGACGTTGCGAGGATCTCAGAAGTCACGCGGGGGCGGGGGCCTGCCGAATGGGAGGCCGCACACGCGCGTTTTACGGACGCGAGATCAGAGGGGGAAAAGAGAAACCCCGAAATGGGGGGCGGGGGGGTGGGAGTGTCCGTATCGCTTTTGCGGCTCAGAAAACAAAATGCGTGCGCATGGAGTGCATGTACGTGTGTGGTGTGAGTGCGGGTTTTTTTTCCGTCGTGGTCCGTGTTTCTTGCTGGATTTGCGGCGGCGCCAAAAAAACAGGCAGCCGGGGCCGAAAAAAAAATTGAGAGCCGGAACGGAGGCGGCGCTTCGACGGGCGGACCCTCTTTTTAGCACTGCGTGGCCGGTGGCGGCTGCCGCAGCAGCGCCGGGAGCGAGGGCGCCGAGGCGACGCGGGCGTGCAGGCCCCCGCCGAGCCTGGGGCGCACGCGCGGCGGCGGCGCGGGCGGCGGGGCCGGCACGGGCGGCGGCGCGGGCGCGTGCGTGCGCGGCGGCGGAGGCGGGCGCGGCCGGCCGTCGACGGCGAGCGCGCGCATCTGGCTGGCGGCGGCGGCGGCGGCGGCGGCCGAGGCGGCGGCGGCGGCGGCGCCCGGGCCCGCGAAGCGCGGCTGATGATGCCGCGCGCCGTCGGCGCCGAGCAGGTAGGCCGGCGGCGGGGCCGGGCTGGCCACGCGCTTGAGCGGCGAGTGCAGGCTGGGAAGAGGGAGCGGCGGCGGGGGCGGGAGCGGCGGCGGCTGCCCCGCGCCGCCCGCGGGCGAGGCCGGCGGCGCGTGCTGCGGCAGGCCGCCCGCGGGCGGCGCCGGCGACGGTGACGGCGCCGCGCCCAGCAGCCACGGCGCCGGGCCCAGCCGCGACGCGGGCAGCGGGCGCGGCGGCGGCTGGCGCGCGATCCCGCCGCCGCCGCCCGCCGCACAGGCGCCCCCGGCCGCGCCGCCGCCGCCGTCGTCGGCGCCGCCGCCCCCGCCCCCCGCCGCAGCGTCGGGCTCGGGCGTGCTGCGCTTGTACGCCGACTGCGGCGAGGGCGCCGCGCCCCACGGGCAGCGCGGGCTGGGGGCCCAGGCGAACCCCCCGCCGCCGCCGCCGCCGCCGCCCGTCGAGGGCGAGAGGAGAGTCAGGCCGCCGCCGCCGGCGCAGGACGAGGAGCCCGGCAGGGGAGGGTGGACGGGCGGCAGGGGCGACGCGCACCACTGCTGCGCCGACGCCGACGCCGACGCCGCGTGCGCGAGCGCGGGCGGGCGGGCGCGCGGCGGCGCCGCGGCGCCGTCGAACGCCGCCCGGGACGTCGGGCTGCCGCCGGACGCGGACACGGCCGCCGTCGCCGCCGCGGTCGGGCTGTCACCGCCGCCGTTGCCGCCGCCGCCGCCGCCGCTGCTGCTGCCGCCGCCGCTGCTGCCGCCGCCGCCCCCTCCTCCGGGCATGCGGCCGGCGCCAAACGCGCGCGCGCCGGGCAGGTGGACGCCAAACGCCTCGCCGTTGGCGCGCCAGTGCGGGTGCTGGCTGCGCGGCTGCTGCTGGTGTCGCTGCATGGCGTCGAGGTGCTGCTGCAGCTGCTGGCCGGCGCCGGCGCCCCCGGCGAAAAGGGCGCGCGCGCCGTCGTTGCGGCCGCCGCCGATGCCGGGCGCGCCGCCGCCGCCGCCGCCGCATCCCCCGCGGCCGACGCCCGCCGTCCCGGGCCCGAGCATAAAGGCCGGTATGTCATTCAGGTTGCGGCTCGTCATGCTGCGCACGACGGCGGTGCGCTTGGCGGTGCGGCGCACGCGCGAGAGGGGCCCGGCCGAGGCCGAGGGGCCGGCGGCGGCGGCGGCGGCAACGGCAGCGGCGCACGCGGCGGCGGCGGCCTCTGTCGCGGCTGCGGGCGCTGCGGGCGCGGCCGGCCACTGCGGCGCCGGCGCCGGCGCCGGCGGCAACGAGGATGCCGGCGGCTCCGTGCGCTCGTGCTGCTGGTGCGCGGCGAGCGCGTCCGTGAGCGTCTGCCCGGGCTGCGGCGCCAGCAGCAGGCGCAGCAGCAGCTGGTTGCTCGCGGTGGCCGCCTGCTGCTGCTGCTGCTGCTGCGCCTGCTGCTGCTGCTGCGCCTGCTGCTGCATCAGCTGCTGCTGCCGGGCCGCGAGGTGCGCCGCCGCCAGCGCCCGCTGCGCCTCCTCCGCCCCGGCCCCCTGCGGCTGCTGCTGCAGCGCGCGCAGGAGGGCCAGCGCGCGCGCGTGCTCGTCCGCGGCCTGCGCGGGCACGACACCCGCCCCGCCCCGCGCCAGCTGCGCCAGCCCCTCGGCGTCGAGGCCGTGCTCGGCCACGAGCGCCTCGGCGGCGCCCGCGGGCAGCACGGGCGCGGGCGGCGCCGCGGCGGCGGCGCTGCAGAGCGCCGAGGCCGCGACGACGGCGGCGTCGCGCTGGGCCAGGCGGCGGGGATCCTCGGCGGCGGCGGCGAGGACAGCGCCGGGGTGGGCAATCGGGGCGCCTCCAGGCGCCAGCGCCGCCGCCGTCGGGAGCAGCGTCGGCAGCGCGGCGCCCGCGCCCGCCGCCGCCTCGGCCGCCTCGGCCGCCGCCCCCGCCGCGTGCCCGAGCACCCAGGGGTGCCGCGCCAGGTCGGCCACGGTGGCGCGCCGCGCCGGGTCCTTCTCCAGCGCGGCCGCCACGAAGGCGCGCAGCCCGGGCGAAGTCCAGTCGGGAAAGGAGGGCGCCGCCGTCCGCGCCGCCGCCATGGTCTCCTCGCGCGTGGCGCGGCCGAACGGCGCCCTGCCCGCGGCCAGCTCGTACGCGAGCACGCCCACGGCCCATGCGTCGACAGCAGGGCCGTACCAGAGGTCCCGCGAGGCCTTGTGGTCGGAAGGGTCGCGCTTGTCCGGGCAGACCAAGACCTCGGGCGCCATATAGTCCAAAGTGCCAAGCCTGGTGACGGCCCGCTCCTCGGACAGGTCGACGGCCAGGCCAAAGTCCGCCAGGCGCAGGCGCCTGCCCGCGGCCAGCAGCGCGTTCTCGGGCTTGATGTCGCGATGCACGATGCCCAGGCTGTGCATGTGCGCCAGGGCCGACAGCAGCGGCAGCAAGACGGCGGCGACCAGCTCGCGCTCGCGCATGCGCCCGGCGGTGCGCCGCAGCTCGTCAAATAGGTCGCCGTCCGCGGCCAGCTCCTGCACCAGGTAGACGCGGTCGCAGTCCTCGAAGGCTGCGTACAGGTCGACCACGTGCGGGTGGTCGGCCAGGCGCGCGTGCACGGCCACCTCGCGCGCGACCTGCCGGCGGTTTAGCGCCGATAGCCTGCGCTTGCTGTAGGCCTTTACGGCGACGGGCAGGCCAGAGTGACGGCAGAAGGCAGACCACACGGCGCTGGCGTTACCCGTGCCGATCTCCTTGACCAGGGCAAAGTCGCGGATGGACCAGCCGCCCCCGCCCACGAAGGACATGGCGGAGGCGCCGCCAAAGCCGGCGGGCAGGGCGCGGCCCGCGCGCATGGCGTCGGGGCAGCGGGAGGTCACGGCAAGGACGCGGGAGGCGCCCTGCGGCAGCGGGGGCGCGCCGTTGCCGTCAATGGACGCGGGGGCCCAGCAGCCGATCGGGTGGAGCAGGAGCGGGACCGGGGGCTGGGGCGGGGGCGGAGCCGGGGCCGCGACGGGCGGGCGGGGGGCGGGCGGGGCCGAGGGCGGGAAGGGCGGCGGCAGGGGCTGCGGGTGCTGGGGCGGCTGCTGCTGCTGGTGCTGCTGGTGCTGGTGCTGCTGCTGCTGGTGCTGCATGCGGTCATAGCGCAGGCCGTCGTCGGCGAGCAGCTGCAGCGCGGACGCGAGCACGGCCGGCGAGGCGGCGGCCTTGGCGGCGGCCTTGGCGGCGGCGGCGGCGGCGGCGGCAGCGGCGGCAGCGGCGGCGGCGACAGGCGGCGAAGCCTGCTGGTGCGGCTGGTGCTGGCTACTGCTCGTGCCTCCCCCTCCGCTGCCCCCGCTGCCGCTGCTGTCGTTGTGGTGGCCCTGGTAGTGCTGCTGCTGCTGATACAGGGCGGCGCTGCCGGCCCAGTCGCCGCCGCTGCTCTGGTGGTGGTGGGCGTGGTCGCCGGCGGCGGCGGCGGCGGCGGCGGCGGCGGCGGCGGCAATGGCCGCGGCAAAGGACGTGTCGGTCGCCGCGCCCCCGCCCGCGCCGCCCGCGCTGCCGCCGCGCGACGGCGCGATGAGCGCGTCGACGGTCATGCTGCTGGTGCCGCTGGCGTGGCCGGCGGTGTGGTGGTGCTGCTGGTGGTAGACCGGGCCCGCAGGCTGCTGCTGCTGGAGGTGCTGCTGGAGCTGATGCTGCTGCTGCTGCTGCTGCTGCTGGGCGGCGGCGGCGGCGGCGGCCATCGACGACGGCGGCATTCGCGGCGGCAGGTCCTGCTGCTGCTGCTCGGCGGCAAAGGCAAAGGCCTGCTGCTGGTAGTGCTGGTGCTGGGGGTGGTGCGCCGCGTCCGGGTCGCTCTGGCTGCTGCCGAATGTCGGCGGCAGGGGCTGCGGGTGCTGCGGCTGGGGCGCCCACATCGTGGCTGGGGCTCCGCGAGATTGCGGGGCCCGGGGGAGCGGCGGGAAAAGAGGAAGGGAGCAGAAACGGGGGCGCCCCGGCGAGCCGTCGCCGTCTTCGGGGGGCGGCGGCGGCGACAAGAGACTGGCGCGCCTCTCGACTGCGTCGGTTCGTCCCTCCGGTCGTTCTCTTCCGAGCCTGTTGATCTGCTTTTTTTGATGGACGACGGGGTTTGGATGGGCGGTTGTGTGACGGTGAGTGACGTTTCAAGGCGGGACGCGCGCTACTGCCGGAAGAGAGAGGAGAGAGAGGACCTGCGCCGTCGTCGCCGTCGTCGCCCGTTCGAGTCGAGAGACGAGTGTGAGCGGGCGCGCCCTCCGCGCGCTGGCGAGAGACGGCGCGGCGTGCCAACCCAATTTTGCGCTGCCGCGCCCCCGGCCGCTCCCGCACCGGTCGGATCGGAAGGACATGGCCGCCGCCAGGCGGGTCGCCGCTCAAACGTGAGGGGCGGCGGGCGTGGGGGCCGCGGCGGGCGCTGATTTGTTGGGCGAGAGAGAGGGAGAAGGGGTGGGCCCACCCCTATGAAAAATGAACCCCTCCTTTACGTGCGCCCGCCGCTTCCAAAGCGGTCCGCGCAGCCAAGAGAGCGCGCGAGGGTCTACGTACCGACAGGACCTGCCTCTTTTGGCGGGTCGTGGGCCTGAAACAGGGCGGTCTTGGTGGGTGGGCGGGGGGAAGGGAGGTTGCGCTCTCACTTTCAATTGCTGGCCGCGGCCATGGTGGTCTCCGGGGGAGGCGCGCGCGCGGACGGAACGCTAATTAATGAGGGCGGGGCAAAGGTCGACAAACGAAATGAGCTACCAGTTGTATCGAGGGGAAGGGTGGCGCAGAGTATTGGTTCAGGTATTGGTTCACCGCCGATTTTCTCGCCGCCGTCGCCGTCGCCGGGGCGAGTCAGTGAGACGACGACGCCACCCCCCCCCCCCCCCCCCCCCGGCGCCGCCCGCCCCCCCCCCCCCCCCCCGACGCCCCGGCGCCGCCCCTCCCCCCGGAGCGCGCCCACCCCCTCCTCGGCTCGGCGCGGGCGGGGCCAAGGGAAAGCGGGGGGGGGGGGGGGGGGGGAGTCGCCGCCGCGAGTGCGGGGGG
>Ga0105054_10004243_pt1 | contig 21543 bp, 12 predicted proteins | sample BON02_FD_78091 | JGI IMG/M metagenome (GOLD analysis project Ga0105054, IMG submission 78091) | Freshwater microbial communities from Lake Bonney liftoff mats and glacier meltwater in Antarctica - BON-02 (megahit assembly) | ecosystem: Environmental > Aquatic > Freshwater > Ice > Glacier...
ACATACGACGAGATCGTTGATGCATGCCGCAAAGCGTGGCGCTTCCTGACCGACGATCCAGACCGCATCCGGTCACTCGGCACGCGCGAATGGGCAACGGTCAATGGTTAGGAGGGTTGGTATTACTCATCCATTTGTGGCGGATAGACCTGGTACAAAAGGATAAAGTTACTTTATTTCTTTTTGTTCACCAAAGGAAGCTTCTTTTTTACCTGCTGTCCTCCAGGATCATCACCGCCCCCTTCTCGCCGATCATGATCGTCGGTGCGTTGGTGTTGCCCGAGGTCAGCGCCGGCATCACCGAGGCGTCGATCACCCGCAGCCCGCCGATGCCGCGCACGCGCAGCCGCGAATCCACCACCGCGCCGGGCCCCTCGCCCATGCGGCAAGTGCCCACCGGGTGGTACAGCGTGTTGCCGTAGCGGCGCATGTAGTCGAGCATCTCTGCGTCGGTCTGCACCGCCGGTCCCGGCAGCGTCTCCAGCGTGCTGTGCTGCGCCAGGGCAGGGGCGGCGAATATCCTGCGTGTCATGCGAATGCCCGCCGCCAGCACCTGCTGGTCCGATGCCGCGGAGAGATAGTTGGGCCGGATCGCTGGCCGGGCGAACGGATCGGCCGCGCGTGCCATGATCGTGCCGCGGCTGTCCGGCCGCACCGGGCACACCGCCACCGTCATGCCGGCCTCGCGCTCCAGCTTGCCGAAGCGCACCGGGTCGTAGCTGGCCGGCGTGAACAGCAGTTGCAGGTCCGGGCTGGCCAGCCCCTCGCGCGACGAGCAGAACACCTGCGCCGTGGTCACGCCGAAGGTCAGTGCTCCCTTGCCGGTGAGCGCGAACTTCACCGCCTCGCCCGCCAGGCGCAGGCCAGTCGCCAACTGGTTGGTCGAGATCGCGCCGCGCACCCGGTGCGACACCCGCGCCACGTAATGGTCCTGCAGGTTGGCGCCGACGCCCGGCAGGTCGTGCAGCACCGCCACCCCGATCGATTGCAGATGCGCCGCCGGGCCGATGCCGGAGACATGCAGCAGGTGCGGCGAATTGACCGCGCCGCCGCACACCACCACCTCGCGGCTGGCGCGCATCTCGCGCATTTCGCCCCCTTGGCGGAATGTCGCGCCGACGCAGCGGCGGCCCTCGAAGATCAGCCGCCCGGCCTGGGCGTCGATTTCCACGCGCAGGTTCGCACGATGCCGCGCCGAGGCCAGGAAGGTTTGCGCCGTCGAGCCGCGCCACCGCCCCAGCCTTGTGTTCTGCGAATAGCCCACGCCGGTCTGCTCGCCGTCGTTCAGGTCGCGGCGGAACGGGTGCCCGGCCTGCTGCGCGCCTTCCACGAAGCGGTGGGTGATCGGAAGAATGGTGCGGTAGTCCTCCACCTGCAGCACGCCGCCTTTGCCGCGTTCCTCCGTGGTGCCCTGGATGTAGTTCTCCGACTTGCGGAAATACGGCAGCACGTCGTCATAGCTCCAGCCGCGGCAGCCCATCTGCGCCCAGCCGTCGAAATCGGCGGCGTGGCCGCGCACGTAGAGCATGCCGTTGATCGAGCTCGACCCGCCGAGCACCCGCCCGCGCGGCCAATGGATCGCCCGCCCGGCCGTGCCCGCCTCGGGCTCGGAGGCGAACATCCAGTTCACCTTCGGGTTGTGAATCAGCTTCAGCACGCCCGCGGGGATATGTATCCACGGCAGCCGGTCGCGCGGCCCGGCTTCCAGCAGCACAACCTGCGCGCCGCTTTCAGCCAGCCGTGCGGCCACCACGCAGCCCGCCGATCCCGCGCCGATGACAAGATACTCCGTTTGCATCAACCGATCCCCCTTCGCCCGGACTGTCGCGGTCCGGAGGAATCGTCGCAAGGGGGCTGGTCATCGTGCAGTGGTATTCCCTATTTAGGTGCAACATCTGGTAACGTGGGAGGCTATAATGAAACGTCGCATGATATTGAGGTCGGCTGGCACGGGTGTTGCCGCCGCAGCGGCACTTGCCGCACCGGCCATCGCGCAGGGCCGCCAGGAATGGCGCATGGTCACCACCTGGCCGAAGAACTTCCCCGGCCTGGGCGTCGGCGCCGAACGCCTGGCGCGCCGCATCACCGACATGTCCGGTGGCCGGCTGACGGTGCGCGTCTTCGCCGCCGGCGAGCTGGTGCCGGCGCTGCAATCGATCGACGCCGTCATCCAGGGCTCGGCCGAGATGAGCCATGGCGCGGCCTATTACTGGCAGAACAAGACGCGCGCCCTCAACTTCTTCACCGGCGTGCCCTTCGGCATGACCTCGCGCGAACTGGCGGCGTGGCTGCGCTACATGGGCGGCCAGCAGGTGTGGGACGAGGTGTACGACAAGTTCGGTATCAAGGGCTTCATCTCCGGTGACACCGGCACCCAGGCGGGCGGCTGGTTCAAGAAGGAACTGACCGGGGTTGCCGACATCAAGGGCCTAAAGTTCCGCACCCCCGGCCTCGGCGGCCAGGTCTGGTCGAAGCTCGGCGCCACCGTCACCAACCTCGCCGCCGGCGAGATTTTCCAGCAACTCCAGTCCGGCGGGCTCGATGCCGCCGAGTTCGTCGGCCCGATGAACGACCTCGCCCTCGGCTTCCACCAGGTGGCCAAGAACTACTACTTCCCCAGCTTCATCGAGCCGGGCCTGGCCACCGAACTCGCCGTCAACAAGGCGAAGTTCACTGCCCTGCCGAAGGACCTGCAGCTGATCGTCGAGATCGCCTGCCAGGCCGAATACGACCAGGTGGCGAGCGACTTCTACGCCAAGGACCCCGTCGCCCTGAAAACGCTGGTCGACAAGCACGGCGTGCAGGTGAAGATGTTCCCTGACGAGATCCTGAAGGCCGGCGCCGAGGCGGCGCTCGCGGTGCTCACCGAGGTGCGCAACAGCGACGACGCGCTCACCCGCAAGACCGCGGAAAGCTTCGTCGCCGCGCTGAATACGCTGCGTGTGCGCACCGAGCTGATCGACAGCCCCTACCTCATCGCCCGCGAGAAATACTTCAAGATCGCCTGACCGCCGACAGCGCCCGGCGGGCCGGCCACGGCCCGCCGGGGACTGCCTCAGTTCCCGAACACCACTTCCGGCAGCCACGTCGCCAAGCCTGGAAAGATGAACAGCGTCACGATGGCAATCACCTGCAGCGCCACGAACGGGATCACGCCGCGATACAGCTGGCCCGTGCCGATGCTCGCCGGCGTCACCCCGCGCAGATAGAACAGCGCGAAGCCGAAGGGCGGCGTCAGGAAGCTGGTCTGCAGGTTCATTCCCACCATCACGCCGAGCCACAGCGGGCTGACATCCATCGCCAGCAGCGCGGGGGCGGTGATCGGGATCACGATGAAGATGATCTCGAACGTGTCCAGGATGAAGCCCAGCACGAACATCAGCAGCATCACCGCGATCACCGCGCCGGTCACGCCGCCGGGGAACTGCGACAGCAGGTCCTCCACCAGCTTGTCGCCGCCCAGCATGCGGAACACGATGGAGAACACCGCGGCGCCGAAAATGATCACGAACACCATCGAGGTGATCAGCGCCGTGGTCATCGTGACGTGCTGCAGCGAGGACAGGCTGAGCCGGCCGCGGGCCAGGGCCATGACGATGGCGCCCACCGCACCGACCGACGCCGCCTCGGTGGGGGTGGCGATGCCGGTCAGGATGCTGCCCAGCACCGCCACGATCAGCAGCAGCGGCGGCAGCAGCGCCACCACCACGTCGCGGCCCAGGTTGGCCCGTTCCTCGGCCGTCACCACCAGCGCCGGGCAGCTTTTCGGGTCGAAGATCGCCTTGGCCACCACCCACAGCGAGTAGAGCGCCACCAGCAGCAGCCCGGGCAGGAAGGCGCCGGCGAACAGGTCGCCCACCGAAATGGCGGTGGGTGCGAAATTGCCCTTGGCCATCTGAACCTGGGCATTCATGCCGGCCAGCATGTCGCCCATGAAGATCAGCACGGTCGAGGGCGGAATGATTTGCCCGAGCGTGCCGGAGGCGGCGATCACCCCGGTGGCCAGCTTCGGGTCATAGCCCGCGCGCATCATCGCCGGCAGGCTGAGCAGCCCCATCGTGACCACCGTGGCACCCACGATGCCGGTGGAGGCGGCCAGCAGCGCGCCGACCAGGATCACCGACAGCCCCAGCCCGCCGCGCAGCGTGCCGAACAGGCGGCCCATCGTCACCAGCAACTGCTCGGCGATCTTGGAGCTTTCAAGCATCACGCCCATGAAGATGAACAGCGGCACCGCCACCAGCACTTCGTTGGTCATGAAACCGACATAGCGGTTGGCGACGCTGCCCAGGTTCGACGGGTCGAAGGCGCCAAGCCCGTAGCCGATGGCGGCGAAGATCAGCGAGGTGCCGGCCAGGGTGAAGGCGGCGGGGAAGCCCAGCATCAGCACGCCGATGATGCCCACGAACATCAGCACGGCGAGCGCTTCGCCGATCAGGATCGGGTCCATCGCCCTATTCCTCGCCGCGCAGCGATGCCGGCAACAGCGCCTGCCGGCCCGCCAGCACCAGGATGCTGCGCAGCGCCAGCGCGATCCCCTGCAACCCCACCAGAACGGCGAACACGATCACGAAGCTCTTGAGCACATACAGCCCCGGCATGCCCCCGACATTGCTGGAGCTTTCGAGGAACTGCCACGACCGGCCCACGTAGTTCCAGCTCCACACCAGCAACACGGTGATGAACGGGGCGAGCAGGAACACCGTGCCGGCCAGGTCCACCCACGCCTTGGTGCGCGCCGAGGCCGGGCGGTAGAAGATGTCCACCCGCACATGCTGGCCCTTCAGAAAGGCGTAGCCGGCGATGCCGGTGAACATCATGCCGTTCAGCCAGACATACAGGTCCTGCATCCAGATGAACCCGATGGAGAAGGCGTAGCGCAGCGCCACCACCACGAAGCACACCAGCACCACGCCCAGCGCGAACCACGAAAAGAAATAGCCTAGGGCGGTGTTCAGGGCGCTGATCGCCCGCACTGTCAGCGCAATCCCGCGCACTTCCAATTCTCCTGTCCGGGCCTGGCGACGGCCCGCGCATCGCGGTACGCACCCTTGCCACCGCAAGATGCCATGTGACAACGCGTTACCACAGTCGATACGCGCGTGTCTCGTGCCGCCGCTGCGGGCAGGTGGGACGGGCTTACCAGCCGTCCACCCAGGCCCGCTTCTTGCCGTGGCGTGCGGGACGCGGCGGCACCGAGCGCAGACCGGCCGTGATCCAGCGCCGTGTCTCGGCCGGGTCGATCACGTCGTCCACCTGGAAATGGCTGCCGGTGTTCAGTGCCTTGCCAATATCATACAGCTCGGCCACGAACTTTTCGTAGGCGGCGATGCGCTCGGCGGCATCGGCGATGGCCGCCAGCTCCTTGCGCCGCCCCAGCTTCACCTGGCCCTCGATCCCCATGCCGGCGAACTCGCCGGTTGGCCACGACACGGCGAACACTCCCTTCTTCATGCCGCCGCCGGTCATCGCCAGCTTGCCCAGGCCGATCGCCTTGCGGATGATGACGAAGAACAACGGCACGTCGATGTTGGCGCCGATCAGGTAGCTGCGGCAGCAATGCCGCACCAGCGCCGTCTTCTCTGCTTCCGGCCCCACCATGTTGCCGGGGTTGTCGTTCAACGACAGGATCGGGATGTCGTGCGCGTCGCACATCTGCATGAACCGCGCCGCCTTGTCCGCGGCATCGCTGTCGACCGCGCCGCCGAGGTGCATGGGGTTGTTGGCGATCACTCCCATCGGCTTTCCTTCGATGCGGATCAGCGCGGTGACCATGCCGAGCCCCCAGCCGCGGCGGATCTCCAGCATGCTGCCCGCATCGGCGAGGATCTCGATCAGCCGCCGCATGTCGTAGCCGCGCATCCGGTTCTCCGGCACGATGTGGCGCAAGTGGCGCTGGTCCTCGGCGGACCATTGCTTCACCGATCCCTGGAAGTAGGCGAGATACTGCTTGGCCACGCGCACCGCCGCCGGCTCGTCGGCCACCGCGATGTCCACCACGCCGCTGGCCACCTGCACCTTCATCGGCCCGATTTCGTCGGGCCGATAGACGCCCAGGCCGCCGCCCTCGATCATCGCCGGGCCGGCCATGCCGATATTGGCGTTCTCGGTGGCGATGATCACGTCACAGCAGCCCAGCAGCACCGCGTTGCCGGCGAAACACTTGCCGGAGGCGATGCCGATCAGCGGCGCACCGCCGGATAGCGCGGCGAAGCGGTAGAACGTGTCGGTTTCGGAACCGCCGATCGTGTCGCTGTCGCTGCCCCGCCCGCCGCCGCCCTCGGCGAACAGCACCAGCGGAATGCGCAGGTCGTGCGCCAGCTCATAGAACCGGTCCTGCTTGCGGTGGCCGTTGCGCCCCTGCGTGCCGGCCATGACGGTGTAGTCGTAGCTGGCCACCGCCGCGCGCCCCTGCTCCTCGGGGAATTGTTCGCCATTGATCGTGCCCAGGCCGAGGATGATGCCGTCGGCCGGCGACTCGTCGATCAGCTGCTCCACCGTATGCGTGCGCCGGCGCGCCGCCAGCGCCAGCGCGCCGTATTCCACGAAGCTGTCGGGATCGACGAGATCGGCGATGTTCTCGCGCGCGGTGCGCTGCCCGGTCGCCCGCCGCCGCGCCACCGCCTTGGGCCGCGCCTCGTCGCGCGTGCGCCGATGCCGCTCCAGCACCTCGGCCAGGTCGGGGCGGATATGGTCCAGGTCGATCGCCTGTTCCTCGCGCACCGCGCCGGCCAGTTCGGCGCGCTCCTCGATGAAGGCGAGCGGCGCGCCCTCGAACACCGTCTCGCCGGTCTCCACCACGAAGGCGCGCACGATGCCGGCGGCGCTGGCGGCGATGCTGTGCTGCATCTTCATCGCCTCCATCACCATCACCTCCTGGCCCGGCTGCACCGTGGCGCCGTCGGCGACGCTCAGCGAGATGATGGTGCCCTGCATCGGCGCGCGCAGCGCCACCGTGCCCTCCGGCCCGATCGCCTCGTCGGCCTCCGGCTCCTCCGGCGGGGGTGCGGCGGTTTTGCCGAGGGCGACGATCGCCAGCGGGTCGCGCGAGTCCAGTCGCGTGCCCGGCCGCCGTGCCGCCGCTGTGCCGGTCGGCTCGAACCACTTCGCCGGCGCCGCCTCGGCCGCGGTCAGTTCGGCGATGTGCTCGGCGACGAAGTTGGTGTGGAGCTTGCCGGCCAGCAGCGCCGGATGCTTCAGCAGCGCCTGCAGGAAGCCGATGTTGGAGGCCGCACCGGCCAGCCTGAACTCGGCCAGCGCCCGCCCCGCCTTGGCCGCAAGCTGGGCGAAATCGCCGCCGCGCGCATGCACGATCACCTTGGCCAGCAGGCTGTCGAAGCGCGGATTGGTGCGGTAGCCGGCATAGCCATAGCCGTCCACCCGCACGCCCGGGCCGGACGGCGGGTCATAGGCGCTGAGCACGCCGCCCGCCCCGCGCACGCTGCCGTCCGGCTGCATCGTCTCCAGGTTGACCCGCGCCTGCAGCGCCATGCCGCGCGGTGCGGGTATCTCCGCCTGCGTCAGCCCCAGCGATGCCAGCGTGCCGCCGCCGGCAATGCCCAGCTGTGCGGCCACCAGGTCGAGGCCGGTCACCGCCTCGGTCACCGTGTGCTCCACCTGCAGGCGCGCATTCGCCTCGATGAAGGCAATCGCCGCATGATCGTCCCCTGGGGCACCCTCCACCGCCGCGTCCACCAGGAACTCGAACGTCCCCGCCCCGCGATACTTCGCCGCCGCCGCCAGCTTCACCGCGCTGGCCAGCAGGCGGTCCCGCACCGCGGGACGCAGGAATGGTGCCGGTGCGATCTCCAGGATCTTCTGCCGCTCGCGCTGCACCGAGCACTCGCGCTCCCACACATGCGCCACCGCCCCGGTGCCGTCGCCCAGCACCTGAACCTCCACATGCCGCGGATGCGCGAACAACCGTTCGACATAAAGGTCGCCGTTGCCGAACGCCGACAGCGCCTCGGCCGCACAGCGCTCGAAGGCGGCGGGAAGCTGGCTGGCATCGGTGACCGGCCGCATCCCGCGCCCGCCGCCGCCGGCCAGCGCCTTGACCATGACCGCACCGCCCGGGCCAAGCTCCGCCAGGAACGCCTGCGCCTGGCCCAGCGTCGTCGGCCCATCGGTGCCGGCCACGATGTTCACGCCGTGCCGTGCGGCGAAGCGCCGGGCCTGCGCCTTGTCGCCGAACAGGTCCAGCACCTCGGGCTGCGGGCCGACGAAGATGATGCCCGCCGCGGCGCAGGCCCGCGCAAAGCCCGCGTTCTCGCTGATGAAGCCATAGCCGGGATGCACCGCGTCGCACCCCGCCGCCTGCGCCACCGCCACGATCTGTGCCGCATCGAGATACGCCGCAGGCCCGCTGCCCGTGAGCGCCCGTGTCTCGTCCGCCGCTCTCACGTGCAACGACTGCGCGTCATCGGCCGAATGCACGGCGACGGTGGCGATGCCCATCTCGGCGGCGGTGCGGGCCACGCGGATGGCGATCTCGCCGCGGTTGGCGATGAGCAGGCGGGTGATCGGCATGCGGCGGATTTCCTTGTGGCTGACAGGAAGGAAGGCAAGGGCTCCGCCCTTGACCCGCTGGGGAATTGCCCCAGTCCCCCCCTTGTTTAAGTCGATGAGTCCAGAGGCTCTGCCTCTGGTGGGGTCAAGGGGCGACGCCCCTTGCCTTGCTTCGTTCCGGTCATGCCCTAGCCCGGCCCTTCGCCGCCCGGCTGCTCGTTTGCGGGTGGCGCCGTTCGTGCGCGCGCCTGGTCCCGCCGGTACCGATCCAGCGCCACCTGTACCATTGGCCGCCGCTTCCCGCCCGGCAGGGCCAGCGCGAAGCCGGGGTCCTGCTCGGTTGCCCAGGTCAGCATGTAGTGGCTGTGGGCACCCTGCACCGCGGCGGTGAAGCCTTGCGTGTCCTGCGCCGCGTTCACCGCGCGTTTGACCATGCGCATCTGCTGCGGGTCGTTGGCGGCGACGTCGGCGGCGTAGGCGCGCACCGCCTGCATCAGGTCGTGGCGCGGCACCACCCGGTTGACCAGGCCGAGTTCCCTGGCCTGTGGCGCATCGACGAAGCGGCTCTGGAACAGGATCTCCTTGGCGCGGCGCGGATGCACGTCCCACGGGATCGAGAAATACTGGAACAGCGAGCCCAGGAACATCGCGTCGTCGGCGGCGAACACCACGTCGGCCGTGCTCGCCACCATCCAACCGCCGAAGATGCAATAGCCCTGCACCGCGGCGATCATCGGCGTCGGCACGTTGCGCCAGCGCAGGTGCATGTCGACGTAAAGCTGCCAGGTGCGGTCGTAGAAACCGCGGATGCCCGGCTCGATCGGGTTGGCCTGCCGATACGCCTGCTCGTCCGCCGTGCCGAGGTCGTGCCCGGCGGAGAAATGGTCGCCCGCGCCGGCGAGCACGATCACCCGCACCGCCGGATCGGCCCCGGCGGTCAGGATCGCCTGGTCCAGCTCGGTCAGCAGTTCCGTGCTCTGCGCGTTGCGCTGCTGCGGCCGGTTGAGGGTGATGGTGCAGATGCGGTCGGCGATGTCGTAAAGGACGGTGCGGTAGCTGGGCATGTCTGGGTCCTACAGGGGGACGGATGCGGTGGCGCCGGCCGCGTCGAGTGCGGCGATCTCGGCTGCGGACAGGCCGGCGATGTCGCGCAGGATCGCCTGGGTGTGCTGGCCCAGGCAGGGCGAGGCGAAGCGGTTGCTGCCCGGAGTGCGTGACAGGGCCATCGGCAAGCCCTCCTGCACCGTGGAGCCGAGGTCGGCGTGCACCAATTCGGTGAACCAGAAGCGGGCGGCCAGGTACGGGCTGCGCGCCCCGTCGCCGCCGTCATGCACGGCGGCCGCCGCCACGCCCAGCGATTGCAGTAGTGCCGCCGCTGCATGCTTGTCCTGCCCGCGCGTCCAGGCGGCGACCGCGGCAGCGATGGTGTCCTCGTGCGCCTTGCGGCCGCCCAGCGTGGCGAGGCGCGCATCGGCCGCGAGGTCCGCGCGCCCCATCGCCCCGCACAGCGCCTGCCACGCGGCGTCGCTCGTGGCGGCGATGGCGATCCACTGGTCCTCGCCCGCCGCCGGGAAGGCGTCGTGCGGCGCCGCCCAGCCGACGCGGTTGCCCTGCGGCTGCGCTGCGGTGCCGCTTTCCAGGGCGGCGAGGATGTGCTCGCCGATGAAGTGCATCAGCCCCTCCACCTGCGGCACCTCGACCTGCTGCCCCTCGCCGGTTTCCTGCCGGTGCAGCAATGCCGCCAGCACCGCGCCCGCGCCGTGCAGCGCGCCCACCGGGTCCGGGTAGGTCGGGCCGGTCACCGTCGGCGGCCCGCCGGGATAGCCGGTCATCCCGGCCATGCCTGAAGCCATCTCCATCGCCGGCCCGATGGCGGTGGCGTGCGACAGCGGCCCCGAGGAGCCATAGGCCGGCATCTCGACGACGATGATGTCCGGCCGGATCGCCTTCAGCCGTTCATGGCCAAAGCCCATGCGCGCCAGCGTGCCGGCAGTGAAGTTGCACAGCACCACGTCGGTCTTGGCCAGGATGCGCAGCACCGCCGCATCCGCCCCGGGCTGCTTGAGTTCCAGCGCCAGTGACAGCTTGTTGGCGTTCTGCGAGTTGAACAGCGCGCAGCGGTCCCACGGGCGCTCGCCCGCGCCATCGCGCGGGAAGCGGCCGGGATTGTAGACTTGGCCGTGCTGGCGCCAACTGTCCGGCCGCGAGGCGGATTCCACATGGATCACCTCGGCGCCCAGCCAGGCCAGGATGCGCCCGGCCATCGGCCCGGCCCAGGCGGTGGTAAACTCCACCACCCGCAGCCCGGCCAGCGGCCCGGTGCCCGGCGGTGGCGGGGCCAGGTCGGGCATGGCGCGGCGCGGCCCGGTGAACCCGGCGGCGTTGCCGATCGGCGGTGGCCCGCTGCGCACCATGCGCGGGGTCGCGGCCATGCGGAACTGCGGACCCAGGATGGTGCGCGGGCCCTTCTCGGTCGTCACGCTCTCCCAGTAGCCGCGCTCGGCCAGATGGGTGCAGGCATCGCGCAACTCGGTCAGGCTGTAGCAGCGCGCCGCCACCACGCGCACCGATTGCAAAGTGGCCAACAATTCGTCGGCACCCCGATCCGCGACATGGGACTGCAGCGCCTCGGTCAGCGCCGGCCAGTTGTCCAGCCGGGCGCGGGCCGCCGCGAACCGCGCATCCTCGGCCAGGGCCGGCATGCCCAGCGCCTTGGCCATCGGGGCGAACAGGTGGGCGTGCAGCCAGAACCCCACCCAGCCGTCGCGGCAGCGCAGCAGGGCGAGCGGCATGCGGCGCGCGGTGCGTGGTTCGACGATGCCGTTGTAGAGGAACTGCGTCACGAACGGGTTGGCGATGCAGGCGGCGGTGGCGGCGATGTCCACCGAGGCCTGCTGCCCGATGCCCCAGCGGCCGCGCGCGAACAGCCCTGCCAGCACCGCGATGAAAGCGGCCGATCCGGCGCCGTAACTGGCCCGGTCGCCGCAGCCGTAGAGCGGTTCGCGCGCGCCGCTGCCCGAGGCGTGCATCAGCCCGGCGGCCGCCTGGTAGATCATCTCGCAGCCCGCCCAGTCGCGCCACGGCCCGTCGGTGCCGAAGGGGGACACCATCGCCAGTACGGCAAGCGGAGCCGCTGCGGCCAGGGCGGTGCGGTCACTGTCCGGGCCGATGACGATGGCATCCGCCTCGGCCGCCAGCGCCAGCAGCCGTGCCCGCCCGGAAGGCGAGTGATCGAGCACAATCGAGCCCTTGCCGGTGTTCAGGTGCAGGAAGGCGAACGAGGCGCCGTCGGCCGCCAGCGGCGTGGCGCGGCGCATGGCGCAGCCGCCAGGCGGTTCCGCCAGCAGCACCTCGGCACCGTAATCGGCCAGCATGCGCGTGCAGAACTGGCCGGCGATGCTGTCGCTGAGGTCGAGCACACGAATGCCGGCGAGCGCGCCCAACATGATTTCCTCCGCCGTTGGCTTTCGCCCAATTCCGTTGGACGTTCTACTGAAATGATGGGCGCCGCCGGCGGATGTGGTCAATACGGCGCGCAACGTGGCGCTGGGGTGCGGCCCTGGTATGGGCTATGCTGGCGCTCATGAGCAGGGATCACAGCGCAAGGCCCAACACCATCCCCTGGCCGCCGCTGGTCTATGCCGGCGGGGCAGTGCTGGCGCTGCTGTTGCACCAAGCGATGCCGCTGCCGGGCTGGCTGGTGCTGGCGCATTGGCCGGTGGCGCAGCTGCTCGGCGTCGGGCTGATCGCGGCGGGCATCGCGCTCGACCTGTGGGCGATGTTCACCATGTGGCGGCGCCGCGCCAACATCCTGCCGCACCAGGCGGCGACCGCGCTGGTGACGTCGGGGCCGTTCGCGTGGTCGCGCAATCCGATTTATCTCGGCAACACAACCTTGCTGGTGGGCGCAGGGCTGGCGTTCGCTATGCCCTGGTTCCTGCCGGCCGCGATGGCCGCCGCCGTGGCGGTGACGCACCTGGCCATCGTGCGCGAGGAGGCTCACCTGAACGCGCGGTTCGGCGCCGCCTGGCGGGACTATGCCGCCCGTACCGGGCGATGGCTGGGAAGGCGGCGCCCTGGCTCGACAGGGGGGCGGCGGGCCGACTAGCTTTCGCGCATGCAAACCGCCGCCGAATGCCTTGTCGCCTTCCTCGCAGCCCAGGGGGTCGACCGCGCCTTCTGCGTGCCGGGGGAATCCTATGTCGCCGTGCTCGATGCGCTGCATGCCCATCCGCGCATCGACCTTGTCACCTGTCGCCATGAGAGCGGCGCCGGGTTCATGGCGCTGGCTGACGCGAGGTTGACGGGCGTGCCGGGGGTGGCGCTGGTCAGCCGGGGGCCGGGGGCGTGCAATGCCGCGATCGCGGTGCATACGGCGCAGCAGGATGCGGTGCCGCTGCTGCTGATCGTGGGGCAGGTGGAGGCGCGGGACCTGCGGGCCCGGGCGTTTCAGGAAATCGACTATTCGCGGATGTTCGATGGCGTGGCCAAGTTCATCGGCGAGGCGACGCACGCCCAGCAGGTGCCCGAGCTGCTGGCGCGGGCGTGGGCGGCGATGCTGACCGGCATTCCCGGGCCGGCGGTGTTGGCGCTGCCGGAGGATGTGCTGGCGGCGGCCTGTGCGCGGGCGGTGCCGGTGGCGGTGCTGGCGAGCGATGCCGCGCCGTCGTCCGAGGCTGCCGACCGGCTGGCCGACCTGTTGCGGGGGGCCGAGCGGCCGGTGGTGATCGCCGGTGGCGACCTGGACCGGCCCGGCGGGCGGGAGGCGCTGGTGGCGTTTGCCGAAAGGTGGCAGGTGCCGGTGGCGGTCAGCTTCCGGCGCCAGGACCTGTTCCCCAACGCGCACCCGCTTTATGCCGGCGACATGGGGCTGTCGAACCCGGCGGCGCAACGCGACGCCTTTGCGCGGGCCGACCTGGTTTTGGCGCTGGGAACGCGGCTGGGCGACATCACGACGCAGGGCTACAGCTTTCCCGCACCGGGCCAGAGGCTGGTGCATGTTTGCGCCGATGCGTCGTGGCTCGGTTGGCGGTTCGCCGCCGAGATGGCGCTGGCGGTGCATGCGATGCCGACGCTGGCGGCCCTGGCCGGGCGTAATGCCGCGGCGTCGCCGGGACGGGCAGCCTGGACCGCTGAGTTGCGTGCGCTGCATAGCCAGGATGCCGCCTGGACGCCGCGCGGCGCCGAGGACGGGGTGGTGTTTCCCAACATCGTGGCCGCACTCGGGCCGCGGCTGGCGGCGGATGCGATCGTGACGCTGGATGCCGGGACGTTCGGGGCGCCGTTCTATCGCAAGGTTGCCTGGAAGCCGGGCCAGCGGCTGCTGGCGCCGATCTCGGGGGCGATGGGCTACGGCATGCCGGCCGCGGTGGCCGCGGCGCTGCGTCATCCCGACCGGCCGGTGATCTGTGCGGTGGGCGATGGCGGGTTCCTGATGACCGGCAGCGAACTGGCCGTGGCAGCGGCGCGGGGGGTGCCGTTAAAGGTTTTGCTGAGCGAGAACGGCAGCTATGCCTCGATCCGCATCCACCAGGAGCGAGCGCATCCGGGGCGGGTGTCCGGCACCGACCTGGTGAACCCCGACCTTGCCATGATGGGGGCGGCCTATGGCTATCCGGTGATGGTGGTGCGCGAGGAGGCGCAGATCCCGGCACTGCTGGACGCGCTGGTGGCGCCGGGGCCGCTGTTTGCGGTGGTGCACTCGTCTTTGAGCGCGGTGCTGCCGAAGGGGTAGGAGGAAGGCTTCTTTTTGTGAACAAAAAGAAGCAAAAAAACTTTATTCGTTAAGATGATATATTAATACGATATCGTAATATAATGGGCGTGATTCATCGGCTCACCTTGCTACGGGTGCGCGATGACACGGGGGTGCGCGGGAGCGGGCGGTGAGTGGGGCATGAGGCGCGCCGCTGCGTGCCGGAATGGCGCGCAGCTTGGTGCGCCGTTGGGGGCGGACACTAGCGCGGGGGATGATGGCGCGGCGGGGGCGCCGCGCGGTGCGTCGGGTTGAAGCGTGGGAATGGCGCGCGCGATGCGCGCGCGGGGGTGTCGATGGGCGCGGTTGTGCCGGCGGCCGCGCGGCGAGGCCGGCGAATACGGCGATCAGGCGGCGGAGGCAGTCGAGGATCAGGGCGAACAGGGGCGCGAAAGCCCGGTACCCTTCCGCATGCGCGGACAGGGAGGCGTGCATCTCGGCCAGAATCGCCCCAGGCGCGGGAGCGTGTGCGTCCGTCACTAACATGACGTTAGTATGCGCAGCCACTGAACCGCTGCAAGCCCTCCCTTGCGCGTCACGAGGCGCAAGGGAGAACAAGGCAGGGCAGGCGCATTTTCCGAGGCCCACCCACGACCGGGAGCTCTGGGAACCCCTCACTTCGGTATTATACACCAGAGGCTTGCGGCCAGAGCATCCACAGGAGTCCGCCAGCGGCCAGCAGCCAAATTGCAACAACGACGGCGAGGCCAGTGCGGCTCACCGGGCGCGTGCTCCGAATCGCGGCGGCGGCGCGAAACTCTGCCATCAAGGGCGCGGGTATCAGGTGGATTGCCAGCATTATGCCGAGCGGCACGATGACGAGATCATCCAAGTAGCCGAAGACCGGGATAAAGTCGGGGATGAGGTCAATGGGTGATAGCGCGTAAGCTGCAACAGTCCCGGCGGTGATCTTCGCCACCACCGGCGTTCTCGGATCGCGGGCCGCGATCCAGAGCGCAAGCACATCCTGCTTGATCCGTCGTGCCCAGCTTTTGGCCGTATCAAGCCATCCATTCATGCCGAGATTCCGCGCATGGCCGGGTCAACGTCATCCGGCGAAACGAATGAAGTTTTTTTGCTTCTTTTTGTTCACAAAAAGAAGAATCTTCCTACACGACCTTCTTCGTCCGCAGCCCGGCGATGGCAGCTGCGTCGAGGCCGAGTTCGCCCAGGATGGCGTCGGTATGTTCGCCCTGTTCCGGCGTGGTGTTGCGGACTTCCCATTTCGAGCGGCTCATGCTGATCGCCTGGCCCACCAGCCCGACCTTGCCCCGGGTGGGGTGTTCGACTTCGCGGGCCATGCCGAGGTGTTTCACCTGCGGGTCGGCGAAGACCTGGTCCATGCTGTAGATCGGCCCGCACGGCACGCTGGCGGCGTTCAGTTCGTCGATCCATTCGGCGGAGGTTTTGGTGCGGGTGACTGTCTCGATTTCCGCGTTCAGGGCGCGGCGGTTTTTCGAGCGTGCGGTGTCGGTGGCGTAGTCGGGGTGGGCGATGCAGTGTTCCATGCCGAGTGCCTTGCACAGGCGGCGGAAGATTTCGTTGCCGGCGGCGGCGATGTTGATGTGGCCGTCGCTGGTGGCGAAGACCCCGGTGGGGATGGAGGTGGGGTGGTCGTTGCCGGCCTGTTCGGGCACTTCGGCCCCGATGGTCCATCGGGCGGCCTGGAAGTCGAGCATGGCGATCTGGGCGCCGAGGAGGGAGGACTGGACCCACTGGCCCTTTCCGGAGACTTCGCGGTCGAGCAGGGCGATGAGGATGCCCTGGGCCGCGAATATGCCGGCGGTGAGGTCGGCGACCGGGATGCCGACGCGGACGGGGCCCTGGCCGGGCAGGCCGGTGATCGACATGAGGCCGCCCATGCCCTGGGCGATCTGGTCGAAGCCGGGGCGGTCGCGGTAGGGGCCGTCCTGGCCGAAGCCGGAGATGGAGGCGTAGACCAGGCGGGGGTTGATCTTCTCCAGGGTTGCGTAGTCGATGCGCAGGCGGTCCTTCACGTCGGGGCGGTAGTTTTCCACGACGACGTCGGCCCAGGCGGCCAGCTTGTAGAAGATGGCGAGGCCCTCGGGGGATTTCAGGTCGAGGGTGAGACTGCGCTTGTTGCGGTGCAGGTTCCAGAAATCCGGGCCGTGGCGGGCGCCGCCAAGGCCGGCATCGCCCTCGGGCGCCTCGACCTTGATGACCTCGGCGCCCCAGTCGGCGAGTTGGCGCACGCAGGTGGGCCCGGCGCGCACGCGGGTGAGGTCGATCACCTTGAATCGGGCCAGCGGCAATGTGCTCATCGTGTGTTTCCTTGCGGGACCATCGGCGTGTCGCGCGAGGGTAGAGCGGAAATGGGGTGGGTAGAAGCGGGGTACGGGGGAAGGGAGGGGAGCATGTTCTTTTTGAAAAAAGAACCAAAAAATTTTTTCCCGTTTGGCCGGGTGCGGGCGGCAGGTTTCCGGCCAGAAAGGATGAAGTCTTTTTGCTTCTTTTTCTTCAGAAAAAGAAGATTCTTTTCTTGATCACGTACTGCCTTCGGCTTGGCCGCCGGCTGCCTGGGCGCCGGGTGGGGGGGAGGCTGCGGGGACGAAGGCGGCGCGCTGGTCGCGTGGGACTTCGGGGCGCAGCAGCATGCGCCAGGCGATGAACAGGGTCATGACGGCGAAGACGGTGACCAGGTAGTAGTGCAGCCCGGCCGGGCCGGTTTGTTCCATGACCAGGCCGGAGGCGAAGGGGCCGATGGTGGCGCCGACCGACCAGACGAGCAGGAGTCCGCCGGCGGCAGCCACGGTATCGGTGCTTTCCATGCGGTCGTTGATGAGGCCGGCGCCGAGGCCGTAGAGCGGGGCGACGAGGCCGGACAGCACCACGCCGAGGGCGAGCAGGACGGGGAAGCTGGTGCCGTCGACGAGCAGGAAGCCGACGGCAGCGGCGCCGCCGCCGAGCAGGGCCATGATCGCCACCGGGCGGCGGCCGATGCGGTCGGACAGCATGCCGGCGGGCATCTGGATGGCGAGGCCGGCGAGGTTGGCGCCGGTGGCGAAGAGGGCGACGGCGGCGGCACCGTGGCCGAGGCTTTGCAGGTAGACCGGCGACATGGCGTGGAAGACGCTGTTGGCGAGGCCGGCAGCCATGCCGCAGGCCAGGCCGACCGGGGAGATGCGCAGCAGGTCCATCAGCCGCATGCGGGAATGGCTGGTGGTGGGTGCGACCATCGGGCCGCTGAGGGCGACGGGCAGCAGGGCGGTGGCGTAGGCCATGCCGGCGGCGGCGATGAGGGTGGCCGATGGGGGCACGATGCTCATGATCAGCGGCCCGGCGACCGCGCCGCCCCAGGAGGCGACCATGTAGAAGGCGAAGACGCGCCCGCGGCTGGCGTTGGTGGCGCGGGCGTTCAGCCAGCTTTCGGCGACGATGCACAGGCCGGCATAGGCGATGCCGGAGATGGCGCGCAGCAGCGCCCAGCCCCAGACCGACTGCCACAGGGCCATCAGCAGCACCGCGTCGGCCGCCAGCACGGCGAAGGCGACGAAGGCGCGGCTGTGGCCGAGGCGCAGCACGAGGCGTTGGCAGTAGAGCGCGCCGATGAGGAAGCCGAAGGAATAGGCCGAGGCGACCATGCCGATTTGCGAGGTGGGGACGTTCTGGCCGACCAGGAGCAGGGGGATCAGCGGACCGAGCAGCCCCTGGCCCACCTGCGCACGGGCGACACCGAGCAGCACGGGCATGAAGGAGGCGAGGGGGCTGGACATGGCGCATATTGGCGTGGCGCCGGGCGTGCAGCCATATCGCGAAGAGCAGTCCTGCCCCTCGGTTCACTGATGAGCAGGAGGGGGATCAGGCGCGCAGTTTCTCCGTGGTCTCGCCGAGGGGCTGGGCGAGGTAGCGGACGAAATCCTTGGGCACGACCTGCCAGAAATGCGGCAGCACCTGTTCCCAGTCGTGCAGCAGGCGGGTGGCGTAGCGGCTGTGGGTTTCGCGGGCGTGGGTGGCGACGAGGTCGCGCAGCACGGTGTTCCAGTGCTGGGTGGCGACGCGCTGCCAGAGCACGGATTCCGGGTTGACGCGAAAGCGGAACATGTCCTCGGGGTCGTAGATGAAGGCCATGCCGCCGGTGAAGCCCGCGCCGAAATTGTCGCCCACGGCGCCGAGGATGGCGACGGTGCCGCCGGTCATGTACTCGCAGCCGTTGGAGCCGATGCCTTCGACCACGGCGGTGGCGCCGGAGTTGCGCACGGCGAAGCGTTCGCCGGCCTGGCCGGCGGCGTAGAGGCTGCCGGCGGTGGCGCCGTAGAGCACGGTGTTGCCGATGATGGTGTTGAGGTGGCTCTGCAGGGTGGAGGAGGGGGCGGGGCGGACGACGATGCTGGCGCCGGAGAGGCCTTTGCCCACGTAGTCGTTGGCGTCACCGAAGACTTCGAGCTTGAGGCCCTGGACGGCGAAGGCGCCGAGGGACTGGCCGGCCGAGCCGCGCAGGCGGACGGTGACGTGGCCGGGCTGGAGGCCCGCCATGCCGAAGCGGCGGACGACGCGGCTGGAGAACCGCGTGCCGATGGCGCGCTGGGTGTTGCGGATGTTGTATTCCAGCTGCATTTTTTCGCCGTGCTCGAAGAAGGCGCGGGCGTCGGCGATCATCTGGGCGTCGAGCGTGTCGGGCACCTCGTTGCGGCCCTGCAGCGTGCAGTAGCGGGCGTAGGGGCCGGGGTCGGCCTGGACGAGCAGGGGGTTGAGGTCGAGGTCGTCGAGCATCTCGGAGCCGCGGCTGACCTGGTGCAGCAGGTCGGTGCGGCCGATGACCTCGGCTAGGGTGCGCGCGCCGAGCGAGGCGAGGATCTGGCGCACGTCGTCGGCGATGAAGCTGAACAGGTTGATGACCTTTTCGGGCGTGCCTTCGAACTTGGCGCGCAGCTTCTCGTCCTGGGAGCAGACGCCGACGGGGCAGGTGTTGGAGTGGCACTGGCGCACCATGATGCAGCCCATGGCGACGAGGCTTGCCGTGCCGATGCCGAATTCCTCGGCGCCGAGCATGGCGGCGATGACGACGTCGCGGCCGGTCTTGATGCCGCCATCGGTGCGCAGCTTCACGGTGTGGCGCAGGCGGTTGAGCATGAGGACCTGATGGGTTTCGGACAGGCCCATCTCCCACGGCAGGCCGGCGTATTTCACCGAGGTTTGCGGACTGGCGCCGGTGCCGCCGGAATGGCCGGAGATGAGGATGGCGTCGGCCTTTGCCTTGGCCACGCCGGCGGCGATGGTGCCGATGCCGGAGCGGGCGACGAGCTTCACGCAGACCGAGGCGTCCGGGTTGATCTGCTTGAGGTCGTAGATGAGCTGGGCGAGATCCTCGATGGAATAGATGTCGTGGTGTGGGGGCGGGGAGATGAGCATGACGCCGGGGGTGGAGTGGCGGAGTTTCGCGATGAGGCCGGTGACCTTGAAGCCGGGGAGCTGGCCGCCTTCGCCGGGCTTGGCGCCCTGGGCGATCTTGATTTCGATTTCGCGGCAGTTGTTGAGGTATTCGGCGGTGACGCCGAAGCGGCCGGAGGCGATCTGCTTGATGGCGGAGTTGGCGTTGTCGCCGTTGGGGCGGGGCTTGGCGCGCGCGGGGTCCTCGCCGCCTTCGCCGGAATCGGAGCGGGCGCCGATGCGGTTCATGGCGATGGAGAGGGTTTCGTGCGCCTCGGGGCTGAGGGCGCCGAGCGAGATGCCGGGGGCGAGCAGGCGCTTGCGGATTTCGGTGATGCTTTCGACCTCGTCGATCGGGACCGGCTGGCGGCCTTCGGTACGGAAGTCGAGCAGGTCGCGCAGGGCGACGGGGGGCATGCGGCGCACCGCCTCGGCATAGCGGCGGTACAGCTGGAAGCTGTCGCTGGCCACCGCTTCCTGCAGCATGTGCACCAGGCCGCCGTCGAAGGCGTGGGTTTCGCCGTGCTGGCGCAGCTTGTAGATGCCGCCGATGGGCAGGGCGGGCATGTCCTCGTCCCACGCGGTTTCGTGCAGGGCGAGGATCTTGCGGGCGATGCCGGACAGGCCGATGCCGGAGATGCGCGACTGCATGCCGGGGAAGAACTCGCCGACGAGCTGGCGGGACAGGCCGATGGCTTCGAAGTTGTAGCCGCCGCGATACGACGAGAGCACCGAGATGCCCATCTTGGACATGATCTTCAGCAGGCCCTTGTCGACGGCTTTCTTGAAGCGCTGGACTGCCTCTTTCAGGGAGATGGTGCCGAACAAACCACGTCGGTGGCGGTCGGCGATGCTTTCCTGGGCCAGGTAGGCGTTGATGGTGGTGGCGCCGACGCCGATCAGCACGGCGAAGGTGTGCACGTCCAGGCATTCGGCGGCGCGGACGTTCAGGCTGGTGAAGGTGCGCAGCGAGGAGCGGACGAGGTGGGTGTGCACGCCGCCGGTGGCCAGGATCATCGGGATGGCGGCGCGGCTGGCGTCCATCGCCTCGTCGGTGAGGATGACGTGGGTGCAGCCGGCGCGCACGCCTTCCTCGGCTTCGCGGCGGATGCGTTCGAGGGCGGCGCGCAGGCCGGTTTCGCCTTCGGCGAGGGGGAAGGTGCAGTCCACGACACAGGCGCTGCGGTCCATGGTTTGGCGCATGGCGGCGAATTCGGCGGAGGAGAGGACGGGGGATTCAAGCTGGAGGAGGTCGAACTGGCTGCTGTCCTCGTCCATGACGTTGCCGAGGTTGCCGAGCCGGGTCTTCAGCGTCATCACCCGGGTTTCGCGCAGGCTGTCGATCGGCGGGTTGGTGACCTGGCTGAAGCCCTGGCGGAAATAGTGGTGCAGGCCGCGATATTTTTCCGAGAGCACGGCGAGAGGGGTGTCGTCGCCCATGCTGCCCACGGCTTCCTGGGCCTCCTCCACCATCGGGTGCAGGATCATTTCGAGCTCTTCGAGCGTGGTGCCGACGGCGAGTTGGCGGCGGCGCAGTTCCTCGCGTTCGAACAGGACGGGCTCGGGCGCGTCGGTTTTCACGATGTGGTCGATCTGGCGGATGCGCTTGGCCCATTCGCCGAAGGGCTGGCGGGCGGCGAGCATGTCCTTCATCGCCTCGTCGCCGTAGAAGGTGGCGGTGTCGAGGTCGACGCCGATGGTTTGGCCGGGGCCGACGCGGCCCTTCTCGACGATGTCGCTCTCGTCGAGCTTGACCATGCCGGCCTCGGAGCCGACCACCAGCAGGGCGCTGCGCGAGACGACGTAGCGCAGTGGGCGCAGGCCGTTGCGGTCCAGCCCCGCGATCACCCAGCTTCCGTCGGTGGCGGCCAGGGCGGCGGGGCCGTCCCAGG
>Ga0105054_10004244_pt1 | contig 21542 bp, 13 predicted proteins | sample BON02_FD_78091 | JGI IMG/M metagenome (GOLD analysis project Ga0105054, IMG submission 78091) | Freshwater microbial communities from Lake Bonney liftoff mats and glacier meltwater in Antarctica - BON-02 (megahit assembly) | ecosystem: Environmental > Aquatic > Freshwater > Ice > Glacier...
AGAAACATTTCTCAAAAGTAGAAAGACAGAGCGTGCGACCCAAAATTCCAAATCCCACAATTAAAAATGCAACTCGGAACCATCGATCCAGTCATTCCCAATTTGAATCTAAACGTAGAAATAAGATGCCAGATTCATCGAGGGGATCTTCGCATGACGACATTGTGTTTCGACGATGGTTGTCCTTGGTGAACTCAAGAAACCAAGGTAGCAAATACCCTTTGTTGTTTGAGAAAGGCGAAATGATTCGATCCTATGACAAGGTATCGTCGTTGTATCCTTCCAGACCTTGGATTGCCGAATCCCGCAAAGAGGGATGGCTGCCTTCCCGTCACGAGGCTCCAACCTTTCAACAGTGGGTCCAATCAACAGACTTTGTTGCACCCAGCGGATACTCGAACCTCACTTTGTATGAGCACGCAGTACAAGCCTACGCTGACAAGCCTTGGATTCTAAAAAGTTCTAACAACGAGCATGACAAGCAGTTCAGTCAGGATGAAAAGATTGTGGTCGATCGATGGCTAGCTTTTAATGGATTAAATGAATATGGCGAGCCCACAGACTCGATATACGGCAATAAGTATTCATCTCCGCTAGTAGACCCGATAACAGGGCGCAAAGTGCGAGGCCGGTATGAGTTTATTGCTGGGTTGCATCAATCTAAACCATGGTTGGCTTTTGCCGAATCGCAAGGATGGCTGGCGAATCCAGACGAAAAACAGTTGATTAAGAAGTGGGCCAAAAAATCTGGTGCTACAAGGCCAGAAAGGTCCAATGCCCAGCAAACATTATTTGAGGCACTCGCTCACACTTATCCTTCAAAGCCGTGGATATCCAAAAAAGTGGATAGTCGCTCCCCTAAATCCAAGCCGCGTTCACCCCGTGCGAAGAAAACAATTCCCAAAGAAATTCCTGTGAAATCATCTATGAAGTCTCCCAGAATATCCATTATCGATTTGGAACGAAATCAGAGATTATTGGAGGCCAAGTTGAAAAACATTGTTGGCCATGAAGTGGCAACAACCCCTTCACGACCATCAAGTGATGATTCCACGAATGCACTCGCTTCCGATTTCATCAAAGGGTCTGTTACCCGAGCTACTGAATTAGCTCAAATACAATGGGAGCAGCAAGAGCAGTTGCGTCGACTAAAGCAACTCAACGATCAGAGCACTTCTTTGGATAAACGAGAAATGGAGATCGAGAAGCTAAAAAAGGAAATGGAAACCAGAGAAAAAGATCAAGCATGGGCCTCACGAGTGACAGCTGCACACAAAAGCACCATAAAACAAGTAGATCCCAAAGATCCTTGGGAGATGGCTGTCACCAACAAACAAAAGGCATATATTCCATTATAATTTAAACTCAAACTCGAAATTTAAAAAATAGTTTCAAGAACTTTGAAACAACAAAAACGATCTAAAATGAAATTTGCCAGTGTTCACAGAAGTGAATGCCGGAGATGACGGGAGCCATTTTAGTTCTCCAGCGCTTTTCTTTGGACCCGTATTTCCCAGTGGCATAGTTTGAAGGCCAGATGGCAATCGGAACTCGTGGCATTCGCCACAGATAGTTTTTTCAAAAACTGAAGGTTTTTGCTGCTCCTACATGATCCAATTTGATTGATAGATTTCCAATGGCAAGATTATTCTGCAAATCAGACATATGCGTGAGTTATGTTCATTTGTTAATTTACCATCCAAAGCTGAATTTCGGGTTATTAGGAAACATTACGAAATGAAAGCGCATAGATAACATCGAACATCGAAGGATGATAGACTTTTAGTGAAGTTGGGAAACAGACCCGCTCGTTTCTATTAAAACTACGTTTAGTACTTTATTTTAAAACAGTTTTTAAACACAACAAAAATCGATTTTTTTAAAGCACTAGTAGTGGATAAAAGCCATCAAATGCAAATTTCTTAATAATAAACAAGAGTATCTTGTTGAAAGAAAAGAGCCTGATGGAGGATGTTTTTCAACGGCTATAAACGAAGCGCCCTCCTCAGGGGAAACATCAGTCAGGTATTTGCAAGCATTGAATCCGAAATAGTTGCTGGATTCACAAGTTTGCTGATCTCATCCTATATATCGTCCTTTTTCCCTCGTTCATTCAGGTTCAAAAGAATTGGAGCGAGATCATTGAGTTGGAAAGGACACGAGTGCCGACTGGTACAAGAATCAAATCCAGATCGCTCTCCCAATACGACTTCTATCAAATACCCCTTCTGGTCTTTTTTTCTGGTAATCTTAATCATAAATGCATCTTGGTCACGATGAGCACAAGCCACAATTCTCTTGTCAGTTTTCTCAGCCATGAATCCGCGAGGATCTGGATCACCGTTGAAAAGCCGGGAAAATGGGTGCACCTTACCCATATAATTAGCCAGCTCCCCAATGAACAAGCAAGCCTCGTCTCTCTTTTCAAACACTCTGCCAACTTTCAAATGGTTCGCTCGCCTGGTCTCGTCCGCCATGATTGCTTCGACCTCCATTGCTTCCGACTGTGGTATTTCTTGAATCAAGAACTAGATTGCGGATCGACGCAAGATGCTTTGCTTCTTTTTGTTGTTCCTTAAACTGTACCTCGATCGGCATACAACTATATTCTGGAACTGTAAAATAAGGATGTTCAGGTTCATTTGAATCCAGTTCCATCAGGATATTATTCGGACCATCATCCTCTTCAGAATCCTCTTCAGAATCGACTTCAGAATCCTCTTCTTCTTCATCGCCATTATTACCAAACGCGTCCTCTTCTTGATGCTGCTGGTTCTGATCAGCATCACAAATATTAGCAAACGCGTCCTGTTTTTCTTCTGGGTGCTGCTAGTTTTGCTCGTCTTCCTCCTTATACTGGTTTTTCTCGTCTTCCTCCTCATGCTGCACCTGCATTGGCTGTCCCAGTATCGGAAAATCCGGCACCCCAACATGCTCCTCTTCCATGTTGCTGGCAGCTGGTGTCAGTAGAGTCTAGACCGAAGGGCCACTACCTAGTCTGGAGCGCAGTCGCTTTGATTGTCTTATCATACAGCATACACTCGCGGGATCCGAATATTGTTTCTAGAAAACATCGGGATTCGAGTAAAAGTTTGATATCTTTGAGGAAATGTCGATCCGAATTTGACGGCTGGGATCCGATTATCCGAATTTCATTCACAAAAAAAAGTAGGGGCGCTTGGATGATTTTTAATAGCGGTGCAATCCGATCAGTACCCCGATTAACGCGTCGTTTTCTTCATCATGCAGTTGTATTGGAAAAGATAGGCGGGATATTCTCTGACCAGAAGCTTCAGTCTCCATCCCTTACAGGTGACAGACAGGTTCGGGTTCAAGTTGATTCATGCGGTGTAGCATACCGTGACACATTAGACAGAGAAGGAGCGTTTCCATTCATCTCACTTCCGGCAGTACTGGGTCACGAGATTTCTGGAACTGTTATAGAGGTTTCTCCTGGAACTGATTTGGCAGTGGGTGACAAGGTAGTCTCTGTTCACTGGGATCAAGATGAAGCTTGGCCATCGCCATTAACAACTACTGGGCCAGTCAGCTCATTCTTAGGTCTCACTCTGCACGGAGGGTATCAGGAGTTGATGGTCATACCGGAGACTGCCTTGGTTAAATTAGAATCTTCAATAGCATGTCGATGGACTGCCGCAGAAGCCGCCGTGTAAGTTCTTTGTATTTAATAGCAGCAAGTATTTGAAAATGAGAAAGAGTCATGTCTACATGGGGAACGGTGTAAGTGAATTATCGTTCAACTTGTTTATTAATCGAATGTTTTTATAGCTGGATGGGTGCTATTGAAAGAGCTCAACTTCGTTCTGGATCAGTAGTCATGGTAACCGGAGCCTCAGGTGGTGTGGGGTCTGCTTCTATTGCACTTTTAAAACATAAGGGATGCACAATCATAGCTGTGACTTCGAGCATGCACAAATCCGCTTATTTAGAATCTCTTGGTGCTAACCATGTGCTATTAGGCGTGAAGGGCTTCCACAAAGACCCGCTACTTGCTGAGGGAGTGGACATGGTAATTGAATGCACTGGTGAGCCTACTTTTGATAATGCATATCGCTCTTTAAAGCCGGAAGGCACTTTAGTTTTGGTTGGAAATACTACCAATGCGAGTGCGAAACTTCCAATAGGATTGACAATTCTCAAATCACTGAAAGTAGTTGGATCTGACAGTATCAGTAGAGCTGCGCTGTCAAGTCTGTTCACGTTCATGACTGAAAACAATCTAAGGCCTCATATTGATGAAATTATTTCATTAACGACTAAAGAAGTCGAGAATGCGCATAAATCATTGGTTGAGAAAGGCAGCAGAGGAAGGACTGTAATACAAGTGTCGCAAGATACTTGGAAATAATAAAAACCATCTAAAAGTAGATTTCACCGTCATTCACAGAAGCGAACGCGGGAATCATGGCCGGCTTTTTTAACTTTCCTGTTTTTTCTGGGTGGATGTTCTTTTCAGCTTCATAAGGTGAAATGTACTCCGCACTTTGAGTGGCATTCTTATTGGAATTTTTCTGCTCTTCTTGCTTTCTTTGCATTCTTAAAGCCACGGCTTCGGCAGCTTTCTGCTTTTCATATGCCGTTAAATTCGATTGATACACTTCCAACGGTTTACCTTTCTTTTTGGACTTTAGCTTCGGAGCAGAAAGAGTATTCTGCAAAAGTTTGTCTGCTTGCGCCCATTTCTTGTGTTGCTTGATCTTTTCCATTGCATCTGCAATATTGTCACGCTTGATCTTGGCTTGTAACGCGGCCTCTTTCCTCTTTTGAGTAATATTCGCTTTCTGCTCCAACATCTCGTGTATTTTATCGCTTTGCTCTTCCAGTTTATTGACTATCTGCATCCTTTTATATTCTTCCTTTCTCTGCTGACGGAGGACGTTTTTCAATTTAGATTCTTGCCTCAATCGAGTTTGTTCTTTCTGGATCTCCAAGTTACGATTCTTGTTCATTTCGAGTTTATTAATAGCCTCTTCGACCTGGGCTTGACGGACCATTAAATCCCTAGCACGTATTTCATCATCACGTCTAGTGTCCTCAATAGCTTGCATCCTTTTCGCTTCGAGTGCTTCTGCTTCAATGTTTTTCCTACGAAACTCCTCCTCTTTTTGTTCTCGAATCCGCTGAGCTCGGTGACTTGCTATTTCTTCCTTCATCCGAAAATCATCTTCTCGTTTACGATCAGCTTCTTCCATTAATTTTTTGTTCATTTCAATTCTTTCTTTGGCTCGTTTTTGCTTTTCTTCCAGAGCTTTACTTCGCTTCGCTTTTTGTTTCTCCAGCTTCATCTGCCTCAAAGCTTCTTTTTCAGATGCTGTTTTCAGACGTTTTTGAACGGCGTCGTGCTGCTGCTTCATAATCTTTTCTGTTTGCTCTTTCAGTGCCTGCTGTTTTTGATCTCGTTCCATTTGTCGTTGCATTGCCTCTCGTCTTCGAATCTCTTCTTCCATCTGGGCTTGAGCTGCTAATGCTTTCTGCTTTAAGAATTCTTTCTCGGCAAGAGCACGTCGCGTCCTCTCCTCTACTTCCATCTCTGCCTCTCTTTGCATTTGTTTCATTCTTTGTATTTCAGTACTTCGAATTTTCTGTTTTTGTACCTGGTTTTCAATCTGCTTTCGCTTTTCTTCCTCGTTACGCTCCTTGACGGCGTTTTGTTCTTGCAGCTCAACCTGCTTCATTTCAAAAGTCAGCATCTGTTCGATTTCCTTCTGCTTTTTCGCCTGTATTTTTCGAAGTCGTGCTTCTTCCTGCACAACTGTGGTGGACACTGAATCCTGGTTCGAGTCCATTCCCACCGTCGGCTTCGTCGACACTGTCATCTCTCGCTTGATCAGTTGGCTTCTAGCAGATCGAACTTCTTTGATGAGATCTCTACGACGCAAACTGTAATCTTCATGCCGCAGTCGCTGAACCTTGGCATCTATGTTTGGTTCCCAAAACGAATCCAATTCCCGTACACGAAGTTCGTTTGGCTCCACGCCGGTCATCAAAAATGCCTCCGAAGACCGTGGCGAGTATGCCAATCGAGCATCATCCTCATACTGTCCATATGATTTCTCTTTGCTAACAGTGGCTATCACGTACTCTATATCCACTCGCCTACCCTTCATGATATCGACTCTCAACGGAACTATTCAAGATACGACCCCCGAGATAAAGATCCGTTATTTTTGAAATATCGTATTTCTTTTATAGGATGGACCTGAAGAAGCTATCCTCCAGGTTGGAAGATAAAAATGCTTCGCCAACTCAACCTGTATCGGCAAGGAAATTCAGCAGCATGGATGAATGGAAGTTATTGAATTCCAGGAAGATCAGTGTACCAGCATCCCTGCAACCAATAAAGCTTCACAACCAGAGCGAGGAAATAAATGAATCTTCTAGGATTACACTTAGCGAACACCTTCGACATTCTACATCTGCAGTTGATCAGCTTCAGCAGCAGGTGAAGACCCTGGCGATATTGGTGATCGAAAAGGATAAAATCATACAGAATAAGAATGCTGAAATAAGACGAAGGCAGTCCGATCTCAAGAAATTATCATCTGTTTTGGAGTCTAAAATTAATGAACCTAAATGGGCAGCGAAGAGTCTAGAAAAGGAAATTTCAGCTGCAAAGACGATGTTGGAGCAACAAGAAAATACAATCAAAAGTTTAAAACTCACAGTAGAAGGAACCAAACAAGGGATTGAAAGTGAAAAGATGACCAATAAATCGCTTTTGAGTCAAATGGATTTAAAGGACCAAGAAATAAAACAAGGAAATGAAATTCTAGAAAAGATGTCAATCAAGTATACTGATCTTGTTGAACAAAACCGACTAAGCCATCATGAAATCACCGCTAAACTGAAAAACGCCACAGACAAGCTGAAAAGAAACGAGTTTCAGATGAATAGCCACCAAACTGCATTTAAGCAACAGCTCCACGACTTAAAGCAATCACTAGACAGTATAACTTTGGAAAATGACGAGTTCAAGACAAACACAGAGTCGCTCATGAAGGCGAAACTCCGATTGGAAAAGAAGTTGGAACAGATGCAATTAGAAAAAAAGAAAACGTATGATATCTCAATAAGTGACCAGAAACTTGCTCTGGAGTCATCAAACAAAATTAAAAGCCTTCTTGATAAAGCAAGGTCGATGCTAAACGAAGCACAAAGTAAAATAGAGGAGTCGTCCAAGAAAAATGAGATCTTGAGTTTGAAACTAGAAGCTAGCGATGCACAAATGAATTCTCTTAATATCACTTTTGAAAAGAAGCACCGTCATCACGCCGCGAAAACGGATGCAGAAATTCAGAAGATGAAAGCAGATTTTCAGAGCAAATACGATCAAGTGGTTTCAAAATCAAAAACATCCCTTATGGATCTAACTTCAAGCTTTAAGATGCAAATTGATGAAAGGGATTCATTATGTGCATCGCTCCAAGAGCAGATGAACATTCTTCAAACAAGGAGTGTGAAAGAGTTGAATAATCTCGTGTCATTTCAAACACAAATACGCCAATGCAAAGTCGAGTATACGGCACTACAAGATATGGTGTCTGGACAAGCTGAAGGGTTTCAGGTATCGCTGCAGCGAGCCATTGAAGCGGCAGGCGTACTACTCCAGCAAAAAGATAGCCTTGAAGAGTATACTCAAAACTTGAAGAACGAATGCAACCAACTAAAGAGCGAAATGGCGTTGCAAAATGAACGTCACAGTAAGCATATAATAATGCTGGAGGTGGAAGTTCGACATCAACAAGCAGGTGCAGATGAACTTCGTAAATCTATTGGAACTCTTGAATTAAAACTTGAGGAGTCACAGTGCCAGCAATCCACCATCATCACCCAGCTGAGAAATCAATGCAGTAAATTAGCTCTTGAGAATCAGAACGCAGAACGTTACTATCTCCAAGAAATAAAAAAGTTACAAGAGCTACAAAAGATAGATGCAGTTTTAGCAGAGAATTCAAGTGAAATTCGAGAAGACATCGATATTCCTGCTTTGAAAGCTGATTTTGGAGCCCAGTTGATTAAATGGCAAAGTAGAACATCTTTACTTCAGAATCAGCTGCAAGCTCAAACTTTGAGAATTCAGCAATTTGAAAAACAATCTACGTCATCAATAGATCATGAACAAAAACCTGGATTGGTGAATTCTTTTAATCTTATCCAAAAGGAACTTTCTGCTCAAAAGGCTGTAATGAACATTAAATGTTTGATTAGTGCTGCCGAATCTACTGATGCAACTTTCTTACTAGAATTCTCTCAAAAGAAGGAGAAAAATTTGTACGAAAGGATCCATTTACTAAATTACCATGTATCTGCATGTGAGTCACATATGAGTATATGTGAACCTGGTGCCACATCAAAACATCATCAAAACAGAATGATGAATTTGAAAACGTTGGATCAACAAATAAAGGATTCTGAGATCGAACGAGATTTATTTTTGAAATCTTCCACGAACAATAAATCAAGGTTACAAATTTTGCTCCAACAAACCGAAGCAAAGTTAAAAGTGGTCCAAGACCAAACTAAACGCGAAATGCCAGAAATATTTTGAAAATTGCTAGCTTCAAAAACGTTGAGCAGTAGAATGTACAAACCTAATTAACGAGCTCTTGATAGATTTAACATATTCCTTTTGAAATAATTCAAATGGTAATTTACACTGTACCAGGTACCATGTACCACGACATCTGAACCAATACAACTGTAATTGTTTGTTAGGAGCCCCCCCCAAATAGAACCGTTGAGTATATCGCATGGATGCTGGAGCTGATGCTAAATTCTCGGACATAGACCAACCTGAAGAGAATACACTGATATCCATTAAGAGCGATGAGGAACAGTTGTCTTCAAGTTCATTCACAAAAGCCAAATCATTAAATTCTGTCACAGAAAGCCCTCGTTCGTCGCTTCGAAAAACCTCATCTCTCTCGAGACGCATGTTTGTCGCCCTTCCCAGTGAAGATATTGAGCATAGCCTTATACCCCGTAGAGTATCTGAGCACAATGCCACTCAAAGTGAACTTGCTGCGATGGCTTTTGAAGGTATGCGGGAGGAAGAAGAAAAGTCCGAGATTGAAGATATATTTGAAACCCTCGACGATCATAAAAGAGATATTGAAAGATTTAAATTGCCTGAATCAGTCACTGATATTGAAGAAAATTTTAATAGTCAGATTGTGAGTATGTCGAAAAGCTTCCAGCCACAACGGTTTCGTGTGGATTTTGAACAAGTGATTAGCCAAAACAAAATTATGATAGGTAGCGTTTCTAAAAATGCAGCGGAGAATAAAATTCAAGCTATTTTGAAACAAAGAGCGCAAGCAAGAGAAAAAATTGAAAACGAAGCCAGGAATGCATCTTTGTTGTTGCAAAAACGAGAAATCGCAGCTCGAGAAAGACTGATTACGTCCTATGAAAAGCAAACTACTTCTATTAAATCAATGCGAACTCGTGTAGGACAGCATGCATCTTTAGTTCGTTCTTCTCTCCATCGAGATTTTCAGCGTTTAGAAAATTCTCTACTAGCCAAACTCGCGAGTCGCGGATTGGTCGAGAAGTCAATGGGCAAGTTAGATGAAAACTACAAATACAAACCCACTAAAATCACCTTGAAGGAATTCTTCGATACCCCAGCACCAGTATATTTAAGTATCCGTAAGCTTGTGGGTGTAAGAAATCGTCTTGTGAAATCTCGATACGTGATGAGAGTTGAACTGCTTGATGAGCTCAGTGGTGTTCCATTGAGGTATTCAGGAATGAAGCAGTCTCCAGTTTATTTCCCACCGTTTTCTCACAGTGGATATCATATTCATCAACAATTGAACATCGATGCCACAAGCATTGTTCTTTGCCCTCCAAGTAGAATCGCAAAAGTTTCTAACGTGTATATATTTCAGATATACCAGATAGTTGAGAATTCTCCCAAGGACCGAATAGTTGGATGGGGGGCGTTCCCGATATTCAATCATTTAAAGGAAGCAAATCAGGGAAGTTTCAAGGTGCCGATATTAAAAGGGCGTTTTCACCCTGAAAAATTTGGCCAGTTTTTAGATATTGAAGACGCCTACTGCGCTGATCTGGATTCCTGGCTATGCAACATGTATTTTGATCTACATGTTCATGATGACAAAAAAGCTTTAACATTTGAAAGCGATGTAAACTCAACTCTACCAAATGTTGATTCGAAGACATTCTCCCTTGATAATGGTTCTACGGTTGTTGTTGAGAGTGATACCTCTCCATCTCCATTTAAACTCCCAGAATTTGAATTCGGGAATTATTCTTATGCTCTAACCGATACTATCCTCCGGATCCCTAGACCTACATACCTTCAATGTATAGATGTACATCGAGTGTTAGTAGATCCGATTCGATCCCCCCGAAAGCCGGGTTTCTTAATTTCATGTATGGAACTTTTACTAGCATTTTGGTTTCGTTCATTGGTTCATCACGTAGGCCGATATTTATATCTGCAGAGACGTTTCGGATATTTTAGAGATTTTGACTTACGTGTTCTAAAAGTAGATATCCGTTACAGTTTTGCCTCCGATTCAGTCGCCACTATAGTCGGTGCGATGTTTGTCGGTCCAGCTTCTTGCATGATCATTGGTTTACTATTGTTGGGCCTTTTTGCTTTCTCGAGGCGCGGAAAGTGCATCAAGGTGCCTTTCTTCTTGCAGTGGTACACACTATTCACCTGTTTAGACCCTTTGCTTGTTTTGGTAGTTGATGCGGTAGAATATGGAATTGCCCCGAGCTCTAGCTTTTATCCGGAGGTAGCTGGAATATATGAACACTATCTTCGTACGCAGGGAAGCGGATTCTTTGCAATATGGTTGATTGGGTGCATACTGTTTGTTGTGACGTGGTGTATCTCAGCAGTTATGGTAACATCCTTTGTGTTGCTGTCCAAAAGATCCTATAGAATGGATTTACACAGACGTCTCACCTCTGTGGACCATGAATTTATGCTTCCATTAGATGAGCAGGTTTCTATGAATGAACTTACTGCCATTTGTTTCAACGCTCGTAGTTGGAAAGGATTGAAAGGGGGGAAAAGAGTGATTGAAACAACAGCAAATAGTGCAACCATATACCAGGTGAAATCTGACGGTACCAGAGAACTATGGCGTAGTTTCAAAAAACTGGAAGATGGCCATATAGTAGAAAACATTGCAAAGAATTAGTCTCAATCATCTTAAAGAAAACAGTTTTAAATTCAAATCTATTTGTTACTCTTTCACCACTATAACGAGACTGCTAACTTGTGATTATCACATACGAAGGAACGAGAGTTGATGAATCACATGTATATAGGCCAGCATGCGAAATGGAGCATCCGTGGTACAGAAAGCTTTCCATGAAGCAGGTATTTGCAGGGTGATGTGTCACTGTGAAATTTATTAGATTATAATGACACCACATTGGGTAGGGTCTTGGAACTCCACCACATTGGGTAAGGTCTTGGAACTCCACCAGGACAAACGTCGAATTTTGGATGAAAAAGATTGTCTTGATGAATTGTCAACGAACAGCACTGATGATGATTCGACAAGTAAGAACTCAAAGATAATAAACTAAGAAGAAAGTCAAGAATTGTTTGACTCCTTCTAAGAAATGAAATTCAAGATTTGTTTTCGGGATTCAAATACGTTGCTTTATCTTTATAGTATTGATTGTTTGACATTGTTAACAATGCATTATAATGAGAAAGAGACTGGAGGCTTTCCTTCCTCCTTCCTACATTTGCTTTAAAAAAAAAAAAAACTTTGTGAATCCGAATTGTTCTAGCCAAACCAACGACAATGGTGCTTAGGACGGATTTCCTGACCGATGGCGCTGACCATAATCGCATGTTTAATTTTGAACTTGATTTGTGCAGAACCATTAACCGCGAAGAGGAGCGTCGTAAACTGAATGAGTTTCAAAAGAACCAACGGTTCAAGAGCGTCGTTTGTCGTCACTGGGTGAAGGATTTATGCATGAAGCAACAGGACTGTGAATTCCTTCATGAACTCAGCGCTCAAAGGATGCCTGAGTGTCGATGGGGAGAGAAATGCCAAGTTCCCGACTGTATGTTTAAACACACAAAAGAAGAAGACAGACAAGAATGCATGTTTTATAAAACTGGTTTTTGTAAAAAGGGACTCATGTGCCGCTTTCGTCATATCCGTTATCAGCCGGAAGAATGCTCTGAAGAACTGAACTGGGATGAAGTTGGTGACAATCGTAATTTAACTGTAACAGAAATTACTGCTGTTGAAGATGGAGTCGAGAAGAAAACGCTAGTGCAGCACAATGAAAACTACAAGGTGGCTATTTGTAAGCATTGGAAGAACGGGATGGATTGTCCCTTTGGAGCAAGATGTCATTTTGCCCATGGAACAAACGAGTTGAGAGGCAAAAGTCTTGAAGGTACAGAGCCAGCCAAACCTGTTCCAGAGTCACAGCTTCAGACCCTTATCAGTCACTTCCAAGAGTCATCGACTAACCGTGACCCGAAGAAGGATCTTGGTGCTGATCTAGACCTTCCTGACAAAGAGTTTTTATCTTCACGCAGTGTACCACCCATCTATTTTATTATCAGAACAACTGCGATGGAGCACGTGGCAGCATCGCTAAAATATGAATGCTGGGCTATCTTCCCGAGCTTTATGGAGAAATTGAACCAGGCTTTTGAAAGCAGAGCTCCGGTATTCCTTTTTGTCTACGCCAATGACACAAACCTGTTCGCAGGAGTGGCTAGAATGACCAGTTTGGTGGAACACGTGAAAGACCCGCCTGATTTCGTGAATCTTCCTCCAGAAGCCGTTGATGATCAAGGTCATAAGCATGCATTTCTTTTTAGATTAGACTGGCTGAGAATTGGCGAGCTTCAATTCACCAACACTGCGTGGCTCATGATACCTCAACCTGAATTGGATCAGCATGTTCCTGTAGCCATGGCCTTTGAATGCTCAGTCCTACCGGTTGAAACCGGTCATGCACTTATGGTTATGCTTTATAGGGAACCTCAAGTCAACATTGATGTTGCGCAGCTACCCCCAACCATCAAACTCGCGATTCACGTTGAAGGTCCAGACCCTGCTCTTGCCGCATCAGTTGATAGCCACCTTGAGCAGATGGAACAATTTGACCTGGAGAATCCTGGCGTCAGGCCTCGCCTCGCAGACATGTCAGCGTCACAAGAGAGTTCCGTGGGCGCTGGTAACGTACCAATCGCACCAGGTAGTATGCATGTCAAGACAAGCGGATTTGTGATCGGATGCAAAAATCCTCAGTTTTTACAGGAAATGCTGGGCCGAGGTTTGATTGCAGCACCGATTGAACGCGGTGATCTTATATCAAGAAGCATCGGTCCAGGTACATTGCTAGTGATCCATAGCCATGAAGAAGGCAAAGTATATGGGATCTATGAAGCAGTCAGGCCTGCTGATACTTACGAACAGCAAGCCTTTTTAGGATCAAGCAATGAATGCCTGCTCCCTGTACAACTGCCTTTCCAAGTGGCTTTGGATGCACCGCCTTTGGACACTAGTAAGATCCCACCAATTGTGCTTCAGACGGATGGCGGTGATTGTGATTTCAAAACCGTTCATCAAGTTGAAATGCAAAAGCTTGCTAATCTTTTTGCTCACCAATTAAATGACGGCGTGTCGCAAGTAGCTGCTGTTTCAGCTCCTTCTTCTGGTCCTTCCCATGTTTCGGCCGATTTTCCACCAGGTGTTAGTGTTCAGGAGTCCCCTTCTAACCGTCCTGGTACATTTTTCAGCTCTGTTATTGTGAATGTTCCTTTTCATAAGGACTTCAAGGCTGCTCACCAAATGATTGGTAAAGGCGGGGCAAACATTAACCGTGTTAAAGAGCGAACGGGAGCTCAATGTAGCGTTCAGGCCTTATCCAAGTTGCCTCAGGATGGCGAAATTAGTGGCCCAATGCAGATTAAACTGACATGTAATGATGCTGCTAAAATGTCCGAAGCGATTGAGATGGTGAAGATGATGGCCAACGATATTGTTCAAAAATTCGAAAAACCTTTACCTAGAGATGATCGAGGATACCGAAACGATCGTTCACGAGGACGCGACGATAGATCCGTTGCCTCATCGGAAGGCGGGTATCGTAATAACAGAGATGATAATTTTCCACGTCCGCGCAACGATTTCAACAATAGGAGGGAAAGAAGAGATGACATGTCCGTGGCTTCAGGCGATAGTAGAGGATTCAGAAATGACAGGCGAGATGATCCCCGTGGAAGAGGCGGAGGGAGTTACAGAGGAAATGATAATAGGTCAGATTCACGTGGAGGCGGCAGCTACAGAGGTAATGATAACAGACATGATTCGCGTGGAGGCGGAAGCTACAGAGGTAATGATAATAGGTCTGATTCACGCGGAGGTGGGAGCTACAGAGGAAATGATAACAGACATGATTCGCGCGGAGGCGGAAGTTATAGGGGCAATGATAACAGACATGATGATAGATTTGATGGCAGGTCTGACGACAAAGGAAATTCGAATGACAGCAGGCATGACGGTCGCGGAAGAGGCGGCTACAGAGGTGGCCGAGGCAGGGACAGGTCCCCACCACGTCGAAGATAGTATTTATATCGATTCAAATTTAAATATCCGCTATCTTTTTTATTAATGGCACTAGTTTATTGAATGCTTGCTTCTAGACCTTTAACACCTCTTTCCAATTTTGAAGCAACCGAGTCGTCCGCAGCTACAATCTCTGGCTTCCTGGTGGAAGGTTGGGAATCATGACCTCCATAAAGAACACGACATCCTTTACAGCAGCACCAATATACAACGCAACCAGAAGTGCATCCCATACATGGCCCAAATGCTTTCTTACAACAACCATCATCTTCTTTAATATCCAAATACAGATCGGTAACACCAACAGTGCGATCGCAGAGATCTATCTTATCAAATAGCCGACAAAAGTCTTCAAAGTCCATCCAAAAAGTTCCTTTCGAAGAGACTTTATCAGGACGCAATGCCGCATGCACTTTGGGATATTGCTTCCACAGCGACGAAGAGTCGCTCCAATTTCCCGTCCACACAAATGAACCCCAGGGATTTCTGAGTTGGACTAACTTGAATTCCTTGCCCGAGCTCAATGCTCCGAGCATCCCTTTTCCTACTCGTCTTAGACTCAAGAGAGAGTAAGCATGACCTTGTACAAGCCCATCTGACCTTTTGGTTTCAGCCCCTGACGCGATGGAAGCACCCAACAACGCCTTTCTCTTCAGGTATGTCCTACACAGATTAAACAATTCGTCTCTACTGTATTTTTCACCAGAACTGCTTTGGCGGAATGCCGATTGATCCGAGGGAGGTTTATCCATAAGATCCCATCTCCCCCAAGCTCCATTTACTTCTCGTTCGAGTGAGAAAACGAAATCCCCTGTGAGAGCTCTGAACGCCCAAAGAATACTACCTCCATCCAATGCCTTGTAGCAACCACTCCATTTGGCAAAGACCTTCTCAAGTAGAAGCACCCATATCTCATTCCCATTCGGCTGAGCGAATAACGGTCTACCGGTGGTCAAGCTACAGGGAATCCAATCATCAACCGTAACATCCTCCCATCGCATGATATAACCATTGTATAACCTCACCGTGTATTTACCGCGGGTGCTGTATTCAGCAGTCCCGAAAGCATTGGTGATGAGACCAGGATATTCGGCTAAACAGGCCAAAGCCGACATCAACCAGCAATCTCCGAGTGTCCCTTGCACAATATCTTGGGGTTCAATCCCTTCAAAAAGAACACAGTGGTCCACGTCTTTGCAAAGTTCATTCGCTCGGCGCCAGGTGCATTTCTCAGAAGGAGTGAAACCCAAACTTTCCTCATTTGGTTTGAACTTTTTATCTGAATATTCGTAACATGATTTACAAGCCCCGAGCTTGACGCATGGAAAACAGCAACCTCGCGAAAAGCATCGTCGCAAGTACACCCATGAACATCCAATAATATATACCTGCTTTGATAAGTTTCAACGAAGATGTGTAAACCGAATACTTACGCGTATTGCATGCCAGAGTAGAATAAAGGGAGAAAAAAGGCAGTTAATAAAACATCCTGCACGACCGGTACACACCTCTGACACCGAATCGCGTTCTTTCTGCGGCCTCTGAGCTTTACTGATCAAATGTTGCTTCTCCTTTCCCATCGAAACCAAATCGCCATCGTAAAAAAAAACTTGTGGGTGATCACTAAGTGCGTTGATTGTGACTTTAAACATAAGGAGAATGCGGAGTCAGAATGCTACTATTCTCTTCCGGCCGCAACTGTTTTACCAGGAAATTCTTCCTGAACATGTATGCCCGGCAGGGTTAGAGTTTAAAATGAACATGGAAACTGGCAAGAATTACGGCCGAATTCCCAACGAAGCGACACTTCCCGACAACGCAGAGGAAGCAGTTTGTATGTGCGTGCAAGAAGAGAAAGAGGATGCGGACAATGTCATAGCTGCGTTGAAACTCCGCGCATCTTGGGGAGACGTTGATGGTGTCAAGCACGTGTTGCGATCGTGTTACGTCTCTAGGCGAATGACTGACGATGCTTTGTGCGAAGCTGCTGCATTTGGATTTGAGCACATCATTATTCTCCTGTTAAAAGTCGGCGGGAGGCCCACAGCTACATGCGGGGATAAGACTGCCTTACATTGGGCTTGTCAAAACGGTCATGAAACTTGTATTAGAATATTGGTTGTATCGATGGAAAATTTGTCACAATTCTACATTAAGGATGCACGGGGGCTCACTGGTCTGGATTATCTCAGATCCAACGATGAATTGGCGAAAGCAGATCGCATTGAGGAATTTGCTAAACTGAAATTTGAAACTAAAGACTTTCTTGCGGGTAAATCTCCCACTCTCCTCTCGTAGTCGATCCACTGTTTGTATTTTCATTTCATAAATGCCTATTGTGATACGCGAATGGCTCAACTTGAGACGAGCGTATGACAGCAACAACCAAGCGAAATAGTGGTGCTTTAAAAATATCGATTTTGTTGTGTTTAATAAAAAGGTCGGAATTAACTTCAACTAAGAGTTGTAGAATTTCTGGTAGAACTCCTTTATTCCAAAACTTTGAAATCCTGTGAAATCAGGTTGAAATGAGTTTCTCCTATGTAGGGGTAGAGTTCCAGTTTGAAACCTAACATTTCGTCATTTTGCCAACTCCAATTGAATCCAAAACCGATTTTCATTAATAACTATTTCTCTGCATTTCCTGGACGTCCTCAAAAGAGCGCCACCAAAAGAACGCCACAAGCATTGCGAAGCAAACAGCAAACTTGATTTATTTATTTATTATTTATCCATACTATAGGTGGCTGCGAAAAGTCAATGGATATCGAGCTCCTCTCTGATGTACCTTCAGAAATATTTATCAGCTGTGATATTCCTTTTTTCAAATATGACAAGACGCAGCCTTTTAGTCCTTTGGGACCGATCGACATGTTCCAACAGAGCTTCGACATAAAAGAGCCCCCCCACGAATTTGTCGACATGAATGAAGTAAGTGGGGTGTTTAAGGATGCGAATGAATGGACGTGTCGCTATCAGCGTAATAACAAACGCAGCGGTCTGAAGAATATGCGTTGCTTTCCCATGTGCTCCGAGGGCGAACACCGATTGAAAGGTTTTTGTGGAAGATCATCGACAGTCGTTGTGACGAACCCATCGAAGAAGCCTTTGGTTTGCTATGCCACTTTCGCGAGAGAGGGTGACGTCTCAGAAGAGGAAGTACATCTGGAGTTGGGAACCACTTTGAAAGAGAGTGAAGTAACTGCCAAGGTTCGTACCAAGCACAACCCATTTCTACCATGGTTGGAGGGAGAGTCAGCACAAGTGGGGAAAGATGGGATACTGTCGAATCCTGATTTTCGTACGCAGGAAACTGTGGATTTTGTATTCAACAAGAACAAAAAAGGATGGCACTATGGCTGGTTCGCTAGCAAGCATACTTGTGACAGTGTGCATGTGCTCCGAGTGTATGTTTTTGAGAAATTGTCTGACAACAGGCTGCTGCTTATCCATCAAATGGATTCTCCTGGGTTTACTCTCTTCTGTCGACGTCGTCAGAGACAAAATTTGGATACATTACCGCCTCAACTGAAGAAGCAACTGGAAATCTCTCAAGCCGAAAAAGCTCTATTACCGCAGACTGCATTAGGGAAACGGAAAACGTCTTCTTCTTTAATTGTTGAAGATCTTCCTGAAGGGTCTGTGATTCCAGAAGCAACTGTATCTCAAAAAGAGACTTTGCTGTTTCATGTGATGAGAGCTCTCCTGCGTTTGGATACGAAGGCGCAAAAGCCATCAGTCACGAAAGTTCCTTCTAGTAATACAGGAGGAGCTCCTGCACCAGCTGTCACTTATGAGAATGATCAAGTATTTCACACCTACCATGGCGATTTCCCTGATTTTTTTAATATTGATTTTTCCGTTCTGGAAGGCGAAGTACGAAAATCGAGTAAGCAGTCTTCCATACATTTCGTCCCCAAAAAGGAACTCAAATTTGGACAAATTATTCAGGAATTGGGTTTGTTCATTATTGAGGAGAGTGTTTTCACTGATAAACTAGAATCTGCCATGGTGGAGTTGACGATAGCTGGTAGTAAAGACCCCGAGATGAGTCGTTTGCGTGCTGGATCTGTTTTGCTCGATCTACTAGATACCTTTCTCAGTCGCTTTCAAATTACTAGCTCAGAATTATACTATCTATTCAAGAGCCAAGTATGGAATAAGAAACTGAAAAGGTTGAACCAATCTAATAAATCCGTAGCGGATTTGGAGGCCGTTTCTGATATATTAGCAGAACAGGAATCAGCCAAGACATTCGCCGAGACGCTCGCTTATTATCAAGACACTGTTTTGAATGCACGACCTTTCAGTGGCATTACAGCTTCGATATGCCATATGGAAAACACTATTGCTGTTGATCCAACCAACGATTTCAATGGACTATACGAGAGAGACAATGAAACATTAGATATCCTTGAAAACATCAGAGAGAGCATGGGGGTTCCGTGGGTACTTCGTAAATGCCTTCGATATGTGGAAAAGAATTTATCTATGAGGCATATTGATGGCTGTATTGAAGTCCGGAGCAACAGAAAGCTGCTGTCCAACGGATACGCCAAGTACATTCTTGATGGAAAACCGCATACGTGGGTCTCTCCTAGTCCAGTTCCAACCGAAGGCCACCAAGGACAGGTGAATACGTATGAGGCCACGCTAGAGAACGGGGTGCTGTGCATCACACACAACTACTCTAAAAAGAAAAGAGTTAAACGCGAGACAAGAAAGTTTGATGGGGTTATCAGCTCGACCGTGACGTTCCAATACCGGGATAATCTGAAGCAAGCATGGCAAGATAGATTAGTCACCACATGCAGCGCTTACAGGGTTAACACTTCCTCGCCTATAGCTGATGATGGGTTACCCACTAAACCGGCAAACGATATCGACGAAGAGATATTCTGGCTTGCCAATCCCATGAGTGACTTTGCAATGGAATTTTAATTAACTTATTAATAGATATTTATCGAAAACTAGTCGATCTCATCTCTACCTTTTGGTTCATCTCTATATCAATGCTCGTGCTTCTTCGCTTGAATACCTTGTTCTGTTTCTCGGCCGGAACATATGAAGGAAAATTCTTTTTACACCCGATATATCCACCAATCACCCCTAAAATCCCAATAGACCACAATGGTAGCTTATTGAAGGGCTTGAATTGAAGCCGACTGAGGAGGATCCCTAAATGAGACAGCCCCATCACCACGTCCTCATGAAAATCCACCAAAGCGACAGTCACATCCTTCACGCGCTCTTTTTGCTCCGTCTCCAATTCATCAGCCGTCATCAGCAATGCATAATGGGCTTCGTCATGTTCTTCGATATCCTCTGAGTGCTTTAAATGGGATAATGTAATTCGTTTCGAGTATACATTTTGTAGTCGAGAACGTTCTTTCCGCAGCGCTCGAATCTGGATCGAGTCATGGAACAAAGCAAGAACCAAACGGCCTAGCGACCAGTAATTCTTCCAATCTTTCCATCTATTAACTCTATCACTGGCTACCTTCCTTAATTTCAGCGCGGCGTTATGCTGCCGTTGGAGTTCCATGAATTTTTCCAGGGATAATTTGGACGAGGAAGAGAAAAGAATCTTTCGTAACTCCTTGTCGTCCGGCGATCGATTGATCAAGTTTGCTTGCGCGGCCCATATGAGGTTGTCGTACAAATAGTACATAAACGAGCACGTATTCATGAGCACAGCAAGTACTCGTATCAAAATAGCCCAGGTTTTTGTGCCGACAACAGACAAATACGAATTCGGACACGTTAATGCAAACCTCGCACGTTCGTATTCTTTGAACCATTTCAAAAGTCTAAAAACTTTTCTTCCGTTGCTCATGGATTCTTCTAATTTCACCCATGGCGCTTCAGGTCCAGGTTCGATCCCGGTAAAATTGAAAAACGTCTGGTTTCCCCAAAACATTGACCCATACTGAACCACAGAGGCGAGTTTGTCTCTGCCACTTGAGCGTGCAAGAAGAATTGACAGTTGCGCAAACCCTAGCGCAATCTTCCGTTCTAAACTGCTGAGGAAGGACAACGATCCAATTTTTGTGGCGTTGGCAGGCATTTGATACTTAGATAGTTCGTACACGGCAGTATCCTGTCCAATAGGATTTGCATTCTTGATTACAAACTTGACATCGTTCTCCATTTCCGGTCTACCTGGGCTCATAGGCGCATCCATTGTCGTACCTTGTGATATCTCGCTCGACGCACGAAAAATAAAAGAGCAGAACAAACTCGAGAAAAAGAATGACAGAAAACGGAAGCCAGACACAAGTAGGTGCTGTCGTATCAGTAAGTGGTATAAACAGATGCGGGTGTTGTTATCTAACAAGCCTAGACGCAACAGGATGAATCGTTGATATTGAGACTAAGACTCCCAAGCGAAGATGCGAAGGTGCATTGGAACTCCGACGTGGTTGACAATGAGAAAATGAATAAGAAAAAGTCCAACAAATGTTGCATATATCATAAACCAAGACCATTTGACGAGAGTGATTCTGAATCTGACCATAGTGACGATGAGGAGGTCAAGTTTAGGAAAATGTATCCTGAGTTCGCAGGGAAGAGGAGCTCTCATGCCAAGCAGTGCGAACACCACCACTCAAAGTAATATGTAGAATAAATAAGATGGATCGAACCTATTCAGTTATTTAAAAATGATCCAAATAAGGAGGTCAAGGTTAGTTGAAGGATTAGTTAATTGATTGTAATGTCGCATTTGTCTTGTGAAGTGGCCACTTTGAGTGAAGCTTCATTAAATGACTCTGAAGGAATTACGAATTTTGACAACTTGGAAATACATGCAATAGAAGACAAAACGACATCAGCCGCACTTCCATCCTTGGATCCGTATAAAACACTGCTGATATTAGATAGCTTCAAACGATCAGCTTTGACCTCTGCCTCCTTCATAGCGTC